>Ga0308414_1000369_pt1 | contig 28826 bp, 24 predicted proteins | sample HotsprSampleOS50_FD_205667 | JGI IMG/M metagenome (GOLD analysis project Ga0308414, IMG submission 205667) | Hot spring phototrophic mat microbial communities from Octopus Spring, Yellowstone National Park, Wyoming, United States - 20090730_OS50 ...
CTTACCTTCCTAATTATCTACTGCAGGATTTCCATTAGTTATTCCACAATTTAAAAAATCTGCTTGGTTGTTATTTGTATCTATAGCTGGATTATTTCTTAAAATAGATTGATTACCACAAGTTACTGTCCGAGCATGAGCTGTCTTAAAGATTTTTGAATTTGAATAATATCCTACATAGTCAATAATATAATTACTACCTTCATCGATAGCAGGACCTGTTTGAGTAGGTAAAGAATTTGTATTTCTACCTAAAGCTACACTTGCACCTAATGGATGTAAACTTAAGGAACCATTTCCAAAAACTAAATTCCTATCTGAATATAAGGGAGAACTAAAACATCCTCCTGGTTGGTTTATAACAGCTAAATAAGAATAGGGCTCAATAATTGTATATCCAAAAGTATAAGCTGTATAGACTGTGGGAGTAGAAGTAATGCGAAAAAGTCTAGCTCCTCCCATTTGAATTCTTTTAGAAGTAGAGTTATAGAACTCTACAAATTTATCATTAGAATTACAACTACCTGTAGGATTTGGTGAAATTTCAGAAATTAAAATTTCACCTTTACTAATACTTGCTATTTGTACTGCACCTGAACAAGAATTTACCTGACCTGGGGTATTTGGTTCTAAACTATAATCTAAAGAATTGTTGTTTGCGTAACTTGTGCTACAATAAGATACTGAGTAATTATCAATTACATTAGAGGGAAGAGTTTTATAGACCTTAGCTTCTCCTCAATATCCTACATAATCTATAATGTAAGTAGAACCTGCTACCACATTAGGACCTAATTGAGGACTTGGAAAAGAAAAGTTATTTCTTGCAAGGACTATACTAGCGGAATTACTACTTAAGTTAAACCCAGAGCCTCCTATAAAAATTGCATTTGGCACTGTAGAGGAATTATAACAACCAGTATTTTGTGAAATTACTGCCACATAGGACTTAGCTGGAAGTATATAAGACTCAAAAGTATAGTAGGTATTTACTGAACCTGTTTTTGCTATGTAGTATAGCCTTCCTCCTGCTAAGTTTACTGGGACATCTAAAGTATTGTAAAGTTCCACATAATCGTCAGAATTATCTACACAACCCCCGGTATTGTTTCTTACAGAAATTTCAGAAATCACTATCTCACCTGTTTGTACTTTTGAAATAGGTTTAGCAAAAGAGCAGTTGTTGTTTGCTTTTGGAGTGGGAGCTTCTAAGTAAAAATCTTTTTGATTATCTTTTGTATCTATCCCGTCTAAACAACGAGAGATTGCAGCGTTATACGCGATGGTAGGAGCAGGTCCTGAGCCAAAGTAATAGTTTTTATTATCTGGATCAATTGTCCCTACAAAGTCAATAATTCTAGGCTCGGGAGTTAATGCTGGACGAGGTTTATAAATAGATTTATAATCAGCACTAGGATTGTCTTCTGGGTCTTCTGTAGGATCTAAAGGCTTGCTACCAGTAGCTAAAGCAAAGCAATCAGTTTCACCTACAATTACATTTTTTAAAACAAAATCAGGGTTTAAACTACTACCACTTCGGGCAAGTAACAAAAATCCTTTAGGTTTTATTGTAAGCCCACTTAAGTCATCTCTATCTGAATATTCTTTTAGAGTCGCACAACGTTGACTTGTATATCGAAAGATATAAACATCATCTAGAAAGATTTCATAATCAGTAGGGTTATAAATTTCTATATAATCATTAGCTGTTACTTTTCCTATTGCATTACCTATCTCGTTAATTTTTAAATACTTTCTTTTATCGAGATCCCTATCTAGTGGCTCAAGTTTTGTCCAGGTTGAAAGGTGAGGAATAACATACATAGAACCTACTGGATCTTGTGGAGTTTGAGAAAAAAAACGAGATTCAATTCGAATTCTTGGGGATAAAAAATCGGGATCTACTCTAGTGTAAATAGTTCGACTTCCAAAAGAAGCAGAAGAGTTAATAGCTCTAAATCCCCCATCTGGACGGAAGACAGAATAAAATACACCTAAATAAAGATCAAAAATTTCTCTATCTCCTACAGGATTGGTAGGCCCTGAAAATGGTTGATATTCTCCTTGATAGTCTCTTGGAACTCCTGCTGCATCTGAAACTTTGATGTCCATGTAGTATTTGTCTGCATACTTATTAAAAGTACGGGGAGGCTCTATAAATAAATATCTGTCCCCTAAAAAACCTAAGTCATTAGAAAAACCTACTCCTTTAATACAAGACTTAGTTAACTCCCCACATTCGCTAGCAGAACCTCTACAACAATTCTTGAGTGGATCACCATTTTGAGGATATACCCAAACTCCAATATAAGATGCTTCTGTATACAGAGGATTTGTAGAAAACTCTAAGTTATTAAATTCAACTCGGATATTACCAATACTATCAAAATAAACATAACCTTGATCCAATATAGCTTCTCTTTTTAAGTTAGCTGCAAGTTTTTTATTAAGTTCTTTTTCTATATTAGTGCAGGAAAAAATTATTAAGCATAAAAAAATTGTCATACGCATATTCACATAAAACTAAGTTTAAAATACAAAAAAATTACAAATATGTATAAATTTTGTAAAATCTTATTGTCTGAAGTTTTGTTAGAATTTTAGGTGATTACTTAGTATATTCAAGTAAATAAATTTTTTAATTAATGAAAAATTTATGACTTAACTTTAGAAAAATTAAAAACTATTTTTAACTGGGTTTGTGTAAAAAAACTTTTTTCAAAAATATATTTAAAAAGTTTTACTAATCAAATCATCTAAAAAATTTTATTTTTAAATCTTATTGCTTTTTATAACTTTACTATAAAGTATGGAAACAGTTTAAAAATATATGGAAGAAAAAGAAAACTTGGAATCTAACAGACATCTTTTACCTTATGGGACAAGTCTTTCAGATGCTCCTATTCGACTAGTAGATAGGGCAAAAGAAATTGAGTTAGCTCATACTGCCCTGCAAACTTTTGCAAATGGAAAATTGGAACTAATTTTAAAACAAATTCGCCAACTTCAAGAAGAAGCTAAACTCATATTAGAAGAAACACAAATGAGTATTGAACTACACTCTGTAAAGTGTAACTTTGAAAAAAAAGTAGGAAATATTTTTCATTTGTATGAAAAAGAAAACGGAGAGAAGTATTTTTCTCTACTCTCTCCTCAAGAATGGGGAACTCCTCCACACAAGTTTTTAGGCTCTTATTTACTTCGTGCAGATCAAATTTTTGAAAAAGTTTCTATATAAATTTTTTATTTAGAAATAGGATATGCTTCATTGCCATGCTCTAGTATGTCTAATCCTAAAATTTCTTCGTCTTCACTCACTCGTAGACCAATTGTATTTTTTAAACTCCAAAAGACCAAAAAACTTGTGCTAAAAGACCAAACAAAAGCTACTAATACCCCTAAACTTTGTACTCCTAAAAGTTTCCAACCCCCACCATAAAAAAATCCTGCTACAGAAGGATCGCCACCAAACTTAGGGTTTGCAAATAAACCTACTGCAATTGTTCCCCAAGCTCCAGCAACCCCATGTACACTAATAGCCCCAACTGGGTCGTCAATTTTTAATCTATCAAAAAATAAAACTGAAGGAACAATCAGACATCCAGCTACAAAACCTACAAAAAGAGAAGAAGCTATGCTTAAATTGTTACAACCTGCAGTAATAGCTACCAAACCCGCTAAAACCCCATTTAAAGTTATCCCAATATCAGGAAGCTTAAAGACTATCCAAGAAGCAAGCATTGCACCTAACGCTCCAGCAGCTGCTGCTATAGTTGTAGTAACAGCTACAATAGCAAAATTTGAGCCTTCAATAGTTCCAGTACTTCCAGGATTAAACCCAAACCATCCAAACCATAAGATAAATACACCTAAAGTAGCAAGACTCATATTATGCCCAAAAATAGGCTCTATTTTTCCATTGTGGTATCTATCTAGTCTTGGCCTTAGCATTAAAGTCCCTGCAAGTCCTGCCCAACCACCTACAGAGTGAACTACAGTAGAGCCAGCAAAATCTATAAATCCCATGCTTTCTAAAAACCCCTTTTGTTCTCCACCTATGAGACTTTTCCAGGCAAAACTTCCAAAAATAGGATAGATAAAAGCAGTCATTATTATAGAATAAAGTAAATAACTTATAAACTTAGTTCTCTCTGCCATTGCTCCTGAAGCAATAGTTGTAGCAGTTCCAGCAAATACAGTTTGAAATAAGAAAAATGCATATTGACTAGGATCTGGATTTCCATCTACAAAGAAATTTGAAAAACTTAAACTATCTTGGTTAAAGATCTTTCCTATTCCAAAACCTTCTATCAACTGTGGAGCAAACATCAAACTAAATCCAACTATCCAAAAAGAAATAGATCCAATACTAAAGTCAGATAAATTTTTCATTAAAATATTTACTGTATTTTTAGCTCTTGTAAATCCTGCTTCTACAAGTGCAAACCCAGCTTGCATACAAAATACTAAAAACCCAGCTATACATAGCCATAAATTATCTAATTCCCTTGATTTTATTTCTAATTTTTTTTCAGATTCTATTTTTAAGCTTTCAAGTTCTGCTTTTATGGATTGTATATCTTGTAGATAATTTTCTTTAGAATCTAAAATCTTCTCTTGAGCAAAATTAGGATAAATCAAGAAAAAGTTTATAAAAATAATTATAATAAATTTATACATATTTTTCCTCTCAAACATTTATCAAACTAATACTTTCTAATTTTCGCAAGGAAGTTATTAAAGCATCGTTAGTAGGAGCTGATTTTACACCTTGTTGTAAAGTTCTTAAAGCTTTAGGAATTGCATTTTCTTTTAGATAGCATTTCGCAAGTAACAAACTAGATTTAGCAAAAGCATGATCACAAGAGAGTGACTTTTTTAATGCTCTTTTTGCCTCAGGAATTCGATTAGCTTGAAATAAAGCTTTTCCATGCAAGTAGTGAATAATTGCTGTATCTTCTCCACTAGTTTGAATGTATTCTGAGAAAAATCTTACACTTTCTTCATAGTTTTTATTATTGTAATACAACTTAGCTAGAAATAATAAATTATCTTTTATAGATGGATCAATTTTATAGACCTCTAAGGCAAGTTGAAAAGCATCTTCAAAATTTCTAGATTTAGCTGTAATTTTCGCAGAACGTAAAATAGGCAAAGCAGTAGATAAATTAGCATTACATTCCAACAGTAACATAGCTAAATCATCTCCATTTTTAGTATCCTGCTTAAAGTCTCTCCACTCTTCTAGAATATGTTTTACAATATCTTTAGCAAAAGTTTTACCTGTTTGAGACATTAGTTTTTCTTTTGCTTTTTGAAAAACTTGCTTTAATCTTTCTTGTCCAAATTCTTCTCCCTCTTTATTTTTTTGCTCAGTAAACCCATCCGTAAACAACATCAAAAAATCACCAGGTGAAAGAACACCTTGTTTTTCTTCGTAATCTTTCTTTTTTACATCTAAAATCCCTAGTGGCATTCCTTTAGTATCTAAATCTAAAGTTTCTCCATTAGCTTTAAAATGAATAAGACGCTGATGCCCACCATTTACATAAGAATAGGTATAATCAGAATAAATTCGAATGACAAAAGCAGTAAAATAAGTTGACTCAGGAAGCTGTGGTTTAATAGCTTCTCCCATTTGTTCCATAATTTCAGTTAAGCCTAAGCCTTGAGTTACACACTGATGAAATTGAAAGTGGATTGCCATAGTAACTAAGGCAGCAGGAATTCCATGTCCAGAGACATCAGTCACAATGGCAGTTAAGATATTTCCTTGTTTAACTATCCCAAAATAATCTCCACTTACTTCAACCATAGGTTCATAGTGTGTCCCAAAATAAATCCCATTCCAAGCAGGAAGATTTTGAATTATAATTTGACTTTGTACGTTTCGTCCCATTTTTAAATCCCATTCTAATTGGGACAAAATAGCTGCTTCACGAGCCCTAGCAGTCATAAGACCTTCAATAAGTCTTACTCCTGTAAGAGCTAAAGCTAGTTGTGAACCCAAGGCTTCTAAAATTTCTAAATCATCTTGTTTATAGAAGTATTCAGTATCACTCTCTACAGATAAAGTTCCCAGTACTTCCTCTTTGTGCATAATTGGGACACAGATTACACAACTGGTCGTTTCACCTTCATCTATATATTGAGGAGTTGACTTTAAATTTGGCAACAACAAAGATTTTTTAGAAGAAAAAGCAGCACCAGAATAACCTTCATTAGGAAATAAATTTCTTCTAGGAGGACTGGTTTCTTTTATAAACTTTACAGGAACTAAAACTTCACCATCCCAAAGTCGAAGTGTAGTATTGTCACACTCAAAAATTTCTTGACAAAGTGCCATTACTGTATTGAAAAGTTCTTCTTCTCTACCTACATTAGCTAATTCCTTACTAATGTAGAGTAAGACACTTATCTTGTTTTGATCAGAAAGTCCACCTACTACTTTTTTTGCACCACGAAAAGATACAACTTTTCTAGTTCCATACTTTAGTTCAATCATATATCTAACCCTTTCCAATTTCTTTCTAGCAATTTTTGTACCAATTTTTTAGATAAAAATAAGCTATTTTTTTTGAATATTTTTTAAGCAATCTCTTTTTAAAAATAAAATATGTTTAAAAAGTAAACTATAAGTTTATTTTTTGAACAAAAATTTAAGAGAAAACTTTGGAGAGGAAGAATTGAACTTTCTACTTCAAGTTCTGTCTAGCAATTGCTTTTTGTTATGAAAAATACAATTTGTAAAAAAATGTAAAAAATTCCACCCTATAACTGTCATATAACATAGAAAAATAAGGAGTTAAAAAAATGAAAATTTCTATTAGAGTTTTTTCTCTAATTATTTTGTTTCAACTCGTGCTAAACTGCATAAAGCTAGAAAGAAATCCTCTTCATTTTTTACCTGCACTAGTTACCCAATCCGGCCAACCCTCCACTCAGCTTCCCCCGCCTATATTTAGCCCTACTCCTGGCTTGCGGTCTTCTTTGTCAGATATTAGCATATTTGCAAACCCACCTGATGCAAGTATTTATTACACTACTAATGGGTCAACCCCTACTACTAGCTCTAGTTTGTATAGTGATCCTATTGCCAATGTTTTTGCCTTAGCTGGAAAACCTATTCAGGCTTTTGCAGTAAAATCGGGCTATCGCGCTAGCCAAGTATCAACTGCAGTTTATAGCTACCCACCTCCCACAACGTATTCTTATACAATTCATTCCCTATATGACGATGGGTATTTTAAAAAAGGATTACCAATCGGTTTCATATCCAATGGAGATGGAACTCTAAAAGAAATTTCTACTGGACTTATATGGCAGAGATGTAGTGCAGGACAAACCAATGATTATAATTGTTCTGGAACAGCTACCGCTCTCAACTGGTCAAGTGCTTGGAGCTATTGTAGTAGTTTAACTCTTGCAGGGAAAACTTGGAGACTACCTGATTTTCTTGAACTTGCAACTTTAGTAATGTTTGAGTCACCTTTCACACTTTATCTCAACACTTTTACGTTTCCGGGCACAGCTAATGGTGCTTATTGGACTTCTACTACACCTTTAGGGTCACAAACTGCCTGGAAAATTCATTTTGGGGTAGGATCCTTTTCATATGATTTAAAGAATAATCCCCATTACGTTCGCTGTGTTTCAGGATCAGCTAAACAATATTTCAATAATTTTGCTGATAACGGAGATGGGACAATTCAGGACAAAGTAACAGGCCTCATTTGGCAAAAATGTTCTTATGGTCAGATAGATGATTCTATATGCTCCGGTGGTGCACTTGCTATCACTTGGAACACTGCTTTAAATTACTGTAACAGTTTAACTTTAGCTGGAAAAACTTGGAGACTACCAAATTTACATGAGTTAATGTCTTTAGTAAATTTATTATCAATTTCTAGTCCAAGGCTTAATACAACTGTATTTCCCAATACAACAGCGTATGACTATTGGAGTTCTACCACAAAAGCTACCAGTCCTTCTAAGGCTTGGTATATAAACTTTGCAGATGGTACGAGTTCTTATAAAGAAAAAACTCATTATAGTTATGTTCGATGTGTCCTCGGGGGGAATTTAATTTTAAGTTGAATAACTAAAGTTTATAATGGTTAGTTGTAAGTTATTTTAAAAATTTAAAGTTTTCTTTATAAATTCAATAAATATTTTTTGACTAATTTTTAACTATTAGCTTTAGTAAAGCCCAAAAACCTTCTTCTTGTAAAACCATGTCTCAAGAATTTCCGTAGAAAACTTGTTCTTTATTTAGAAATTTTTTCCTTGAGTTTTTAACGACTTCCATAAATTACAAAAAACAAAGGAGTCTTTATGGCAAAAATTTTTTCTACTGTAAATTTCAAAGGAGGAGTAGGAAAAACAACAATCACAGTAAATTTAGCAGCTTCCATAGCTAAACTAAAAAATAAAAAAGTCCTCATTGTAGACATGGATCCACAGATGAATGCTACAGCTTATTGTTTAAATATGCGAGAAAACTGGGAAAAAATCCAAACTGAAAGAAAAAATATTTACTTTGCTATTCATGATTGGATAAAACAAGATTCTTCTCAATTTAATTTAGAATGCTATATTTTAAAATCAGTAATTCAAAAAGATCAAATAGAAATTTTACCTAATTTAGATATTTTAGCAGGCTCTATAGATATGATTGATTCTAATCGTTTATTTTTGGAATATAAAAACAAAGGCAAAGAAATATCTTTTTTACTTGGAGATATTTTAAAAACCTCCAACTATTATGATTTTATTTTTATAGATACTCCACCAAGTTTATATATTGAAACACGTAATGCATTACTTGCAAGTCATGGCTTTATAGTAGCTTTTACACCAGAGCCTTTTGTACACATGGGACTAGAAGCTTTATTAAAAAAAGTTCATCAAATTTCACTGAGATATGACTCTTATAAAAATCTTCACACAAAATTTCTAGGGGTTGTCTTTACAAAAGTTTCTTCTAATTATGCAATTCATAAAGACTTCATAAACACCTGTATTGAAAGAATGCAAGATCAAAGACTGTTTCAGTATGGTATAAATCCAAATGAAAACCATATTTTTCAGACGCAATTTAAAAATAGAGTTGCTTATTTACGTTCAACTAGAGATAACTTACCTATCATTTGTAATTCTAAGAAGTCCGAAATTGAAAAAGAAATTCAAGACTTCATGGAAGAGTTTTTAAATCGAATTTAAGGAAAAAATGACGTTTACGCAAGCATATAACGATCTCAAAAAACAAGTAGAAATCAAACAAGAACAAGTAAAAAACTTAAGTAAACTGTTTGAGAAAAAAAATATTGATTTTATAAAATTATTTACTAATCAAATTAAGGAACTCGAAATTTCTACTAAAAACTTAAAGTTAGAGTTAAAAAATCTCAATATAGAAGCTAAACAAATAGAAAAAACACTTAAAGAAGGAAAAGATGTTTTATCAGTTGTAGATTTTTCGGATATTGTAAGTATTTCAGATGAAAAACTTACTTTTAAAGATTTAGCTTTACTTTTAGTTTTAGAAAAACCAGTAGTAGAGTTAAAAGAAATTATTTATAAAAAAATTAGAAGTAAATATCTACCTATAGAGTCTTGGAGTGATGAAAAAATTCAAGAAGTTTTTTCTAACATTAAAGATTTTCCAAAAGTAAAAGATATTTACTTAAAACTACCCAAATCCTATAAACCTAAGCCTATTCCAAAAAAAAGAGAAGAAGCTATAAAAAAAATTATTGAAATAAAAAGAAAAAACCAAGCTGGATTTATTATAGATAAAGTATAAAAAATTTAGAGTCAAGTCTAGAAAACATTGTAGAAATAAAAAAACAAAACTCTCTGTAAAAGATTTCCAACAAATTCAAAACTATTATAAAAAAGTTAAAATTTTTGGTTACTTAATGGGATATAAAAATGAGCTAATTTTTAAAAAATACAAGTGGTTAAACTTTCTTTATTTAGATAAAGATATACCTTCCAAAGTTCAAATTTGTAAAACTTGTAGAAAAGTATTTGACAAATATACCTATGAATGTAAGTACTACTTTAGTAGAGTGTAAGACATGAAAAAAATTATGAGTGTAGGACAATGTAACCCAGATCATTTTTCAATAAAAAATTTTTTAGAAAAAAATTTTAACTGCCAAGTAGTACGTATAGATTCTACAAGGGAAGCTCTAGAAGCTTTACAAAAAGAACATTTTGATCTTGTACTAGTAAATCGTAAATTAGATATTGACTATACAGATGGAACCATACTCATTCAAGAAATGAAAGCAAATCCTGCAATTAAAAATATACCTGTCATGCTTATTTCTAACTATCCCGAATATCAACAAGAAGCAGTCAAATTAGGAGCTATTTTAGGATTTGGAAAATCACAAATTGGTAGTTTAGATGCTATTGAGAAAGTAAAACTTGCTCTTGGCCTTAACTAGCTTGTTCAATAAGTTTTTTTAAACTAGAAATAAATTTTTTTTCACTAAATCTTTCAATATTCTTTTGAAAGTCCTCTAGCTTAAATTCTATCTCTTCTGCCCTTTGTATTGCTTGATTTAAAGCCTCTACAGTTTGCTCATAAAAAAACACACCCGTCTTATTTTCTACCACAGTTTCTAAAGCTCCACCTTTACCAAAAGCAATAACTGGGGTTGCAAAACTTTGTGCTTCTACTGGAGTAATCCCAAAATCTTCTAGTCCCGGAAAAATAAATCCTCTAGCTTTTTGATAGTATTCTAAAGTTTGATTTCGAGATAGAGAGCCTAAAAAACTTATATTTTTTGGGACACTTTTTTTAAGTTTTTTTTCATCTTGGCCACTACCTATCACAATAAGTTTTTTACCATTTTTACGAAAAGCTTCTATAGCTAAGTCAATTTTTTTATAAGGTGCAAAAGCTGATACTATTAAGTAAAAATCTTCTTTAGGAAAACTTTGAACTTTAGTTTCTTTTAAACATGGTGGATAAATTACAATTGCATCTCGCTTATAATAAGAATAAATTCTTTGTGCAACAAATTTAGAATTAGCTATAAATTGATCTACTCTAACAGAACTAATTGTATCCCAAATTCTCAAGTAATTAGCTACAGCTTGCATGAATAAAAATTTTAAACCTTTTTTAGCTGGAAAGTAATCATAATATAAATCCCAAACATATCTCATAGGAGAATGTATATAACTAAAATGTCTTACACCAGGAGGTGGAATAACACCTTTAGCTACACAATGGGAAGAAGATAGTATAAAATCATATCCACGAAAGTCAAAAGTCTCAATAGCTGTAGGAAAAAGTGGTAAAAAATTTCTATACTTAGTAGATTTAAAAGGAAGTCTATCTGTAAAGGCAGTAAAAATTTTTCTGTTTTCAATTGTCTCATTTAGCTTTCCCTTGTTGTAAATTAAAGTAAACAAGTCTGCTTCTGGAAAAATTTTTAATATAGCCTCTAAGACTAGTTCTCCACCTCGTAAACCCGTTAGCCAATCATGTACAACTGCAACTTTCACTATACCCTTACCTGTAAACCTAATCCCATAATAATTTCTTCTGTAGAATCAGAGTCTCTTTTATAAACCCAATCCCATTTTACAATTAATTTATATCCTTTTTTAGTGTAAAACTCATATTCAATTCCTAAAAATGGATTTCTTTTGATGTTTGCGATAAATTCTTGAATTTCTATGTATTGTAAACCTTTTTGAAATAAAACCCACCAATTTTTTCCAAGTACTTCTTCATTTGTATATCCTGAAACTTTTTCTAAAGCAGGATTGATAAAAAGAATAGTTCCATCTAGGCGTAATTCACAAAATAAAGCTTCCGTCTCTTGAAAGAGAGGATCAAAACGAAATTTTTCTTTAGCTAAGTTTTTATCCAACAACCTCCTATAAAGATTAATAGAAGCTTGATTTTGAAAAATTTCTAACATAGCTTTTTTTTCTAAAAATTCTTTATTGTGCAGTAAAATGATATTTCCAAGTAAGGTTTCTCTATGTTTTAATACAATACTATAAACTTTTTTAGTTTTTGTTGTTTGCTCTATCTGAATACAAAGCTTATGATTCCAATTCCCATAACTTAAAGAATACAGACCTTCTGGAACTTCTTCAATTTCTTCTCGAGCATTATAAATAAAAGCAGGATCTGTAAATTCAATACTATAAAAAGTCTCTTTTATATCTCTACCTAGTAAAGAATAAATTTCTGTCTGAAACTTTTCAAAACCTGCTGTAGCTACAGTTTTAAACTGATTAGAAATTAAGTCATAAGAGTTTACAATAACACAAGATCCTTCTGACATCTCACTAATTTCTTTAGCAATAAATCGATATAGCTCAAATTCTGTGTAAATTTCTAAAAACTTTGTAGAAATATTAGATAAGTGTAATAATTCATCTGCATATCGCCTATCGCTATCTTCTTTATTTTTTCTTTTTGTTACATCTCGAAATATCATAATTGCACCTTCTAGTTTTTCACCATTATATACTGGATCTGCTTTATACTCTGAAAAGAAAAAGGAGCCATCTTTTCTCCAAAATAAATCAAACGTTACGTGACATGGTTTTCCTTCTGTATAGGTTACTCTCATAGGAAAATTTTCTTCTTCTATACTCGTACCTTCTGCAGTTGTGGAATGAATTTTATCTAATAAAAATTCTCCAACTAGTTCTTCTTCACTAAGTTCTAAAAGTCTTAGAGCTTCAGGATTCGCATAACGTACAAATCCTTCTGTATCTAAAAATAAAATACCTTCTCCTGCATGTTTTAAAACTTTTTCATATAGTATAGATTTTTCCCTAGCTTCTTGTTCTTGCTTTAGTTTAAAAGTAATATCTTTCAATTGAATTAAAAAGGTTGGCTCTCCAATCCACTCAGCTTTAATATATTTGGACTCTATATGAATTCCACCTATCAAGGGAATAGAGACTATATTAGATAACTTCTGATCTAAGGGTGAAACTGGTAGTAAAATTTTTGCACCTGCTAACAGCTCATCTTGAAAGCCTACATTGATAAGTTTTTTAGCTACCTCATTAATATATTGAATCCGTAATTCATCATCTGTAACAATAATTCCTTCTTGAGTTTTTAAAAGATATTTCTCAATTTCTTCTTGAGATAATAGTAAAAAATTTGCTTGTCGAATTCTCTTACTTAAAATAATAAAAATTCCAAGATAAGAAAGAAATACTGCAGAAAAATATTGATAAAAATTTATACTTTTTAAGGCTATTACAGAAGATAAAAAATTTCCAACTAAAGATAAAACTACATAAGCTAAAAGGAAAACTTGATTTGAAAAACATACCGCTGTCAAGAAAAAAATCATAAAACTCATAGCTACATAAGAAACTTGAAACTCTGCTGTATAGCATCTATAGATACTATGATAAGTTATTACAAACAAAAGTAAGTAACTTAACATTAAAAATTTTTCTTTTTTAGATTTCTCTTGAGTATTTAAGAAAATACTCAAAATCCAACACAATACACCTAAAAAAAACTTTTCAGCAAAGTAAGCCTCTGCATCAAAATCAATCATTCTAGTCAAAATTGCAGATAAAGGGTATAGGGTCCCTATTGTAAAAAGAGAAACACGAATGAGCATTTGTTTTTATTTTCGGAAAAAAATTCTATAAAATCAAGTAGAGATTATTTGAAGAAAATAATCTTCTCATTTTAAAAAGTAAATAATTAGTTGATTAAATACTTTTCCTAATTTTTTAGACGTAAACTACAAAGGGATAACTAAGTTTAACTTCTCTGTTAAATGTTGGATCAGCTGGCTCATTCAACTTTTTTTCTCATGTTTATGTTTCAAATAGCTAACCCTAAAAAAAATTTCTCACCTTCTACAATTTAAAAACTCAGTTTAAAATTTTTGTTATAAAAAATCTTTCAATCTTTATCTTTTAAACTCCAAAATAAATTACAAACGATAAGTAGACTATTAACTTGTTATAGTTTTAAATTATTAAGACAGTTATTAGAAAAGTTTTTATAGAAAGTTTAGAAACTTTAAGTAAATTTTTCAAAAATTTATTTCATTGAGTTTTTCTATTAAAAACTTTGTAATTTTTTTTGCTCCACAACTATTGGGATGAATATAATCTCCATAGTCTTCTTCAGTTAAATTAGAAATCTCCCAAAAATTCTTATAGTCATAGTTTTTTTTAAATGTAGAAAGTATAAAATTTTCGGTTTTTCCTTTTAGCTCAGGATGAAAAGGAATAAGTAAAATTTTAAATGCAATATTTTTTTGAATTAGATTAAAAATAATTTTTTCCCAAACTTCAAAAGCCTTTTCTCTACTTTGATTAAAAGCTAAATTAAAATGATAACTTGATACATCAGTTTGTTTTTGAAAACAAGAACTTTTTTCTAAATTTTCATCTAAGGTCCAATCATAGTAACCTAAATTTTCATTCATATTTTTTAATATAAATTGATTTCTCTCATAATTTATTAACAAAGACTTAAAAGGATTATGTAATGTAAAGTTTTCTAGTTGATTACTCTGTAAATTCATATTTAAGCTTCTAGGAATTAAAGAAAATTCAGTTGTCAATTGAGAAGAAACAATCGGATAAGCTAAGAGCTTAGAAATAGTATATTCCAAACCACCTATAAATCCCTTTAAATAAAAAGAGCTTAAAAAAGGATCTGTGTAAACAACAAAATTAAAATCTACTCTATCTTTAAATAACTTTCTATGTGCTTCTACAATTCCACTTTTTGTCAGCCCAATTAGAGAAAGATTCCATATTATAAGTTTAGGTTTTAAGTTGTCGTTAAATACATTAGTTAGTAAAAAGTAATAAATCCCTTCAGGTTGCTCAGAGGGTCTAGGATAGTAAAAAATTTTTTTATTTCTAAACTCTGTTTGTAATTCTAAAGGCATAACTCCACTTAAAACTTGACTATCTCCTAAAATTAAAATATCTATTTCAGATTTTGGAATTTTTTTTTCAGATAAATTTGCCCAAATAAAACTAGATTTATCTGAGTAAGGAATAAAAAAATAATTTAATAAATGACCAAAAGTTAAAAAGCTAAGAAGAAAAACTATAGTTTTCCAATGTATAATTGACTTCATTCTTGAAAAAGATTTGTATAATCTGGCGAATTTAGTAAATATTTTTCAAAATCTACAATAGGCATAGGTTTAGCAAAGATAAAACCTTGCATATAATCAGAGCGTAAATATTTTAAAAAAAGCAATTGATCTTTAGTTTCTACTCCTTCAGCACTTACTTTTATATTTAATTTTTGAGCCATAGAAATAATAGCTCCAGTAATAGCAGCATCTTGATAATTTTCATTTATATTTTTGATAAAGGATTTATCAATATTGATTATATCTATTGGACAATTTTTTAAATAACTTAAAGAAAAAGAACCAGAGCCATAGTCATCTATAGATACTTTTACTCCCAAGTCTTTTAGTAAACAAATTTTTTCTAAACTTTTATCAATATTTTTCATAATGATGTGTTCTTTAATTTCTAACTCAATTTGTGAAAAATCTACTTGATAAAACTTTACTTTTTCAACAAAACTAGAAATAAATTCTTCATCAAAAAGTTGATTTTCAGATAAATTTATACCTATAAAAAAATTTTTATTTATGAAATTTTTATTTTTTGATAAAAACTTTAAACTCTCATCTATTACTACATTTCCCAGTAAACTAATTAATTTACTTCCTTCTGAAATTCTAATAAAATCAACCACTGGAATACTTTCTTTTTCCCATCTAAGCAAAGCTTCTGCTCCAGAAATTTTACAATTTTGTACACTAATTTTAGGCTGAAAATATACAGAAAAATCTTTGTTTCTTAAAGCTTGTAAAATTTTTGTCTCTATATGGAAAGTGTTTTCTGTTTTATTTTCCATCCCAAAAGTATAAATGGTATATTGATTTCTTCCACTTTCCTTAGAATGGTACATTGCAATATCTGCTTTGTGAATAACAGAATCTATGGAAATATTTTCCTGAATGGTTGAAAAATAATAAACTCCTACACTTGTAGTAATAAATAGTTCTTGATCTCGAATTGCAAAAGGTTCACGAAATATTTTTACTATCCTAGATGCAAAATCATGTAAGATTTCCTCGTTAGTTTCTAAAATTAAGATTCCAAACTCATCTCCACCTAGTCTTGCTACAATTAAATTTTTTTCTTGAGGAATATTTGCTAGTAATCTTCCAGCAACTAGACGAATAAGTTCATCTCCAAAGATATGCCCTAAAGTATCATTGATTAACTTAAATCTATCTAAATCTAGTAATAAAATACTAATATTTTGTTTAATCTTCAAAGCTTGTTCAAGTTTTTTATAAAACAATCTCCTGTTTGGAAGTCCCGTAAGTGAGTCATGATTAGCAAGATATTCAAATTCTCTTTGAACTAAGACTTTATCAGATATATCTAAAGCATAGCGTATAACGTAATCTACATTTTGGTTTTCTCCTAATATGGGAACATAAGTTTGTAAATAAAATCTTTTTGAATCTTGTGTTAAAATTTCTTCTTCTTTTTGACATCTCTCACCTGTTAAAAAAACATGATTTATAGTTTCTATTCGATTTTGAGCAATTTCTAAAGGATATTTATAAAAACTAGCTAAGTCATATTCTGTAGAATTCAAGAAATTTTTTCTTACTTCTTCAGGAATTGTAGATTTATTTATATAAACAATCTTACCTTGCTTATCATATACAAAAATTTCAAAGTATAAAGAATCTAAAACTTTATCTGTAAACCTCTCAGGAACCTGCATAATCTAATTTGACTTTAAAACCTCACGAATAATATCGGGGACAGAAGAAATTCCTAAACTAGTAACCCGAGAAACTTCTTTACTTGCAGTCTTTTGATCATAGCCTAATTGTATAAGTGCTTGAATTGCTAGTTCTAGTTCCATAGAAATACTTCTTAGTTGAACTTTTTCATTTTCTAGTAAAAGTTCAAACTTTTTTATATTTTGCTTGATTTCAAAAATAATTTTTTGAGAAGTTTTGCCTCTTACCTTAGGAATTTTCTCAAGCATTTTAACGTCATTAGTTTGAACAATTTCTAACAATTGTGAACCAGTAAAAAATGACAATACTCGTAAAGCAGTCATTTCTCCAATTCCAGACAATGACCTTAGTAATTCAAATAAGGATTTATCTTTTTCATTTAAAAAGCCAAATAATTTTTGATTTCTTTCAGTAATAGAGTGAAAAATATATAAAAATATTTCTTTATTAGTATTATCCTTTAAAATATCAAAAGTTTTAAAAGAAATAAAAATCTCATAAACTACAGAACCAGTATCTAAATGTAAATAATTTGTTTCTAATTTAAAAATTTTACCTCTCAATCCTACTATCAATTTAATTCCCCTTTTAAATAGATAAAATTTTGTCAAAGGGACTTAAGTAAATATTTTTTTTGAGTTTTAAATCTATCCAAAAAAATTACTAGTGGAGACATCACAAACAAAGACCAAATGAGGCTTCCCTGTATGTAAAAAGAAAATTGTAAATGATAAGCAAGTATACAGACAAAAAAGCAATGGAGAAGTTTTCCTATCAAAGAAAGAGGGGAAGTTTTTGGATCAGTAATCATAAAAAACGCAAACAACAAAAGAGAACCATTTTGTATTTGATGAAAAAAAATACTCCATTCATAACCATAATACCAAATCCGATACAAAAGAAAGCTAAAATGAGTAAGTAAAAAACTTGTGCTTGTAATCCCCATTCCTGCTTTCCAACTAACCCAAAGTCCAAATAAAATTAAAATTCCACTAATCCAAATGCCCTGCCCCCATTGCCCTAAAGAAATCCAAGCAGGAAAAAAACTCACACCCAATACAACTCCTAGCATAGCTGGATTAAAAATATGTCGATTGGAAAAACGAATAAGAAACTTAGAAGAAATAGCTAAAAATCCAACTAAAGGATGAACCCAATAAGTATCACTCCTAAGAAGTAAAGAAAGTCCCATAGAAGTAATAAAAGAACTTAAAAAACCTTTTTCTTCTAAGTGAAAAATTTTCAACCAAAAAAACTGGGTTAAATTACAAGATATAAATGTAAGTAAAATTTGGAAAAAATTAATTGAAAAGCCTCTAAACTCTACTCCCATAAAGAGTAAAGTTAACATAAGCAAAAATTGATAAAAACGCATACTTAAAGTTTATCTACATTTAAGACTTGCAAAATACTCCCATCTCCCATAATACTTACTCCAGAAATAATCTCTACATTTTTTAATTTTTGGGGCATGGGTTTAATAGCTATTTCTGTACTTTTTTCATGCTTATCTACTATAAGTCCAAATTTAAAATTTTGAGAAGTTTTAAGTAAGACAATTGGAACTTCTAATTGTTTAGATTGTAAATTTTCTAAAAATTCAACTTGAGAGAAATAAGTTTTTTCTTCATGAGATAATTTTTGTCTTAAACTTTCAACTAAAAATACTTCTTCACGAAAAGAAAAAAACATTTGATTTTGACTAATGTGAATTTCTGTAGGACTAAGCTTTAAAGTTTGAATTACATTTTCAAGAGGGATAGCATACTTTAAATTTTCACAACTAACTACAAGTACCTTACTAATACCAATAGACATAGGAATACTTAAAGTAATCTCTGTCCCAAAACCACTAGTAGACTCTACAAACACCAAACCATCTAAACTTTTTATAGTAGAGTAAACAACATCCATCCCAACCCCACGTCCAGAAATTTCTGTAACTTGTTCAGCAGTAGAAAAGCCAGGTAAAAAAATAAAATTAAAAATTTCCCTATCACTTAAATTTTGAGTATTGTAACCTAATTTAGAAGCTTTATCTAAAATTTTTTGTTTATCTAATCCTTTTCCATCGTCTTTAATTTGAATTACAACATGATTACCCTCATAACTTGCTTTAAGAAGAATAATTCCAGGTGTTTTTTTCCCTTGCTTTTTTCTAATTTCGGGAGTTTCAATTCCATGATCACAAGCATTTCTAACTATGTGAATAAGAGGCTCTGACAAAGCATCAGCTATCTTTTTATCAATTTCTACTCGATTTTCTTCTATTATCAGCTCAATTTCTTTTTTTTCCCTTCTGGCTATATCTCTAACAACTTTTGGGTACTTTTGAAATAATGTTTGTATAGGAATCATCCTAAGAGAAAGAATTCCTGTTTGCATTTCATTTGCTAAGCGTGAAATAACATATAAATTTTCTTTTAGGGATTTATAAATTTCCTCACTACCTTGTATAAATTGAAGTTTTGATAAGTAAAAATCATAAGTATTTTTAGCAATAATTAATTCACTTGCTAAGCTATAAAACTTATCAATTTTTTTCTCATCTATCCTTATAGTACTCTTAGAAAATTCTATAGATTTTGTTGTAATTTCTTTTGCAACATGTTCTATTCTCTGTTTTTGTAAAGCCTTTTGAATTACTTCTGGAGTAACTTTTCCTGATTCTACTAAAATTTCTCCAATAGGTTTTTGTTTGTTTAAGGCCTCTTCTAAATCTACTTGAGAAATAACTTTTTGCTCTAATAAAATCTCTCCAAGTTTTTGTGGTCCTTTAACAAGCCCGTGCAAAAAAGCTTCCAGCTCTAAAAGCAAAGCTTTTACTTCTTCTTTTTTTGTTGCTCCCTCTAGTTTTGTTATTGTAGCCTTAGCTAAAGAAACTCCCTCTAAAATCCCAGAGTTTTCAGAAATAGTTTGAATAGTTTTAACTAATCTTATAATACTTTTTATAGCTGTAGGATTTTCTTCTAGAGAATCTAGTAAACTAGGTAAGATTTCATAAATTTGTTTAACTTGTTCTAAGTAAGCTTCTTGGGTTTCTAAAGGTACATTAGTAGAATTATTCTGCTTACTTTTAGGAAATTCCCAATTAGCTGTAGTAGTACGATTTAATTTTAAATTTAGCTCTCGAATTTCAGTAAAAACCTTATCTAAAACTTCAAATATATATTCAACACTTGATTTGCTTGGCTGTTCTACTCCCTTACGTAATTTATCTAGATAATTTTCTAGATTATGAGTTAAGCTTACTATTGTTCTTAAACCTATATAATCAGCATCCCCTTTTATAGTATGAATATATCGAAATAATTTATTTAATGAATCTAGTGAATAAGTTTTTTCATATTCAAATAAAGCTTTTTCTAAAAAAGTGTAAATATCATCTACACTAATTAAAAATTCTCTTAAAATCTCTGGCTCAATATTGGTAATTTCAAATTTAAAATCTTTTACATAATCACTAATATCTTCTACATATAAAAGTTTTCTATCTAAAGCTAAATCAAAAATTTCTTCTAAACTTAAGTTTGTTATACAAAATATCTTAGGTCTTAGATATAAAGTATCCATTTCAAAACTTTCCCAACTTGGAAGCTTACTTAAGTCTGTGATTGCTTTATAGTATTTAGAATTGTTTTGAAGATTTTTTAATAATACAAAAGGATCATAGCCAAATTGAAATTCTTGGTCTGTATATAAAATTTCTATAAAATAAACAAATTTTCCTTTTTCTAAATTTTGCTTGATTTCTAAAACTATTTCACTAGAAAGAAATTCAAGAAATTTTTTACTTTCTTTCTGAGAACTTTCTACTTCTAATTTTTTTTTAGAACTAGAATCATATACAGCTTGGATGGATTTTATCTTTTCTTCATCTAGTTTATAATCTAAATTAGACTCACTCATCTTTACGAGAGATTCTAAGTAATCTAATGAGTTTAAAATAAGGTCTACTATTTCAGAACTAATAGAAATTTTTTTATCTCGAATTTGAGAAAGTAAACTCTCTAAATGATGAGCAAATTCAGATATTTGAAAAAGTTCAACACTTCCAGCAGTTCCCTTGATGGAATGTATTCCCCGAAAAAGAGAATTAAGTAAATCTAGATTTTCAGGCTCAGCTTCAGCTTGTAATATAAGAGAATTAGATTTTTCTAATATTTCTCGAGCCTCAACGTAAAATAATTTCCTACACTCTTCTAAATCAATTTCCACAGTTATCCTAAAATTTTCTTTACAACTGCCTGTATATTTTCTACTTTAAAAGGCTTTGTAAGCCAAGCTAGAGCTCCTACTGATCTTCCTTCTGCTTTTTTCTCATCTTCACTTTCAGTAGTTAGTAAAACCACTGGAATAGCACGTAAATTTGAAATAGACTTAAATTCTTTTATAAATTCTATTCCATTTTTATTTGGCATATTGTAGTCAGAAAAAACTAAACTTACATCTGGATTGGCTTTGAGTTTTTCTAGCCCATCTAGCCCATCTACTGCCTCTATTACAGTATAGCCCATTTGTTTTAACGTCATAGCTAGTAAAGATCTTATTGACTGGGTATCATCTAAAATAAGTATTTTCTTACTTGGCATTTTTTAGTTCCTCTAAACAAATCCCATAAGACCCGAGAATTTCCTCTAAGACTTTAGAGTTTCCTTTTATTTTGTATTTTTTCCCTGAATTTTTACAAGTTTTTAAAATAGAAAGTAAAACTTGCAAAAAAGCTGTATCAATTCTTTCGAGTTTATTTACTTCAATAGTGAGAGTTTTAAAATTTTTTTGTAAGGCTTGTTCTAAGCGTTCTTTTTTAGTTAGTAGTTGGCGAAAAGTACATTCTTTTGCTAGTATGAGTTTCATTTTAACCTATCAAAAGTTTTACATGTTGAATAAGTTTGGCGGGACTAACAGGCTTTGCAATATAAAAATTTGCACCTGCACTAAAACTTTTTACTTTTTGATGGTGTTCTTCTTGAGTAGAAATCATAATTACAGGAGTTTCTTTTTCTAACTCTCGATATTTTTTTACAAAAGTAATTCCATCCATGTTTGCCATGTTTATATCACAAAGAATTAAATCAAAATTTTGTAGTAAAGATTTTTCCAATGCCATGACCCCATCTTCAGCCTCATCTACTATAAAGCCTTCTTTTTTTAAGATATTTTTGTGATAGTGCCTTACTACAGGAGAGTCATCTACTACTAAAATCTTTTTCATACGGCCTACTCTTTACAATATACTAGATGTTTGTTTAATCGAACTAATTTAAAAGCATTTGTTATTCGACCCATTGATTCACTAGAACCTAGAAAAATATAACCGCCTAAATTTAAAGCTAAATAAAAATGCTCAACTACCCGCCTTCTAGAGTCATCATCAAAATAAATTAAAACATTCCTACAAAAAATAAAATCAAAATTTTTTTTAAACCTCATTTTTTCTTTATCGTTTAAATTTAAATGCTCAAACCTCACTATGTCCTTAAGAAAATCTTTAACTTTATAAACATCTTTTTCTGGAAGAAAGTCAAAGTATGTTTTTAAATACTCTTCAGGACAAGTTTTTATACTTCTATATTCATACTCTCCTTTTTTAGCTTTTTCTAAAATCTGTAAATCTAAATCACTCCCTAACACAGTAATTTGCCAATCTTTGACGTTTTCTAAGATCTCATTTAAAATAATAGCTAAGGTATATACTTCTTCTCCAGAAGAACAACCTGCACTCCAAAGTTTCAAGGTATAATCATTTTTTTGAGCTTTTTTTTCAACAACTAATTTTAAGCATTCTACAAAAGCTTCTAGCTGAGGAAAATCTCGAAAAAAATAAGTTTCATTTATAGTAATTAAATTAAGTAGTTCTTGTAATTCTATGCCTTTTTTATCAGAATATTTTAAAAATCTAATATACTCTGAAGCAGACTTTAAACCTACCTCTTTGAGTCTTTTTTGAAGTCGATTACTTAGTAAATAAGTTTTTGATGAATCTAATTTTATTCCACTTTTGTGGTATATAAAATTAGATAAAATTTCAAACTCTTCTGATAAAATATAATTTTCTTCTGGTTTTAATTTATTCATAAATAGCTTCTTTACAAAATTCTTGAAATTCTATACTTTCCTTCTTTGCCCAGTTTTTAATAAATTCTATATTTTCTTTAGTTGGAAAACTTAAAAGTAATTTTACACAAGTAAACTTTAAATCTTCTTTTAAGTTTTTTTGTTCAGAAATTTTCTTGATAATGTCAAAAAACACAGTATCCTCTAATCCAACTGTTTTGTTTAAAGAATCTAAAGCAAATAAAATATCTTCACTATAATAACTCCAGTCTTCTAGAGAATTCAATAACTCTAAAAACTTATCCTTGTTTGCTAATTTTCCACAAATGCGAATAGCTTGAGAAAGATAAATAGACTCTAATTCTCCTTTGTGAAAAAGAAGTTCATAGGCAAGCTTTAAATCTTTTAGTTCTCCTATCTTTAGAAAAAAATCTAAAATAGCCACTTTTAGCATAGGCTCGTTTACGTTTGTATAGAGCTCAGCTAATTCTTCTAAACTTGCTTTATCTTCTAATTTTGTAATATATTCTACAGCTGTAATTACAACATTTATAGCTGGGTCATGTAAACTTGCGTGAAATACATCTAAAACTTGAGTTTTTAGTTCTGGAGATAAAAGAGCCATTTCTACTAAGGCATCTAAAATAAGTTTTCGAACTTCTTTATCTGCATAATCAATGCAAGAAACTAAAAAATTTAAACCTTCTTCCCCATATTTTGAAAACAAACCTACAGCTGAATTTCTTAGGAAAGGATCTTCACTAGAAAAAAATTCAAATATTTTTTGATAAGCTTCAACACAGTTCATCTTTTGTAAGACAGAAATAATACTATTTTTTACCATTGGGGAAGTTTCAACTTTTAGTCTTTCTACTAAATTTACAGCTAAATCTATATATGAAGAATCTAATATATCTTCTACTGCATAAAGTCTTTGTGATTCATCTTGTGAGTTTAAAGCTTTTATAAGTTCTTCTCGGGTGTATTTCATTTTAACCTCTCGATAGCTTTTATAATCTCTGCTACAATTTGATAACTAGGTACTACTATCTGTGCCCCTCCCCGCTCGATAGCTTCCTTTGGCATACCAAAAACTACTGCAGTTTCTTCACTTTCAGCAATAGTAACTCCACCTGCCTGTTTAACTTTTACCATAGCATCAGCTCCATCATCTCCCATACCTGTCATAAGTACTGCTATAGTTTTTGTCCCAAAAATACTTAGCACTGATTCCATCATAACATCTACAGAGGGAACAAATAAATGAGGAATTTCGTTATTTAAACGAATAAAAATTTCTCCACTAGATTTTTTTCGTAATTGTAGATGAAAACCACCTTTACCTACATACCCATGATTTAAATGAACTACCTCCCCAGCCTCAGCTTCTTTAATTGGGATTCGAGCATAATTATTTAATCGATCTGCAAAAGACTTAGTAAAATTAGCTGGCATGTGCTGTACTATAAATAAAGTTGCTCCCAGATTTTCTGGAATTTGTGGAATAATTTCAGAAAGAACCTTAGGTCCCCCTGTAGAAATCCCTAAAGCTACTGCAATTTCTACTTTGGTAGTTGGTATTTGTACTTTTTTAGGAAGTTTTTGTTGTTTGCGAACTATAGATACATCTTTTGTATCATAATTTTTATGTCTTAGTTTAGTTATTTTTCCATACTTATAAGCTTGCTTAACTTTAGAAATAATTTCTTTACTATATTCTTTAATATCTAGAGATATAGTTCCACTAGGTTTTGGGACATAGTCAAAAGCTCCTAACTCCAAAGCTTCAAAGGTAGTAATTGCTCCCTCTTGAGTCAAAGAACTAATCATAACTACAGGACAAATGTTTTCACTTACAATATACTGCAAAGCAGTAATTCCATCCATGCCTGGTAAATTAATATCCATAGTAACAACATCAGGATGGTATTCACGAGCCTTAGCTACCCCATCCTCCCCATCTCTAGCTAAAAGAACCTCAATATCAGAATCTGACTCTAAAATTTCTTTTAATGCTTTTCGCATAAAAGCTGAATCTTCTACAACTAAAACTTTTATTTTTTTTGACATATAGACTAAGTTTGGTTAAGTTGACCTTTTTCTTCTTCAGTTAAAATTTTATTTATATCTAGTATAATTATAAATCTGTTTTGGTTATGTAGATTTCCTATTCCTGATATAAACCTTGTCTCTACTTTCGATTGTAAAATGGGAGGTGTATTTTCAATAAAGTTTTTTGGGATACGAACTACTTCTAAAACAAAATCAACTATAAAACCAACTATTTTATCTTCAATTTCAACTATAACTAATCTTGTAGATTCCCCACGTACCACACTTTCCATTCCAAATCTCTTTCGAAAATCAATGACAGGAATTACGTTACCTCTTAAGTTCATAATCCCTTCTACAAATTCAGGCGTATTTGGAACTTTAGCAATTTCACCAAGTCGATTGATTTCTCGAACATCCTCAATAAAAATTCCAAATTCTTCTTTTCCAAGTTTAAAGATTACAAGCTGTACTTCTTCTTGCGACAAGTTTTCTTCTCCTAATTTCTCTTGTTGTTTACTCTCTACTACATTTGTATAGTCTCTAAAATTTTCAGAAAATAGTTTTAACTCATCTAGAAGTAAAATTAGTCTTTTCCCTTTTTCTAATTTAACAATCCCTTGAATATAAGATTGAATTTTAGAAGCTAATTCAATTAAATTTTCTGGAACTCTAATGACTTGATTCATACGATCTACTAAAATTCCTATAGTTTTAGATTGAACTTCTATCACTAAAATTCTCTGATCTTCAGAAATTTCTTTATAAATAAGATTTTTACATTCTTCTAAAAAAGAAAATAATTGATTAAATTCTTTTTCTATATCAAGTAAATCTTTTTTTGACTTGTATATTTCTTGAATATGTAATTTAATATCTTGATGTAAAAATCGAAGTTTTTGAAGTATATTTGCTAAAGCTTCACTAGAAGTACGAAAGTTTTCTATCCAGCTTGTAATTGGAACACTATCAACAGAATTGACGTCCAAGTTTATTTCCTGCCAATTTGCTTTTAAGTGTAAAAACCATTTTTCATAACCTTGTTTAATTTTTTCTAGTTCGTAAATTTTACTTTCTATTAGTGATGGGATATGAAAAAGTTTACGAATATCTATAACTACTAAAAGTTCACCACGTAAAGTAATTACTCCTAACACAAACTCGGGAGCCTCTGGAACTTCTGTAATTTTACTAACTCTTAAAACCTCTCTTACAACTTTAATAACAAAAGCATATTCTTCTTGAGCAACAAAAAAACTTACTAATTGTTTTTCTGGAACTTGAAGAGCTTTAGAACTTTTTTCTTCTTGAAATCTATCAATATTTTTTTGATTTGTTGAAGGTTGATTACTTGTTTGTATATCACAAACAGCTTCTATATTTAGTTCTAAGATAATCTCTTCCTTTTGAGTAGAGTATATTACATTTCTTATATAATGAACATCAATTTCACTAGAGAGAATTTCAGATGGAACTTCGATGTTTACATTTTCTATATTTAAGACACCCTTTACCTCATCTACAATAAGTCCTATAAGAGACTCATCGAGATTTAAAACTAAAACTCGGGTTTTTTCAGTCACTTCTAAATCTGGAAGTCCTAAACGAATCCTAGTATCTATAATAGGTAAAATATTTCCTCGTAAATTTGCAAGCCCTTTTAGGTAAGGGATAGAAACTGGAACTTTTGTAATTTCGGGATAACGAATAATTTCTTGAATTTTATAAATTTCTATAGCAAAAATTTCTTTATCAATTTGAAAAGTAGTAAATTGTGTTTTAGACTCAAACATCATTTCCTCTATTCAGATTGAAGTTCATCTGCAAGAGCTGCAATTTCTTCAATTGCTTCAGAAAGTTCTTGAAGTCCTTTAGCTTGCTCCTCTGAAGCAGCAGAGGCTTGTGTAATAGATTTTAAAGATTGTTCTGCAGCAGCACTAATATCATCTATAGCTTTTTTAGTCTCTTCGTTAGCATGTTTTACCTGACGAGTATTGAGAAGCATTTCTTCCATTGCTTTATCAATTGTTTTCATATCAGTTTCCATTTGATTTAATTTTTCCATAGAAGACTTAGATTTTATTACTTCAGCTTGAGCTGTTTTTGCAGAATTTTCTACATTCAGAGCACTCATATCCACTAACTTAGAAAGAGAACGAACTAAATCTTTAATTTGTTCTGCACTTTGAGAAGATTCAGTTGCTAAATTTCTAATATCTAAGGATACTACAGAAAACCCCTTACCTTGCTCTCCAACTCTAGCAGCTTCAATAGACCCACTCACTGCTAACATATCTGTTTTAATAGTAACGTTTACAATTGATTCTACAATCTTATCAATAGAAATAATTTTTTCACTTAAGGCTAAAATCATTTTAGAAGTTTCAAAATTCTTATTAGCAGAAATAGAAATACTTTGAATCATGCCATCTACTTGTTTTATCAATTCAATAATTTTTTTATAAACTTCTTGAGCTTGCTTTTGCATTTGTTCAACATTAGCTTCTACTTGAGTATTTTTAGAAGTAAGCTTTTCAGCAATCTCTGTTCCAGTAAAAACTTCTTTTGCTTGAAGTTCAGAGGCAATTTGAATTTGTTCTATTGCCTTAGCTAATTCTTGGCTAGCAGATAAGGCTTGTTCAATATTAGCAGAAAGTTCTTCTGCCATAGAAGCTAGATCTTCTGCTGATTTTTGAATATTAGTAGAATTTTTTAATTCTTCAGATGTCTGAGCTAATTCTTCTGCTGCTGAAGACATCTCTGAATAAGCTTTAGCTTGTTGTTCTGTACCTTTTCGAGATTCTTCTGAACTACTAGCTAGCTCTTGTGCTGCAGAGGCAACACTTTCAGCAATTTTTAAAAACTCTTTAGTATAGTTAAAAATTTCTTGAATACCTTGTTGTGTTTGATTACTAATTTGTAAAAAATTTATTGTTAAACTAGAAATTTCATTTAGAGATTCAGCTATACTTTTTCCTTTTTCTGCTTCTTGTTGTGCAGTAGTTATTACTAGTGTTACTTCTTGGACTATTTTACGCACATCAGCTTGAATTTCGCCAACAACATCTTTAATTTTACCTGCACTTTTTTCTGAAGTCTCAGCTAAATTTCGTACTTCATCTGCTACAATAGCAAAACCTCGTCCATTTTCACCTGCTCTAGCTGCTTCAATAGCAGCGTTAAGTGCAAGTAAATTAGTTTGATCTGCAATCCTCACAACTGACTGAACTATTTTTCCAATTTCAATGGATTTTTTTTCTAATTCATTCATAATTTCAGAAGTTTGCATTGCAGCTTTTGCTGCTTGCTCTACTCCTTCAACTAAAAAGCTTATCTCTCTACTTGTATAAGTTGCAAGCTCTCCAAGAGCTTTTACTCTTTGGATAGTGTCAGAAGCTAGATTTGCATTAACTTGTGCATTCTTCTCACTTTGAGTAATATTTGACTTCAACTCTTCACAAGCACTACTAGTTTCTTCAGCTCCAGCTGCAATTTGTTGCATAGAGTGCATAAGTTCTTCAGCAGCACTACTTCCTTGTTGAACTCCAGTAGATAGCTCTTCAGCTGCTGCGGCTAATCTTTCGCTGAGTTGTTGTTTTTTAGCCATAGTTCGAGCTTTTGCTTTTTCTTGAGCAATTCTTCTAGCTTCTTCTCTTTTCTGCTGAAAATCTGTTTCTTTAGTAAAACTTGTAACTTTAGGTTTAGCTAAGCCTTTTCCTGAAAGTGGTTTATTTTTTTCCATAAAAACCTCTATCTTTCAGACCAGTAAAAAATTTTCAAGGACAGTTGTAAAGAAAAAAATCTCTACTCTTCAAACCCACTTACTTCTATAAACTCAACCTCCCTTGTGTAATTAACAATGATAGCAAGAGAGCGTAATTCTCTATC
>Ga0308414_1000371_pt1 | contig 28677 bp, 15 predicted proteins | sample HotsprSampleOS50_FD_205667 | JGI IMG/M metagenome (GOLD analysis project Ga0308414, IMG submission 205667) | Hot spring phototrophic mat microbial communities from Octopus Spring, Yellowstone National Park, Wyoming, United States - 20090730_OS50 ...
ATCCACACCCATCTGTGAAAGGTCTAGCATGACCCACACCTTTTTGCTGAACTTTTGAAGCATAACCCACGGTTGCAGCCCTTGCGCGAGCGCGAGGGGAGACCCGCCATGGGGAGGGGAAACCCGCCAAGAGCGCGGGGAAACGCTGAATACAAGGGCGGCAATCAGCAGTCATCGCGGGGCACGGTTGGAACCCCTGCCGAGGCCCGGGGCAGCCGTGCTTGGGAATGGCTGCGGGAAAACCGGCCCTTCCGGGCTACCATGGGGTATTGGGGAACAGGGCAGGGCAGGGACTTCCGCCGCCGCCAGCAGCAGATGCGGCTGCGCCTCCAACGCTTGCGATGTGAGCGGCGTTGCCTGGCACCGGGCCGCAAACCCTTGCTGAGTGCATGAAGCAACGAGAGTGAAACAACCGGCAGAACCTGAACAGGCAAAACATTCCAATACAGCCGGCCGCATCGGGGACGGGCGGGTTCCCTGTCACAGTTGCGGCCCTGCGCAAGTGCCGGCCGCGGCCATTCCCGGAAGCTCGGCTCTGCGGATCTCTGCCTCCGGATTGAGTGGAGGCGTGATTCAACCAACCGCGGCTTCACCGAGCCCGGCTCAGGAGATCCGGCGACATGGGAGCGGCGGTTCAGGCCGGGAGGCTTTGTGGGAACCGCACAACCGCTTGAGTAAGAGCGCTGAAAGGCTGGTCATGGCGCTTCCCGGATTCCGGGCCGGTTCAGAGGGCCGCGCAACCTGTCACGGAAAGATCCTCTTCGGCCATTCCGGCCGCAACCCTGCAAACAGCCGCGCACGCCCCTGCGCGGGTCACGACGAAGCCAGAGAATGGCTGGCTCGACGGGTCGAGTCAGATTCAACAAATTGCGGCTATGTCCGAGGGCATGACTTCGGGCCGCAGACATCCCGGCTCGCGAAGCTCATTCAGGCCGGGGCGGGTGCGGCAGCTCCCTTTTGCTCGTTTTTTGTATATTATGCGTGCGATATCTTGAAGCGATGAACCAGAAATTCTTTGCCATTCTGCTCGATTTTGACGGAGTTTTGGCTGACACCGAGCCATTGCACTGGGAGTGCTGGAATGAGGTGCTGCGCGAGGCGGAGCTCGAGGTAAGCTGGGAGGATTACCGGCGGCATTGCGTGGGAATTTCCGACCGGGATTTTCTGGCGCGGCTCGGTGCGTTGGCCCGCCAGCCTCGAACCGTGGAGGAATTGTTGCCGTTTTATCCGCTGAAAAAGAAATTGTTTGCGGAACGCGCCACGCGCGGCGGCTTGATCAGCGCGGAGTGGAAGGACTTGCTGGCGCGGCTCGAACCCGGGCGGCTGGCGGTGGTGACGTCCAGCAGCCGGCAGGAGATCGAGCCGATTCTGCGGGCGGAAGGGGTGCTGGAGCGGTTCGGGGCGGCGGTCTATGGAGACGAAGTGCAACGGTTGAAGCCGGATCCGGAACCTTACAAGACTGCGATGGAACGGCTGGGGGCGAAGCGTGCCGTTGCGCTGGAGGATTCGGAAGCAGGGCTGGAAAGCGCGAGGCGGGCAGGCTGCGAGGTGATCGAGGTGCCCGCGCCGGCCGAAGCCCCGCGTCTGCTGAGGCGGCGCCTGGAGGCCGAGGGGGATTCAGCGGCTTCACTTCCGTGACGGGGAGGCCCCCTGCCGGGCACTCCCGTATGGTCTGGCTTTTCTGCTTTGCCGGCAGGGAGCATGAAACAGAGCCGACCGGCCGGAACGCCCCCGCCCATTGGCAATTCCCCGCTAGATGCGCCTCACGAAGAACTGATCCCCGGGCATGCAGAGTGCCAACGCGGCACCTTTTCCCATAGAGCAGAGCCAAGCCGCAGCGGCAGTCAATCGACGCAGAACCAAGAAGCGGACAACAGCGCTGACCTCGCACCTTGCCGGTATCGGGGCAGGGAAGCGCCGTCGCCGGCCCATCGGCCACTGATCGCCACAATAAAATCTTTAGATCACGAAATCTCTACATCCATGTTAATCTTGACATGAGCTGACTGAGGCCCCGACGCACCAGCGGCTCACCTCTTGCACCCGCCTGCTCGTCCCAGGTAGTTGCTCCACCAAGTCGTAGTTCGCCAATCCCCACATTCAAAACGAGGTTTTGACCATGTATCAGAAGTGTCTCCATGCGATCCTTTCCGCCGCCATGCTGTCGAGCCTCTCGCCGGCATCAGGGCAGGCGCCATCCGGCGAGCAGCGCGCCAGTTATCGCATCTCCTTGAACCAGGACGTCTTCTTCGGGTTCTACCCGACGCTCGCTGCCAACTACAAAGCCAATGACAGGCTCGACTGGACTGTCTACAGCATCATTTGGACCACCCCGAGTTTCGGGACCGGCGGAGGGAGCGGCTTGTGGACGGAGTTCGGCTCCGGCGTCAACATCAAGACGCTGGACGGCAAGCTGACATTCACGCCCCAATTGGGTTTCCTGAACGGCAAGCTGCTGTCGAACGGTTCGTTCCCGATGGCGCTGGAGGGCATCGTCCCCAACATCACTTCAAACCTTTCCACGACCCGCGCCGAAGGCGAATTTTACCTGGGCCGCTACACCGCGACGCGCAGGGGCAAGACCCGAACCGGGGCAGGTGTTCTGGCCGCCGTGCCAATTCAAAACAACTTCCTCCACTATTGGGTGAACGGCGGCGCGCGGCTCTCCCGTCTGCTGTCCGCCGGCCTGCATTACGAACAGCTCGACTCCTCTCCGGACGGGACAGGTGCGCCGCCTTCTGCCGGTGTGTACAAGTGGTTCGGACCGTATGTCCAGGCCAACTTCGGCAATCTCAGCGTGCGCTTCACGGCGGGGCCGGACGTGATGAGCCGGGCTCCAGGCGATGGCAACCAATCGTTCTACAAGCTGTCAGCCTCGTGGACGATCCCCTAGAACAAGCCGAAGGAAAGGTGCGGCGGCCCCGGAGTAGGGCCGCCGCGGAACCTTTTTGCCTTGAGTCGATTCTTCCCATCAGGGCCGGAGGTATCCCGAGACGGATTTTAGTTCATGGAATCGATATTATGTTAAGTCAAGTGCGCATCCCACCCCGGCACTTACCTCCCCCTGCCGCCTCGCATGCCGCCGCCGCCACCCATGGAAGGCGCACTGCGCACACCGCCTCCGCCGAAGCTGCCGCCTCCCCGCATCCCTCCACCGCCCATGCTCGGAGGCGCACCCAGACTGCCGCCGCTGCGAATCCCGCCGCCGATCCCGGACCCAGCGCCGCTACCGCCCGGCCCGCTCCGGATGCCCCCTCCGCCACTCCATCCGCCATATGCAGGTGCGCTACGCGGCTCCCGAATCGAGGGAGCGCTGCGGTCGCCTCCGAAACCGTCAGCCGCCCAGCCTGTGCGTCCCGCCGCACCGCCTGTCGACCAGCCGCCATAGGATCTCGGCTCACTCCTGGGTTCAGACCTCGGTGAAGCATCCACGACGCCCCCGCCGGTGCTCCACGTCGATCTGCCGGCAGAACCACGCCACGCATCCCGTCTATTTCCAGGAAGATCAGAGCCGATTGTTGCAGATCGGGGTGAAACGTCAACCACTCCTCCGCCCGTGCTCCAGGAGGACCGCTCTCCCATATCTCGCCAAGAACCGGCGCCGGTCTGGGCGCCGGATCCCCGCAGCGTAACCCCCTCGCTGGCATCACCGCCGTACCGGCCACCGCCGGTAGACCACCCGCCCCGGCTCATCGGTGCGAAGGAGTTGCCTCGCTCCCCGCGCGGCCCGGGCCGTGCTTCCCCGCCCCGTGGCGGTTCCGCCTGTCTCTCCATCCGCGGGATCTCCATCCTTGGCGACTCGCTCCGCGGCGCGGGGGACATCCGCACTTCACTGTCTTCGTTGCGTCCGCCGCCTGTGGACCACCGCGGCGACTCGCTCCGCGGACTCTCCACCCGCGGCGCTTGATAGCCAGGCGCCTCCGTGCGCCCGCGCTCGCCGCCTGTGGACCACCGCGGCGACTCGCTCCGCGGACTCTCCACCCGCGGCGCTTCATAACCGGGCGCCTCCGTGCGCCCGCGCTCTCCTCCGGTCGACCACCGCGGCGACTCGCTCCGCGGCGCCGGCGAAACCCGCACGCCGCCTTCCTCGCTGCGCCCGCCGCCCGTCGAAAACCGCGGACTCTCCGAACGTGCCGCGCCGCGGCCCGGATCGCCGAAGCTGCGCCATCCCGAGCCGCTCCGCCCCGCGTCCTCGCCGCCGGGTTCCGTGCGCGCCCGGTTCGCCTCCGTATTGCGGACGCCCACGCCCGGATCGCCGAACCGCCGCCAATCGCTCTCGCCCGGGCGCGTATCGGTCCGCCGCGCCGGTTCGTCCGCGCGTCGCCAGCCGGCGCCTGCGCCCGTGCTGTCGTTCTCCATGACCCGTTCCCCGGACCTGGTTCTGAATCCAGCGCCCGGCTCGCTGCTCCGGCTCTCCGGCCCGGCCGCTGCCTCGCCGGCGCGCCGCCAGCCGCGGTCTTCTCCGGCGGTCATGCGGTCCATCCGGCGATCGGTTTCGCGGAGCCCGCCTGCAATGCCGCGGTCTGCGCCGCTGCGTTCGGCCATGGCCTCCCGCCGCCCTTCAGCCCCGGCTGTGCGCGCTGTCAGCTGCTCGAACGTCCTCCGCTGTTCATCGAACGGGATCCTCTCGGCCCGCTCGACCGGCCGCCGGCTGTAAAAGCGCTCTGCGCGCCCGGAATCCACTGAAGCCTGCCGCACGACCGGCTCCCGGTCGGCCAACCGCAAGCTCTCCCGCGCGGGCGCGAACGGCACGGCCCCGCGGGCCACGCTCGCCCGCTGCAACTCCTCGCCGCCCAGCCGCAGCGGACGCCCCGCCTGGCCGCGCACAAAGTCGTCGCCCCGAACCACCGTCACCCCCTCCCGCACCCTTGCGTTGCGGTAGATGTTGGTGATGTTCGTGTTGTTGATAATCGTCGTGTTCTGCTGGATGTAATTCACGCTCCGGTAGCCGGCGAACCGTCGCCCCCACCAGGGATAGAGCGGCTCAAACGGCGCCAGGGGCACCCAGCCCACTGCGCCCCAACCGAAGCCTACTCCCGCCGTGAAGCCGCCCCAGCTCGACCACCCGAACCACCCCACCAGCGCCGGGCTCCACCAGTGCCGCACCCCGACCACTGCGCCCGGATACCACAGCCACGCATCGTTCCACCAGAACCACCGGCCGTAATGATACGGCGCCCAGCCCCACGGGTCGTAGCTCACCCAGGTCCACCCATACCAGTCCAGCCACACCCACCGCCCGAACCGGTACGGGGCCCATCCCGCAGCCACCACCGGCCGCCAGCAATAACCGTAGGGGGCCACATACACCCAGTTGCCGTGCCCGTAGAGATCCTCCGCCCCGTAGATGTCCCGGCTCACATACTGATATACCTGGCCGGCGCGGCTCAGCTCGCGGTCACGGTTCCGGTTGAACTCATCCCACGAATCTCTTGGAATCTCGGCCACATACCGGAATTCGGTCCGGTTGTCCGGCGTCAGCCGCACCACCATGGTCCGCCCTGGGCGCAGCCGCTCGGTTCCCGACGGCGTGAAAACTTCCGCCTCGCCCCGCCGCACCGTCAGTTCGGCGTCGTCATCGAACACAGTCACCCGGTACTCGCCCCACGCCACTGGCCGCAGCGCCGCCGCCGGCGTGTTGATCTCCACTTGCGCATCGCCGCCCTTCAGCGCGCTGAACGTCACCGTGCCGCGCACCACCTGGATCTGATACAGCCTGTATTCGAGCTGCGTCAGGCGGATCTCGCTGTTTGCCGCCAGCCGGATGCGGTGATAGAAGTCGAACTGCACCTCCGCCCGCGACGCCGCGCCGGTCAGCACCCGGTCCTCGGCCAGCAGCGGCGCGTTGATCGCCGCCGCCACCCAATCGCCCGAGTCCCCGCGCCGGATCGAAACGTCGCCCTGAATCAGGCTGATCCGGGCCACGCCTTTGCCCGGCTCCTCGCTCTGTGCGCCCACAGGAATGGCCGCGAACAGCAGGCTCGCCGCCACCGTCATCAGCAGGCTCTTGCGCGTCATGGCGTCACCTCCCGGCCGGCGTCCCCGGAAAGGGCGTCGGCCACCAGTTGATGAGCATTTTTCAGACCAAACAAGATCTCTTGTGAAATGTGAGACTTCCCTGCCCTGCCCGCCCTTGGCGCACTGGCCGAAAACCACCACCCCGGCCAACCTCGGCCGATCTCCACATTCACTTCCGCAGCCAAGAGGGGAAGGGCCTGATTCGGCACGAGCGAGCGGTTCCCGGCCATCTGCCGGGCGCAGCGCTTCCCCTGGCGCTCGGGCCGTTCGCCCCGGCCTTGGCCGGGGGTTCCCCTCTTGGGCTGGCTCTTTGCATCCGCTGTTTCCCCCTCATTTCCTCGGGACTTGGCCAAGCGCGAATCGCGTTTGTGATTGGCCATGCGGGAATCACGTTTGGGGCCCTCGCGCGAGCGCGAGGGGAAAACTTTTGGCAGAACTGTCTCGATTCGGCGCTGCAAGGGAAACCCGCGAGCGCGAGGGGAAAACCGCCACAGAGAGGGAAAACCCGCCAAATCAGGGAGGGATCAGGAGGGGAAACGCAGCGGCCTTTCGGCCGGGGCCGACGGGAACCGGATTGGTGTCTTGTGGCAGGCGGGGAAACGCGAATCCCGGGCAGAAGCTGCAGGGGGCATGCACGAAAATCCCGCGCCGGGTGAACAGGGCAGTGGGAAGTGAGATTCAATCGAACGAAATGCTGCGGATCATTTGTTGGTAAGTCGGCTCGAAGGATGGGTAATCAGGGAGCGGGGCAACGCAAATAACGTAGAAGAGTTCCGTTTCGAGATCGACGGTAATGAGGACATCAATTTCGCGGAGGCCGGCATAGGGCGAATCGTTGGACAATTTGGTGACGAGGGCGCGGCGGCCGGCGACGGTGATGCGCTGCGGCTGCTCGACGGTGCGGAGGTTGGATTCGCGCTTGGCCATTTCATCGATCAGCGTCTGGGTGTCGCGTTCGAGACTCACCATGCGGTTGTTGATTTTGGCGCGGCGGACGAGGACGCCATAGCCGATGAAGCCCTGGACGACGCCCTCGCGCGGCGTGATGTTCAGGCCGCCGTCGGCGCGTTCGGCGCGCCAGTTGTCGGGGTATTCGATGCGGAAGCCTTCGCCCCGCCAGGTTTGCATGCGCGAGGAGACCGGCACGCGCTCGGGCTTGGGCGCATTGGGCAGCTGGGCGGGGGCGGCGGTTCCCTGCCCCGGCTGCGCGGGCTTGGCCGCCTTGGGCAGTTTTCCGATGATCTCCTGCATGCGCTTCAGGTCGCCTTCGCCGGCGTTGTAGGGGCCGCGGGGCATGTAGGGAAGCTGGGCTTCGATGGCTTTGACGCGGTTGCCGGGGTTGGGATGCGACGCGGTGAAGATCTCGACGAGTTTCGGCGTCTTGCCCTTGCGCTCGGCCTCGAGGCGCTCAAAGAAGCGCGCCATCTCGATGGGGTTGTAGCCGGCTTTGGCCATGGTGTAGGCGCCGAGCAGGTCGGAGTCGCTTTCCGCGTTGCGGGAGTACTTGAGCAGGACCGAGTTGGCGCCGAGGCCGATGCCGAGCTGGGCGAGCTGTCCGGTGAGCGAGCCGCCGCCGACCATGGCTCCGGCCAGCAGCGCGCCGAGCTGCGCGAACTGCGCCTTGGATGCCTGGTTGGTGCCGTGGCGGAGCACCACGTGGGACAGTTCGTGGGCGAGCACGCCGGCCAGTTGCGCTTCATTCTCCACGGCGCTGATCAGGCCGGTATGCACATACATCGGGCCGCCGGGCAGGGCGAAGGCGTTGATCGAATCCTCCTGGACCACCTTGAAGAAGAACGGATATTTCTCGAGCTCGCCCTTCTCGACCAGGCGGTTGCCGATGCGGTTCACGTACTCGGTGAGTTCGCGGTTCTGGACGATGACGAACTGCTGCTCGACCTGTTTGGCGAACTCGCGTCCGATTTCGATGTCCTGCTCCTTGCTGAAGAGGTTCCAGCCGGGACGAGGCAGGTTGCGCTTTTTGGCCTGCGCCAAGGCGGCGGGGGCGGCGATGGAAGCCAGCAGCGCGAGTACAAGGAAGCAGCGTCGGTTCTTCATGGCCCTCTCCTATCATGCTGGCATAATGGACAGTATGACGCCTACAGAAAAGATCTGGCACAACGGACGCTTCATTGCCTGGGACGAGGCGCGGATCCATGTGCTCAGCCATGTGGTGAGCTATGGCAGTTCGGTGTTCGAGGGCGTCCGGTGCTACGACACGCAGCGGGGGCCGGCGATTTTCCGGCTGAGGGAGCACACGCGGCGGCTGCTGGATTCGGCCAGGATTTACCGCATGCCGATCGGGTACTCGCTGGAACAACTGATGGAGGCGCAGGTGGAGCTGGTGCGGGTGAACGGGCTGCGCTCCTGCTATATCCGGCCGATTGTGCTGCGGGGCTACGGGACGATGGGCGTGATGCCGAAGGGCAACCCGACGGATGTGTTTCTGGCTTGCTGGGAGTGGGGCAAGTATCTGGGCGAAGAGGCGATGACGCAGGGGGTGGATGTGTGCGTGTCGTCGTGGAACCGGATGGCGCCGAACACGCTGCCGGCGCTGGCCAAGGCGGGCGGCAATTATCTGAACTCGCAGCTGATCCGCATGGAGGCGGATCTGAACGGTTACGCCGAGGGCATCGCGCTGGACCGCGACGGCTATGTGAGCGAGGGGTCGGGGGAGAACATCTTCGTGATCCGCGACGGACGGATCCACACGCCGCCGCTGGCGGCGAGCGTTCTGCCCGGCATCACGCGGGACAGCGTGCTGCGGCTGGCGCAGGAAGCAGGCATCCCCGTGGTGGAGATGAACATCCCGCGCGAGCTGCTCTACATCGCGGACGAGATTTTCTTCACCGGCACGGCGGCGGAAGTGACGCCGGTGCGCAGCGTGGACCGGATCCCGGTGGGCAGCGGCGAGAGGGGGCCGGTCACGGAGCGGTTGCAGAAGGCGTTTTTCGATATTGTTGAAGGCCGGGTGGAGGACCGCTTCGGGTGGTTGACGCCGGTGCCGGTGGCCTGATCCTGGCCATTTCTGTTGCCATCGGGAAAGGGCGGCAAGGCCATCGCCGCATGAGTCCCGGCCCGGCGGTCCGGAAGAGGCGCGCATGGGCTGAACAATTTGCCGCAAGCCGAGGGATGCGCCGGCAAATTCGGCGTGTATTCTTGATCCATGAGGCATGCCCTGCCTCTGGCCCTTTTCGCGTTGCTGGCGGGCGGCTGGCTGCTGTGGGTAAGCCGCGCGCCTGAGCCGGCTGGCAAGGTTGAGCCGCCCCGTCAAGGCGAACCCGAACGCCCTGCGCTGCCATTTCGAGAGGCGTTGCTCGAGGAGGCGAAGAGCCTGCCCGCCTCGTCTGCGGAGCAGATCCGCCGGGAGCTGGAGTCCGGCGCCGCTGACGCAAACCGCCGGGCGGTTCTCATGGCGTGGCTGTGGCATCAGGGCGGCGCGGATGCCGCTGCCGAGCGGGCCGGGCACCTGCTCTGGTTCATCGAAAACCAGCCGGCATCGGAATTTCTGGACTGGCCGCCCGCGTGGTTTGCGCCGGAGGAACTCGGCCCTGTGCGCATGGAGGAGATTCTGGCGGCGTGGCGGCGGGCGGTGCGGGCCAATCCGGATGATCCGCGCGCGGCGTGGCGAGCCGCGCGATGGTATGAGCGCCATGACGAGCGGCGGATGCCGGAGTTTCTGCAAGCCTCGCTGGAGGCGCAGCCAGACTTCGCTCCCGCTGCGGATGCCCTGGCCGGGTGGTGCGTGCGCCAGATTGCGAGTCCGGGTGAAGCGGCGGCAGAGGCGCGGAAGCTGCTGGAGGCGTCCTTCAACCCGGAGATCCAGCGCCGCGCGGCGCGCCGTTTTCATCTGCTCGCCGGGAAGGAAGAAGACGCGGATCGGCGCGGCCGGCTCCGGAAAGAGGCCCGGCTGTGTTTCTTGCGCGCGAAGGAGATTTTGCCGTATTTGCGCGAGGAGGATGTGTTTGGCCGGGCTGGCCAGACCCAGGACGAACGGCTGAGCGCTCCGGCGATGCCGTTCCCGGAATGGCAGGCCTTGCTGAATGCGGGCCGCCGCCAGATCCAGCGGCTCCCGGTGGAAGCGTTCCCGGAGCTGCCTCCCCTGGTGGCCGGGACTTTGAAGCGGATAGGCTGCGCGGTTCCGCAAGCGTTTGAATCACCCGGCAGGCAGGGCTGGCGGAACCTGATCCGGGGCCGGTTTTACGAGGCGCAGCGCGAGAGCTGGGCCGTGCTTTGCTCCACCCGAGGGACAGTCAGGCTGCTGGTCTTCCGGGATGAATGGGATCGAAACCCGGAGACGCTGCACGGCGGGCTGGAGAGCTATTGCATGCAGATGACGGGTGAAAAAACGGCAGGGTTTTCCTGGGCAATTACAGTTGCCGATGAAGCCGTCATCCGCCGGTACAACAGGGAATATCGCGGCCCGCGCCTGCCGCCGATCGATCACGACGGCATCGAATCGCACTTCCTGGGAAAAGCCTCCGTGATTCTGTACCGCCGCGGCGGCCGCTGGCTGCGGCTGCAAGGCGCGGATTAGCAGGGGGCCGCGCCGCGGCGGAGGGGCGGTATACTCGAAGCAGGCCGGCCGGGCGCCGGCCCTTTCTTTCCACAACCCCATGCCCGACCTGAGCCTGCTCTGGCTGCGCGCGGCCGCCCTGCTCTACACGGCGGCGTTCTTCCATCCCGTGCTCCTGCTGCTGCGCCGCATGGACCGCCCGGCGGGCCTGTCGGCCGCGGCATTCCGCACTGCGGCGGTGCTGCATTTCGTGGCGGTGGTGGAGCACAGCATCGTGCTCGGGCAGCTTGCCGCCAACAACTTCTTCGAGACCGCGTCGCTGTGCGCGCTGATCCTCGCCTGGGCCTATTTGTTCATCGACTGGCGGTACCACTTCGACGGGCTCTGCGTCTTCTTTTATCCGCTGGTGACCGTGCTGGCCTGGATCGCCGCAGCCGGCGTGCCCGGCTCATCCTGGGAGCAACCGAACCTTCGCGGCGCGCTGCTGGCGGCGCACATTTTCCTCGTATTGCTTGGCATCAGCGGGCTGCTGGTTTCCGCCACCGGCGCCGTGTTCTACCTGATGCAGGAGCGGCGGCTCAAGCGCCGCCACGACGGCTCCGGCTGGCTGGCGCGCCTGGCGCCGGCGAAGCTGCCGCCGCTGGAAACGCTCGATGGCCTGATTACGCGAGCCATGAATTTCGGCTTCATCGCCCTGACGCTGGCTGTGGCGGTGGCCTCGGTTTGGGCCTCCACGTCGTTCGGCACGCGCTGGATCGGCCAGCCGGCCATTCTGATCAGCCTGGCAACGTGGGCGTTTTACCTGCTGATGGTCGTGCTGCGCACGTGGGCGGGATGGCGGGGACGCCGGGCGGCGCTGCTGTCGCTTGCCGTGCTCGGCTTTGCCGCCATGAGCTGGGCGGCGCACATCGGCCTCCGGCCGTTGCTGGAGCGCTGAGCCGACGCCATGCTGAATCTTGTCCTCACCGGGCTGAACCACAAAACGGCGCCGGTGGAAGTGCGCGAACGCCTGGCTGTGAATGCCGACCAGCTCCCCGCCGCGCTCGATGCGCTGCGCGCCTGCCCGGGCGTGGACGAGGTGATGCTGCTTTCCACGTGCAACCGCGTGGAGGCGCTGGCGCAGAGCGGCTCGGCGCAGCCGATCGACCCGCGCCCGCTGATCGAAGCCCTGGCGCGGCTGCGCGGGCTGGACGCATCCGCGCTGTTGCCGCACTTCTACACCTACCGCGGCGAGGATGCCCTGCGCCATCTGTTTCGCGTCGCCGCCAGTCTCGATTCGATGGTGTTGGGCGAGCCGCAGATCCTCGGCCAGCTCAAGGACGCGCACGCCGCCGCGCGGCAGCACGGCGCGCTGCAAAGCGCGCTGGAGCCGGTGCTGGCGCGCGCCTTCGCCGTGGCCAAGCGCGTGCGCAGCGAAACCGCCATCGGCCGCAACGCCGTCAGCGTCTCCTACGCCGCGGTCGATCTCGCAAAAGAGATTTTCGGCGATTTGCGCTCCAAACACGCGCTGCTCATCGGCGCCGGCAAGATGGCTGAGCTGGCGGCCAAACACCTCCGCCGCGCCGGCTGCGGGCGGATTCACGTCACCAACCGCACGCGCGCGCGGGCCGAGCAGATGGCGGCGCTGGTGGAAGGCGAGGTGCTCGACTATGACGCTTTCCGTTCGCGGCTGCACGAGATGGACATTGTGCTGGCTTCTTCGGGCGCGACGGAATACATCCTGGGCAAAGAGGACATGCGCGCCGTTTTGCGCAGGCGGCAGAACCGGCCGGTGTTCCTGATCGACATCGCCGTGCCGCGCAACATCGACCCGGCGGTTGATGATCTGGAGAACGCCTACCTGTACGACATCGACGACCTGGGCCGCGAAGTCGAGGCCAACCGCCAGGCGCGGCAGCGCGAGGCGGAAGAGGCGGGGCAGATCATCGAGGAGGAAGTGCAGCGGATGCTCCAGCGCTTCCGCACGCGCGAGGTCGCCCCGGTGATCGTCAGCCTCCAGCAGCGGCTGGACGAACTGGCGCGCGAAGAGCTGGAGCGCTGGCGCGGCAAGCTGGGCGCCGACGGCGAGCGCGCCGAGGCGCTGGAAGCCTACACGCGGTCCCTGCTGAACAAGCTGGCCCACGGCCCCATCGTGGAAATCCGCCGCGCCGCCGCTCTGCCGGAAGGCGAGCGCATCCTGGCGGTGATCCGCCGCATGTTCCGCCTGGAGGAATCGTGAAGCTCCGCATTGGCAGCCGCGGCTCGCAACTCGCTCTCTGGCAGGCCCGGCGCGTCGCAGCGCTGCTGGCGGGGCTGGGGGTCGAAACGGAGATCGAGATCATCCGGACGACGGGCGACAAGATCACCGACGTCCCGCTGGCGCGCGTGGGGTCGAAGGGGCTGTTCACGAAAGAAATCGAGGAAGCCCTGCTGGAAGGCCGCATTGACCTGGCCGTACACTCGCTGAAAGACCTGCCCGTGGAGCTGCCGGAGGGGCTTGCGCTGGCCGCCGTGCCGGAGCGCGAGTCGCCGTTCGATGCCGTGATCGGGAGGCGGCTGGAGGAATTGCCCCCCGGCGCGCGCGCCGGCACGTCCAGCCTGCGCCGCGCGGCGCAGCTCAGGCGCCTGCGGCCGGACCTGGCCATCGAGGACATCCGCGGCAATCTCGACACGCGGCTGCGCAAGCTCGACGAAGGCCGGTACGACGCGATTCTGCTGGCCTCGGCGGGGCTGCGGCGGCTGGGTTGGGAATCGCGGATCGCCGAGATCCTTCCTCCGGAGAAGATGTGCCCGGCCGTGGGACAGGGCGCGCTGGCAGTGGAAACCCGAGCGGCGCCGGACGCTGCGTTCGCAATCTGCGCCCGGCTGGACGACAAAGCCGCGCGCGCCGCGGTGGAAGCGGAGCGGGCGTTGCTCGGCGCGCTGGGCGGCGGCTGCCAGGTGCCGCTTGGCGCGTATGCCGAACTGCTCGGCGACCGGCTGGTTCTCCGCGCCGTTGTGGCCGACCCCGCCGGCGGCGAGGTGTTTTCCTGCGTGGAAGAAGGCCCGGCCGGCGAGCCGCAAGCGCTGGGCCGCCTCGCTGCGGAGAAGCTGCTGGACGGCGGAGCGCGGCGCATCATTGCGGTTGTCAACGCTGAGGCGTTGCCGCTGGCCGGACAGACGGTCGTGGTGACGCGCGCGCGGGAGCAGGCCGGCGCCCTCTCGCAGCGCCTGCGCGCGCTGGGCGCCGAAGTCGTCGAGTTTCCGCTGATCGAGTTTCAGCCCCTCGATTTCACGCCTCCCGATTGGGGCTCCTACGACTGGGCCATCTTCACCTCCGCCAACGGAGTGCGGTTTTTCTTCGACAGAGTCCCGGCGCGCCCGGGGCCGCGGCTGTGCGCCATCGGCCCGGCCACGGCCGAGGCGCTGCGCGCGCGGGGGCTGGCGCCGGACGTCATCCCGGCGGAATTCGTGGCCGAAAGCGTGGTGGAGGCGCTGCGGCAGGCCGGCGCGGCGGGCAGGCGCGTGCTGCTGGCCCGCGCCGAAGAGGCGCGCGACGTGATCCCCCAGGAGCTGGCGAAGATGGGCGCGGCGGTCGATGTGCTGGCCGTCTACCGCACCACGGCGCCGGAAGGGATCGAACAAAAAGCCAGCGAAGTGTTTGAAACAATCCGGCCCCAATGGGTGACCTTGACCAGTTCTTCGACGGTGCGCCATCTTCTGCGCGCAGTCCCGGGGAAACTGCTCGCCGGAGTCCGGCTGGCCTCCATCGGGCCGGTCACTTCGGAGACGGCGCGCGCCGCGGGCCTGGAAGTCGCCGTCGAAGCAGGGGAGTACACGATCGACGGCCTCGTCCAGGCCATCCTCAAACGGACCCGGACGGAAGCCGGCGGCGGACCCCCGGAATAGCGCGCCGTGATAGGCTCGCCCCATGAGGCCATGGATCGCGCTTCTTCTGTTTCTCCCGGCGCTGTTCGCGCAAAACTTCGCTGAAATCCGCCCCAGCCCGCAACAGCTCGGCTGGCATGAGCTGGAGATCGGCGTGCTCGTGCATTTCGGCCCCAACACGTTCATGGACCGGGAGTGGGGAGACGGCACGGCGGACCCGTCGATCTTCGACCCGAAGCAGCTCGATGCCGAACAATGGGTACGCGCGGCGAAAGCCGCCGGGGCGAAGTACGTGATCATGGTGGCCAAGCACCACGACGGCTTCTGCCTCTGGCCCTCGCGCCACACCGATTACAGCGTGAAGCGCAGCCCGTGGAAGCAGGGCAAGGGCGACGTGGTGCAGGAGGTCGAGCGGGCGTGCCGCAATCACGGGCTCCGGTTCGGCATCTACCTTTCCCCCTGGGACCGGCACGACCCGCGCTATGCAGACAACAGGAAATACGACGATTATTATGTGGCGCAGATGACGGAATTGGCCACGCAGTACGGGCCGCTGGTGGAATTCTGGCTGGATGGCGCGGGCAGTGAAGGGCATGTGTATGATTTCGTGCGCTACATCCGCACCATGCGGACGTACCAGCCCAACGCGCTGCTGTTTGCGAGCCTCGACTTCATGCCGTACGGCGACATCCGGTGGGTGGGCAACGAAAGCGGCTTCGCCCACGAAGAGAACTGGAACGCGGTCGACAACTACGGCATCCTGCGGTGGCGGCCGGCCGAGGCCGACACCCCGCTGCGGCACGGCCACTGGTTCTGGCACCCGGGCTCGGAAAGGCGGCTGAAATCACTTGATGAGTTGTTGGAGATCTACCACAAGACGGTCGGGCGCGGCGCACAGCTTGTGCTGGGAATCGCACCGGATAACCGCGGGCTTTTGCCCGAAGAGGATGTGAAAAGACTGGAGGAATTCGGGGCTGAAGTGCAGCGGATTTACGGCAAGCCGCTGGCGGCGGCGGACCGGAACAATCCTCATATTCTGTCGATGCCGGAGAAGCGGCTGGCGGACCGGGTGGTTCTTGCGGAGGATCTCGCCTACGGGCAGATGGTGCGGTCGTTCGCGGTGGAAGCGTGGACCGGCGACCGCTGGAAGCAAGTGGCGCGGGGCTCGACGATCGGCTACAAGCGGATCGTCGTCTTCGACCCGGTGGAAACCAGCCGCCTGCGCGTGGAGGTTCTCGAAAGCCTCGGGCCTGTGCGGTTGAAACCGATGACCGCGCATTACGTCGGCAGGCGGTAGCCGCGGCTAGCGCAATTGCTCGAGCCGTTTTCTGTCCTGGCGGCTGATGCCGACAACCGTGCCGTGGCGGTGCCCGGGCGGAAAGCTCATCTGTGAAGTGACGTCTTCAAACCGCTTCCAGTCCGCCGTGCGGTAGGCGCCGTAGTGCTGCGGCTTGCCGTAGTGGTCGAAGAAGACAAGCCAGCCGCCTCCGATCCTGGCGACGGAGGGGCCTTCGATCCAGGATTTCGAGAAGGACTCCGGCTCCGCCTGCCACGGGCCGGCGGGGTCGGCGGCCCAGGCGAGGCGCAGGTTCTTCTTCAAGGGATCGCGGCGCTCGTCCTTGAAGACCATGAGCCAGCGCGGGCCGGTTCGCACGATGGTGGAATCGATGCAGTTGAAGCCGGGATCGAAGAACAGCTCAGGCTTGGTGAACGTCTCGAAGTCCCGCGTACGCATGGCCCAGATGCGGTGGTTGTAGCCGGAGTCGCCGCTGGTTTCGCCTTCGGGAAAGCGCCCCGGGACCGTGCTGGCCCAGAACACGATCCACTGTTTCTGTTTCGGGTGCCAGACGGCCTCCGGGGCCCAGGCGTTGCGCGCGCCGTCCAGCGGGACGGGGATGAGCTTTTGAGCGGACCAGCGCACGAGATCGGGCGAGGCGGCGTAGCCGATGGTGAGCGAGCCGTCCTCTTTCGAGCGGGTCCAGCCTGTGGTCCAGAGCATGTGCCAGCGGCCATCCGGGCCGCGCACGAGGAAGGGGTCGCGCATGAGCATGCCGGGGATTTGCGGCCGGATGACGGGTTCTCCGCCGTTGATCGGCGCCCACGTGTAGCCGTCCTCTGACAGGGCGAAACAGACGCCCGATTCGCCATTGCCCCGGAAGGAAGTGAACAGCCAGGGCTGGGCGGAGGCGCAGGCGGCGCACAGAAAAAGGATTGCAAGCCGGTTCACTGTTTGTAGATGATATCGAAGATGACCTTCGCGGAATGCACTTGGGACGATTTCCGGACCCGGTTCGGGGCGCGGCAGACTTTGGGCGGGGTGATCGATGATTGGGCGGCGCGAACGCCCGATGCATTTGCGGTGCTGAACGCAACGCGGGGCACGTCGATGACCTACGCCGAATTGCGGGACCGCTCGCTGGCGGTGGCGCGGGCGCTTGCGCGGCTCGGTTTCCGCAAAGGCGATTTTCTGGCCACTTCCCTGCCCCTCACGGACGGTCACATCGTCCTGGAGTACGCCTGCTTCCGCACGGGCGTCATCCATGTGCCGCTGGACCTCCGGCTTTCGCGCGACGAGCTCATCGGAAGCCTGCGCCTGGCGGGCGCGCGCGGCTACGCCACCGCTCTGCCGCACAGCGTCTCGGGCGATGTGCCGTCGCTCGAACACGTCTGGGACGCGGCGGCGCTGGAGGAATTCGTCCTGAAGGCAGTGCGCGAAGGCGGCGGCGGGGAATTGCCGGAAATCCGGCCCGAAGACGGCGCGCAGGTGATCTTCACCACCGGCTCCACCGGGCGCCCCAAGGCGGCGCTGCTCACGCATCTCGGCATCACCGTTCAGAACTATTGCCTCGGCACGGCGTTCGAGTTCCCCGAGTCGCGGATCCTGAACAATCTGCCGCCCTCCCATGTGGGCTGCCAGAGCGAGCTGCTCATGACAACGTTGTTCTGGGGCAGCACGGCGGTGACGCTGGAGATCTTTGAGCCCGGCAAGAGCCTGGAGGCGATTGAGAAATACCGGGTCCGGCTGGTGGGGCAGATCCCGGCGATGTTTCATATGATGTGGCGCCACTCGGAATACGAGAAGCGCGATCTCGGCTCGATCGAAGCCGCCGTGTACGGGGGCCAGAGCGTGCCTCGGCCGTTTCTGGAAAAGCTCCGCACCATGGCGCCGCGCATCGGAACCGGGCTGGGACTGACCGAGACTTCCGGCTTCTGCACCTACACGCCGCTCACCGGGGACGCGGACCGGGTGGCGGCGAGCCTCGGGCACGCAGCCCCGATTTATCCGATGTCGATCCGGGAGCCGATGCGAGCCGACGGAAGCGCCGGCGCCGAGTTGCCGCGCGGGGAGATCGGCCATGTTTGCTTCCGCGGGCCGCAGACCTTTGCCGGCTACGTCCACGACGAGCAGGCCACCCGCCAGACGATCTCCACCGACGGCTGGCTCTACACGGGCGACATGGGCAGCCTGGACGAGGCCGGACTTCACTTCAGCGGCCGCGCCAAATGGGTGATCAAGCCCGCCGGCTACCAGGTGTTCCCGGGCGACGTCGAGGAGCACATCTGCGCGCTCAGCGACAAGGTGGCCTCCTGCGGCGTGGTGGGCGTTACGCACCCGATCTGGGTGGAAGCCATCGTGGCATTTGTCGAGAAGCGCCCCGGCGCGGAGCTGACGGAGGCGGAACTGCGAAAGCATGCGCGCGGCCTCACCTCCTACAAGCGGCCGCTTCACTATGTGATTGTCGAACCCGGCCAGATGCCGCTGAACCGCGTGGCCAAGGTCGACACGCTGCGCCTGCGCGAACTGGCGGAAATCGAGGTCCGCCAGCTCCAGAACCGCGGCCGCTGGATGGCGGAAACGATGGAGGAGTGAACGGCCAGGCCGCGAGCCGCCGGGGCCGGGAAAAGAGCGCCGGCCGGAACGAACCCGGCCGGCGAACGTGGAAGGGGGTCGGCAACAAGCTTCACGGCAGGCCGTGAAGCCGGAGGCCCCGGCCCGCGTCCGCAAGGACGCGGGCGGGATCCGGTCAATAGTAGAGCTTCAGGGCGAACTGGATCTGGCGCGCGGGGAAGGCGTTGGTGACCGTGCCGAAGGCGGCGGCGCTGGCGTTGCTGTTCGGCGAGCCGAGGTTGGTGACGTTCAGCAGGTTGAAGAACTCGCTGCGGAACTCCACGCGGGATCCCTCGCGCGGCAGGTTGAATGACTTGTAGACGCCGAGATCGCTCTGGTAGAAGGGCTCCATGCGGCCGATGTTGCGGCCTGCCGTTCCGAAGGGCCTCGTGACGTCTGTAGGGATGAGGACGTTGGCGCGGAGGAACCAGCTTCCCGGGTCATAACGGTTGTCCTGCACGGCGCCAATGACGTCGGGCCGGTAGCTGCAGCTCGAGCAGACCTGCTGGGCGGAGACGGGGCTGTAGGTGATGTTGATCGGGAAGCCGCTGCGGGCGGTGTTGATCAGGGTGGTTCGCCAGCCGCCGAGGAAGGCCTGGACAAACGGGTTCCAGCCCGCGCCCCAGCGGCGGCCGCGGCCGAAGGGCAGCTCGTAGATGAGGCTGGTCACGTTGTTGTGGGTGACATCGTAGCTGGAAAGCGCCCTTTCTCCGCGTAAATTATAGAAATTCACGCGGGAATTATCGCCATTGTAAGTTTCCAGGTGGCCGGGGGCGTTGTCGATAGTTTTCGACCAGGTGTAGGAATTCAACAGGTAAAAGCCGTTGGAGAATTTCTTTTCAAGCTTGGCCTGAAGGCCGTGATAAAACGTGTTTCCGCCGGCAAAAGCGATCTGGATAAAGCTGAAATCGCGGTAGGGGCGGCGCAGGTCGAGCGAGAGGTTTTGGCCGGGCTGGTTCGGCTGGGCCTGGTTGAAGTCGCCAAGGATCAACTGTTTGACGCCGCGGTTGCCGACGTAGCCGGCGTCGAGCAGAAGGTCGCGGGCGAGTTCGCGCTGGATGGTGAGGTGCCAGGTCTGGACATACGGGGCGGGCGTGTCGGCGGGAATGTAGTTCACGCGCGTGGTGCGGGTGTTGTAGAAGCGCGGGTCGATGAAACCCTCGGGGAAGCCGTCCTGGGTGCGCTGGAAGCAGGTGATGAAGTCGCGGCCCGGGGAGCAGAGCGGCATGGGGTTGGCGCCGCCGGCGGCGGGAGCGACCTGGTCGCGGCCCACGGCGAACACGAAAGGCCCCGTGAAGCCGAGGATGTTTTCTCCGCCCATGCGGTTGAAGTGGACGTAGCTGACGCCGTAGGCGCTGCGGATGGCGGTTTTCGCGTTCAGGGCGTAAGCCAGCCCGATGCGCGGGCCCCAGTTGTTGCGGTCGGGGCGGATGGTGGAGCGGTCCTGGATGGAGCCGTTCCTGGCGAAGATGAGCCGGGCGTTGACCGGGTCGAAGTTGCCGAGCTGGTTGTTGGCCTCCCATTGCGGAGTCGAGAATTCGTAACGCAGGCCGAGATTCAGCGTGAGCTTCCGTGTGGCCTTCCAGTCGTCCTGCAGGTAGAAGAAGTGCATGCGCTGGCGGTAATCCAGAACGGCAAAATTGCTCATGGCGTACTGGCTCTGCGCGCCGACGAGGAAGTCGGCCAGATTGGCCAGCGGGTTCAACGCGGAGGACAGGCCCGGCGGGGCGCTGAAGCGGCCGTTGTAGGTGGACTGGCCGTAGACGGGCGCGAGATCGTTGATCTCGGTGTCGATGGCCTGGTATTCATAACCGGCTTTCAGCGTGTGGGCGCCGGCGAGGCGGGAGAAATTCACGCGCGGGTTCCACACCGTGGGCCACTGGAATTGCGGATTGCTGCTCTGCCGCCCGAAACCGGTAAAGCCGGTGACATTTTGTGTGTTCAGCCCGCCGCCGACGCGCTTGTCGCGGCTGATGCCCTTGATGCCGTAGGCTTCCTCGATGTGCGGATCCCTGTAGTTGACGGGGTTCTTTCCGGCTTCGGTGACGGTGTAGCCGAACCGCACTTCCAGCAGCGAGGCCGCGTTGAGCGTCCAGGTGCCGCCGGCGGCGAGCGAGTAGTTCCGCACATAGACGTGGCCGTTGGAGTTGCCGCCGGAGGGGCCGGGGATCGCGGGCGGCTCGAAGGCGTTCAGCTCGCGCCAGCTGTAACGCACGAAGGAGGTGAAGGCGGAGTTCCAGAACTGGTCCACCTTCACATTCCATTTGTTGTCCGGCGTATCGAACACGCCCAGCGTCTCAAAGTTGTTGCCGACGCCAAGAGCTCCGGAGCCGGGCCGGTTGGGAGCGGGCAGGTCCGAGAGCACCTTGCGCGCAAAGGCCGTCTGCAGCGGCGCCGGGACGCGCCCCTCGGGGTAAGGCGCACCGTCGTAGGGATTCCGAAGCGCGACGCCCGGAAACTCGCCCTGACGCATCTGTGCGGAAGGGAGACTCGCGTACATCAGCTCGCTGAGCTTGCGGCGCAGGCCCTCGTAGTCGGCGAAGTAGAAAAGGCGGTTTTTCAGGATCGGGCCTCCGCCGGAGATGCCGAACTGATTCTGTTTCATATCAGGCTTTTCGCCCGTGACGGGCTTGAAAAACCCGACGGCGTTCAGCGCCTTGTTCCGGAGAAATTCCCACGCAGTGAAATGGAGCCGGTTGGTTCCGGTGCGGTATGCGACAATGATGGCGGCGCCGCCGGCGCGGCCGTACTCGGCGGAAAAATTGTTGGTGACGACGCGGAACTCGCCCACTGCGTCGGGCGAGAGCTGCACCACCTGGTTGGAAAAGCCCTGGTTGGAGGTGCCGTAGGCGTTGTTGTCCACGCCGTCGAGCATGAAGTTGTTATAGGAGCTGCGGAGGCCGTTGACGTGGTAGCTGGCGTCACGGGCGCCGCCGATGCTGGTGCCCCTGAGCGCTTGCACGGTGCCGGGGGTGAGCAGAGCGAGGTCGGCATAGGCGCGGCCGTTCAGGGGGAGATCCACGGCCTGGCGGCTGCCGACCACCGTGCCGCGCGACGAGGTGTCGGCTTCGACGGCGGAAACCGCTTCACTGACCGTGACCGACTCTTCCACGCTCCCCAGTTCGAGTTGCAGATCCACGCGCTGCCGCGTGCCCACGGTTACGCTGAAAGCCTCCGAGACGGCCTTCTTGAACCCGGCCGACACGCCGGAAATCGTGTAGCGCCCCGGGCGGACATTGAAGAACTCATACGCACCGTTGGCGTTCGTGGCCGCCGTGCGAACCACGCCCGTGTCTTCGGCGCGCAGTTCCACCTGCGCCCCCGACACGAAGGCCCCGGTCGGGTCCGTGACCGCCCCGAGCACGGTGGAGGTTTCAAACTGCGCCGAAGCTGCCAAAGACAGCCAGCAGGCCAGTCCTGCGAGAACCGCTGCGCGTTTGTACATAAGGATCCCTTCTCTCAAGCCATTGAGCGTCATTCCGGCAAAGCCCCTGTTCTCCCGAAAAGCTTACACAGGCCGGATTGCTGGCAAACGAAGACTGAATTTCAATCCGGTCAATTCGGCTTCTGTCAGACAGCGGCAAGCCGCCGATCATCTTGAGGGGGACAGCCTGAATTGAGTCCTTGGCGCATTTTCCAGGTGGGCGGAGCCCTCCGTCCCTCTGGCTGAATCGCCATTCTTTTCACGCTCCTGTGCTCTATGGCCTCGACAGCCTTGATCTCATTGATTATTCAGGCCAGGACAGCCGGAATGCCCCTCGCTGCCGCGGCGCCATGCCATCCCACCGCAGCAGCGGCTCCGGGTTCTTTGCGTCTCAGTCGCCCGCGGACGCGCTGGCAGCCGGACTGGTTCGGTCTGAAAGACCCTCCTGACCGGCCTTTTCGCCCGTTGCGCCCACGCCGAAGGGTCCGAAATCGTCAAGTGGACAATCGGCTCCGTCCCCTTGGCGTATCGTGCAAGGACTCAATTCAGGCTGTCCCGGTCGTGCCGGTCTTGTGCAGTGGACGGCCCGGATAAATCAGACTGCCAGGTCTGATATGTTTGTATCGAGGCGCCCATGTTCTCGCATCAGCCTTTTCACTACCATGCGCCGGAAGAACTGGCCCGCGATATCGAGCGGCTCGGGCTGGATATTCCGCTCGCCACGGATTTCTCTCCGCTGGCGGCGCCGCTCGACTGCGGGCGCCTGCGCGTGCCAAACCGCTTCGTCGTGCTGCCGATGGAGGGCTGCGACGGCACCGAGAACGGCGCGCCGGACGAGCTGACCTTCCGCCGCTACCGCCGCTTCGCCGCCGGAGGCGCCGGGCTGCTGTGGGTGGAAGCCTGCGCCGTCGTGCCCGAGGGGCGCGCCAACCCGCGGCAGTTGTGGATCCATGCGGGCAATGTGGAGGAGTTCGCGCGGCTGCTCGAAGAGGCCAGGCGCGCCGCGCGGGAGACGATGGGCGCATCGCACCGTCCGGTGTTCGTGCTGCAGCTCACGCACTCGGGGCGGTACTCGAAGCCCGGCAGAAAGCCGGCGCCGATCATCGCCCACCACTCGAAGTTCCTCGACCCCGTCATGGGTCTGCCGCCGGATTATCCTTTGATCACCGACGAGGAGCTCGAGCGGCTCGAGGACGCCTATGTGCAGGCCGCGCAGTGCGCCCTGGAAGCAGGCTTTGACGCCGTCGACGTCAAGGCGTGCCACCGGTATCTGGTGAGCGAACTGCACGCCTCCTTCACGCGGGAGAATTCGCGCTACGGCGGGCCGGAATTCGAAAACCGCACGCGCTTCTTCCGCAACGTGGTGGGCAAGATCCGCGACCGAGTGCCCGGCATCGCCGTCACCACGCGAATGAACGCCTGCGATGCCATGCCGCACCCTTACGGCTGGGGCATGGCGGCTGATGGCAGCGACCGGCCGGACCTGACGGAGCCGCTGCGGCTGGCGGGTTTCCTCAAAGACTCCGGCGCGCCGATGGTGAACATCACCATCGGCAACCCGTATTTCAACCCGTATGTGAACCGGCCGTTCGATCTGCCGGTGGCGGGCGCGCCTCTGCCGCCGGAGCATCCGCTGGAAGGCGTGGCGCGGTTCCTGCACATCGTGCGCGCCGTGCAGCAGGCGCATCCGGCGTTGCCGGTTGTCGGGGGCGGGTATTCCTGGCTGCGGCAGTTCCTGCCGCATGTGGCGGCGGCGGCGGTGGCGCGCGGCTGGGTGTCGCTGGCGGGCGGCGGGCGGATGGCGTTCGCCTATCCTGACTTTCCGCGCGAGGTGCTGGCCGGCCGGCCGCTGGATCCGGAGAAGGTCTGCGTGGCCTGTTCCGCCTGCACGCAGATCATGCGCGACGGGGGGCGCACCGGATGCGTGCCGCGCGATGCCGCCATCTACGAACCCATCTACAAGGCGGGGCGGGCGGAGGCGCTGGATACGATCAAGAAGGAAGCGGCCTCCTGCCGGCAGTGCAACGACCCGACTTGCGTGCCGAAGTGCCCGGCGGGGGTCAACGTGCCGAAATTCATTCAGGCGATCGTCGAGGGAAGATACCGCGACGCATATGAAACCATTCGCGAAGCGAATGTTCTGGCAGCCGTGTGCGGCTACGTGTGTCCGTCGGAGACGCTGTGTGAGTCCGGCTGCATCAACGAGCATTATTCGGAGCCGGCGCCCATCCGCCACATGCAGCGCTGGGTCTCACGCCTGGCGCTGGAAGAAGGCTGGAGCCGGGAGCCGCGCCCGCGCCCCGCGCCCACGGGCTTCCGGGTGGCGGTGGCGGGCGCCGGCGCGGCGGGCGTGGCGGCGGCGGTGACGCTGGTTTCACATGGCCATGAGGTCACGCTGCTCGACCGCCGGCCCGCGCCGGGCGGCGTGGCGCTGGAGACGATCCCGCTGGACCGGCTGCCGGATGACATCCTGCGGCGGGAACTGGAGGACGCATTGGCAGCTTCCGGTGCGGTGGAGCGGCGGCAGTTTGAACTGAATGCCGAAAACACCCTGGACGCGCTGTTCGCGGAAGGTTTCGACGCCGTGCTGGTTGCCGCTGGGCTGACGCGCTCGATTCCGCTGCCGGGCGCGGCGCGGCCGGAGGAAGGCGTGTTCGGCGCGCTTGAGTTCCTGCGCCGGGTGAAGCACGGAGGAGCGCGGCTGGAGGGTTCCGTGGCCGTGCTTGGCGGCGGCAACACGGCCATCGATGCGGCGCTTTCGGCGCTGCGCGCCGGCGCGCGGGATGTCTTCCTTGTCTACCGCCGGTCTTTCGCCGAAATGCCGGCGTGGCCCGAGGAGCGCGACGCGGCGGTGCGGGCGGGCGTCCATTTCCTCGTGCTGACACAACCGCTCGATTATGTTTCGGACGCGGAAGGCCGGCTGGCCGGGATCAAGGTGGCGCGGACGCGGCTGGGAGAGCCTGACGAGAGCGGGCGGCGGAGGCCGGAATTGATTCCGGGCACGGAGCATGTGCTGCCGTGCGAAACCGCGGTGGAAGCGCTCGGCCAGGCCGCCGATGAGGCTCTCCGCGCAGCCCTGCCCGGCGTCGAGTTCACACGCCATGGAACCGTGGCGACGCGTTCCGGGACGCTCGAAACCACGCGGGATCGCGTTTGGGCCGCGGGCGATCTGGTGAACGGCGGGGCCACGGTGGTGCAGGCGGTGGCGGAAGGCATGCGCGCCGCGCGGGAGATCCACGCGGCGCTGATGTCCGCGGCCATTCCCCAAAAATCCTGACAATTTTTCGCCGCATTTGCTGAATGAAACGCAGAATTTTTCCGGGGAATTCCGGAATTCCCGCACTCGCCGCCGCGCCCGGGCGCGTTCGCGCCGGCGCCCCCCGCACGCGCGGCACAGGCCCCTGCCGGCGGAAGAGCCGTTCCGTCACAGGGCACGGGCGCGGCTCCGCGCGGCGAAAGGAAGCACCCGCAGAGCGCGGAGGGTGAAGCCGCGGCGGTTGTCGAAGGGCTCGACGGCGGCTTCCAGCCCGATGACGGGCTGGACGGTGAGGTGGCCGTAGTCGCGGTAGACATCGGCAAAAAGGGCGGCCTCCAGAAAGCCGGTCCAGTCGGCAAGGGTGACGAACTTCATGACGCCGTTGGCGGTGGGGTGGCGGCGGTCGGCGACAATCAGGCCGGCGACGCGGACAGTCTTGCCATAAAACGACTGCTGGCGGCGGGCCAGATCGGCGGCGGAGAGGAAATCCTTCCAGGGGACGCAGGCGCCCCAGAGGGCGAGGGGGTGGAGGCTGACAGGGAAGCCGAGGACTTCGGCTTCCCAGCGGGCGCGGTTTTCGGCCGAAGGCTCGAACGGCGGCGGGGACTCGGGCTCGATCAGGCGGCGGCCCGGGGCGCCGTAGGCTTCCAGGCGCTGCAGGCGCCAGAAGAGGCCGCCGCGGGGTTCGCCGAAGCAATCCAGGGCGCCGGCTTTCAGCAGCGCGAGCCACTCGGGGCGGTCCGGGCGGACGCGGCGGTAGAAGTCGCCGGGGTCGCGGAACGGGCGGTGTTCGACGATGCGGTCGAGGGTGGCTTGCGAAAGGCCGCGAACCTGGTCGAGGGGGAGGCGGATCTCCATGCCGCGGACGGTGAAGCGGCGGGGATCGGAGAGGTGGAGATCGGGCGCGAGGAACCGGGCGCCGAGCCGCAAGGCCTCCAGCACATACACGATGGGGGCGTAGAAGCCGCGGCGGGAGCTGAGGACGGCGGCGAGAAACTCGGCCGGGTAGCGGGCCTTGAGCCACGCCCCCGCGAAGGCTTCCACGGCGTAGGCGGCCGAATGGGCCTTGTTGAACATGTAGCCGCGGAACTCGCTCACCATCTGCCACACGCGCTGGATCTCCTCGGGCGAGCGGCCCAAGGCGAGGGCGGAGGCGCGGAACTCCTCGCCGAGCTGTTCGATGCGGGCCGTGTCGCGGTTCTTGACCAAGGCCCGGCGGAGCAGGTCGGCGCGGCCCCACGGCATGCCGGCAAAGCCGTTGGCGACGAGCAAAATGTGTTCTTCGAAAGCCATTAATCCATAGGTGTCTGCGAGCAATGGCTCCAGCGACGGATGAGCGTATTGGACGGGTTCAAGCTCCTGCTTGCGCCGCGCAAAGGCGAGCTTTTTGCCCTCGTTGGCGGCGCCGGGGCGGATGATGGACTCGACGGCGGTGAGGGTGTCGATGTCGCGGCAATCGGTCATGACGAGGAGGCTGGTCATGGCGGGGGACTCGATGTGGAAGACGCCGCGGGCGTTGCCAGTGGCGATAGTGTCCCAGGTGGCGGCGTCGTTCCAGTCGAGCTGCTGGAGATCGGGGCGGGCACCGTGGTTGGATTCGACGTTCGAGAGAGTCTCCCGCAGGACGGTGAGGCCGGCTTGGCCGAGCAGGTCCATCTTGAGCAGCCCGAGCTCTTCCACGTCCTCCATGTCGTAGTGGGTGGTGGGCCAGCCCTTGGAGGAGGTGAACAGGGGCATGTGGTTGGCAAGGGGTTCGGCGCTCAAAACCAGGCCGCAGGGGTGCATGGCAAAGTGCCGGGGGATGCCGTCGAGCTCGGCGGCGATGCGGAGCACGGTAGAGTACGGCTCCTGGTTCCAGGGCAGGTTGCGGCACTCGGGAGTTTCGAGCACGGCTTCGAGGGCGTCGCCGTGGTGGCGCGGCAGGTGCTCGGTGAAGCGCCGCGCCTCGCGCTCGGGGATGCCGTAGACCTTGGCGATTTCGGCCACGGCGGAGCGGCCCTGAAAGGTATGGACGGCGCCGATCATGGCCGCGTGCCCGGAGCCGTATTGTTCGAAGACATGTTCGATCACCTCGTCGCGGCGGTCCCAGGGAAGGTCGAGGTCGATATCGGCCAGCTTCGAGAACTGCATCCGCTCGCGGTTGAGAAAGCGCTCGAAGCAAAGGCCGAAGCGGAAGGGGCAGACGTTGCTGATGCCGAGCAGGTAGCACACGAGGCTGCCGGCGGCGGAGCCGCGGGCAAGGGTGTCGATGCCGCGCGAGTGGCACCACTCGACAAGGCTCGCGAAGACGAGGAAATAGCCGGCGTAGCCGACCTCTTCGATGATGGCGAGCTCGCGGCGGAGCCGTTCGAGTACTTCTTTGGAAGGAGAGGAGCCGTAGCGGCGTTCGAGTCCTGCTTGCACTTTGGCGCGCAAGAGCTGGACGGGATTGTCGCACGGGAACCGGGGGAAACGAATGTCGCCGAGTTCGAAATCGAACTGGCAGCGCTCGGCGATGCGGAGGGTGTTCTGGAGGGCTTGGGGAAGTCCGCCGAAGTAGCGGGCGATCTCCTCCGGCGAGTGCCAGTGGTAGCGCCCGGGCGGGAGTTTCTCGGGGTGGGACTGGCCCAGCAGAGTGAGGGTGCGCATCGACTGGAGGATGTCGTACTTGAGCCACTCAGCCGGCTCGAGATAGCGGGTGTCGGCGGCGGCGGCGATAGGGACGCGGCGGCGGCGCGCGAGCTCGACCAGGAAACGGGCGAGGCGGAGGGCGTCTTCGTGGCTGGGGTTGATCTCCAAGGCGAGGTTTTTGCCGTAAATTGACTGCAAGGCGCGGAGTTCCTCCTCGCCGGTGCGGCCGCGCAGGAGGGCTTGGCCGACGGGGGAGCGGGCGCCAGCCAGGCAGATGATTCCTTGGCTGTGGCGGGCGAGCTGCTCGGGGGTGACCCCGTGCGGGTTCAGGCGTGCGGGGCTTTGCGAGCCATGTTCAAGGGCTTGAGGTTTCGCCTCCGAAATGGCTGATTCCGTGAGAAGCTGACAGAGATTGCGGTAGCCGTGGCGGTTTTCGATCAGCAGGACCAAGGCGCCCCCTTGCGCGAGGGTGACCTCCGCGCCGAGCACGGGGTGGACGCCGAGCTGGCGGGCGCGTTTGTAGAAGCGGACGGCGCCGGCGAGGGTGTCGCGGTCGGTGAGGGCGGCGGCGGGGAGGCGGGAGGCGTGCGCCGCCTCGGCGATGCGCTCGGGCGGGAGGGTGGAATCGAGCAGGGAGTACCAACTGTGGGCATGGAGCGCGGCGAGGGACATAGTGTAAGCATTTATAGTATACGGCCGCCGGGGGCGCGGGCACAACGGGGATTCGGGCGGCGGTGGCGGCCTTGTTCGGGAGAACCGGCGGCGACCCGGATCACCGCGCGCCGGGATTCTCTGGCGGGCTTGGGTCAGGCCGGCTTCGGGCCTTGCCTGCGAGCCTGCGATCGGGCCATTACACGCTGAAAATCACGGAGTCTGTCTCGTGCGCCAGCCGCCCAACGGATCGCTGCAGCGGACCCGGAGTGCGCAAGATTCGCGCTGGACATGATTCACGGCAGGGTCGGGTCCAAAGAAATCTGGCTGCGGGAGATTGGCAACCGTGTCCCCGGTTGAACGAACTCATGCTGCATCGAGGTCCGCTGGACGGCTCGGAGCCGACGAAGCAGTACGAAATTCTGCATGAGCACGGCAATCGCAAGGGTGAATACGAATAAACTCCA
>Ga0308414_1000375_pt1 | contig 28519 bp, 24 predicted proteins | sample HotsprSampleOS50_FD_205667 | JGI IMG/M metagenome (GOLD analysis project Ga0308414, IMG submission 205667) | Hot spring phototrophic mat microbial communities from Octopus Spring, Yellowstone National Park, Wyoming, United States - 20090730_OS50 ...
GTAATAGGGAATGCCGAGATGCGCCGCCACCGCCCGGGCATCGTACACGTCATCGAGCGAACAGCACCGCCCCGCTGCCCCTTCAACCTGCAGTTGCGGCAGCCGCCGCTGGTTCCACAACTGCATGGTCAGCCCGATGATGCGGCGCCTTTCGCGCTTCAGCAGCGCCGCCGCCGTCGACGAGTCGACGCCACCCGACATCGCCACCGCGATCAGCGCATCCGCCGGCATCTCACGCATAGGCAGGACTCAGCTTTCTCAACCGCGCCACGGCCTTCTCGAGCGCCACGGCCAGCGCCTCCACGTCCCCGGCCGTATTGCTGCGGCCGAGCGAGATCCGGATCGACGCCTTCGACACCGCCGGCGGCACGCCCATCGCTTCCAGCACGTGGGATGGCCGCGTCGCTCCGGAAGAGCACGCCGCGCCGGTCGACACCGCGAACCCCGCCAGATCCAGCGCAATCACCAGCGCCTCGGCTTCCACGCCCAGGAACGCCATGTTCGTCGTGTTCGGCACGCGGGCCGCGCCGCGCCCGTGGATAACCACGTCCGGGATCCGCTCGAGCACCGCCTCCTCCAGCCAGTCGCGCAACGCGGCCGTTTCCGGGCGGGGCAACGCCGCCGCCGCGCCCATCGCCGCGATGCCCGGCACGTTCTCCGTGCCCGCGCGCCGCTCCCTCTCATGCCGCCCGCCCACTTGCCGCGCAGAGATCTTCACGCCCTCCCGCACGTACAGCGCGCCCACCCCCTTCGGCGCGCAGAGCTTGTGGCCGCTGATCGAGTACAGGTCCACGCCCAGCGCCTTCACATCCACGGCAATGCGCCCCGCTGCCTGCACCCCGTCGCTGTGCAACAGCACGCCCGCCTCGCGCGCGATGGCCGCTATCTCTTCCAGCGGCTGCAGCACGCCCGTTTCGTTGTTGGCGTGCATCACGCTGATCAGAACGGTATCCGGCCTCAGCGCACGCCGCACCTCATCCGGATCCACGCGCCCCTGCCCGTCCACGCGCACGGTGTCCGCCCCGCGCAGCCTCGCCGCCTCCAGCACCGCCGGGTGCTCGATCGCCGTCGTGACCACATGCCCTTCCGGCGCGCCCAGCACCGCCAGATTGTCCGCCTCCGTGCCGCCGGAAGTGAACACCACTTCCTTCGGCCCGCAGCCCAGCAGGCGCGCCACCGCCGCGCGCGCCGCTTCCACCTCCTTCCGCGCCTGCTGGCCCCAGGCGTGGATCGAAGACGGGTTGCCGAACACGTCCGCCTGCACGCGGGCCAGCACTTCCAGCACTTCGGGCGCGACCGGAGCGGTCGCGTTATGGTCGAAATATCGCATGGAAAGCCCCGCTATTCTGATTGTATGATGCGCGGCGCAAGGCTGATCGCATTGCTCACCGATTTTGGCTGGCGCGACCATTTCGTGGGCGTCATGAAAGGCGTCATCGCCGGCATCGCGCCCCGAGCGCGGGTCGTCGATCTCTGCCACGACGTCGAGCCTCAGGAGATCGATCAGGCGCGTTTTCTCCTGCGCGCCTCCGTGCCGTATTTCCCGCGCGGAACGGTTTTCGTCTGCGTCGTCGACCCCGGCGTCGGAAGCGCCCGCCGCCCCCTCTGCGTCGAGTCCGGCGGCCGCATCTTCATCGGCCCGGACAACGGCCTGTTCACGGAAGTGTTGTCCGGGCCCGGCGCAAAAGCCCGCGAAATCTCCAACCCGAAGCTCCGCCTGCCGGCGCTGAGTCAAACATTTCACGGCCGGGATGTTTTTGCTCCCGCCGCCGCCCATCTCGCCGCCGGCGTCCCGCCTTCCCGGCTCGGCAAGCTCGTCCGCGATCCCGTCCGCCTTCCCCCTCTGGATCCGGTCCGCACCGGCAGGCGCTTCTGGAGCGGGCGCATCGCCCACATCGACCGCTTCGGCAACCTCGTCACCAACCTGCCTGCCGCGGAATTCCTCCCGCCTGCCGTGCGCGGCGCCGCCGTCTCGGCGGGCTTCCGCACCATCAGCCGCATCTGCCGCTCCTATGCGGAGGCGCCCGAGGGCGAACTCTTCCTCATCGCCGGCAGCAGCGGCACGATCGAGATCTCGCTGAAGCAGGGCTCTGCCGCAAAGCAGCTCGGCGTCGCCGTGGGCGCACCGGTGGAATTGGAGATCTGGTAGGTGCCCGAGCTGCCCGAGGTGCAAGCTGTCGCCGAGCGCTTCCGCGCCGCCGCCCCCTGGCGTCGCATCACCGGATTCGGACAGTTCCGCCCCGCCACCATGGCGGGTGGCGCACACGCCGCCGGCAGGCGCATCGTCGCTCTCGACCGCCGCGGCAAGAACCTCGTCCTCCGCCTCAGCGGCGGCTGGTTCGCCCGCATCCATCTGAGAATGACGGGCGACCTGCGCGTGCTGCCCGACCTGCGCCTCCGCCCGAGCTCCGTTCGCGCCTGGTTCGCGCTGGACGACGGCCGCGCTGTCGTCCTCGACGATCCCCGCGCGCTCGGCCGCATCTCGCTCCATCCGGAACAGGATGAGCAGAAATTGTTTCAGCATCTCGGCCCGGAGCCGTTCAGCCCGGAATTCACGCCGGCTGCGCTCTTCGCCTCCTCGCGCCGCACGTCGCGCCCCGCCAAGCTCTGGCTGATGGATCAGGGCGCCGTCGCCGGACTCGGCAACATCTACGCAGCCGAGGCGCTGTTCGAGGCCCGCATCGACCCCCGCGCCCCCGCCTGCGGCCTTTCCCGCCGGCGCGTGGAAAAGCTCCACGCCGCCATCCTTCAGGTGCTGGAAACCGCGCTCCAATCCGTCCGCGCCGCGTATGAGAGGCCCGGCGCATTCTCCGAGGGCGAGTTCTATCCCGTCGCCGTCTACGGCCGCGAGGGCGAACCTTGCCGCCGCTGTGGCGCCGCCGTGCGCCGCATCCCGCAGGGCGGCCGTTCGACATACTACTGCCCGAAGTGCCAAAAATAGAAGAAAGGGCATGGGCAGTTCCCCCCGCATCTCCCGCGCGGACGAGTTCCGCGAAGTCCTCGGCAAGCGCGCCCTGGTCGCCGACGGCGCCATGGGCACGATGCTCTACACCCGGGGCATCTTCATCAACCGCTGCTTTGACGAGCTCAACCTCAGCGCCCCGCAGATGGTGCGCGACATCCACGCCGAGTACGTCCGCGCCGGCGCCGAGATCCTCGAAACCAACACCTTCGGCGCCACCCGCGCCCGCCTGGCCACGTACGGGCTGGCCGACAAGGTGGCCGACATCAACCGCGCCGGCGTCCGCCTCGCGCGGGAAGCGGCTTCAGAGCGCTCCCGTGTGTTCGTCGCCGGCGCCATCGGCCCTCTCGGCGTTCACATCGAGCCCTTGGGTCCCACTTCTTACGAAGAGGCGCGCGCCATGTTCCGCGAGCAGATCGATGCCTTGCTGGAAGCCGGCGCCGATCTGTTGATCTTCGAAACCTTCGCCAACATGCATGAGCTGCGCGAAGCGGTCGCCGCCGCCCGCGACGCCGCAGGGGACGGCATCGTGGTCGTCGCCCAGGTTACCGCGGACGAAGAGGGGCGCCTCCACGACGGCGCCGACACGGAGACCTTCGCCCGCTTCCTCGACCAGTTGCCCGCCGACGTGGTCGGCCTCAACTGCTCCGTGGGGCCCAAGCCCACGCTGGAGACGCTCGAGCGCATGCTCGCCTTCACGCGCAAGCCGCTCTCGGCCATGCCCAACGCCGGGCACCCCACCCGCGTCGAAGGCCGCAACATTTACCTCAGCTCGCCCGAGTACATGGCCCAGTACGCCCGGCGCATGCTCTGGGCCGGCGTCAAAATCGTCGGCGGCTGCTGCGGCACCACGCCCGAGCACATCAAGAGCATCGCCAGCGAGGCCCGCAGCCTGCAGCCGGGGCTGCGCCACGCCGCCGCTCCGGCCGCGGCCCCCGCGGCGGAACAAAAGGCCCTGCCGAAAATCCCGCTGGCGGAAAAATCGCCGCTGGGCGCGAAAATCGCCGCCGGGAAATTCGTCGTTTTTGTCGAAATTCTCCCTCCGCGCGGCATAGACGCCTCCCGGGAAATCGCCGGCGCCAGGCTCTGCCGCGAAGCCGGCATCGACGCCATCAACGTCCCCGATGGCCCCCGGGCCAGCGCCCGCATGAGCGCCCAGGTCACTTGCCAGCTCATCGAGCGCGATGCCGGCATGGAAACCGTCCTCCACTTCTGCTGCCGCGACCGCAATATTCTCGGCATTCAAAGCGAATTGCTCGGCGCCTACGCCGCAGGCATCCGCAACCTCATCTGCATCACCGGCGATCCGCCGCGCATGGGCGCCTACCCCAACGCCACTGCCGTTTTCGACGTCGATTCCATCGGCCTTTGCAACATCGTCAACAACCTCAACCAGGGCCTTGACCTCGGAGGGAATCCCTTTGGCGCGCAGACCGGCCTCGTCCTCGGCGTCGGCGCCAACCCCGGCGCGCTCAATCTGGAAGAGGAAATCCGCCGGACGGAATGGAAAGTCCTCGCCGGCGCCGAGTTCATCGTTACGCAGCCCGTCTTCGACGTTTCGCTCCTCGAGCAGTTCCTGGAAAGGATCAGCGGCTTCCGCATCCCGGTCATCGCCGGCATCTGGCCTCTCACCTCCCTGCGAAACGCCGAATTCATGGTCAATGAGTTGCGCGTCCCCGTGCCGGATGAGTTCATCGAGCGGATGCGCGGCGCCGCGGATCCCGAGCACGCCCGCCGCGAGGGCGTCGCCATCGCCCGGGAAATGGTCCGCCGCGTCCGCCCCATGGTGGAAGGCGTGCAGCTCAGCGCCCCCTTCGGCCGCTATGATCTCGCCGTGGAAGTTGCCCGCGCGGTGGGGCCGCGCTAGACTGGCAGGTTTGCAGCGGAGAAACGCGTGGCTACCGACCTGATCGAAATCGACGCCGACCAGCCGTCCGTCGAGGCGATCGAGCGCGCCGCCATCGCCATCCGCCGCGGCCAGGTCGTCGCCATCCCCACGGACGCCCTGTACACGATCGTCGCGGATCCCTTCAACCTCCACGCCGTCGGCCGCGTCTTTGCCGCCAAGGGGCGCGAGTCGCAGCGATCCCTGCCCCTGCTGGTGAGTGACTTCTTCATGGCCGAGGAGCTCGCATCCGAATTGCCGGCGCGCTTTTACCTGCTGGCCCGCCGGTTCTGGCCCGGACCGCTGTCGATCATCGTGCCCGCCAGCGCCCGCGTCCCGCTGAAGGTCACCGGCAACACCGGAAGGCTGGCCTTGCGGCAGCCGCGCTCGCCCGTGGCGCAGGCCCTGATCGACTGGCTCGGGCAGCCCCTGATCGGCACCTCGGCCAACGTCAGCGGCCAGCCCACTTGCCGCTCCGGCATCGAGACGTTCGCCATTCTCGACGGGCGCATTGATCTCGTCCTCGACGGGGGTTCATGCCTCGGCAGCGGCGCCACCACCGTCGACGTCACTGAGCCTTTCTGGCGGATTATTCGTGAGGGCTGCATCCCTGAACGGGAGATTGCGGAATGTCTCCACGGCGTGTGATACCGCTCGTCTGGCTGGCCTCAGCCTTGCTCGCCTGGCAAAGCTCCACTCTGCCCCGCGGCGGCGACCTCGGCCGCGAGTGGGCCGCAGAAGAATGGAACTCCACCGCCCTCGTCATGAAGGGCAAGTGGCTGCGCGAGGGCGACAGCGCCCGCTTCCGCGTCTTCTACAGCGACGCCAAGGGCCGCGGCGGCTCCTGGACCGTCGAGATCCTCTCCATCGAAGGCAATGACGTCCGCATGCGGATTCTGATGCCTGTGGATGGCAAGACCCGCACGTTCAGCGCCACGGGAAGGATCCAGTCCGACGGCCGCACCATCCGCGGCAAGTCCGAGTGGTGCGGCGCCGCTGTGTCCTGCGGGTTCAAGGTGGTCGCCGACTGGAAGCCTCTTCCCCAAGGCGTCGCCGAGGTCACCAAAACCCAAAAGGCGCCCCAGCCCACCTCCGTTCTCCGCGAAGGCATCCGCGCCAACCCCGGCAAGCTGTGGCGCGTGACGGACCTCACCACTCCGGGCTACCACTGGGAAGGCACCTGGATCTTTGACAGCGATTCGGTGCGCTTTGCATACAAGGAAAAAAGCAGCGGCGCGAAAACCGAGGGCACGCTGGAGCTGCAGCGCTTTGACGGAGCTTACATACGCCTTTTCAACCGGGGCGCCGGCGATACCTACGAAGGCTGGGTTCAGCCGGACGGCAAGACTCTCAAAGGCACGACCAGAAACTGCGGCGCCGACCCGAAGTGCCGGTGGGAAGCCGTCATTGAGAGGTGATTTGGCGGCAGGGCCGCGTTCACGCTATCCTGACCTTCAGAGGAGCGTTCCTGCAGAACGCGTCACTGGTCTCCATAATTGATCCGATGCTAATGAATCTGGAGCCCGGCTCGTAATCTTTCGCGCTGGTGAGCATGCTCCGCAAGGAGAAGCCTGAAGGCGCGCGGCGGGCGCCCCCCGTGGTCGATCGGGGTCGATTCCGAGGCCGGAACGGTTATTGTGGTGCGCTCCCTCTTCCCTGCTCTTCATGAAAATCCTCTTCATCGGCGACATCTTCGCCTCTCCCGGACGCCGCATTGCCGGCGCCTGCCTCGGACGCCTCGTCAGCGACGAAAAGATCGACCTCGTCATTGCCAACGTCGAAAACGCCGCCGGAGGCTTCGGCATTACTCCCCCTCTGGCTCAGGAACTCTTCTCTCTGGGCGTGGACGTGATGACTTCGGGCAACCACATCTGGGACAAGCGCGAGATTTACGATTATCTGGACAACGAACCCCGCCTGCTGCGGCCCGCCAATTACGGTGCCGCCGTGCCGGGCTCCGGCATCATTACCGGCAAGGCGCGTAACGGCGTTCCGTATGCCGTCCTCAACTTGCAGGGACGCGTCCACATGGCGCCCATCGATTGCCCGTTCCGCACGGCGGATGCCCTGCTTTCGGCATTGCCCGCCGGGATCCGCATCCGCTTCGTGGATTTCCACGCGGAAGCCACCAGCGAAAAGATGGCCATGGGCTGGCACCTGGATGGCCGCGTCACTGCCGTCATCGGCACGCACACCCACATCCCGACCGCCGACGCACGCATCCTTCCCGGCGGCACCGCCTACCAGACCGACTGCGGCATGACCGGCCCCTACGACTCCGTCATCGGGGTCGAGAAGAAAACCATCCTCCACCGCTTCCTGACGCAACTTCCGGCGCGGTTCGAAGCCGCCACAAATATGGTGGAGCTGCATGCCTCCATTGTTGAAGCGGATCCGGACACGGGGCTGGCGCGCTCCATCCGGCCCGTTGCGATCACCGCCGCCGAAGTCGGCGAGCCGCTCTAATCTTCGTCCTGCTGCGAAGCCAGCCGCGTCACCACGCCCAGGTCTTCCAGCGTCGTCACGTCGCCCGTAACCGTGTGCGCCGTCACGATCTCCCGCAACAGCCGCCGCATGATCTTGCCCGAGCGCGTCTTCGGCAGCGCCTCCGCGAAGCGGATCTCTTCCGGGCGCGCAAACGCCCCGATCTCATGCGCCACCCACTGCCGCAACTCCTTCGCCAGCTCGCCTCCCGCCTGGTAGCCCTGCTTCAGGGTCACAAAACAGCACACAGCCTGTCCCGTGATCTCGTGCGGCTTGCCGACCACCGCCGCCTCCGCCACCGCCGGGTGCCGCACCAGCGCCGATTCCACCTCCATCGTCGACAGCCGGTGCCCGCTGACGTTCATCACGTCGTCCACGCGGCCCAGGATCCAGAAATAGCCGTCTTCGTCGCGGCGCGCTGCGTCCCCGGTGAAATAAATCCCGGGAATTCTGGAGAAATACTGCTGTTCATACCGCTGCGGATCGCCCCAAATGGTTCGCAACATGGAGGGCCATGGCCGCTTGATTACCAGAAAACCTTCGGTATTCGCCGGCACAGGTTTTCCATAAAAATCGACCACTTCCGGCTCGATCCCGGGCATGGGCAGCGTCCCCGAACCCGGCTTCAGCGGGACGGCGCCCGGCATCGGGGCAATCAGGACGCCGCCTGTCTCCGTCTGCCACCACGTATCCACGATCGGGCATTTCCCCTTGCCGATCACCCGGTGGTACCATTCCCACGCCGCCGGGTTGATCGGCTCGCCCACGCTTCCCAACAGCCGCAGGGAGGAGAGGTCGTGCTTTGCCGGCAATTCTTCGCCCTGCTTGATCAGCGCCCGGATCGCCGTGGGCGACGTGTAGAAGATCGTCGCTTTGTGCCGCGCCACAATCTCCCACCACCGGTCCCATGCCGGATAGTCGGGCGCCCCCTCGTACATCACGCACGTGGCGCCCGCCGAAAGCGGCCCGTACACGAGATAGGAATGCCCCGTCACCCAGCCGATATCCGCGGTGCACCAGAAAATATCGTCTTCCTTCAGGTCAAAAACCCATTTCATTGTGCACGTGACATAGGTGAGATAACCGCCGGTCGTGTGCAAAATCCCCTTGGGTTTTCCTGTGGTCCCGGAAGTGTAAAGAACAAAAAGCGGGTGCTCCGCATCCAGAGGCTCCGCCGGGCACTCCGCCGCCGCCCCGGCCTCCAGATCGTGCCACCACCGGTCGCGCCCTTCCTTCATCTGCACCGCGCCGCCCGTGCGCTTCAGCACGATCACGTCGCGCACCCCGGGGCAATCCGCCAGCGCTTCATCGGCGGCGTCTTTCAGGCGCACCTCCTTGCCCCTCCGCCAACCGCCATCCGCCGTGAGCACCAGGTGGGCGTCCAGGTCCTGAATGCGCGCCTTCAGCGCCTCGGCTGAAAACCCGCCGAACACCACCGAGTGCGTGACGCCCAGCCGCGCACAGGCCAGCATCGCCACCACGGCTTCCGGGACCATCGGCATATAGATGATCGCCCGGTCCCCCGCCTTGCAGCCGCGAGCCTTCAACACATTGGCGAAACGGCAGACATGCTCGTGCAGTTCACCGTACGTCAGCACCCGCTGGTCGCCAGGCTCACCCTCGAAGACGATCGCCGGCTTCGCCCCGCGCTCTGCCAGGTGCCGGTCCAGGCAATTAAAGGACGCGTTCGTCTTCGCCCCCACGAACCACTTCACGAACGGCGGGTGCCACTCGAACACGTGATGCCATTTTTCGAACCAGTGCACCTCGCGCTCCGCCATCTCGCCCCAGAACTCCTCCGGGTGCTCAATGGCCCGGCTGTACAACTCGCGGTACGCTTCCAGGCTGCCCACATGGGCGCGGCTGGCAAACTCGGTCGGCGGCGGATAGAAACTCTGTTCCTGCATGGCTGATCGTCCGTGAGTCTACCAAAGCTGCGCCGCCGGGCAATCTGGCGGCATCATCGGATGCTTTTATCCCATGAAAAGCCCGGGGCCTCCGGCACCAGCCCCTCACCCTGTAATTCTTACCGGCTTCCTGTCAGAATTTCCGGGCCTTGGCGGGCAACCCGCTGATAATCCATGCCGCCAGGATCGGTTCGGCGATTGCAAGAAGCGGGTAGAACAGCGGATCCCTGACCAGTCGCCCGGCTGGCGGGGCCGCTCCAGACTCGTGTGGAGGGAACCATGCACGGCAACCGAAACCTGCTGCTGCTCGCGATTGTTTGCGCTATCGGGCTTCCTGGCGCAGCGCAGCCCGTTGCCCCCAGGGATCTCGGCCCCAGGATCTTCCAGGCGCAATGGGTGAGCGTCAGCACGCTCCCGCAGGATCCCGCATCCATCATCCCGTTTCCCTGGGGCAACGATCCGATTGAGGAGGGAGAGCTCGAAGTGCGGGCCAGAGGCTGGCTCAAAGCGGATCTGGAAGGCGTCAAACCCGATTCCGAATACACCCTCTGGGCCTGCACTCTGACCAGCGCGCCAGGCTCGCGTTGTTCTTCGCTGGGCGCCGTCTCGTCTGACTCCAAAGGCAAGGCGGACGCCATCCTGCCTTGGCCGGATTCAGCCTCCGGCCCTCACGCGGTTTTCTTCGTGCTCACCCGGAATCAGACCACGATGTTCGTCTCCGGCTTTCACATGCCCGCGGACGCCCCGCCCGTTGCTGGCCCTGTGCCGCCGGCGCCGCCCAAGCCTTCCGCGGGCGGTGTGGAGTTGAAAGGCGGGATCGGCGCCGTGGGCAGCGGCGCCTTCACCGTCGGCGGCATTCAGATCCTCGTTGATGCGAAAACCCGCTTCGACGGCCACGCGAAATCCTTCGCGGATTTGCGGGCCGGGATGACCGTCGAGGTCGACGGCGTGCCCGCGCCCGGAGGTTTGTTGGCGGTGCGCGTCCAGACTTCCGGCAAGAAATAGCGCGCTTCAGGTCTCCTGCAGGACTTCGCCGCCCGCGCCCACCAGCCGGAGCCGGAACGCCGGCTTGCCAAAGGCGTGCGTTGAGCAACTCAGGCACGGATCATAGGCGCGCACCACCGCGTTCACGCGGTTCAGCGCGCCTTCTTTCAACTGCGCCCCCTCGACGAACCGCTCCGCCACCTGCTGCACGCTGCGGTTGATCGCCAGGTTGTTGTGCCCGGTGGCCACGATCAGGTTCGCTCCCGTCACCGCCCCTTTCTCGTTCACGCGGTAGTGATGGATCAGCACGCCCCGCGGCGCCTCGATGATCCCCACTCCCTCCAGCGAATTCACGCCCGCCTCCGCGCGCACGTGCGTGTCGAGAATCTCCGGCAGGTGCAGCAGCTCCTCCATCCGTTCCACCGCGTACAACGCCTCGATCAGCCTGGCGTAGTGGTAAAAGAACGAGCTGTTCGCCACGCGGCCCAGCCGCTGCCGGTACTCCAGCAGTTCGCGGTCAGCCTCGCTGGTGCCGCAGCTCTCCGCCACGTTCAGCCGCGCCAGCGGTCCCACGCGGTAGGTCCCTTCCGGGTAACCCAGCGGCTTGAAATACGGCGCCTTGAGGTATGAGTCCGGCATCGCCGCTTCGCCGATCCATTTGGCGTATTCGCCCGGGCGCGCGATCCGCCCCGCGGTCTTGCCCGCCGCGTCGATGAAGCGGACCATGCCATCGTAGATCTGCAGCCGCCCGTCCGCATCCACGAGCCCGGCGTGCATGGTCGGCATGTTGCCGAAGGATTCGCTCTCGGCGGGAAACTCGTCCAGCATCGACTTGAACGTTCGAAGCGTGCGCCGGATGATCGAGTGCGCCAGAGGCAGGTCGGAAAGGATCAGGTCGCGCGTGTCCACGCTCAGCGGCTTGTTCACGCCGCCCGGCACCACCCACGCCGGATGCACCCGTTCGCCCGCCAGGCGCTGGATCGTCTGCTGGCCGAACCGCCGCAGCGCGATGCCGTCCCGCGCCGCTTCCGGATGCTTGTCGATCAGCCCCAGCACGTTCCGCGCCGCGGGGTCGGAATCAAACCCGAGCAGGAGATCCGGCGCCGACAGGTGGAAGAAGCTCAGCGCATGGCTCTGGACGAACTGCGCGCAATGCAGCAACTCGCGCAGCAGCCGCGCCGTTTCCGGAATCTGCACCGCCATGACCGCGTCGCAGGCCTTGGCCGAAGCCAGCAGATGGCTCACCGGGCAGATGCCGCAGATCCGCGCCGTGATCGCCGGCATTTCGTAATACGGCCGCCCCTCGGTGAACTTCTCGAACCCGCGCACCTGCGTCACATGAAACTGCGTCGAGCGGACCTTGCCCGCTTCGTCGAGGTGAATGTCGATCCGCGCGTGCCCTTCGATGCGCGTCACATGGTGGATCTGGATCGTCTGGCCCATCGTCCCCTCCTCTCAGCCGAACTTCACCTTGCCCGCCAGCTCGGGCTTGCGGCCCGCCAGCAGCTCCGTCAGCACGTATCCGATCGCCGCCGCGGGCGGCGGGCACCCGGGCACGTGCAGATCCACGCGGATCGCTTCGTGCAGCGGCACGGCCTGCTTCAGCAGCGGAGGCACGCCGTCGGCCGGCACGCGGTGGTTGACGTTCACGCCGTCCACGTAAATGCGTTCCAGCAACTGCTTCGGCGGAATCTGGTTCCGCATTGACGGCACGTTGCCCGTCACCGCGCAATCGCCCAGCGCCACCACCAACCGCGACCGCGCCCGCACCTTCTGCGCCAGTTGCAGGTCATCCTGGCTGCTGACCGCTCCCTCCACCAGCGTCACGTCCACGCCTTCCGGGAACTCTTGCGCATCCACCAGCGGTCCGAACACGAGTTCGATCTTCGGCGCCAGGTCGATCAACGCCTCGTCCAGATCGAGCAGCGACATATGACACCCGCTGCACCCGTCCAGCCATACCGTGGCCAGCCTCGCCCTGCTCATGCGCGCGCTCCTTTCGCTTCTACCAGCCGGCTGATCGTCTCCGTCCGCTTGACCATCTCCTCCGCCGCGAAGCCCTTGGCCGCCAGCGCGCCCGTCGGACAGCTCTGCACGCACTTGCCGCAGCTCGTGCAGTAGCGGCTCTCCGCCCAGTTCCGGTTCAGCTCGCACACCAGCCGCGAGCCGATCCCGCGCCCGCCCACGTCCCACACGTGCGCGCCCTCCACCTCGGCGCACACCCGCACGCAGCGCGTGCACAGGATGCAGCGGTTCTGGTCGAGCACAAACTGCCTGTGCGAAGCGTCCACGGGCGCCCTGGGAAAACTGTAGGGAAACCGCACGCAGGTCACGCCCAGCCGCATGGCCAGCGCCTGCAGCTCGCAGTGGTTGTTGGATACGCACACCGCGCAGATGTGGTTGCGTTCGGCGAACAGCAGCTCCAGAATCATCCGGCGGTAGCGGTCCAGCCGCTCGCTGCGCGTCGTCACCGCCATGCCGTCCTGCACCGGCGTGGTGCAGGCGGGCAGCAGCCGGCCCACGCCCGCCACTTCCACCAGGCACAACCGGCAGGCACCCACCGGCGTCAGCCCTTTCAAGTGGCACAGCGAAGGGATGAACTTCCCCGTCGCGGACGCCGCCTCCAGAATCGTCTGTCCGAGCCTCGCGTGGATCAGCTCGCCGTCAATGCGGATGGATACGCGGTCCGGCATTACTCGTGCTCCTTGTCAATCGCCGTTGCGGATGTCGCAGCGCAGGCAGCGGCAGGCTTCTTCCATCGCCTCCACTGTCGTCAGCCCAAATGTGGCTTCGCGGAAGTCTCTCGCCCGCTCCCGCGGGTCCGGCTCCCGGACCCTGTGCCGCCGGCTTGCGCCCGGGTGCGCGGGCGCCCTCATGTCATAGTCGAACTGTGGCCACAGGCTCGCCCAGCGCTCTTCGCCGGTCAGCATCCGGTCGATGTTGCGCGCCGCCTTCTTGCCGTACCCCATCGCGTTGCTGACGTTGGAAGCCCCGGTGATCAAATCGCCGCCCGCATAGAACTTCGGGCGGCTCGTAGCCAGCGTGTAGCGGTCCACCTCGATCAGCCCGTTCTCCTTGATCTTCAGCCCCGACGCCTTGGCGAAATCGATGTCCACCGTTTCGCCCACGGCGAGAATCACCGTGTCGCAAGGGATGCGCACGATCTCGTCGGTCGGAATCGGGCGCCGCCGCCCGCTGGCGTCGTACTCGCCGAGCCTCGTCTTCACCGCTTCCAGCGCCTTCACCCGCCCTGCCTCGTCGCCCACGATCCGGTGCGGCGAAGCCAGAAACACGATCTTCGCTCCCTCGGCTTCGGCCGCCTCCACTTCTTCATGGATCGCCGGCATGTCCTTGCGCTCGCGCCGGTAGACGATCGTCACGTCGCTGCCCAGCCGCATCGCCGTCCGCGCCGAGTCGATCGCCGCGTTGCCGCCGCCGATCACCACCACTTTCCTGCCCAGCGCCGTCGCCTCCCGCTTCGACACCGCCTCCAGGAACGGCAGCGCCGGCATCACCCCCTTCAGCTCCGTGCCCGGCAGATACACCCAGTTCTCCTTCCACGTGCCGATGGCGAGGAACACCGCGTCGTACTGCTCGTCCAGATCATTCAGCGTGATCTCCTGCTGCACCCGCGCGTTGAACGTGAACTGCACGCCGGCGCGGCGGATCAGTTCGATCTCGCGGTCCAGCACATCCTTCGGCAGGCGGTAGTCGGGCAGCGCATAGCGCAGCATGCCTCCCGCGTCCGGGTTCGAATCGTAGACCATCACTTCGTGGCCGAGCAGCGCCAGATAGTAGGCGCACGCCAGCCCTGTCGGTCCCGCTCCCGCCACCGCGCAGCGCTTTCCGGTCGGCGGTTTCCGGATCGCCGCCACACGCGCCGCCATTTCCTCGAACTTCGGCGTCGGGTAGATGGAATCCGCAATGTAGCGGTGCACCTCGCGCATGTTCACCGCCTCGTCCAGCCCGGCGCGCCGGCACCGGTTGTCGCACGGGTGCTGGCACACGCGCCCCGTCGACGCCGGTAACGGATTGTCGAGCACCACCGAAAGGAACGCCTCTTCCAGCCGGTCTTCCTTGAGCAGCTGCAGGTAGCGCGGGATGTTCATGTGCAGCGGGCACGAGTTCTCGCACGGGCTCAGCGCCAGGTCCTCGCACACGCCCGCGCAGCAGCGCCGCGCCCGGATGTGGTCCTCGAACTCGTGCAGGAAATGCCGCATCGTCGTCAGCACCGGGTTCGGCGCCGTCTGCCCCAGCCCGCACAGCGAGGCGTCGCGGATCATGCGGCTCAGCTCGTCCAGCGTTTCAAGATCCTCTTCCGTCCCCTTGCCGTGCGTGATGCGGTTCAGGTAGTGGAGGCTCTTGTCCAGCCCCACGCGGCACGGAATGCATTTGCCGCAGCTCTCCGAGTGGGTGAACTCGACAAAGTACCGCGCCACGTCCACCATGCAGTTGTCTTCGTCCATCACCACCATGCCGCCGGAGCCCATGATCGAGCCGAGCTGCGCCAGGCTCTCATAGTCCACGGGCGTGTCGAACATCTCGCTCGGGATGCACCCGCCCGACGGCCCGCCCGTCTGCACCGCCTTCACCGCCCTGCCCAGCGGCGCGCCGCCGCCCACGTCATAGACGAACGTCTTCAGCGGCGTGCCCAGCGGCATCTCGACCAGCCCCGTGTTCACCACCTTGCCGACCAGCGAGAACACCTTCGTTCCCGGACTCTTCGGGCTGCCCGTCTCCAGGAACCACGCCGGCCCTTTCAGCACAATCGGCGCAACGTTGAACCACGTCTCGACGTTGTTGATATTGGTCGGCTTGCCGTACAGCCCGGAATCGGCCGGATACGGCGGCCGCGGCGTCGGCCTCCCCGCCCTGCCTTCCAGCGAGCGGATCAGCGCCGTCTCCTCCCCGCACACGAACGCCCCGGCGCCCTCCACCAGCGCGAGATGGAAACGGAACCCCCGGCCCAGAATGTCCTCGCCCAGCAATCCCCATTCCTCGGCCTGCTGAATCGCCGTCCGCAACCGGTGCACGGCCAGCGGATACTCCGCACGCACGTACACGATGCCCTCCGTGGCGCCCGTCACGAACGCGCCGATCAGCATGCCCTCGATCAACGAGTGCGGGTCGCCCTCGATCTCGTTGCGGTTCATGTATGCGCCCGGGTCGCCTTCGTCCGCGTTGCAGATCAGATACTTCGGCTCCGCCTTGGCCCGGCGCAGGAATTCCCATTTCGCGCCCGTCTGGAAACCCGCCCCGCCGCGGCCGCGCAGACGGGCCGCCTGGACCGCTTCAATCACTGCGGCAGGGTTGTTGTCGATCAGGACTTTATACAGCGCCTGATATCCGCCTACGGCAAGGAATTCTTCAATGTCATCGGGATTGATCAGGCCGCAATTTCGCAGCACGATCTTCTTTTGTCCGCGGAAGAACGGCACCTCGTTCCACAAAGGGATCGTCTCGAAACCCGTTCCGAATTTCAGGTGCGCGGTGATGTGGTCCCATTCTTCAATCCGGCACAATGCCAGATCCGCGGGCACGCTGCCTGCGGCCACATGGTCCAGAATCGCCGCGGCGTCGTCAGGCCGGATCTGTTGCAGGATCACCAGCGGCTTGCCGGGGATCCAGACGTTCACCAGCGGCTCGGCTGCGCAGTAGCCAAAGCAGCCCGTGCGCGCCAGTTGCACGCTCATGCCCCGCTGTTCGATCGAGTCGGCAAAGGCGCGGAACACGCTCTCGGCGCCGTTGCCCGCCCCGCAGGTGCCCATGCCCACCGCGATTCGCGGCACGGGCGGCAGCAGCTTGGCCAGCCCTGCCTCGCGGGCTTCGTTGAAACTCGCCAGGTCGCGGATCTTTTTCACGACCGCACCCCCTTCCGCACCGCCTCCACTTCCCGCTCCAGCGCCCGCTCATTCACGTGCCCCAGAATCTGGTGGTCCACTTCCACCACCGGCGCCAGCGCGCACTGCCCGAAGCAAGCCACCGTGCGGATCGTGAACTCCCCGTCCGGCGTCGTCGCCGTCAGCTTGTCGGCGCTGCCGCCGTCCTCCCCTTCGCTCACGCCCAGCAGCAGCTTCAGCCGGTCCAGCAGCGCCTTCGATCCGCGCGTGTGGCAGGCGGTGCCGCGGCAGATGCATACCGTGTGCCTGCCCTGCGGCTTCAGATTGAACAGCGCGTAAAACGTCGCCACGCTGTAGATCTGCGCCGACGGAATGCCCGTGCGGCTCGAAAGATACTCCAGGTAATCCAGCGGCAGGTACTTCCTCGGCTGGGTCTCCTGGATCTCCTCGAGAATGTTCAGCAGCATTCCCGGGCGTCCCCGGTGCCGCACAATCATCCGGTCGAGATAATCCTGTTCGTCTGCCGTCAAGGGCCCGGGCGCGGGTTTTTCGCCGGGCAGAAGGGCCGAGGTCATGCTCCTGTTTCCTTTCGCTTATTACCAGATAATCGCATCTGATTGTCGAATGCAACCGGGGCCTTGCTTCAGCCGGAACAAGTCCGTCGCTTTTAGTTTCAGCCCCTGCAGCCCGCCCCGCTCAGCAGCCCCTCACGGAGCGGATCCACGCCTGCATCCGGTCGAAATGCGAACCCGGCCAGTAGAGCTGCCCGCAGCCGGGGCACAGCACAAACTCGGCACACCAGAGGCGCGTCTTCGGCGGAACCCGCTCCCACACTGCTTCCTTCGCCACCGGCTCGAGCAGCGCGTTGCACCGCAGGCACCGGCGCAGCGGCGCCGCCACGGGCCACAGCGCAAGCTTCCGCGCCAGCCACACAAGCTGCTCCCGCGGATCATCGCCCCGCACCAGCGCGCCGTGCCGAACCTGCCGCCGCATGAGCAGGCTTCGGTCCCGCGTCAACAGGAAGCGGCCCGCCGCCGCCTCGGCTGCCAGGTCGTCGTCGTGCGCCCGAGCCTCGTACAGCGTGTCGAAGCCGAGAATCCGGAGGTACTTCGCCAGCCGCCCCAGATGGACGTCCAGCACAAACCGCCACTCGCCGTCAGGCGGCGCTTCCCATTGCCGCGGCCGCACTTCCACCGCTTCACCGTCCCCGAGCGGCCGGCCCAGGTCTTCCGGCGCGCCCACTTCCGGGTGCGGCACCCCGAAGGTCTCGATGGCATGCTTGAGCGAAGGCCGCCCCCGGAACCCGTACTCCAGCCATACGCCGCGCCGCGCTGCGGGCAGAAAATCGTTCAGGTCCCCGTGAAAGCGGAACCGCGCGAGCCCCACGCCTCCACCATACCGCCGCAACTTTTACAAAAACAGCGGCCGCGGATTGTTTACGATGAGAGCAGGGATTCCGGAACATGACCATGCTCCATCGCACCATCGCCGCCGTGCGCACCTGCATGACTGCGGCTCTTATCGTGGCACTCTCCTTCTCCGGCGCTTCGGCGCAGAACGCCGCGCCCAGGAAGATCACCTCCGTGGAAGGGATCACCGAATACCGCCTCGACAACGGGCTTCGCGTGCTTCTCTTCCCCGATCCGTCGAAATCCACCATCACCGTCAACGTCACCTACATGGTCGGCTCGCGCCACGAGGACTACGGCGAAACCGGCATGGCCCACCTTCTGGAGCACCTCCTCTTCATGGGCTCCAAGAACCACCCCGACATCAAGAAGGAGCTGCAGGACCACGGCACGCGCCCCAATGGCACTACCTGGTACGACCGCACCAACTACTTTGAGACCTTCGCCGCCACGGAGGAAAACCTCGCCTGGGCGCTTTCCATGGAAGCCGACCGCATGGTGAACAGCTTCGTGGCAAAGAAGGACCTCGACAGCGAGATGACGGTGGTCCGCAACGAGATGGAGTCTGGCGAGAACTCCCCGTCCCGGGTGCTGCTCGAGCGCGTCGCCAGCACCGCATTCCTCTGGCACAATTACGGCAAGTCCACCATCGGCGCCCGCAGCGACGTCGAGCGGGTCCCCATCGAACGGCTCCAGGCCTTCTACCGCCACTTCTACCAGCCCGATAACGCTCTGCTCGTCGTCGCCGGCAAGTTCGACGAGGCGAAGACGCTGGCCCTGATCCAGAAAACCTTTGGCGCGATTCCCAAGCCCGAGCGCCAGCTCCGCCGCACTTACACCGCCGAACCCGTGCAGGACGGCGAACGCACGGTGACGGTGCGCCGCGTGGGCGACGTGCAGTACGTCGGCGCCGCATGGCACATCCCGGCGGGCTCGCACGAGGAGTATGCCGCCGTGGAAATGGCTGTCGACATCCTCGGGGACGTGCCCTCCGGGCGCCTCTACAAGGCCCTGGTCGAGACGAAGAAGGCGGCGACAGTGAACATGATGAGCTTCCAGCTCAAGGACCCCGGCTTTGCCTATGTGCAGGCCATGGTCCGCATGGAAAACCCGCTGGAGGACGCCCGCAAGACGCTGCTCGACACCATCGCCGAGATCAAGTCCAGGCCCTTCACCAAGGATGAACTCGAGCGGCAGCGCACCCGCTGGCTCAAGAACTTCGACCTGAAGATGAACGACCCGCAGGACGTCGCGCTCGAACTTTCCGAATGGCAGGCCATGGGCGACTGGCGCCTCATGTTCCTCCACCGCGACCGCATCGAAAAGGTCACGCTCGACCAGGTCCAGAAGGCCGCCGAGAAGTATTTCGTCCCCTCCAATTGCACCGTTGGCCTGTTCATCCCCGAAAAAGAACCCGTGCGCGCCGAAGTTCCCGAGCCGCCGGCCGTAGAGAAAATCGTCGAAGGCTACACCGGCAAGGCCGTTGTCTCGCAGGGCGAGTCCTTTGATGCGTCTCCCGCCAACATCGACAAGCGCACCATCCGCGGCGAGATTGCCGGCGGCCTGAAAATCGCTCTGCTGCCGAAGAAAACGCGCGGCGGGCAGGTCACTGCCGTTCTCAGCCTCCACTTTGGCGACGAGAACAACCTCCGCGGACAGTCCTTCGTGGGCGGACTCGCCGGCCAGATGCTGATGCGCGGCACGGCCAAACGCACCCGCCAGCAGATCCGCGACGAGCTCGACCGCATCAAGGCGCAGGTCAACGTCGGCGGCAACGCCTCCGGCGCCTCCGCCCGTATCACCACCACGCGGGAAAACCTCCCCGCCGCCATCGATCTCGTCTTCGAAATGCTGAAGGAATCCGTCTTCCCCGAAAACGAGTTCGACCAGCTCAAACGGCAGGTGCTGGCCTCTCTGGAGAACGCCAAAAGCCAGCCTCAAACCATCGCCTCCACCGCCCTCCAGCGGCACCTGATTCCGTATCCCAAAGGCGACGTCCGCTATGTGCCCGCTGTGGAGGAGCAGATCGAGGGCATCCAGGGCGTGACGCTCGACCAGGTGAAGCAGTTCTACGCCCAATACTACGGCCTTGCCGAAGGCGAGCTCGCCGTCATCGGCGACTTCGACCCGGAAAGCGTCCAGCAGCAGGTCGCAAGGCTGGCCAGGGACTGGAAAAGCCGTCAGAATTATGCCCGCATTTTGCGCAAATACATGGAGGTCAAACCGGCTTCTGCCGCCTTTGAAACCCCGGACAAGGCGAACGCGATGTGGATGGCGGGCACGGCTTTCCGGCTCAAGGACACTGACCCGGACTATCCCGCCCTCGTTTTCGGCAATTATCTCCTTGGCCAGGGCATGAACTCCCGCCTCTTTGCCCGCATCCGCAACAAGGAGGGCTTGAGCTACGGGGTGGGTTCCCAACTCCTCGCCGGCGCCGAGGACGACCATTCGCTGTTCCTCGCGTTCGCCATCTGCGCCCCCGAGAACGCCCCGAAGGTCGAGGCGTCTTTCAGGGACGAGATGAAGAAGATCCTCTCCGAGGGCTTCACCGCGGAGGAGATCGAAGCCGGAAAGAAAAGCTGGCTCCAGAGCCGGCAAGTCAGCCGCGAGAATGACGAGGAACTCGTCGGGCGCATCGTCAGCCGCGCCTACGAGCGTCGCACCATGGCGTTTGACGCCGAACTGGAAGAGAAGGTCAAGGCGCTCACGCCCGCCCAGGTGCGCGCCGCCATGGCGAAGTATCTGGATCCGGCCGCCCTCACCTACATGCGCGCCGGAGACTTCAGGAAGGTCAACGTCGCCTGGTGATCACCGACCTTGTCCAGATCCGCCGCCTCGGCGAGCACAAGCGCGGCGAAAACGAGCGTTTCCGCCGGCACCTGAAAACCTACCGCTACGTGGAGCGGCGGCTGAGGCAGATCGCGGAGGAAGTCGAGGCGCAAGTCGACTGCCTCGCTTGCGGCAACTGCTGCCGCGTCGCCACGGCGCGGCTGCTGCCTCGCGACGTGGAGCGGCTGGCAAAGCATTTCCGCCTCAGCGTGGAGAAATTCAAACGGGAATTTGCAGAAGAAACCGAAGAGGAAGGGCTGATCTTGCGCCGCGATCCGGAGCGTGGCTGCGTGTTTCTTTCCGGCAACGAGTGCACCGTGTATGACGTGCGGCCCGCTGCCTGCGTCGACTTCCCGCACATGGTGCGCGGCGCCGGCTCCATCCCGTCCCGCATGTGGCAGTTCATCGACCGCGCCTGCTACTGCCCCATCGTGTACAACACGCTGGAGGCGTGGAAAGAGGAAACCGGCTTCTCCCCCGGGCCGCGCTGAGAGGAACTCAGGACACCGTCAATCCGCCAAGCTCCCCTCTGCTTGGCATCCTCTTCAGGCGCGGGATCGCCAATCGCTCAGCTTGTCTTGCAGCGCGTTGGCGAACGGCCTGAGCTCACCGCCCGGCTTGCCCTCCCGGCGACCCACGGTACGGGCAAGAGTGTGCATGTCGATTTGGAGCTCGTCCGAAAGGCTGACAAGCCGGTTCTTGGCGATGTTTCGCGGCTTGTCGACGGCGCTGGCGTAAATACCGCCAATACGTTCCACCGATTCCCTCAATCGGCCGGAAGAAAGTCCCAGCGACTCTTCATATTCACTTGGGGCACTGCGCAGGCGGTCCCAAATCCACTGCTCCGGGCTGACTTCACCGGGGAGGAAAAGGGTTTGAAGGGCATGCGATTGGTCTCCGGCGGCCTTATGCAATTCCCCGATTAACTCTCTCGCGTCTCCGTCGAGGATAAACAGGGTGCTGTCCAATTGGCGCAACATGGCCAGCGTCCGCACATGCGCCGGAAATTCGGTCATGCCCGAATCGCGTCCGACTTCCACGTTCGACTGAAGCCAATCCAGCGCGGGCCCCAGCACGTCCAGAACCCCCCGGATCAGGGCCTCGGCGACTTCGTCCTCGCACAGGACGAGAAGCTTGTCGAGCGGCCGCCCGTACAATGCCCGCTGCATGATGTCGCGGAACGGGGGTCGAACGTTGACAGCGCCGTCCTGGCGTTCCAGAAAAACGCGCGCCTCGGCTGGCACTGTCTCGAGAACCGCCGGACTGTGCGTAGCAATGATGAACTGTATCTCATTGCGCAAGGCCATCCTCTGCAACTCCAGCATGAGATGCTGCTGGGTGAACGGGTGCAGCCCGGCCTCGATCTCATCGATCAGCACGAGCGCGCCCTCCAGCCCGCTGACGTCCTTCGCAAGGCGAAGGATCGCGCGCTCCCCGGCCGACATATGAAACTCGGAGTAGGAAGCGGGTTCCGGCTCCTTCAATCGCGCATGGAGCATATCGCGGTCCGCAGGCACCCCTTTAAGTACTGTGACCTGGTCGTACTCCCGGTTCAGAATCCGGTGCGCAAAGGCGACCACTTCCGCAGGCAGAGTCTGCTCCTGCAGGGGACCGCGGCTGAACTGGAGAAAACGGCGGACTTCGGATGGGCTGGTCAGATTCGCCAGCGTTCTCAAGTATGTTTTTCTGGCAGGCTGACTCCCTTTCTTGCGGCCGAAATAACTTCGGTTCCACTTGTCGCGGGAGCGGCTCCAGGTCATTGCCTGGTTGGAACCTGAAACGATGTAGTGAAACTCCATCCGAACCGCGCCTCCAATATCGTAGCCCCTGACGTCAGGAAACACTTCTGAAGGATACCGGCCGCTGAGCGAGTCACCTTTCACGCGCCGGTACGCACAGGCTGCCGCGAACAGGACTGTGCTCTTGCCGCAGGCGTTCGGTCCGGCCAGCACAGTGACGGGATATTGGAAAGGGACTCGCAGATCCTTGAATCCGCGAATTCCATCCAGAACGATGCGCTCCAGGTAATCGCTGAATTGAGCCCGCTTGGCTCTGAGCTGGTTCCAGACTTGCTCGAAGTTCCTTCGCAACATGGGCGGCTCCGGCGGCTCGATTTCATGATACTGCCAACTTCTTTTCCACGTGCGGCTTGACCATGCGGGCGCTCGGGCTGGACGGCCGCAGTTCATCGACCGCGCCTGCTGCTGCCCCATCCTGTACAACACGCTGGAGGCGTGGAAAGAGGAAACCGGCTTCTCCCCCGGGCCGCGCTGAGAGGCGCGCGGCGCCTACAGCCGCCCTTCCCGCCGCAGCGCCTCGCACTCCGGGCACGGGCAGATGCTGCGCAGGTATTCGTAGCTGTAAATGCCGGCGCTGTGCCCGTCGTTCCAGTCCACCCGGAAGGCGTACGTTCCGACCTCTTCGATGTGGTTCATCTTGAGCTTGGGGCGGTACATCGGGAACGGGTTGTTCTGCGGCCTGGAGTAGGAAGACGGCTGCGGCTCCGTGCCGTGGGCGCCCGTGCAGGTGGCGCAGGGGCAGTGGTCGCGCAGATACTCGCAACTGTAATGGCTCTGATGGCCGTCGGCCCAGTCAATCGTGACGCCTCGCGACTTCGACACGGCGATGTGCTGCGGATCGGTGCTGATCGTCATGCCTGTTTGTCCTCTTTCAGGAAACCCGCTCCACGTCCCGCACTCCAGGCACCCGCCGCATGGCCTGCACCAGCCTTTCGAGCTGCTTCTTGTCGCGCACTTCGATCGTCATCTCCACAAGCGCCGAGTCGAAATTCTTCTCGTCGGCGTGCGCCTCCACGCTGCGGATGTTCACGTTGTCGTCGAACAGGATTTGCGTCAACTGGTTCAGCATCCCGGCGCGGTCGTCCGTGCGCACCACCAGCCGCACGTGGAAACTGCTGCTGCCTGAGCGCGCCCACTCGACTTCAATGCGCCGCTCGGCTTCGTACATCAGGTTCTGCACGTTGGGGCAGTTCTTCGAATGGACCGCCACGCCCTTGCCGCGCGTAATGTAGCCCACGATCGGCTCGCCCTTGATCGGATTGCAGCACTTGGCCCGGTAGGTCAGAAGGTCGTCGATGCCCTTTACCTGTATGACGTAGTCGCCCGGTTCGCCCGCCTTTTCCCGCTGTGGCGCCGGCGCAGCGGGTTCCGGAGGCGCCTCTTCCGCCTGAACCGATTCCGGCAAGAGCTTTCCGAGCACTTGCCGCGCGGAAAACTTGCCGTACCCCAGCGCCGCCTGCAAGTCCTCCACCTTGGCGCAGCCGTATTCCGCCGCCACCGCTTCCATCTGCTGCCGGCCGATCCGGCTGAGCGACACCCCCAGCCGCCGAGCCTCGCGCTCGAGCACCCGCTGGCCCAGCTCGATCGCCTTCTCGCGCTCGGTGGCGTTGATCACGTGGCGGATCTTGTTCCTCGCCCGGGCCGTCTTGACGAACGTGAGCCAGTCCCGGCTGGGCCGGCTTCCGCTCTGTGTCAGGATTTCAACCACATCGCCGTTGCGCAGCGGGTGCTTCAGCGGCACCATCCGCCCGTTGACGCGCGCCCCCACGCAGGCATGGCCCACATCGGTGTGGATGGCGTAAGCGAAGTCCACCGGCGTGGCGTCGCGGGGTAGCACGACGATCTTGCCTTTCGGCGTGAAACAGTAGACCTCCTCCGGGTACAGGTCCACTTTCAGGTTGGACAGGAAATCCGTGGGATCGCGCATCTCGCGCTGCCAGTCCACCAGCTGCCGCAGCCACGCGATGCGCTGATCGTCCTCGGCCGGCCCCTGCTTGCCCTCTTTGTATTTCCAGTGCGCCGCAATGCCCTCCTCCGCCAGGTGGTGCATCTGCTCCGTGCGGATCTGCACTTCAAACGGCACGCCGCCGGGCCCCATCACCGAGGTGTGCAGCGACTGATAGAGATTCGGCCGCGGAATGGCGATGAAATCCTTGATGCGGCCCGGAATCGGGTGCCATTCGTGGTGGATGATGCCCAGGGCAGCGTAGCAGTTCTTCACGGAGTCGGTGATGATGCGCACGCCCAGCAGATCGTAAACCTGTTCCACGGAGATCTTCTGCCGCCGCAGCTTCTGGTACACCGACCACGGCCTCTTGATCCGCGCTTCCACGCGCGCGGGGACGCCCTCTTCCTTCAGGCGCTTCTCGATGTGCTCCCGGATGGCATCCAGATCCAGGTGGCTGGCGCGCCGGCGCGCCTCGATGGCCTGCGTGATCTCCCGCCACGTTTCCTCATTCAGATAGCGGAAGCCGAGGTCCTCGAGTTCCGCCCGCAATTTGCCCATCCCCAGCCGGTGCGCGATGGGCGCATACAGTTCCAGCGTCTCCGCGGCAATCCGTTCCTGCCGCTCCCGCGACAGCGAGTCCAGCGTGCGGAGGTTGTGGAGCCGGTCGGCCAGCTTCACGATGATGACCCGGATATCCTCCACCATGGCGAGCAGCATTTTGCGGACGCTCTCCGCCTGCCGCTCCTCCCGGTTGTGCATCTCGATCTTGCTCAGCTTGGTGACGCCGTTGACGCAACGGGCAACCTCGTCGCCGAACTCGCGGCGGATCTCCTCAAGGGTCGCCGTCGTGTCTTCCAGCGTGTCGTGGAGCAGCGCCGTCACCAGGCAGACCTGGTCCATCTGCATCTCGACCAGGATGTCGGCCACCGCCAGCGGGTGGGCCATGTACGGCTCGCCGGAGTCGCGCCTTTGCCCTGCATGGCGAATCGCGGCGAACTCGAAGGCGCGGCGCAGCAGCGTCAGATCCTCCGACGGACGCCGCTCGCGCAGCTTGTTTTCCAGTTGCAGGTACGCCGCTTCCACTTCCGGCGCAATCACCGGTTCTGCGGGCGCTTCACGGGCGGGCGGTTCAACAGGGGCAGCAGAGGAGGGCTGTCTTCGGGTCACGTTCGGGCGCCGCGCATGAAAAAGGCGAGAGCGTATGCTCTCGCCTTCATTGTATCGGAATGGCAGCCTTCCCCAGCAGAGGAGCCGCTTTACTCTTCGGAGACGATGCCGGTGGATTTGGGCTGGCGCTCCGCCTTGATCTTGCGCGTCTCGAGCGTCTTGTTGATCCACATATCGGCTTCGTCGATGTCTTTCTTGTACGCCGCCGCGTCGTCGTGCAGGTCCGCGCGCTCGCGGTGCAGCAGGTTCAGATAGGCCATGGCGTCGTCGTACTCGGGATCAATTTCCAAAGCCTTTTTCAGGTTCTGAATGCCGTCTTCGATCAGCGCCATGTACTTCTCGCGCAGTTCCGTCCGCACCTTCTTGTCTTTCAGCGGCCCCGGCTCGTCCGGCCTCATCCCCAGCTTGTTCCGCGTCGACATCCAGACTGGATAAAACTTGGCCCAGGCGATGACGCCCAAGGAGTAATAGGCCTCTTTCTCCTGCGGATTCACCTGCGCCAGACGGCGGTTCCATTCGGCCGCCTTGTCGAGCCGCGCCAGCTTCTCTTCCGTGGTCGGCGCGCCGCTGGACTGCTGATAGGCCAGCGAGGCCAGAGATTTGATGGCCGTGGTATTGTTGGGATCCTCGTTGAGAACCTCCATGAAATACTTTGCCGCGTTCTCGGCAAAAGAAAGGTTCTCCGGCGATTCCGCGCCCGGAATGTACTGGCTCATATACGCCGTGGCCAGATACAGTTTCGCCGTCGGATACGTCGGGTCCAGCTCGATGGCGCGCTTGAAAAACTCGACTGCGTCGGCGTACTTGGCGTTCTTGAACGCCTGCACGCCCTTGTTCAGGTTGTCGCGCGCCTCCAGCTTCTTGCAGCCTGCCGAGGCGCCAGCCAGCACCAGCACGGCGGCGGCAGCGAGGGAGATAAGGATCTTGCGTGGCATCCGAGGTACCTCCGGCTTACTCGCCCGCTTCCATCTTGGCCGTCATCAAACCGACTTTGTCCATCTGCGCCCCCTTGGCGATGTCGATCGCCTTGGCGACGTACTGGAACTCAAGGTCGGGATCAGCTTTCACGAAAACCACCCGCTCGGCGCGAGTCTTGAATACCTCAAGCAGGCGTTCGCCGAGGCGTTCTTCGCTGATGGGCTCGGTATTGAGCATCATCGAACGGTCCCGGTTGATGATGATGACAACGGTTCGATCCACCTCCGGCGGCGGAGCATTGGGCGGAGGGGGCTGGGGGATCAGCGCCTCGAGTCCCTTCGGGGTGAGGGGCGTGATCACCATGAAGATGATGAGAAGCACGAGCAGGACGTCGATCAGCGGCGTCATGTTGATGTCGGCTTTCGGTCCCTGACCGGAGCCGCCCACTGCCATTCCCATAGCAACTCTCCTTTACGAAACTCTTCCGTCACGCCCCCGCCAGCGGGGGCGCGTGCCTGACATCTCCGGCGGGCGAGGCTTCGCCTCAGGGCGCCGGCGTAGCCACTGCGCCGCCCGCAGCTTCCATGCGCGCCTTCGCCTTGGCGTCCAGTTCAGTCAAAAGGCCGATGTTGTCCACACCTGCGGCGCGCAGGTTGTCCACCACTTCGACGACACGCTCATACCGCGCCCGCGAATCGGATTTCACGTAGCAAGTCTTGTCGAGACGGTTTGCCAGCAGGTCCTTGACCTTCGGCGCAAGGTCGGCCGGATTGGTTTGCTTGGTGCCGAGAAACACCTTTCCGTCCCGGGTGACCGCGACCAGAACGGCGTCTTCCTTGTCGGCGTCCTGCATGGCGATGGGATTCATGGTCTTGGCCAGATCCACGCTGACGCCCTTGGAGAGCATCGGCGTTACCACCATGAAGATGATCAACAGCACCAGCATCACGTCCACCATGGGCGTGACGTTAATGTCGGAGATCGCACTCGCGGCCTTCAGCTTCTTACCCATTTACGAGGCCTCCCTACCCTCTTCTTGCGGCCGGCGCGCCTCAGGCGGGAGGCGACAGCCGGCCGCCTCCCGCTTCAGAGTTCAACTCGCCGGAATGGGTTCTTTCTCAGGCGCCCGGAATCCTACTTCACGGCTCCGGCGCGGATCCGCTTCAGGAAGTAATCGATCAGCTCCGAGCTGGAGTTCGACATCTCCACATCGAACGCCTTCAGACGCTCGTTGAAGTAGTTGAACATCCAGACCGCGGGGATGGCGACGAACAGACCGATGGCCGTGGCGACCAAGGCTTCCGAAATACCGCCGGCCACCGCGCCCAGGCCAGTCGACTTTTCCGTCGAAATGCCCTTGAACGCGTTGATGATGCCGACCACGGTGCCGAACAGGCCCACGAACGGGGCGCTCGATCCGATCGTCGCCAGGCCGCTCACCCCGCGATCCAGCTCCGAATGCACAATGGCCTGCGCGCGCTCCAGGGCGCGGTTGGAGGCTTCCACGATCTCGCCCGGGATCTCGCTGCTCAGCTCGTGGGCGCGGAACTCCTGCAACCCGGCCACAACCACTTTGGCCAGGTGCGATTTCTTGTAACGGTCGGCGATCTTGATCGCCTCCTCCAGCTTGCCCTCGCGCAGCGCCCCGGCCACTGCCGGAGCGAACAGGCGCGACTGCTTGCGGGCCGCGTTGTACACAATCAGACGGTCGATCATCACGCCGATGGACCACGCCGACATGATGAAGAGGATGATCACGACCGCCTTCGCCATCCAGCCCATCTGGTTCCACATCGAACGGAGGTCGAACCCGACGGCGCCGGCTTCCTGGAGCAACAGGAACGACCAGACTTGCAATTGAAGAAGCATCTTCTTTTCTCTCCTGCGAGTTGAGTTGAATCAATCGGACTCTGTTCCTGACAGACGACCGGCGTCAACCCGTCACATGCTCAGCGTGAAGTTGACGTCGATCTGGGTGACCACTTCGACCGGCTCGCCGTTCAGCAGCGTGGGCTTGTAGCGCCACTGCTTGACGGCATCCTGCGCCGCCTGCACGAGCAGCGGATGGCCCGAAACCAGCGTCAGGTTCTGGATCGTGCCGTCGCGGCCGATGATGGCCGTAAAACGAACTGTGCCCTGGATGCGCGCCTGCTTGGCCAGCGGCGGATACACGGGCTTCGGCTGATAGATCAGCATCGCCTGCTGCACGTTGCCGCCTACCGTGATCCGGCGCGGCGCCTGAGGCTTCACTTCTTGCTTCACCGGCGGAGGCGGAGGAGGCGGAGCCGCTGTGGGCACGCTGCTGATGATGCCGCCGATCACGCCGCCGGGGCTGCCGCCCGGCACGCCGCCTGGCACGCCGCCCACGACGCCCACGTTGGACGCCG
>Ga0308414_1000378_pt1 | contig 28454 bp, 22 predicted proteins | sample HotsprSampleOS50_FD_205667 | JGI IMG/M metagenome (GOLD analysis project Ga0308414, IMG submission 205667) | Hot spring phototrophic mat microbial communities from Octopus Spring, Yellowstone National Park, Wyoming, United States - 20090730_OS50 ...
GGCTCGGCCGCCTTCTTGGGCTCCGGTTTCGCCGGCTCGACCGCCTTCTTCGGCTCGGGTTTCGGCGGCTCGACCGCCTTCTTCGGCTCGGGCTTCGCCACCTCGACCGGCGTCTTCGGCTCGGGCTTCGCCGGCTCGGCCGCCTTCTTGGGCTCCGGTTTCGCCGGCTCGACCGCCTTCTTCGGCTCCGGCTTCTCCACGACCGGCGGCGCTGCCGCCTGCGGTACCGGCGCCGTTTCCGCAGCTTTTGCCTGCGGCGAAGGCACGGCGCCGCGTTCCACGGTCGAATCGCCGCGAGGTTCTGAGGGCTGCGCGGGCGTGGGGCCGGGCGGCACCTCAGCGAGCTGCACCCCGGAGGCCTCGGTCGACGGTGCGACGGTCGGAGCCCGTTCCTCGCCCCTCCCGCCCGGACGTCCGCTCGGCCCCAGCGGCTTGTCGAGCGGCCCCGGAGGCAGCCGGCCGCCCAGCGCGGCTGGGTCGGTGAGCTCGACGGTGTAGGCGCTCATCGGCAACGGTCGAGGTGGCGTCGCCCGCCCGACCACGATCAGGGCCGCGAGAACGACGAGGTGGAGCAGCAACGAGACCGCCGTCGCCCTCGTGAACTGCGGGTCCCACTCGGGCGCCAGGCGAAGCACAGCGCGCCGCACGGCGTTCATCCACCCGCTGGCGGCTCGGTGACCAGACCGACGCGCAGCAGGCCCGCATCGCGCACGGCGGCCATCGCGCGCATGACCTCGCCGTACGCGACCGCGCGATCCGCCCGGACGAAGATCTGGCGATCCGGTCGTCCCGCGGCGAGCGCCTGGAGCTTCCGCGTCAGCTCGGTCAGGCTGTAGCGCGTGTCGTTGAGATAGACGGCCCCGTCCCGAGCGATGTTGACCACCAGCTGCTCCTCCTCGCCGGCGAGCGGTGCCGCGGCGACCTTGGGCAGGTCGATCGGCACGCCCTGCTGGAGGATCGGTGCGGTCACCATGAAGATGATGAGCAGGACGAGCATCACGTCGACCAGCGGCGTCACGTTGATGTCCGAAATGGCGTGGCTCGCCTCGCCGTGTGCTGGGGCACCAAAAGCCATGGGCTCACGACCTTTTCAGGAAATGCCGTTCCGCGATGTTGAGAAACTCCGCCCCGAAGGTGTCCATCTCCGCTGTCAACACCCGAAGCTGCCGAGCGAAACGATTGTACATCACCACGGCCGGAATGGCCGCTGCGAGACCAACTGCCGTGGCGATCAGCGCCTCCGCGATCCCCGGGGCAACCGCCTGGATGCTGGAGGAAGTGGTGGCCGACAACCCCATGAAGGCCGTCATGATCCCCCAGACCGTCCCGAACAACCCGATGAACGGGGCCGTGCTGGATGTGGTCGCGAGAAAGGTGAGCCCGCGTTCGAGGCGGGTCACTTCCTGCGTCCGGGCGCGGAGCATCGCGCGCTGGACGTTCTCGATGCCACCGAACTCCGACTCGTCCTCTCCCGCACTGCGCTTGGCCTTCGTGTAGCGCTGCAACTCCTGGTAACCGGCGCGAAACACTTGCGCCACCGGGCTCTCCTTCATGTCCGTCGACGCCGCCTGGATGGTCGCCAGGTTCTTGGCCTCCCAGAACACGTCGATGAATCGTTCGGACTGGCGCCGTGCCCGGCGCATCTCCCGACTCTTCGCCACGGCGATACCCCAAGTCCCCACGGAAAAGCCGATCAGCGTCAGGAGCACGAGGCGGACCACCCAGCCCGAGCCCAACACCAGGTGCCAGAACTCGATCTGCCCCGCCGGCGAAGGCGTTGGCGGCGGAACGGTCTGCGCCGCCGCGGCCCCGGCACCGATCAACGTCCCCACGATCTCGACAGCCATGCCTCGTTCGGCGAGCGGGGCCCCGGCCCCACGGTCACCACCGCCGCTCTCGGGTACCCGATGGCCCCCGAGGCGTCAAATCGTGCATCCTTCGTTTCGGCCGCGCCTTGACGGTGTCCGGGCATCGTGCGACATGGACGGGCGCGATGCGCTCCGTTCGCGACCTCGACGTCGCCGGAAAGCGGGTGTTCGTGCGCGTGGACTTCAACGTCCCGTTGAAGGACGGAACGGTCACCGATGCCACCCGAATCGACGCTGCTCTTCCGACGATCCGCCACCTTCTTGATCGAGGGGCCAAGGTCATCCTGGCTTCCCATCTCGGCCGTCCCAAGGGGCAGCGCAAGCCGGAATACTCGCTGCAGCCGGTGGCGGAGGCGCTGGCACGCCGGCTCGGGAAGCCCGTCACCCTGGCGCCCGACTGCGTGGGCAACGCGACCGAGCAGCTCGTGGCGTGCATGCAGCCGGGCGATGTCGTCCTGCTCGAAAATCTCCGGTTCCACCCGCAGGAGGAGAAGAACGATCCCGACTTCGCCGAGCAGCTCGCGCGTTTGGCCGAGGTCTACGTCAATGATGCCTTCGGCGCGGCCCACCGTGCACATGCCTCCACGGAGGGCATGGTGCGACATTTCCCGGTCAAGGCCGCTGGACTGCTGCTCGCGCGCGAGGTCGAGATCCTCGGGAAGCTGCTGAGCTCGCCCGAGAAGCCCTTCGTGGCGGTGCTCGGCGGGGCCAAGGTCTCGGACAAGATCGGTGTCATCGAGCACCTCCTCGGCCGCGTCGACACCATCTTGATTGGTGGCGCCATGGCGTACACCTTCCTCAAAGCGCAGGGGAAGTCCGTCGGTCGCTCGCTCGTCGAAGAGGATCGGCTCGAGCTAGCCCGCGACACCCTGAGCCGCGCCGCCGCGTCGGGCGTGGCTATGCACCTCCCCGTCGACCACGTGGTCGCGGACCGCGCCGAGGCGGGGGCCGCGACGCGCATCGTGACCGCCGAGGCCGTGCCGGCGGACATGCTCGGAGTGGACATCGGTCCAGAGACCGCCGAACGCTATGCCGCCGAAATCGGCCGGGCCCGGACGGTGCTGTGGAACGGTCCGATGGGGATCTTCGAGATCGACGCCTTCGCGCGAGGCACGATGCGCATCGCCGAGGCGCTCGCGGCATCGACGGGCACAACGGTGGTCGGCGGCGGCGACTCGGTCGCCGCCCTGGCTCGGGCGGGCAAGCTGGAGCGCATCACGCATGTCTCGACGGGCGGCGGCGCGTCGCTCGAGTTCCTCGAAGGCAAGGTCTTGCCCGGGGTGCGGGCGCTGGAGCTCCCGTGACGCGCGTTCCGCTGCTCGCCGGCAACTGGAAGATGCACGGCACCCAGGCCGAGACCCGCGCCCTCGCTGGAGCGCTCGCGCGCAGCGTGGGCGACGTCCAGGACCGCGAGGTGCTCATCGCGCCACCCTTCACCTCGCTCGGCGCTGCGCGCGAGAGCATCGCTGGCACGCGGATTCGGCTGGGCGCACAGAACGTGCACAGCGAGGCCAAAGGGGCATTCACCGGCGAGATTTCCGCAGCCATGCTCATCGAGGCCGGCTGCACGCACGTCATCATCGGCCATTCCGAACGGCGTCAGCTCTTCGGCGAGACCGACAGCGGGGTCAACGCCCGCACGCGGGCCGCTCTCGCCTTTGGCCTCGTGCCCATCATCTGCGTCGGCGAGACGCTCGCCGAGCGCGAAGCCGGACAGACGGCGGCCGTGGTCGATCGCCAGGTGCGTGCTGGCCTGGCCGGCATCGACGCGAGCACCCTGGCGCGCGTGGTCGTCGCCTACGAACCCGTGTGGGCGATCGGGACCGGGCGCACGGCCACTCCCGCACAAGCCCAGGAGGTGCACGCGCAGATCCGCACCCTGCTTGCCGAGCTCGGGGGCGTGCCAGCCGCCGCGGCGATCCGCATCCTGTACGGCGGGAGCGTCAAGCCCGAGAACATCGATGCGCTCATGGCAGAGCCCGATATCGACGGGGCGCTCGTGGGCGGCGCAAGCCTGGACGCGGTGCAGTTCACGCGAATCGTGCACTTCGTGAGCGCTGCGTAGCCGAGCTCCGGAGATCGTGTGCGGACGGGCGTTGAGTCGCGGGTGAGATCGCTCTAGAAGACGGAGGGAGTTATGGCGATTCGCATCGGGATCAATGGGTTCGGGCGTATCGGGCGGCTCGTGTACCGCATCGCGAGCGAGCGCGACATTGACATCGTGGCGGTGAACGACCTGGTGCCGGCCGACAACCTGGCCTATCTGCTCAAATACGACACCATGCACGGCCGCTTCATGCTGAACGGCAGGCCCGCCGAGATCCAGGCGGCGAGCGATGCCTTCACCGTGAATGGCAAGACGACGAAGACGCTGTCAGTCCGCGATCCCGCCGGACTCCCGTGGAAAGATCTCGGGGTCGACTACGTCCTCGAGTCGACCGGGCTGTTCACCGATTACGAGTCCGCGAGCGGCCACCTGAAGGCAGGCGCGAAACGGGTGGTCGTTTCGGCGCCGACGAAGAGCGCTCCGGAGCACGTCCCGACCCTCTGCCTGGGCGTGAACGCCGACAGCTACGACCCCGCGCGGCATACGGTCGTCAGCAACGCGAGCTGCACCACCAACTGTCTCGCCCCGATCGCCAAGGTCATCCACGACACCTTCGGGCTCGAGGAAGGCCTGATGACGACGGTTCATGCCGCGACGGCAACGCAACCGACGCAGGACGGTCCGAGCAAGAAGGACTGGCGCGGCGGCCGCAACGCCTACCAGAACATCATCCCTGCGAGCACCGGCGCTGCCAAGGCAGTGACCTTGTGCATCCCCGCCCTCAAGGGCAAGCTGACCGGGATGGCCTTTCGCGTGCCGACAGCGGACGTCTCGGCCGTCGACCTGACGTTCCGGACGGCCAAGGCCACGAGCCTTCGCGAGATCAACGCCGCCATGCAAGCGGCAGCGGCGGGCCCGATGCGAGGCATTCTCGCGTACACCGAGGAGGAGGTCGTCTCGAGCGACTTCATCGGCGACAGGCATTCGAGCATCTACGACGCCGGCGCAGGCATCGAGCTCAACTCGCGCTTCTTCAAGGTCGTGAGCTGGTACGACAACGAAGCCGGCTACGCGGCGCGCTGCGTGGATCTCCTGGAGCACATGGCGCGCCTCGAGCAGCGTTGATCGGGACGGCGGGCGGAGCCGCAGCGACATGGGCGAGGTGCTGCTCGGCTGGGTCGTTCCGGCCATTCACGTGCTGGCGTGCGTCTTTTTGATTGCCGTCGTACTTCTTCAGACCGGCAAGGGAGCCGATATCGGGGCCGTCTTCGGGGGCGGCAGCCAGACGCTCTTCGGCTCGGGCGGCGCCGGCAACTTCCTCACCCGGCTGACCACGGCCACAGCCATCGCCTTCATGTTGACATCGCTGATCCTGACCTACGGGCAGAGCCGTCAGCCAAGCTCCCGTCTCCTGGAACGCCTTCCAGCACCGGGGGCGGAAGAACCGGCGCCGATCGGAGCGCTGCCCGCGCCGGGCGATGCTGCGCCCGCCGCGACTCCCGGAGCGGACGCCGAGGGTGGTACCACGGCCGACGTGCCTTGAGCTCACGGCGGGGCGTCACGCTCTCGACAGCGCACGGACCCTCTGGTAGACGACCCCTCTTCGCCGGTCGACCCTGTGCGAGGGTGGCGGAATGGCAGACGCGCTAGTTTGAGGGGCTAGTGGGGTAACACCCGTGGGGGTTCAAGTCCCCCCCCTCGCACTCCGGACCGGTCCGCTTCGCCGAGGCGGAGATCGAAGCCCTCGCCGGTCACCACCGCGGGGGAGACCATCTTGACCTCGCCGTCGGCCGGGATATGGATGTGCGCGGTCGCGAGATCGAGGATGTCTCGCCGCACGTCGATACCGGGCATCACGGCGACGAGCTCGAGGCCGCGCTCGCTGAGTCGAAAGAGGCCGACAGGCGTGGCCCAGAACACGCGCTTCCCGGCTTGCAACCCGCGCGGTCCGTTGAAAGTCACCTCGCGGACCCGCTCGACGAATTTCGGGCAGCCGCGCCGCACGAGTCGCATCTGTCCATCCTCGAGTACGATCCTCCCGCCTGTCATCCAGCCCGAAACGAAGACGATGCTCCGTGCCGCCGTCGTGAAATCGATGAACCCCCCGGGCCCGACATACTCCGCGATCCCGTCTCCCCGTCGTGACACATTGACGTTCCCCGCCGTGTCGACCTCCAGCACCCCGAGACAGGCTGCATCCAGCCGCTCGTAACAGCGGCGGAACATTTCGGCTGACGAGAGGATCTGCCGGGGCGAGAAGGCGGCGCCGAAATACAGGCCGGCGGCTGGTACTCCGCCGAGCGGCCCACTCTCGACCAGCAAGGTGATCTCCTCGTGGAGCCCCGCCTCGTACAGGAGGGGACAGACCTGCTCGGGGAGCCCCGTTCCGATCGCGGTACAGCTGCCCTGCTCCAGCTCGGCCACCAGCGTCGCGGCCGCCAGGCGCGCCACGGCGGCGTCGACTGCCGTGCGCCGTGGGGTCAACCCGGCCAGTCGGCTGACGAAGGCCGCACAGGCCATGGCCTCGCCGATGGGGATCGTGCTCTCGGTCGTGAGCGCAGGCCAGTACCAGCGATGGAAAATCCCCGCTGCTTGCTCCGTGTCGGGGTGATAGACGACCGCATCGACCATCTCCGCAGGCAGGTAGATCCGGTCCCACCCCTCGTCGACGAGCAGGCCGACGTTGGCGATCACACGGCCACCCGCGCGCCGGGCCGCGCGCGCGATCTCCGCGGTCTCGCCAATCATGGCGCAGCGCCTGACGTAGATGTTCCCCTGCCGATCCGCCGCCGGCGCGTTGAAGATGGCGACGTCGACGGGAGGGATGCGGTAGCGCAGCCGATCACCCTCCCGGACCACGAGCTGCTCCCCGGCTCCGCCCACGGCCGATCCGCTGCCTCCGCGGGGATCCATGAACGTGCCAATGCCGGTGGCCGACGCCAGGTCCTCCTCGCCGCGGCCCCGAGCATCGAGCAGGGCCGCCAGGATGCCCTGCGGCAGACACTGCAGCTCGCACTCGCCTGCTGCCGCAAGCGCAAGCATTGCGCGGTAGGTCTCGAAGTGTGCCGTGATCAGGCGACGACACAGCCCGCGCTGGCCCAGCTCTTCCAGCGTCCCCGGCGCTCGCCCCCGGCCTCCGTGTCCGCCAAGGTTGAGGATGGTGAGATTCGCCGGGTGTCCCCGTTCCTCGAAGGCCTCGCGGATCGCCCAGAAAAGGATCGACGCTCGCTGATTACCTCCCAGGCCCGACACCGCCACCACGTCGCCATCGCGGATCGACTCCGCCGCCGCGCGGGCTGTCATGAAGCGCGGGTTGTCGGGCACTGGGCTGGGATACCGTGTGTCGGGAGCCGCCCACGTGAGCATGGCGCGCCCCAGCTGCGCGAGCAGCCGGACCCGTCCCCACGGCAGCGCGGGCCCGACCCGGGCGACTCCGTCGATCAGCGTCGCTACGGCGCGCGCTGCGGATCGCGCGATTCCGGCGGTCATCGTGCAGGGCACCGTTGCCCATCCTGGCTCTCTCGAGCAAGCGCTCGGGGCTCAGGCGGCCGTGGCCGCGAGCGCAGCGGGGCGCACGGCGCGAAGCGGCAGCCGGACCACGAAGGTCGACCCGACCCCCACGGTGCTCTCCACCGCGATCGTCCCGCCAAGCAGATCCACCAGCCGGCGGACGATGTGCAAGCCGAGGCCGACCCCACCATGACGGCGCGTGCTCGAGCTGTCCAGCTGGCGGAACCTGTCGAAGATCACGGAGAGGTGCTGGGGCGCGATCCCAATGCCCGTATCGTGGACCGCGATCTCGATCCCCTCGGCGATCGGCCTTGCGAGGACACGCACCGAGCCTTCGGTCGTGAACTTGAGCGCGTTGCCGACGAGATTGCGCACGATGGTCTTGAGCTTCGACCGATCGCTCACGATGGACAGCCCGCCCAGCTCGTCGCACCATTCGAGGGTCACCCCGGCCGGTCGCATCGCATCCATCTGCCGCGCGAGCTCCGCGAACAGCTCCTCGATGTCGACGGTCTCGAGTGCGAGGGTTTCCCGTCCCGACTCGAGCCGCCCGAGATCGAGCGTTGCCGTGATCAGCTCGAGCAGATCGAGCGCGTTGCGCTGAATCCGATCGACGATGGCCATGAACCCTGCGGGATCCTCCGGCCCGACCGCGCCATCGGCGAGCATCTGCGTATAGCCCATGATCACGTTGAGAGGGGTGCGCAGCTCGTGCGACATGGTCGCCACGAACTCCGACTTGAGCTGGTTCGCTGCCCGGAGATCCGCGACCAGGCGGTGGTTCTCGAGGGCGATCGCTGTCGCGTACGCGATACCCCGAGCGAGTCGCCGCTGCCGCTCGCTGAATCGGCCCGTCCGCTGGTGGTAGCCGCTGACCAGCACTCCGATGATCTCGGGACCGCGCGCGACAGGAACGCACAGTGCCGAGGCCGTGTAAAAACGCCGGAGAATCGCGGCGGGAACCAGCGGGTGACTCTCGGGCTCCGGGATCTCGACGAGGTCCCCCGGCTGCAGGCGGCCGAAGAGCGGCACGATCGCAGGCGTGATATCGAGACCGATGAGGTCGGCCACCACCTCATCGCGGCCGCCGCTCGTCGCCGCGTGGCGGAAGCTCTGACTCTGCTGATCGAGGAGAAAGAGGGTCGCGAAGTCGCACTCCAGCTCGTTCACCGCCAGCTGCGTCACCTGTGCAGGAACGTTCCCCTCGCGCAGGCTCCGGCTCAAGGTCTCGCCGACGTATGCCAGGGCGGCAGCAATCCGTGCCTCCTCGGTCTGCAGCGCGGCATGGCGGAAGTGCTCGAAGCGATGGTGGTCGAGGAAATAGGCCGCACACACCGATGTGGTCGCCGCCGCCAGCAGGACGGCGAAGGGGAAGGCGAGCGATTCGGTCGCGACGAGGTGGGGGCCAGCGAACACGAAGCTGGCCAGCGTGCCGAACGCGACCGCGGTCTGCGGCGCGGTACCCCACGGAACCACCACCGCGAAGAGATTGAGCATGCAGCCCAGCACCGTGGCGAGCCGCTCCGCCGAGGCACCGACGCTCCCGTGGTAGGTGCAGACCAAGGCCACGATCGCCATCGCACTCGCCGCACCAAGGACGCGAATCGCCGAGCGCAGCACCGGCACCATTCCGGCGGCGACGCCGACCAGCCCGGCGAGCGACTCGAGGGCCCACAGCGCCCAGGCCCGGCTGGCACGATCTGCGTAGTGGTGGCTCTCGACCGCAGTGCCGAAAGCCATGAAGAGCGCGAAGATGCCAACGGCTATGGCGAAGCGCTGGCAGAGTGCCAATCTCGACTCGCTCCAGTACGCCAGCCGGGAGGCACGAGGATGCTGGTCGGCGTGCATCGTGGGGCCCCCGCAAGCGTGTCGGCCGAAGTCCGTGAAATCTTGAGCACGAGCCAGCCGAGCAACCGGCCTGCCCGATCGAGGGCTGGTCCCCGCGGGCTTCCGCCGGCGGGGGCGGTCGACGGGCCGATGGCGAGGTCGTCGGGTTTCCGCCGCTTGCGCGCGTCTCTTCCCTTGCGCGCCTGTCGAGGCGAGCGGCACAGGCGTTGCAGCACCGCCGCGATGGGATGGTCCCGTTTCCCGAGCTGCGCTCCGGGCGCGACGCCAGCGGTACGCGTGCGCCAGGGGAGAGCGCAGGGGAACAGGTCGCCCGGCGGCTTCGCGAGATCGCCGCGGAGAGCGACGCTCCCGAGGACGCTCTCGAGCCGGCGCTTCGGGCCATCCTGGCCGGATGTGGAGCCGCTGCCGGAGCGATCTGCCTGTTCGACGCCCGCACCGAGGTCTTGCGCCTCGCTGCGGAGGTCGGTCTCTCGGACGAGGGGTGTCGCCAGCTCCGCAGCGTCCGTCGTGGGGGGATCGGCTCGTGGGACATGCCGCTGCACAGCCTGCTCAACCGTCGGGCCTATCTGATCGAGAGCGCTGCACGGAACCGCTACGTCCCCCCGCTCGTCGAGCCCGCGACCCAGGTGCGAACGCTCGCGTGTGTTCCCCTCTTCGCCGGGCAGATCCCGCTTGCGAGCCTCCTCCTGATCGCACTGCTGCCTCAGTCGATCAGCGAGCGGGACATCCGGGCGCTCGACCCCGCGCTGCGTGAGCTCATTCGCATGATCGAGGCCGTCCGCAGGCGCGCACCGGGGGCCGCGACCCCGGTGAATGGCTCCGCAGCAGCGTCCCCTCCGTCGCGTGCCGCTCCACCGTCTGCCGCCAGGCCGACTCCGGATGCCGTCGCACAGTCGAAAGCAAGCGCGGCAAGCGACTGCGGCCCTCCGAGCGCCACAGACGGTAGCGAGCTCGCGGCCGAGCTCGCCGAGGCGCTCGCGCGCGCGCAGGCCGTCGAGGAGGCCCGCGCCGCGGCCCTGGCCGAGTGCGATCGCCTGCGCGAGGCCGCAGCCGCTAGCGAGGCCCTGACTCATCGCCTGACCGCGGTCGAGGCCGAGCTGGCGCGCGAGCGCGAGCGTGCGGCTGCGCTCGAGCAGCGCAGCGCCGAGGCCACCCGCCAGGCCGAGACCCTCGCCGCCGCGCTCGAGGCCGAGCAGCGCCGCGCGCAGGCCGCCGACGAGGCACGCGACCGTGCTCAGCGGGCGGCTGATGACCTCCTCAGCAGCCCCGAGGCAACGCCTCCGCCCGTCGAAGGTGCCGACAACGCGCACGCTGGCCCGGAGGCGACACTGCCTGTCCCTGCCAGGGCGACCCCCGAAGCACGCCCTGCAGACCACAGCGACCGTCCGCGGGCCGAGCCTGTACCAGCCGAAGGGCCCGCGACCCCGCCCCCTATCGTGCACCCGATGCCGTTACCGGCTGCGGGGCCTGAAAAGACGGTTCTCGTGCTGGACGCCCTGGCCGACTGGCAGCATGTTGCCGCCAACGGGCACGCGCTGCATGTGCATCGTCCGGGCGATCCCCTCCCCGCGCCGTCCGGCGACGCCGTGGCCACCGTTCTCGCCAATCTCGCGATCGACGAAGCGCTGGAGGCCATCGTGCGGATTCGTGCGGGGGGTGGACCTCCGGTTCGCGGCTTCATCGCCTCGAGCAGCGGCCCAGCTGTCCTGCCCCTCGGCATCGTCGAAGTTGCCGCACGGCCGCTCGATCCCGAGCTGCTGATCCAGCGCCTCGCAGGCCTCAAGCCGAACGGGATGCGCGTGGTCACGGTGGGCAGCGACGTCGACGCCTTCATCGGCGTCCGGCAGGCGCTCAGTCGCCAGGGGATGTCGGTCTCCATGGCGTGGAACGCGAAGCAGGGCGACGACCTGCTCGGCATGGTCAAACCCCACGTGCTGATCGTCGACCTCGACCTCCCGCAACGTGATGGCTTCGCCATCGTGGGCCGCGCGGCCCTGGCCACGCCACCGCCGGTCCTCGTCGTGCTGCCAGGGCGCGAGCCGCATGGCGGACGCTTCGCGGCGCTGCTTGCCGACCCCGCACTGGCCAATCGGCTCGTGGGGCGGGCGGAGCTGCTCGCGGACACGGGTCGCCCGGAGGGACAGCGAGCAGCGGGCGAGCGCTCTGGCCCCAAAAAACCGGCCCGCTGACGGGCCGCGTCGCGCCTCAGTGGATCTGGCTGCGCCGCAGGCGACCGATCTGTCGCTTCTGTAGGGCCTCGATGGCCGCGATGCCGTCCCGGACGCGCGCCACGAGTCGAGGCGCCGGGGTCTGGTCGAGCGCTGCGGCGAAGTGCTGATAGGCAGGCGTGGGCTGCCCGAGGGCGAGCAACGCCTCGCCGGCGATGACGTTCGCCTCGGCGGATCCCGGACCCCGCGCGTGATCGCGCAGGTGTCGGCGAGCCACCACCAGCGCGGCCTCAGGATACCCCGCGTCCAGAAGCCACTGGCTCAGCGCGACAGCGTGCGCGGGCGACAGAAAGCGACGGGTGGCTGCAGCAGGCGTGGCGAAATACTCCTCCGCCGCCTCCTCCATGTGCCCGGCATCCAGCGCGGCGGCGATCAGCGCGCGTGCGCTCCGTGGATCGTCGGGAATGGCCTCGGCGGGTGCTGGCACCCCCGTCGGTCGCTCGTGCAGGGCGCGGCGGTTCGAGAGCCACGCCCCCACCAGACCGGCGACGAAGCCCCCGATGTGGGCACCGTGCGCCACGCCCCCACCGCGGCCGCCCACCAGCAGGTACGGCAGGAGGTTGTCGACGAGCAGATAGAGCCCGAGCACCAGGCGTGCCGGGACCTCGAACACCTGCATGACGAAGGGCGGAAGCAGCCACAGCAGGCGCACGTGGTTGCGCGGGAACCAGACAAAATAGAACCCCAGAACACCGGAGATCGCTCCCGAGGCCCCCACCATCGGGATCGGGGAGCTCCAGTCGCCCATCGCGTGGAACAGGGTCGCGGCGACGCCCGTCCCGAGGTAGGCCAGCAAAAACAGCCCTCGCCCCAGCCGGTGCTCGACATTGTCGCCATAGATCCACAGAAACAACATGTTCCCGACCAGGTGCATCAGTCCCCCGTGCAGGAACATCGAGACGAGCAGCGTGGCCGGCGATGGCTCGGCCGGGCGGAATCCCCAGGCGAAGACGAAGAGGTCGTAGGCCGAGATGCGGGCCAGCACCTCGCGGAGCACACGGGGATCGCCGATCGCTTCGGACATCGTCCGCACGTACTCCTGCAGCAGGGGATCTGCAGGGTGCGGGCGTTCGAGGCCAAGGGGGACCGTGATCAGCGCGTAGACCGCGATGTTGACCGCGATCAGCCCGTAGGTCACGACGGGTGCGCCCCGAGGGTTCGGCGCGTCGCCGATGGGGACCACCATGGTGTCGTCCGCTGGCGGGAGCCGGGATCACCCGCGTTTCGCTGGCGGATGGTACAGCACCACCATCTCGTAGAGCAGCGCCGGTCGGTCGCTCCCGACCACGTGCACGGCGATTTCCTGCGTGACCTGCGTCCCTTTGGGATGCGCCTCGACCCCGATCAATCGCGAGCGTGCATGCACCTGCGAGCCCGCCGGGACCGGCGAGACGAAGCGCAGCTTGTTCGCCCCGTAGTTGGTGGCATTGCCGTAGCCCACGATCTTCCACGCCGTCTTGCTCCGCATCGCCGGGAGCAAGCTCAGGGTGAGGAATCCATGCGCGATCGTCTGGCCGAAGGGGCTTTCGCGCCTGGCCCGTTCGACATCGACATGGATCCACTGCCGATCTCCCGTGAGATCGGCGAAGCGATCGATCATCTCCTGCGTGATCTCGATCGGGTCACTCCAGCCTCCCCAGGTCTCGGAAATCTTCGCCCTGAGGGCCTCGAGGTCGTCGAAGCGAATCTCTTCCACGCGCGCGTCCTCCTTGCGTCAAAGGCTTCCCGTGTAGCTCAGCCTTGGCCCGCGGCTCAAGGCGTGCGGCATGCGGGCCGAGCGCCCCCCGACCTGGACCGGGTGGGCGCGACCGTGTTAGAGCCGCCGCGGGTTCGGCAGGCTGAGGCTCGCAGGGTGTGCCGACAGCCAGGAGAGCACTGCACATGGGCAAGAGACTCTACGTGGGGAACCTCCCGTACCAGACGAGCGAGGACCAGCTGCGATCGCTCTTCGAGGGCGTGGGGGGGACGGTCGCCGAGGTGCGCATCGTCACCGATCGCGAGACGGGACGACCTCGCGGGTTCGCCTTCGTCGAGCTGGCAACCGAGGCCCAGGCCGAGGCGGCTGTCGACGCGCTGCACGGCAAGCCCTTCGGTGGCCGACCGCTCACCGTGAGCGAGGCGAAGGAGCGCGCGCCAGCCTCTCGCGGCTGACGGGTCGCCGCGAGCGCCTGGGGCGCTATTCGAGCTCGTCCTCGGTCTCGACGAAGATATCGATCTCGTCGGTGCCCTTGTACCCCCGCGAATCCGTCACCACGAGCGTCGCCGTGTACTCGCCGACCTTCTGGCAGGTGTGGACGGGGTTCTGCTCGGTGCTCGTCGTCCCGTCGCCGAAGTCCCAGGAGAACGTCCAGGGCCCTCCCTCCTCCTCCTCGACCGATGCGCTGAAGCGAACTTCCAGCGGCGGCGCACCCTCATCCGGCTCCGCCTCGGCGATCACGTCGAGCTCGTAGGCCTCCTCGTCGTCCGCCGTGGGCGCCATCATGGTGGTCGCCGTGGCCGCGGGCGCCATCGTCGTCGCGGGCTTCCCCGTGTCCGCGGTGTCACCTCCGCACCCCGCGACGACCAGCGGAATGCTCGTCACGCACGCGAGCCAGACTCCCCGTCGCATCATGCTTCCTCCCATTGCGGCCAGCCGGTCTCCGCGACCGCCACGGCCCGCTCAGCTAGCGTACCGTCCCCGAGGAGGCAAGCCGCAACGTCGCGACCGCGCTCACACATAGGCGAGCCAGTGCGTGTATCGCGGCTCCCGGCCATGGACCACGCGGAAAAACAGCTCCTGGAGCCGCGTCGTGATCGGCCCGGGCCGTCCGTCGCCGATGCGCCGATCGTCGAGCTCACGAATCGGGGTGACCTCGGCGGCCGTCCCGGTGAAGAACGCCTCGTCGGCCAGATACACTTCGTCGCGCGTGAAGCGCTCCTGCCGCGTCGGCATGCCGAGATCCGCGCACAAGGCGAGCACCGTATCTCGCGTGATGCCGGCGAGCACCGTCGGCAGCGGCGTGGTCCGCACGACGCCACCCGTGACGATGAAGATGTTCTCGCCGCTCGCCTCCGAGACGTAGCCATCGACATCGAGGAGCAGGGCCTCGTCGTATCCCGCGATGCGCGCCTCGCGCGCCGCCAGAATCGAGTTGACGTAGTGACCGACCGCCTTGGCCTTGGTCAGCATGGTGTTCGGATGGAAGCGCGCGAACGAGCTCGTCTTCAGGCGCACACCGTGCTTGAGCCCTTCGTCACCGAGGTACGAGCCCCACGGCCACGCCGCCACGGCGACGCGGGTCGGTGGTCGCGCCGACAACCCCATTTCGCCGTCGCCGAGGAACGCGATCGGCCGAAGATAGCAGGCGCGGAGCCGATTGGCGCGCACCGTCTCGAGACAGGCCGCCATGAGCGCATCGCGGCCGAAGGGCATGGGGAGGTCGAGCACGTGCGCCGAGCCGAGCAGGCGATCGATGTGCTCCCGCAGGCGGAAAATCGCCGGCCGGCCGTCGTGACCCTCGTAGCACCGCACCCCTTCGAAGACGCCGAGGCCGTAGTGCAAGGTGTGCGTGAGGACGTGCACCGTCGCCTCGTCCCAGGGCACGAGCGTGCCATCGAGCCAGATGCGCTCCGTCTTCTGCATGCAACGTCCGAGCTAGCGCGAACCCTGCCGCGAAGGCAACTCGCCGACGGCGCGTCACTGCCCACGCCTCAGCGAGCGGCCGCGGCGAGCACGCGCGCCCAGACCGCGCGAATGGCCTCGCGGTGGCGGCGGTGATCCTGGCGCAGGGCGGTGGCCACGGCAGCATCGTCCCCCGTATACCCGAGGCCGCGCGCCAGGCTCGCCAGGACCGCATCGTCGTCGGGCAGCGCCTCGACGGGCTGGTCGCGCTCGATCCGCAGCCGACTCTCGAGCGCGCGCAGGAAGTCGTAGCCGGCGCGCAGATGCTCCACGTCCTCGCGCGCGAGCAATCCCTCGGCCTCGATCGCCTTCAGCGCTTCGCGTGTCCCCTGGACGCGAAGCGCCGGCACCGCGTGCCCGTGTTGGAGCTGGAGCAGCTGAACCGCGAACTCGACGTCGACGAGCCCTCCCCAGTCGGTCTTGATGTTCAGCCGGCCAGCCCCGCCGCCGCCGCGCTCGGCCGCGATCCGCTCCCGCATCCGCTCGAGCTCGGCGACTTCGTCGGCATCGAGGCCGCGGCCGTATACCGCCCGCGTCACCACGGCCTCCAGCCGGGCACACAGCGCGGGCGGGCCGACGACCGGCCGTGCCTTGACCAGCGCCTGGCGCTCCCAGAGCGCCGCCCGTGTCGCGTGATAGCTCTCGAAGGCCGCAAGGGAGGTCACCAGCGGCCCCTGATTGCCCGAGGGCCGGAGCCGTGTGTCGATGCGGTACGCCACGCCCTCGCGCGTGGCGGTCTGCAGCAGGCTGATCGTGCGCTGGGCCACGCGGGTGAAGAGCTCGTGCGGGGCCACCCGGCCACTCCACCACGCGAGATCGCTCGCATCGTAGACGAAGATCAGGTCGAGATCCGAATGATACGCCAGCTCGCGTCCGCCGAGCTTGCCCATCGCGAGGACTGCGAACTCCGCCGTGGCCGGAGCGTCGTCGAGGCCGAGCCGCTGCACCGCCCAGCGCCGAGCGAGGGCGACCGCCTCGTCCAGCACGACCTCGGCCAGCAGCGATAGCTGCGCAGCCACTGCCATGGGGGACAGCTCGCCCTCGATGTCGTGCACGCCGATCCGCAGGAACTCCTCGTGGCGAAAGCGTCGCAGCGTGTCGAGCTCGGTCTCGGTGTCGGGCGCTGCCGCCAGGCGCTCGCGCAGCTCCGCCCGCAGATCGTCCGCCGTGCGGCTGACGCGCACGAGATCGGCACGCACGAGGCTGTCGAGCACTTCGGGGTGACGGAGAAAGAACCGCGACAGGAACTCGCTCGCCGCGAAGAGGCGGACGAGCAGCCGCAGGACGCCTGGATTCTCGAGCAGGAGGTGGAGATAGCTCGTGCGCGCGCCGATCGTCGCAACGAAGGTCGCGAGATGACCGAGCGCCCGATCCGGGGCGGCCGAGCGTACGACCTCGGCGATGAGCTGGGGGGCGAGCGCGCTCATCGCCGCGCGCCGCCGCGGCGACGCGGGCGCGTGCGGCGGTCCTTCGCGGAGCAGGCGCAGGTTCTCGAGCGCGGTCTCGAGGTCGCGAAAGCCGAGCTGGGCGAGCCGCCACATGGCCTGCTCCTCGTGGTCGAGCTCGTCCACGAGTCGCGCGAGCTCTGGCTGCTCGTCGCGCCGCCGCTCGGCCTCGGCGGCGAGGAACAGCGCGCTGAACGCCCCATCGACGACCGCCGTGTGCACGGCGAGCGCATCGCGAAACTCCTGCGTGCCATCCGGGCCGAGGAACCCCAGCCGCCGGGCCAGCCGTTCCAGCTCCTCTGCGTCGGCCGGGAGCAGCTGCGTCTGCCGCTCGCGAACGATCTGCAGCTTGTGCTCCACATCGCGCAGGAACCGGTAGGCAGCCGCGAGCCGTTCGGCCTCCGCCGTGGGGACGTAGCCACTGGCGGCCAGACGGGCGAGCGCTCCCAGGGTGCTGCGCTCGCGCAGGCGCGGATCCTTGCCGCCGTGCACGAGCTGGTGGGCCTGGACCCAGAACTCGACGCTGCGAATTCCGCCTCGACCCAGCTTCACGTCACGTTCGGCTGCCGTCGCCCGCAGCGAGGCATCGACCCGCCGCTTCATCGCCTTGAGGTCGTCGAGCGTGCCGAAGTCGAGGTAGCGACGGTAGACGAAGGGTTCCAGCTCGGCGAGAAGCTGGGCACCCACCGCGAGATCGCCGGCGATGGGCCGGGCCTTGAGCCACACGGCCCGTTCCCAGGTCTGCCCCCAGGCCTCGTAGTACGACACGGCCCCGGCCAGCGAGGAGGCGATGGGGCCCTGGTCCCCGCCGGGGCGCAGTCGCAGATCGACGCGGAAACAGAAGCCTTCCGGGGTCACCTCGCCGATCGCGCGGGTCACCTCCTCCGCGAGCCGACAACAGAACTCACGCACGCTGCGTTCACCCGCGTGCTCGCCCTCGTGCGCGTACACATACACGAGATCGATGTCGGAGCTGTAATTCAGCTCCTCGCCCCCGAGCTTGCCCATGCCGAGCACGACGAAGCCCACGCCCGGGTCTGCGCCCCATTCCCGCGCCAGGCGGCCACGCGTCGCCTCGACGGCGACGATCAGCAGCGCATCCGCCAGCGCGGTGATCTCCCGCATCGTCTCCTCGACCCGGGCCAGGCCGAGGAGGTCCCGACCCCCGATGCGGGCGAGCTCCCGGCGCCGGTATCGACGGAGCCGCGCGAGCAGCTCCGATCGCGAGAGCTCCCCGCTGCACGCCGCACCGTGGAGCGCCGCCACGTGGCTCGGCGCATCCCGCGGCGGCTTGCGCAGCACGCGCTCGACCACCCGAGGCCAGTCCGCTCCCTCGGCGACCAGGGCAGTCGCCAGCGCCGGGCTACCCCCGACCATCCGCAGCGCGGCCTCGACCGTCGAGGCGTCGCTGGGGAGCGGGGCCACGTCGCGCAGGCGCGCCAGCGCGACCAGCGCATCGAGGGGCGAGGCAGCCCGTTCGAGCCCCTGGCGAACCGCGTCTTCGGGGACGGCGGCCAGCCACGCCGCGAGCGGCTCCGCTGCGGCGGGCAGCGCAGCGGCCTCCGGGACAGCGAGCCGCGCGAGGGCCTGCGGTGTCAGCCCCACGGATCCTCCGCCGACACGTGCAGACCCTCCGCTCGCAGCCGCTCGACAAGGTACGCGTGGCGGACGCCGCGATCGCTCACCCTGATCTCGGCTGCGTCTACGAGCGAGGCCACTCGGGAGAGCACTCTGGCCCCTGCCGGCAGGATCTGTGCACGTCCCGGATCGAGAACACCCCCGACGAGCGCCGGCGCGCTCGCCGCCAGCGCGCGCAGCTGGCCGGTGCGGAGCACGTGCCCGTGGACGCGGCCGGCATCGTAGGTGTCGAGACCGAGGTCGACGGCCGCGAGCGCCGTCGCCGTGCCTCCCGAGGCCACAACGGGCGCTCCCCATTCCCGCGCGCGGCGCAGGACCTCGGCCGACGCCAGTCGGGCGTCGATCGTCTCCTCGCGCTCCGTGTCGGCCATGAGGGCTCCGAGCACGAGGCTCGCCACCGCCTCGATCCGTGGCCCCTGCCCTAGCGTGAGCTCGGTCGTGGATCCGCCGACATCCACGACCAAGACCCACCCCGCGCGCGGGAGATCGCTGGTCGCCGCGGCATAGGCGAGGCGAGCCTCGCGCTCGCCCGAGAGCACCTCGATGGGACACCTGGCGAGCGCGCCCGTCGCGGTGGCGAACTCGAGGCCGTTGCTGGCTCGACGCGCCGCCCCCGTGGCGAAGGCCCAGAGGCGACTCGCCCCTGCCGCGCGTGCACGAGCCGCGAAGGCGACGACGGCATCCCGCGTGCGCAGGCAGGCCGCGGGGTCCAGGCTGCTCCCCGTGGCGAGATTCCTACCGAGGCGGGTCGTTTCGAGCCCCGCGTCGATCACCTCGAGCCGCCCGTCGGCCTCGAGGCGGGCGACGAGCAGGAGCACGCTGTTGCTACCGACGTCGAGCACCGCCGCTGTGGTGCCCGCCGGCGCCATCACGCCACCGACGCCGCTCCCGCGGGCGCGGGCATGGCCCCGGCGTGCGCCAGCCATCGGCGCAAATCGGCAAGGGCGCGTTCGGCCATCAGGATCTTGCGTTCGCGGCCGCGGGCGGGCCCGGGCAGCGCGGGGAACAGACCGTAGTTGGCATTCATCGGCTGAAAGGCCTTCCGCCCACGCTGCGTCACGTACGCCAGCAGGGAGCCGAGCGCCGTCGTGGGCGGCGGCACCGCAGGCACGGCGCCGCGCAGCAGCCGCGCCGCATTGCGGCCGGCGAGCAGCCCCATGGCCGCCGACTCGACGTAGCCCTCCACGCCGACGATCTGCCCTGCGAGCAGCAGGCGTTTGCGATGCGCCACCTGGAGCGAGGGCAGGAGGAGCGCCGGCGCGTTGACGTAGGTGTTGCGGTGCAGGCTGCCCAGGCGGACGAACTCCGCGTGCTCGAGCCCCGGAATGGTGCGAAACACGCGGCGCTGCTCGGGATGCGTCATCTTGGTCTGGAAGCCCACCATGTTGAAGAGCCGACCCTCGGCGTCGTCCTGGCGCAGCTGCACGCAGGCATAGGGGCGCTGGCCCGTCCGGGGATCGACCAGCCCGACCGGTCGCATCGGACCGAAGGCCAGGGTGTCCGGCCCGCGGCGCACCATTTCCTCGATCGGCATGCATCCCTCGAAGTAGATGCACCGCTCGAACTCGCGTGTCGGCACGGTGGCCGCGGACGCGACGTCCGCCACGAAGGCGTAGTACTGCTCGCGTGACAGCGGGCAGTTGATGTAGTCCTCGCCCCCCTTGTCCCAGCGCGACTGCTTCCACGCCACCGTCATGTCGATGCTCTCGGCGAGGACCGTGGGAGCAATCGCATCGTAGAAATACAGATGCTCGAGGCCGAGCTCGCGGGCGAGGGCAGCCGACAGTGCCGCCGAGGTGAGCGGCCCCGAGGCCACGATGACGAGTCCCTCAGACGGCAGCTCCGCGACCTCCTCCCGCACGACCCGCACCAGCGGCTCGGCGCTCATGGCCGCTGTCAGCTCGGCCGCAAAGCCCACCCGGTCGACCGCGAGCGAGCTTCCCGCCGGTACCCGGTGACGATCGGCCACCGCCATGACGAGCGAGCCGAGCACGCGCATCTCCTCCTTGAGCAGGCCGACCGCCGTCTCGAGGGTGGCGTTGCGAAAGGAATTCGAGCACACGAGCTCGCCCAACGCGTCGCTCACGTGCGCCGCCGTGCGCACCACCGGCCGCATCTCGTAGAGCTCGACCGGGATCCCGGCCCGCGCCAGCTGCCACGCCGCCTCGCAGCCCGCAAGCCCGCCACCGATGACCCGCACGGGCACGCTCATGGCTTCGCCTCCGCGCTCGCCTGCCGGGGCTTGCGCGTCTTCGCCCTGCGTGACGCGGCCGCGGCCGCCGCCGGCGCCTCGCCCGCCGCCGCAGTGCGTCCTCCGCGTCGCCGCGACGAAGAGGCCAGCGCCGCAGGTCGCTCTTCGAGGCTCCCATCTTCGAGCACCTGGGCCTGCCAGCCGCACCCCTCCTGGACGCAGCGCCGGACGGTGCCCCAGCGCTTGGTCGCCTTCTCCGTGACCAGGGGGGCGCCACAGCGGGGACAGGGCTCTGCCACGGGCTGATCCCAGAGTGCATACTGGCAGTCCGGGTACCGACTGCAGCTCCAGAAGGCGCTCCCGCGACGGGAGCGCCGTTCGAGGAGCTCCCCCGCACCGCCGCACTGAGGGCAGGCGATTCCTGTGGGCTGGGGTTTGAAGAGCGGCGCCACACCCTTGCACTCGGGATAGCCCGTGCAGCCGAGGAACTTTCCGAACCGTCCGAAGCGCACGGCCATCGGCTTGCCGCACAGCGCACACGTCTGGTCGACCGTCTCGGGCTCGACCAGCACGACCTTGCCGTGCTCGTCGCGCTCGAAATTCCCGGTCGTGCGACACGCCGGGTAGCCGCTGCACGCCAGGAACTCTCCGCGCCTGCCCCACTTAATGACCATCGACTTGCCGCACTTTTCGCAGGCAAGATCGGTCGGCCGTTCTTCGCGTTTGACGTCGCGCATGGCGACCGCCGCCCGCTCCAGATCCTTGGCGAACGGCGCCCAGAAGCGCCGCAGCGCTTCGACCCACGGCTCGCGTCCCTCCTCGATGCGATCGAGCTCGTCCTCCATGCTGGCCGTGAACTGCACGTTCAGGACGTCGGGGAACGCCTCGACGAGCAGATCCGTCACCAGCTCGCCCAGCTCGGTCGGGCGCAGGCGGCGCTGTCCATCCTCCACCACGTACTCCTTGCCGATGATGTTCGCCATGATCGCGGCATAGGTGGAGGGCCGGCCGATGCCCTGCTCCTCCAGCTCGCGGATCAGGGTGGCCTGGGTGAAGCGCGGCGGGGGCTGCGTGAAGTGCTGTTCCGGGAGGAGCTCGAGCAGGCGCAGCACCTCGCCCTCGCGCAGCGGCGGCAACGCGCCCTCGGCCTCGTCCTCGCTCTCGGCGCCCTGGTCGTCTCGACCCTCGGTATAGACGCGAACGAACCCATCGAACTTGAGGACCTGTCCGGTCGCCCGGAAGCGACAGCTCGCCGCCTCGATATCCACCGCCGTGGCATCGTAGACAGCCGGCGCCATCTGGCTGGCCACGAAGCGATTCCAGATGAGGGTGTAGAGCGCCAGCTCGTCGCGCTCGAGAAACGGCGCCACGCGCTCGGGCTCCCATTCCATCCCCGTCGGGCGGATCGCCTCGTGGGCGTCCTGGACATCCTTCTTCGAGCGGTAGCTGTTCGGCTCCGCCGGCAGGTAGCTCGGTCCGTAGCGCCGTGGGATGTATTCGCGCACGGCGGCCAGGGCCTCGGCCGAGACGCGGGTCGAATCGGTCCGCATGTAGGTGATGAGCCCCACGGCCCCGTCCGGCCCCAGGTCGACTCCCTCGTAGAGCCGCTGCGCGATGCGCATCGTGCGCGCGGGCTGGAACCCCAGCTTGCGCGAGGCTTCCTGCTGCAGCCGCGAGGTGATGAACGGCGGCGTCGGATGGCGGCGCCGTTCCTTCGTCTCGAGCTTGACGACGCGCCAGGTCGCGCCCCCGAGGCCGGCGAGGATGCGCTCGACGGTCTCTCGCGTGTCGAGCTTGAGCTGTTTGTCGATCCGCTGGCCGTCGACCTCGACCAGACGCGCGCGAAACGGTGGCGGTGCCTCGCCCTCGAGCTGGGCCCCGACCGTCCAGTACTCCTCCGGCTGGAAGGCACGGATCTCACGCTCGCGCTCGACGATCAGCCGGACGGCGACCGACTGCACGCGTCCTGCCGAGAGACCACGGCGAACCTTGTCCCAGAGCAGCGGCGAGAGCCGGTAGCCGACGAGACGATCGAGCACGCGGCGCGCCTGCTGGGCGTCGAAGCGGTTCTTGTCGAGCTCCTGCGGGTGCGCCAGCGCCTCCTGCACGGCCTTCTTCGTGATCTCGTGGAACAGCACGCGATGGATGTTCCGTCGCCGCGGATGGCCGAGCTTCTGGGCGATATGCCAGGCGATGGCTTCTCCCTCGCGATCCGGGTCGGAGGCCAGAAACACCTGCTCCTTGTCCTTCGCCGCGGCCTTGAGCTCCGCCAGCACCGCGCTCTTGCCCGGAACGACCGTGTACGTCGGCGCGAAGTCATGCTCGATGTCCACGCCGAGCTTGGACTTGGGCAGGTCCACCACGTGTCCCACCGAGGCCTTCACCTCGTAGTCCCGGCCCAGGTACTTGGCCAGGGTACGCGCCTTGGCGGGCGACTCGACGATGACGAGATGCCTGGCCATCGTGTCCCTCAGGCCGCGCATCGCCGGCGAAACCGCATGCCGGGCTCCTGGATCACCAGTCCGCGCAATTCCAGAGCGAGGAGTGTCTCCAGCATCTCGCCGGGCGCGAGGGCGGTGCGCTGAATGAGGTCGTCGACGTGGCGGGTATCGTCGAGAGCGGCCAGAATCCGCGCTTCAGGTGCCGTGACCGTCGCTGCAGCCGCCTGCATCCGCGCCTGCGCGAGGCGCCCCGTCAACGCGGGCGCGATCGCCTCGAGGATATCCTCGACCTTCCGCACCAGGGCGGCGCCCTCGCGAATCAGCGCATGCGGACCCTCCTGGAGCGCCGGGCCGAGGGGTCCGGGCACGGCAAAGACCTCCCGCCCTTCCTCCAGGGCATGTCGTGCCGTCCCCAGCGAGCCGCTCTGCAGGGTCGCCTCGACCACCACGGTCGCCAGCGCCAGGCCCGCGATGATGCGATTGCGCCGCGGGAAATGGTGCTTCACGGGCGGGGCGCCGCAGGGAAACTCGCTCACGAGCGCCCCCTGCCGTGCGACATCCCGGGCCAGGGCTGCGTGCCAGCTCGGGTAGACCCGGTCGATGCCCGTGCCGAGCACGGCCACGGTGCGCCCCCCTGCGGACAGGGCGCCACGATGTGCAGCAGCGTCGATGCCAGCCGCTAGCCCGCTCACGACCGTGACCCCGGCCTGGGCCAGGCCCGTGGCCAGCTCCTCGGCCACCCGCCGGCCATAGCTGCTCGCCCGCCGGGCGCCCACGATCGCCACCGCGGGCACGTCCTCGCCGTCGAGCCGGCCCCGCACGGCGAGGACAAGCGGGGGCTCGGCGATCTGCCGCAGGGATGCGGGATAGGCCGGATCGCTCCAGGCCACCAGACAGGCGCCAGCTCGCGCAAGCACCTCTTCCTCGAGGCGAGCGCGCGCGATCGCGTCGGTCCACCGCTGGGACACGCTGGCCGGGAGACCCAGCGCGGTCAACGCCTGCGCCGGAAGGCCGAGCAGAGCTTCCGGCCCGCCATGCGCCTCTGCGAGAGCGAGCGCCCGGCGCGGTCCGAGGCCAGGCAGCATGGACAGAGCGAGCCAGGCCGTCGCCGCGCTTTCGCCATCGTTCGTGCAAAACCGCATGGAAACTCGGCCGGGTACTATACGCGGTCTGACGGCGCAACCCAGCCCCGTCCCCGGACTATCTCGAGGAGGGCGAGCGCCGGGCCGCCGACAACCGTCCTCTCCAGAGTCTGGGGGCCAACCGCAGCAGCTCAACGAGGGCTCGGGCCACCACGCGTGGTGCCGCGCCCGAGGCGCTCCCTCCTTGCCGCGGAAAATGGGCGACCGGCACCTCCACGATGCGGCTTCCCCGCCGGTGCAAGCGCACGAGAATTTCCGTCGAGATCATGGCTCCCCGTGCCTGCAGCGCCTCCTCGCCCAGAACATCCCGCCGGACCAGCTTGAAGGCGCAGTTCACGTCGCGCGCGGGCACATCGAAGAGGAGACGCACGAGGCTGTTCCACAGGGCGGTATTCAGCCGGCGAATCCAGCGATCGGCGCGGCGAGCCCGGTACCCGATCACGGCTTCGGCCTCGCCGAGCGCAGCGACCAGGAGGCGCAGCTCCGTCGCCCGAAACTGCCCATCGCCATCCATCCAGAACACGAAGGGGTGTCGCGCCGCCGCCAGCCCCGACGCCAGGGCCGCGCCGTAGCCTCGATTCGTCGCGTGGCGCACCACGCGCACGCCGACCCTGCTGCTCGCCAGCCGATCGGCGATCGCTGCCGTGGCATCGCGGCTCCCATCATCCACCACGATGAGCTCCCAGGCGGCCGCCACCGCGGGCAAGACGGCGAGGAGCTCGTGCGCCACCATCTCTAGGCTCCCCGCCTCGTCGTGCACCGGCACAATCGCGCTCAACCCGGGCAAGGGCTGGCCGCTTCCGGCCACGACGACCGACTGCCGCCGACGGTCGCCGACTGTTTCCGCCGTCGAGCTGCCGCGTCTCATCCCTGGATCAACCGTCCCCGCTCGCGCGGGCACGCCGCACCGATGCGCCGCAGGATCTCCCACAACCAGTACAGCTCGGGATACACGATGGGCTTCCCGCTGGTCATCAGGGCCGCGGCGAGCGACCGTTCAGGGTCGGCCCAGCAGACGATGTTCGTGAAGCCGATGTGGCCAAAGGCGCGGGGCGTGTAGGGCCCGTAGAGGCTGAACCACTCGGCGCCGAGCATGAACCCGATCGCGTACCGGATCGGCACGACGAGCGTGAAGTCCATCTCGAAGTACGACTGCTCGCAGGTGGCCCGGCGGACAGTCCGCCTGTCGAAGACGCGCACGTCGCCGAATCGGCCCCCATCGAGGAGCAGCTGATAGAATCGGCTCATCTCGTCGGCCGTGGCGACGAGATTGCCCGAGGGAATCAGCGCGGCGTGAAACGGCGCTTCGTTGGAGGCCGCAATCACCTCCTCGAGCGAGCGACCGAGGGCTCGCCGCATGAGCAGGGCGATCGGCAGCGGCGGGCGCGGTCCGGTAGCATAGCTGCGCGCCAGCAGTGGCAGATCCTCCGGCGCAAGGCCGTAGGTGAAGAAGCGGCAGCCGAGCGGGCGGCGGAGCGTCTCGTCGAGCAGGACCCGCGGATCCTGGCCGGTTACCCGGCGAATGACCTCGCCGAGGACGAACCCCCCGCTCACCGCGTGATAGGCGAGCTCGCGCCCTGGCCGCCACACCGGGCGGGCCTCGCAGAGCAGCCGCAGGACCGCTGCGGAGTCGGCAAGAACTTCGGGAGTCATCGCCTCCGAGGGCAGGTTCGGGATCCCCGCCCGATGCGTGAGCACGTGGCGGATGGTGATCCACTGCTTCCCGTGCGTGCCGAACTCCGGGATGTACTCGCACACCGGATCGTCGAGGCGAATCAGGTTCCGTTCGTCGAGCAGGTGCACCAGCATCGCGGTCACGGGCTTGCATGCGGAAAAGAGGACGAAGGGCGTGTCCGGAGTGCAGCGCACGGCCGGCGTGCCCGGCGGATCGTCCGGTCCGGCCCCGACAGCATGGCCAATGGCCCGATCGAGCAGCACGGCTCCCCGATACCGCACGCAAAGCTGCATCGCCGGATGGATGCCGCTCGCATAGAGCCGCTCGACAGCCCTCCACACGGCTTCGACGGCGCCTGGATCCAGGCCAAGCGCGCGTGGCGGCACCTCCCCGCCTTCCCGCACGGTGGTGACCGTGCGCGGGTCGGCAGGCACCGGGGCTCGAACAACGAACGGCAGCACGCCCGGCGACTCTATCCGGCTTCCCCCCCGACGCGCGAGCGCCGGCGGCGGTGCGGCATTTGGACGCATGGACACGGCACAGGAGCGGCGAACAATGCCGCGGGCGATGCTGTCCTGGAACGGGTCGAGCCGGCTGCCAGCGGTCGCGGCTTTGCTCCTCGCGCTGGCGGTCGCAGGCCCGCGCCTGCCGCTGGCGCGCGCTTGCGACATCTGCGCCATCTACATCGCCACCGAGATCGCCGAGGGCCGCACAGGCCCCCGGCTCGGCTTGGCCCAGCAGTTCACCCACTTTGGAACACTCGAAGACGGCGGCCGGAAGGCCGCCAATCCGGCTGGCGAGCGCATCGACAGCTCCATTACGCAGCTCATCGGCCGCTGGCAGTTCACCCACCGTCTTGGGGTACAGCTCAACGTGCCGCTCATCAGCCGGCACTACCGGCGGGTCCTCCACGACGGCCGTATCCGCCACGGCGACGAGACCGGGCTCGGCGATCTCGCCGTGCTGGCCGACGTGCTCATCTACAGTCGCGTGACGGCCGACACCGTCCTGCGCTGGTCGTTCCTGGCCGGGCTCGAGCTCCCTTCGGGCGACACGGGGCCGCTCGCCGAAGAGCTGCAGGTCGTCAGCACACCGCGCGCTCGCGGCCGAGGACCGGGCCGCCGCCTCCACCCTCGCCACAGCGGACACCACCACGGCGGGGGGGCGGCGCCGAGCGGGGTCCATGGCCACGACCTCGCGCTCGGGTCGGGATCGGTCGACGGCATCGTCGGGACAGGTGCCTCGTGGAGCTGGCGGCGCCTCTTCGTCACGGCCGCCCTGCAGTACGCCATCCGCCGCGAGGGTGACTTCGCGTATCGTTACGCGAACGATCTCGTCTGGGACGGCGGACCAGGCGTCTACCTTCTCCTCGATCATCGCTACACGCTCGGGCTGCAAGCCGTGCTCGCTGGGGAGACCAAGGGGAAGGACTCGCAGCAGGGCAGACGGCTCGACGACACCGCAGTGACCCGGCTGTCGGTCGGCCCCGGCCTGCACTTCACGTGGGACACCTCGCTGGCGGCCAGCCTCGGGGCGGACCTCCCGGTGCTGCGGCACAACACCGCGCTGCAGATCGTGCCCGACTACCGCGTGCGGGGCGGGCTCACCTGGCGGTTCTGATCCCGTCGCCTCGCCGCCGATAGCGCTTGCACGATCCGACGAGGCACGCGAAGACTACCCCACTCGCGATCCAGGGGAGGGCGTAGCGTGCACTTCGAGTATTCGGACAAGGTGAAGGCGCTGCAGCGCCGGCTGACGGAGTTCATGGACGCGTACGTCTATCCGGCCGAAGCCGTGTACGAGGAACAGGTCGCTCGCGATCGCTGGAGCCAGCCCCCCGTGATGGAAGAGCTGAAGGCGAAAGCGCGTGCGGCCGGGCTCTGGAACCTCTTTCTTCCCGACAGCCCGCACGGCGCAGGTCTCACCAACCTCGAATACGCTCCCCTGGCGGAGATCATGGGCCGATCGGCAATCGCGCCCGAGGTGTTCAATTGCGCAGCCCCCGACACGGGCAACATGGAGGTGCTCGACCGCTACGGCTCGCCCGAACAGCAACGGCAGTGGCTCGAGCCGCTGCTGCGGGGCGAGATCCGCTCGGCCTTCGCGATGACCGAGCCGGAGGTCGCCTCCTCCGATGCCACGAACATCCGCTGCTCCATCCGCCGCGAGGGCGACACCTACGTGATCAACGGTCGCAAGTGGTGGACCTCGGGGATCATGCATCCCCACTGCAAGATCCTCATCGTCATGGGGCAGACGAACCCCGAGGCGCCCAAGCACCAGCAGCAGTCGCAGATCCTGGTCCCGCGCGACACCCCCGGCGTGCGCGTCGTGCGTCACCTGCCCGTGTTCGGCTACGATGACGCCCCCCACGGGCACGGCGAGGTCGTCTTCGAGAACGTGCGCGTCCCGGCCAGCAACCTGATCCTCGGCGAGGGTCGCGGCTTCGAGATCGCGCAGGGCCGCCTCGGTCCCGGCCGGATCCACCACTGCATGCGCACCATCGGGGTCGCCGAGCGCGCCCTGGAGGCGCTGTGCAAGCGGGCGCTCTCGCGCGTCGCCTTCGGCAAGCCGATTGCCGAGCAGACGGTCACGCTCGAGCGCATCGCCGAGGCGCGGATCCGCATCGAGCAAGCCCGGCTGCTCACCCTGAAGGCGGCCTCCATGATGGACACCGTGGGCAACAAGGCCGCGCGCAAGGAGATCGCCATGATCAAGGTCGCCGCGCCGGCCGCGGCACTTGCCGTGCTCGACTGGGCC
>Ga0308414_1000379_pt1 | contig 28415 bp, 19 predicted proteins | sample HotsprSampleOS50_FD_205667 | JGI IMG/M metagenome (GOLD analysis project Ga0308414, IMG submission 205667) | Hot spring phototrophic mat microbial communities from Octopus Spring, Yellowstone National Park, Wyoming, United States - 20090730_OS50 ...
CGCCGGCCTCGGCGGCCTTGGGTGCACGAGGCACAAGGGCAGCGAGGCCGTTGCCGCTCCATTTTTGTGGAGGGCCGCCGGCCCCGGCGGCCTTGGGTGCGCGGGGAAAAGGGCAACGAGGCCGTTGCCGCTCCATTTTTAGGGCAACGAGCCGTTGCCCCTCCATTTTTAGGGCAACGAGCCGTTGCCCCTCCATTTTTAGGGCAACGAGGCCGTTGCCGCTCCATTTTTAGGGCAACGAGGCCGTTGCCCTTCCAGTCCTATGCCGATATCGCCGGATTCATGGTTCAGGGGACTTGGCTCGTTTCAGCGCGGCGTGTGATATACTAGAAGAATGGCGGCAACGGTGCTGGTATATTTCAGCGGCGCGCTGGGTGATGTGATTTTGACCTCACCGGCATTGGCGCTAGTGCGCGCGTGGCGGCCGGAGGCACACATTCATTGGATTGCGCCGCGCAGCGCGCAGCAGCTTTATCCAGCGTTGTACGATTCATGGACGGATGTCAATGCCGCCTGCGTGGCGGAACTGTTTAGTGATGACTGTCGAGGCGCATGCGCGCGACATGCAATGTGGCGCACGGCGCAGCATGCAGTTGTGTTTGAGCATCACGACAGTGTGTTAGTACGGATGCTGGCACGCGTGATGTACGTTTGCGCCGTAGATGCACGGCCCGCGGGATGCAGGGACGAACACTACAGCAGGTATGTGTGGCGGAGGACACAAATTGCGTTGGGCACGAAGGCGGAATATGCCGTGCCGGTTCCGGTGATGCGCGCACCGCGGGAAGCGCCCCACGGGGCGTATGCGATCGTTCATGCAGGCAGCGGCTCGCCGGGAAAAGTTGCTCCGCCAGACCAGATATGGCGTATATGCCAGCACGCAGCGGCCGGGCGGCCATGGCAGTGGCTGTTGTTGGAAGGGGAGAGCGATGCGGCAGCCAGCGCGGTGTTGAGAGCAATCTGGCGCGGTGAGGTGCGGATGTTGCGCGTGGTGGATCTGCGTGAACTGGCATGGTATCTGGCGCACGCGGCGTATTATGTGGGCAATGATTCCGGCGTGAGCCATCTGGCCGGCGTGGCCGGCGCGCGCGGTACAGTCTTGTTTGGGCCAACCGATCCCGTGCTGTGGCGGCCGCTGGGGAGCGCGCTTGCGGTTGAACGATTTTGATGGAACACATCCAGGTGCAAAGAGATCAAGCACAATGCGGCTTGCACCCCGCATCCTGCATCTGGTATACTAGTGCATGATGAATGCAGATACACAACCATGGTCGCCGGCAAGCTGGCGCACACGTCCGGCAGCTCAACAGCCGGTGTATGACGACCCGCGCGCGCTGGCATGCGTGCTGCATGAATTGCGCCGGTATCCGCCGCTGGTCTTTAGCGGAGAAGTTGACGCGCTGAAACAGCGTCTGGCGCAGGCGGGGCAGGGCCATGGTATCATTTTGCAAGGCGGGTATTGCGCCGAGCGGTTTGCGGACTGTGCAGCAGAGGTGATTGCCAACCAACTGCGCGTGTTGCTGCAGATGAGCGTGATTTTGACGCACGGGGCGCGCCAGCCGGTGATCAGGATTGGCCGGATGGCGGGGCAATATGCCAAGCCGCGCAGCAGCCCGGTTGAGGTGGTGAACGGAGTGGAGCTGCCGAGTTACCGCGGGGACATTGTGCATGATATTGCCGCCACGGCGGAGGGGCGGCGGCCCGATCCGCAGCGGCTGTTGCAGGGCTATTATCGCGCGGCGTTGACACTCAATTATGTGCGCGCGATGATTGACGGCGGGTTTGCTGATTTGCATAACCCGTACAAATGGAATCTGCATTCAATCGAACAGACGCGTGAATGGCCTGAATATCGCGAAACCGTGGAACATATTCTGGACGCGATTCACTTCATGGAATCGTTTGGCGGGGTGCAGCCGGAGCGGCTGGGGCGGGTGGATTTTTATGTATCGCATGAAGGGGTGTTGCTGGGCTACGAGGAAGCGCTGACGCGTCGCGATGCGGGCAACGGACGTTTTTACAATCTGGGCGCACACATGCTGTGGATCGGCAACCGCACGCGGGCGCTGGACGGCGCACACGTCGAGTATTTCCGCGGCATCGCCAATCCGATTGGCGTGAAGGTGGATGCGGAATGCGGGGCAGATGAGCTCGTGGAGTTAGTGAGGCGGCTGAATCCGGGGAACGAGCCGGGGCGGATTACAGTGATTACGCGGATGGGGCGCGGGCGCGTGGCGGAGGCGTTGCCGCCGCTGGTGCGCGCGGTGCAAAAGGCGCGGTGCACGGTGACATGGTGCTGTGATCCGATGCATGGAAATACGCGCGTGGTACGTGGGTGTAAGACGCGGGCGTTTCGCGACGTGCTGGCCGAACTACGCGAGAGCTTCACCACCCACGCGCGGCTGGGCTCGCACTTGGCCGGCGTGCATTTTGAATTGACGGGCGAAGATGTAACGGAATGCACGGGCGGGGCGATCGGCCTGACGTGCAAGGACCTGTCACGCAACTATCAGAGCTATTGCGACCCGCGGCTCAATTGTGCGCAAAGCCTGGAGATGGCGTTTCTGATCACGAAACTATTGAAAGCGCGTACGGCTCAGGCTCGGGCTGCGGGCGCGGGGCGGCGGCCGCATTCGTTGTAGAAGGCGGCGCCGGCGCGAAGCGTACCGTGCAGGACGTGCTGAGCAAATCGTCCACGACATGTTCCCAGCTGCAGGCATGCACGGCATGATCACGCGCAGCGCGGCCCAGCGCATCATAGACGTAGCGGTTGTTCTCGTAAAGTTTGATCACGTGCTCAATTTGCGCCGCCCATGCGGCTACATCGTTGGCTGGCAAGACAAAGCCCGTCTGGCCATGAATCACGATTTCCTGCGGACCGCCCTGGTCGGCAACGAGCGCGGGCAGGCCGCACGCTTGGGCTTCGTGAACCACCATGCCGAACGTATCAGTAACACTGGGGAAGACGAGCAGGTGCGAGGCCGAGAAGACGTCGGCCAGCGCGCGGCGTTCCAAGCGTCCGGTAAACACGACGTGCGGGCAATCCGCCAGCAGCTCCTGCAGTTCTGGCAAATACGGCCCGTCGCCGCAAATGACTAGCGCCACATCGTCGCGTTGCCGGCTGATGGTTCGGTACACTTCTGCCAGGAAAGCGAGATTCTTGTCACGCGAAATTCTTCCGGCGCAACACAGAATGAAGTTGTTGGCAAGGCCCCACGCCGCGCGCACACGCTCGCCAATGGCGGGCCGTGGTTGGAATTCCTCTGCATCAATGCCGCGCGGCAATAGGCGCAGGCGGCGGCGGTCAAAACCGCGCTGTTCCAGCATCTGCAGATACTCATGCGACGGTACGCGCAGCGTGTGCATGCAAGAAAAGAACCAGCGCGTCGCGGTGTCAAGCACGCTGGTGAGAGAATCGTCATCAATGATCTGGGCCGCCTGGCGGCTGAAATCCGTGTGGTAGATGCCTGTCACTGGCACGTTCAGCAAGCGGCCGGCAATCACGCCCAAAGCGCCAACCGGACCGGGCGTTGAAATGATCACTTCATCCGGGTCAAAATCAAAAATTTGCCGCATCGCTTTGAGCATGGACGGCACACGCACGTGGCAGCACTCGTAGTGTGGCAGGGCGAACTCATAGATGAACGGCAGTATCAGCAGATTGGGCGGCAGATCGGGAGACGCTTCTTCAGGCGTACGACACGTGACAATGCGCAGGTCATAGCCGCGGCGGTACGCCGTCCAGCCGATGCTGCGCAGCATGACCGCCACGCCATTGAGATCGCTGATCGTATCGGTGAACCAGAGGACGCGCTTGCGGCCATGCGACGGCTGGATGTTAAACGCGTCAAGCAGTTGGTTCACCAACGGCCGGCCTTCGCACATGTGGCGGAAGGTGCTGAAAAAAGGCATGGCAAGAAATACGCCGGGGATTGAGGAAGCAACATTGCGGACGACGCTGGCCAAATCGCCGCGCTGCACATCGCAGACGCAGGACGACACAAACGACACAAAGAAACTATCGGCGATGGCAGCGACTTTGTCATACACGAGGGACAGGCGCGCGTCAATCGACAGCTGCGGCTGGCTGCGCAGCGTGTCCACGAGCGCGACGAGATGCGCCTGAATCGAATCGTCACCGCCACGCGACAAGGAGCGCAGTTTCTGAAGACGCAGCCAGTTGCGCAGGCCGAGGCGGCCGTGGCCGAAAATCAAGTCTGTGATCTGCGACAACAGCGAGGCCGTCGTCGCCGTGCTGCGGGCGCGCGAGAAGTCATAAGCGATTTTGTACAGCGCAAACGCGAGCGAATGATAGTCGTTGTGGCGGCCTGCAGCCGAGGATTTGCGGGCGCGCAGGGCGGCGAGAAAATCATCAACCGTGCGGGCTTCCGCCACAGTGTACGTGCGGCCGATGAAGAGCCCGGCGTGATCGTCCGTGCCGCCCGTCAGGCCCTTAATCCACGGCGTGGGTGACGCCGGTGTGATGCCATGGCGCTGCTGGAGTTGCTCAATGTGGGCCGGCGAGAGGTTCTGCAGAACCGTAGCCCATGCGTTGTTGCTATGGCGCGCACGCGAGCCGTTAATAGCCTCGAAATTATCAAACAATAGGATCAACTTTTCCAAGTGTGCCACGGTCAGCTTGTCGTTGACAGAATAGGTGGCATGGGCCACGGAATGCGCGATGTGATGGGCGTGCAAATAGGCGCTCAGGCGATAAATGTCGCTGCGCAACTCCTGAATTTCGGCAAATTCATCTTCACTGATGCCATAAATCAGCACGTGCACTTTGCAGCCATCCTCGGGAAAGTACGCCGTGCTTTCCACGCTCACGAAGGTGTCATCAGGATGAGCGGCACGAAGCTGCAGTGCGCCGCGGATATCATTGTGATCAGTCAGCGTGACGAAATGCATGCCAAGTTTCTTGGCGGCCTGGTAGACAAACTCCGGCTCGGTGTAGGATTCATTCGCGCCCAACCGCTGGAGGAACCACTCGGATGGGTGGTCGGAGAAACGCGAATGCACATGCAGATCAACTTTGGCCATGCCAGCTCCTGAGCAGGTTATGATGCGCGACGCATCAATTTATATGACGATATCAGGCAAGCATGAAGAGCGCGTGAAGAAGGCGTGCGCACTGTGTAAACACCCGTCCGTCCGCAGCCGCCGGTTCCGGAATTGACGCAGATGCGGCGGCCAGCGCAGAACACACCCGCGCGTGGGGTTCTATCAATGGCTGTGTTTCTGCACGCGTGCAGGGCGGGGGCACTGCACGTGTGCGCTGCGGCAGCTGCGCTTCCACTCGAAAAAGCGGCAGCATCGCTCCCGCCCCGCGCAGCGGGGCAAGCACGCTCACAAGCCGCCAGAGCCGGGGGCGCGCCATACTTGCACCGACGAGCAAATTCCTGTATACTGATCAGCATGATCTCATCGCTTACCCACACTCTGTTCGATGATGCGGATTCTGCTGGTTGATGCTTTTGACCGCGGGAATTTTAGCACGCGCTGGCGCACATATTGCGTCGGGCGCTGGCTCGCCGCGCGCGGGCATGAGGTGGTCTACTGGCATCTCACGCTCCAGCCGCACGACGTGCCCGGCCTGGCGCGGCTGCCGCGTGGTCTGCAGTTGATCGTCATCAGGCTGCTCATGGCGCTCCGTGCGTTCCGCGTCCCTGGGCTGAGCCGCCGCGCCGACCAGGTGATTGTCTTAAATGCCTACACGTCACGCTGGCTGGCCCGCTGGCTTGCCCGCCGCCCCCACAGTTTTGTCTACGACACCGTTGATTTTGCCGACAATGAAGATTTTATCCGCCTGCACTGCCCGGCCGGCTGGCGCGGCGCCCTGATGCGCTGGCGCATGCGCCGCAGCTACGGCACCTTCCTCACATATGTCGATGCTGCGCGCCTTGTCTGCACCAACAATTTTTTCTGCATAGAACAAGTTACGGCACGTGGCAAGAACGCGCATTTGTTGATTGACCCCATTCCCGTTGCGTATCTCTCTCCCGTGCGCACATCTCCTTCGCGCGGCACGCTTTGCCTGGGCTGGTGCGGGCATCCTGCCACCTGCCATTACATGCGGGAGTTTCTTGAGGTATTTCGCGCATTCACCTCGTCCGGCCGGGTGACGATCGAACTGATGGAAGGATCAACTGAGATTGCCGAAGCAGCAGGGGCGCAGATCATTCCGTGGACGGAAGTGAATTTCACGCACCGCGTCCCCCGCTGGGACATCGGCATCGCGCCGCTCCCGTCCCATGTCGAATTCAAAGGCAAGTTCCCCGGCAAAATCCTCCAATACATGGCGGCAGGGATTCCCTCGATTGTCACACCAAAGGGCATGGCACCCTATTTCATCACCCATGGCGCGACCGGCTTGTATGCCGAAACTCCTGCCGAGTGGGAGCGCAGTATCACCTATTTTCTTGACCACCCGGACGAACGCCTCCGCATGGGCGCCAATGCCCGTGCCGACTTTGAACGCCGCTTCAGCCTCGAAGCCCAGATGCCTGCCTACGAACACATCGTCCTCGGCCCGCCCAGCCCGCCCATCACCGCCTGTGCTTTTCACCATCGCCGTTAGCACCATGATCGCTCGCTCACACAAAGCCACATACCATGTGCCGCAGATGTTTTTCTGCCCCGCGACATATACACGGGCGATGGCTGTGCAAGCAATGCCATCCCAACATATCTGCAGTTCAACCATGCAGTGCAATATGCGTAATACTTAATCAACCCCGCGGTTTGTATGTCCGTCACCTGTCTGTGTACCAACTCTTCAGCCACTAAACCATTTGCGCTAGCCGGCACGGTTGCTTATGTACGCTGCACAAACTGCGGCATGATCTACCGCCAGCATGCCGAAACGGACGTGTATGACGACGCGTATTTTGATCCTGCACGCGTCGACCGCTGAACCGCCGTGCAAGACAAATTTATTCCTGCACGGCTCGATACGCTCGGCTCGCTCTTTCCTTCGACGCACAAGCTGCATGTGCTGGAGGTAGGCGGCGGCCGCGCGTCTCTTCTGCCCTGCCTGATCCAGCGCGGCTGAAAATGGTCCGTCGTAGAACCCAGCCCCGCCGCGCGCACCTATCGTGAACGCACCTTTGCGCAACCTGTCTTCGCCAGTCTGGATGAAGTTCCTGAAGCAACCTTTGATGTGATTCACCTCTTTGTGCAACAATCTTTCGACCCGGCGCACGCTGTCCGGTATACCAAAAAACGTTGCGTTGAGTGCTCGCCGCCGCCAGTTACACTGCTATCTGCGTAACGTGGCACGGATGGTGCGGCCCGCAGCGGTATGCCGCGTTCGCCCCCCACGCTTCCGCATCGCCACAAAAGCACTTGCACTGCTGTGCCGCGTCGCACGCCTTGATAGGCTTTTACAGGGAGGCTGGCTCAATACGCTAGCTGCCCGCCCGGCTGAATAAATGCGCTCGCGCTATCACAGTCTTGGCTGCTGTGGCAGGCCAGAGAAAAACGGAGGGTCAACGGCCTCGCTGCCCTAAAAATGGAGGGGCAGCGGCCTCGCTGCCCTTGTACCCCGCGCGCATCAGGCCGCCGAGGCCGGCGGCCCTCTCTAGTTGCCGGATCTGGGGCACAACGCCTCTTGCGAATTTCGCGCGTTTTTGCTATCATGCGTATTTGTGTAAGCAACCACGGGTTGCGTTTGCTTTGTGCTGTTAACGACAACAAATCAAGGAGTGCGGGATGAAGGATCTTGCCGTTGCGAACGTGCGGAATGTGGTGATGCTGGGCCACGCGTCGAGTGGCAAAACCAGTCTGGCGGAGGCGCTGCTCTTTCGCAGTGGGATGATCTCGCGCATGGGCACCGTTGAATCCAGAAATACTGTCTCTGACAGCAGCCCTGAAGAGCACGAACGGCAGATTAGCATACGTACCTCAAATCTCTTTGCCGCCCACAACGGCCATCACATCTTTCTGGCCGACACACCGGGGTATGCAGATTTCTTCGGTGAAGTGGTCGCGTCCGCCAGCGTGGCGGATGCCGCGCTGATCGTTGTTGACGCGGCGCAGGGCATCGAAGTGGGCACGCAGAAGGCATGGGAGCTCGCCGTGCAGCACACTCTTCCGCGCATGATTGTCATCAACAAGCTTGACAAGGACAACGCGCGCTATCTTGAAGTGCTCGACGCGCTGGCGGAGACGTTTGGCAAGGGCTGTGTGCCGGTGAATGTGCCGGCAGGGATCGGCGCGGGCATGAGCGGCGTGGCAGCGCTGCTGCCGAATGACGCGGCGGGTGCCGATGCGGCACTGTATGCGGCCTGCCGTACGCGGCTGATTGACGCGGTGGCGGAAACTGATGAAGCGCTGCTGGAAAAATACTTTAGCGACCAGCCGCTGGAGCAGGCAGAGCTGCTGGCGGCGTTGCGGCGCGCCACGTTGCAGGGTGCGGTCGTTCCCGTGTGTGCGTGCGCGGCAACGAAAGCGCTGGGAGTAGGTGAATTGCTGGCGGCGATCGAAACGCTGCTGCCCTCGCCGGCCGATCGCGGCGCATACCAGGCGGCGGAAGGCGGTGCACTGCTTCCCGACCCTGCCGCGCCCGCGGCCGCCCACGTCTTCAAAACCGTCACCGATCCCTTCGTCGGCCAAATTACCTATTTCCGCGTACGCCAAGGGACGATTGCTTCGGGCACAGATGTCCTCAACGTTACGCGCGGCCACAAAGAGCGGCTCGGTGATCTGTTGTTGATTCAAGGCAAGGAACAGATCACCGTTGACAAAGCCACACCGGGCGACATTGTCGCCGTTGCCAAGCTTAAAAACACACACGTGAATGACACCTTGGGCGCCGCCAAAGTGGCCTTTGCGCCGATTGCCTTCCCGACGCCCGTGATGACCCTGGCCGTACAGCCTGCCAAACAAGGCGACGAGGAAAAACTCTCGGAAGGCCTGCACCGCATTCGCGAGGAAGACCCGACGATCATCGTTGAACGTCATCCCGAAACGCACGAACTGCTCGTCTCCGGGCTGGGCGATGTGCATTTGGATGTTGTCTTCAAGCGCCTCAAGGAAAAGTTTAAAGTAGAGGTGGTGACGACGATTCCCAAGGTGGCCTATCACGAGACGATCCGTGGCAAAGCCGATGTGCGCTACCGCCATAAGAAACAGTCCGGCGGCGCCGGCCAGTTTGCCGAAGTGGCTATCCGCGTCTTCCCCAACGAGCGTGACAAAGGCTATGAATTCGTGGACAAAATTGTTGGCGGGGTGATCTCCGGCGGCTTCATTCCCAGCGTGGACAAGGGCATCCGCTCGCGCATGGCGGAAGGGGTCATCGCCGGCTGCCCAGTGGTAGACATCATCGTGGAATTATACGATGGCAAAGAACATCCCGTGGATTCGAAAGACATCGCCTTCCAAATCGCCGGGCGCATGGCGCTAGCCGAAGCGATTGAAAAGGCGCATCCGATCTTGCTGGAGCCGGTTATGCATGTTGAAGTGCAGTGCCCGCAGCAATTTATGGGCGACATCAATGGCATCCTCAACAGCAAGCGCGGGCGCATCATCGGGATGGACGCGCACGGCGACCTCCAAATCATCAAGGCCGAAGTGCCCCAGGCCGAAATGTTCAAATTCTGCGGTGAACTGCGCTCGATTACCGGCGGGCGCGGCAGCTACAGTATGCGCCTCTCACACTACGCGGAGCTGCCCCCGAACCTTGCGCAGGGCGTGATCGAGGCGTACCGCAAATCGCGCGCGCACGAGGAAGGCTGATACTCTTTCACCGCGTATGGATACTCGCATGCATCCAATCATTGAAAGCATCAAAGACAAACGCGTCATTGTCTTCGGCGATGTCGTGCTGGATCATTATGTGTGGGGTGACGTCGAGCGCATATCGCCTGAGGCGCCCGTACCGGTGGTGCGCGTCCATCACGAAAACGACATGCCCGGCGCCGCTGCCAACGTCGCCATGAATCTGGCGGCGCTCGACGCGCGCGCCATCATGATCGGCATGGTGGGCGATGATGCCGACGGCCAGCGTCTGCGCGAGCTGCTCCAGCAGCACAACGTTGACTGCACGTACCTGCTGGCCGCACCCGGCGAGCGCACCACACGCAAGACCCGCATCATCGCGCGCAACCAGCACGTGGTGCGCGTCGATTGGGACACGCTGCTCTCCCACGACACCGTGCGCCGCTCCGGCGCGCTCAACGCCTTCGAGCGCGCGCTGCCTGCCTGCGATGCCGTTATCATTCAGGACTATAACAAAGGCCTGATCCAGCCTGCGTTGTTTGATCTGGTCAAAACGATTAGCAAGCCCGTGATTGTGGATCCCAACCGGTACCACGCGATCACCTACCGCGGCATGATTGCCACGCCGAACCTCGAAGAAGCGCGCATTCTGTCGGGCGTGGCCTGCAGCAGCGCCGACGCCATCGCGCATCTGCCCGAGATTGCCAAAGGCTTCTTCGCGCGGCATGACGTCGAAAGTTTGTTGATTACGCTGGGCGATAAAGGCATTGCGTTGTGCGCGCGCGACGGGGCAGTCCAGCGCTGCCCGGCCGCCAAGGCGCACAGTGTGTATGACGTCTCCGGCGCCGGTGACACCGTCTGTGCCGTGCTGGCAGCCGCGCTGGCGGCCGGCACGCCGCTCTGGCCCGCGTGCCAACTGGCCAACATCGCCGGCGGGATCGTGGTCGGCAAAATGGGCACCGCCACCACTACGCGCGCGGAACTGCAAGAACTTCTTGATGCGGTTGGTTTCATCGCATGATGACTGGTTAACTGTAACGGACATAGGTATGAGCGGACACTCCAAATGGGCAACCATCAAGCACAAAAAAGCTGCCATTGATGCCAAACGCGGCAAAATCTTCAGCCGCATGTCAAAAGAAATCACCATGGCCGCCAAACTGGGCGGCGGCGATCCCGACATGAATCCGCGCCTGCGCAACGCCGTGCTGGCTGCCAAAGCCGTGAACATGCCATCTGACAATATTGAACGCGCAATCAAGAAAGGCACCGGCGAGCTGCCTGGCGTTGTCTATGAAGAGATTATGTATGAAGCCTACGGCCCCGCCGGGGTCGGGTTGTTGATCCAAGTGCTGACCGACAACCGCAACCGCGCGGCCGGCGAAGTCCGTGCCACCCTCGAACGCAAAGGCGGCGCGCTGGCCGGCTCCGGTGCCGTGTCGTGGCAATTCTCCAAAAAGGGCCTCATCACGGTTGACAAGGCTCGTGCGTCTGAAGACGATCTCTTGCTGTTGGTCTCCGACGCTGGTGCAGAAGACCTGAAAACTACAGATGATACGTTCGAAATCATCACGCCAGTCGAGGCGTTTGAAGCCGTCAAGAAGGCGCTCGAAGACAGCAAAATCCCGACGCGCAGCGCCGAGCTCGCCATGGTGCCGGCCTCTACGGTGAAAATCACCAATGAAAAAGACGCCGCCGCCATGCTGAAGCTGCTCGAAGCCATTGAAGATTTGGACGATGTACAAAACGTCTATTCCAACTTTGACATGGATGAAGAGCTGATGCAGCGTGTCTCGGCAGGATAGGGAGCCGCGCATGGTATCCGCGGCAGCCCGCCCCGCGGCGCTTGCGCCGGGGGTTGTTCATGTCTTCACCGATGGGGCGTGCCAGGGCAACCCTGGTCTCGCCGGCTGTGCTGCGGTGCTCTACTACAACGGCCGTGTGAAAGAATTCTCCCGCGCCCTCGGCCGCGCCACCAACAACATTGCCGAGCTATCCGCCATCCTGCACGCGCTGGAGTTGATCAAGAACCGCGCCGTGCCCGTCAAAGTGTATACCGACAGCGCGTATGTACTCGGCGTGCTGTCCAATCCCCGCTGGAAGCCGCGTGAGAATCTGGACTTGATTGCCCGGATCAAGGCACGAGCCGCGCAGTTCTCATCAATCGAATTTGTGAAAGTCCCCGGACACCGCTCCGTGCGCTACAACAACCGCGCGGATCAACTGGCGCGCGCGGCCGTGCGCGCTGGATAGCACCGTGCGCCACGGCGCAGTATGGCAGCCCTTCAATCACTAGGTTTCGCCGTTTGCAATCGCCACAAATGGCAATTCGTAGATTGTAAAACGCACATCAAGGTACAACTTCCCCTCGATGCAGCGACTAGACTTGCGGCATGAGAGCGCAGCTGCTGTTTTCAAAAGTGGAAGCGCAACTTCCACGGCACACAATTGTTGCCCCCTATGTGTCTGTGTATCCGACTGTAACATGCTGATGAATCGCAACTTACGGGTTGGTTCCAAGCTAATCGCCACATGTAGGCCGTTCGAAACTTTTGACAAGCCAACATGAATCGGCTAAACTAGTGATAATACGATTTTTACAACGACGTGCAATATAGATTAGCTAGTTGGCTGACCAGAATGAATTGAGGAACAACCCTGTGTCTAATACACTATCGCTATAAAGCCATAGGAACAAGACCGCGAGTATCTCGCATACGTCGTCAATGCCATCCGTGTTTGTGCGGATTACCGCCCGAAACTGGGACACGGAGCTGACAAGGGTTACTCCCTCGACGAATTCCAAAAGATGTATCGGAGCGACCCGTTCTATAACTGGGTCGGTCTCGACAACCCCCTGATGTATGCCGCGCACAAGGCGGCTGGGGGTATGACGAGTATTTATCGCCAAATTGGAATCGGATGTGAGCGTCTGTTCCGCAAGGTTGTTCAGGATGCCCTGACCCTGACCGAGGACGATGTCAGATGGTCGTACACGGTCCGAAAGGAGCGAGGGAAGATGAGAACACTGTACCTTGATGCCCGGATTCCAACTAATGCCGTCCCGGATACGGCCAAGCGGAGAGTTGTCAAGGATTGGATAGCAGCCTGTGCTGCCGGTCTTTAAGTGAGCGACCGCGTCGCCGCAACGCTACAAGGCGTTGTCTTTGAGGTCCGTCAGGGATACAAGAGCAAGGACTCCAAACGACAGAACGCCGACATAGCGAATGCGGCAACGGCCTACACCAAGGGTTACCTCCCGTGCGTTGCGATTCTCTCGCTCCAAAACGACGACGACGTTGCCCTACGCTACCGAAACGAGAAGTGGGTGCTCCTGACCGGAAACACGGAAGAAGATGACGCTCGTACGTCTCTGTATGCCTTCATGCGCACGGCTGTGGGCTATGACCTTGCGGCGTTCTTTCAACGGCACTCAGACACCCTCAAGGCGGAGGTTCATTCAGTTCTCACACAACTGCTGTCATCCCAATGACACCCCCCCTCGTCACGGCACTGGATACACAACGGCAGAACGCCCATCTGACGTTCAAGCACAACCAGCACAATGGGCGGCACGGTTGGTTACGCCTGACCCCTGCCTACTCAGTCCCTCTTGTCAAGGGCATCTTGGACGGGCACAGGTACGCCGCAACGGTGCTTGACCCTTTCTCGGGAACTGGCACAACGGCTCTTTGTGCGGCCTACATGGGTCTGCGGGGAACCGGACTGGAAATCAATCCATTTCTCGTTTGGCTCAGTTCGGTCAAGTTCCGGTTATTCTCTCCTGTGGTCGTTGAGAACACTCGGACTCTCGGCGCGCTCATCACGGTTGCATCATCCTCGGCTGACGCGCCGGCGGTCGAGCCGCCGCCTATCCACAACGTCGAACGCTGGTGGCATGACGCGGAACTCCGGTTTCTCTGCCGGTTAAAAAAGTGTATTCTCGACATGTCGGACGAGGGTACAGACGAACGCGATCTTCTTCTTGTGGCCTTCTGCCGTGTAGTTATCGCGTTGTCGAACACCGCCTTCAATCATCAGTCAATGTCCTTCACAGCGACCGACAAGGAACCCCAACTGTTCGTCTTCGATCGCGGCAATGCAGATGTGTTCCGCCGGGAACTCTCCCTCGTCCTCGACGGTGCTGCGGACAACCCGCGAATAGAGCCAACTGTCGTGACAGGAGACGCAAGGGAACCCTCAAGATTTTTGCATGACAGGTTCGACATGCTCATCACGTCACCGCCTTATCCCAACAGGATTTCATACATCCGCGAACTGCGTCCGTATATGTACTGGCTGGGGTTTCTCACAAACGGACGAGACGCAGGCGAATACGATTGGCAAGCCATAGGCGGAACATGGGGTGTGGCAACCAGTCGTTTGGCTGAGTGGAGGCCCTCCGGCAATGCATTCACGCCGACGTTGCTGAAGAAGGCTTTGCACAGGATTGCAGATCCGAAGAATGAAAACGGCATCCTCTTGTCTAACTACGAGGCGAAGTACTTTGAGACATCTGGCGTCATGTGTCGGATATCGGCAACGTTCTGAATGAAGAAGCCGAAGTCCACTACATTGTCGGCAACTCCATCTTCTACGGAACTTTGCTCGCCGTGGAAGAGATATTCAAGGCAATGCTTCAAGAGGCCGGTTTCCAGAATGTTGAGATCGTCAAGATTCGCAAGAGGAACTCTAAGGCGGAACTGTACGAATTCGACGTAACCGGCAGGAAAAATCAGCCAACCATGCACTCCTCCGTGCGCGAATTCCGCCGCGCGTAAATTCATTATGTCTGTGGTTTCTGTGGTATGGCCTTGGCAGGCTGCATCCGGCGGCCAGGGAGGGGCGCCCGGCTTAGCGGGCTGATGTGCGCGGGGCACGAGGGCAGCGGAGCCGGCGCGCCACCGTTCGGCTGGCGGATTGGCAGCAGATGAGTTGTGCGCGGCGTGGGGGGATGCCACTGCGGGAGGCAGGCTAGCGCGGGTGGAGAGAGGCGATGGCCTGGATGATATGCGCGGCGGCGGCAGCAGCTTTTTCGGCCGCACGCGGGCTCATCTCATCTCCCATATCAAACCACTCGCCGGGGACGGAAACAATGACGCCGCGCGGGGTGTGTTGGTAGAGTGTGCTGCAGAGCGCAAAAAGGCCGGAAGGCGTGATCAGATGGGTTGTGAAGCCGTTGTCTTTTTCTGCCTTAACTGGCGTTATGACGATTTCTTCAGAAAATGACAGAACGTGTGCATCTGAGAAATATACTACATCAGCGGCACGGATGTCGTCCACCATGTCGAGATCAAGCTGATACGCGGTGAGCACGTGAATGTGTGAACAGTTTTCACGCGCAGCCCACGCGCGCACGGCTTCGGCAACAACATGCCCCGCGCGGTCATCCTGGCGGTGGGGGTTGCCGTAGCCGATGACGAGCACGCGGGGCGGTGGGGGCAGCGGCGCAGTCACGCACACTCGTCAGCTTTCGTTGAGCGGCTCTGTGCCAGCTTCTTCCGGCGCGGTCACCTGCTCGTGCAGCTCCTCGCCCGAGATATCAGTTGCGTCAGCAGCATCCGGCTGTTCCCCGGTATCCATGTCGTCATGGTTCACCTGTGGCGCAGCGTCGTTCGTGATCAAGTCAGCGCGCGACTTGCGGAGTTCGTTGGCTTTGTAGGACGGCAGAACATACAGCCATGAACTGAAGCGTGACGTGAGCAGCGCGGCTTTGTTCTTGGCGGCGTCCGCGTCGCCGGCATCCGGCTCAGCATGTGTGGCATCATAGGAAACGCTCAGTCGCGCATAGGCGTCAGGCGCATTGGTATCTGCCAGCACCAGCGAGTACGTGATGCCATCGGCGGTGCGAAGGCTCACCTGCCAGGCATGCTCGAGTGCGGCATTTGTGCTGGCTTCTGAAGGCGGCACGACTTTCTGAATGGTGAAATGGCTGAGCGCGCCTGCAAGCGTTGTCGCCGCGGCGTTATTGACGTGCTGCGTGGCGGCTAATCCGGCCATGCTGAAGGCATCCGTGCTGTTGGTGCGCGACAAGACAGCCGGCGCGCCGCCCGGCGGGGCAATCGTGATGGTACGCACCTGTTCTGCGTCCACGTTCACCAGCGTGCGTTCAATCCAGCCTTCTGCGCCTGCCGGGGTGGCGATGATGTCTTTAACGAGCAGGACAGTTTCACTGCCGGCGGGAGCGCCGGCCGTGGGTGACGCCAAGCGGATGTAGGTGCCTTCGGGGGCCGAGAAGCCGTAGGGATTGTTCGGGTCGGGCGGATTTTGTTTGTGGTTGCCAATGATGAACTCGAAGACCGGAGTAGCGCCTTTGGTGAAGAACTGAACCGCGGTGCCTTGACCGCTCTCAGCGGCACTGGGGGCGGCCGGCCCGAGCAGGCGCAGGCGCCCAAGCGTGCTGCCGCGCACTTTCAGATGCTGGCCCACGGTCATGCCGTAGATCTGCTGCAGCAGCTCCGCCACTTTGGAAAAATTAGCGGGAAAATCGTAATACTCCGCAACCTTCCAGATGCCATCCTGCTTGGCAATCGTCACGCTGCCAGCGGCAGTGCGCACGGCAATGCGTTCAATGTCATTCAATGGAAACGCGGGCGCGATCTTCTGCCCGATGGCCCAGCCTGATGCCGGGCGTGACCGCAGCGCGTGCAGCCCCCAGACGATAGCCAGCGCCACACCACACAATGCCAGCAAGATCACCAGTGTTTTTGCTTTCATGACTGTTTCACCTTGTAATGACGGTAAAGAGCAAGACCAATTCCAAACAGGCATACGCCCAGCGGAACGAGCGCCATGTTGTAGACTTTCAGACGCAATCCCAGCGCGTCTATATCACGCCGTAGATTCTTGCGCACATCTTTTAACTGCTTAGCGACTTCGATTTGCCGCTGGCGGAACTGCTCAATCTTCTGCTGTTGCTCGGCCGTCAGGATGAAGCGTTGCTGGTCATCGCGTTGTGCCTGCAATTCGGCGAGCTGGCGGCGCAACGTTTGCAGTTCCTCGCTTAATTCACGTTCGTGGGCCAGCCAGCGCTCCTGCGCCTTGCGCTCCAGTTCTTTCACAACGGTGAACGGGCGCTCGAACTTGGCGCGCGAGCGAATGGAGATCAAGTTGGCATCGCCAGCAAGTTGATCGACCGCATTAAGCACAAAATCTATGTTGTTGTTGAACGGGCGATAGGCCTTGAACCCAAACACATTGATTTCCTGAAAATTGTACTGGTCGGCCAGCAAGTCTACATCGGCTACAACAATGATCGTGACAGGTTGCACGGCAACGGTGAGCAGGCCGTTCGTTTCATCAGGGGCGCCAGGCGTGCCGTGGGGGAAGGCTGTGGAGAATTTGCCACGCACGCGCGCCGCCAAGGCAAAGCGCTCATTGGCGCTGACGAAGCCTTCCCGCGCTTCGCGCACACTGCCCTGCGCCGCAAAGACGTCCTTTTCCATGACGTTCTTCGACGTCATGATCAAGGGTGTCAGCGTGTTCTGTTCGTTGTCAAGATTCTTCACACGGCTGGCGACCGGCAGGACCAACAGGTTCAGTTGCGCCGACGTAACGTCGTCTTGATTGAGCATGTCGCCCGTCACGGTGATCCACGACGGGACAGCCTCGGCGCGGTTGCCGCCCAGCGAGACAGTAGTGGGATTGTCCATGTCGAGCACGGCGGTGCGCGGCACCTCAAGTTTCCAGGCGCTGAAGAGTTTGTCAAGATTGGAGGCGCTGGGGAGGCGGAAGCCCATGGCAGCGTCTTCGGCATCGGCATTGCACGCCGGATCAACGAAGAGGATTGTCTTCCCGCCGCCGAGGACATATTGATCGATGGCGAAGAGCAACTCATCGGGGAAGTTCTTCGGATGAATCACCAGCAGCACATCCACGGTGGGAGGGATCACAGTGTCGTTCGTAGCGATTGTGATCACATCGTATGTTTTGCGGAGCTCCTCCACAAACACCCATGGCTTGGCTGTGTTGTGCGGTTGCATGCGCATCATCAACGGCGGGGCCTGCGCGCCGGCCACCGGCAGACTGCTGACGATGCCGACGGTTTTCTTGCGCGGGTTCAGCACTTGGTAGATCAAGCGCGAGATATCGTACTCAAGGAAGCGCTCGCGCTGCGGCGTGAGCAACGGAATAGTCTGGTGCTGGTCGGCCGCTTCGGCGACCAGGCCGAAGTAGAACAGTTCGTCGGCTTGCAGCGGATTCATGGGATTGCCGGCCACGCCATATTTTTGCGCCCATTCTTCTTCGTCGGAATCGGGCGTTGGATCGAACACCTCCAGCGTCACAGCGCCGCGCCCGTAATTGACATACTCACGCAGCAAATCCTGCACGCGTTCGGCATAGGCCTTGATGTACGCATCCTGGTTGCCAAGGGCGCGCGAGTAGAAGAGCTTGAGCGTGACGTCTTCGGGCAGGTTTTTTAGCATCTCGCGCGTGCCGCGGGAAAGCGAATACATCTTATCGGCCGTCAAATCAAAACGTGCGTAGATGCCGCGCGCAATCAAATTAACGCACACCAGCAGCACCGCCAGGACAATGATGCCGGCCGCCGAGGTGAGCATTCGTCGTGTGAAGAGATGTTTCATAGCCAGGTCCAGGTGAAAATTATGAAGCTTTGCGGTTGTTCAACACGGCGCTGTTCAGAAAGAGCATAAAGCCGATCATACTGGCGTAATAGATTAAATCGCGCGAGTCAATTACACCGCGCTGAATCGATTCGTAGTGCGGCATAAAACTGAGCCCAGAGACCAGCGTGACCAGCCATCCGGGCGCCCATTTCACCAACGCATCCGTGACAGGGGCCCAGCCGGCGAGGACAAAAAAGAGGCAGGCGACGACCGCCAAAATGAAGCCGATCACCTGGCTGCGCGTCGTGGCCGACATCACACCGCTCACCGCCAGATAGGCGCCGGCCATCAGGAAGCTGCCCAAATACCCCGTGATGATCGCGCCGTAGTCGGGCTGGCCGAGATACGCCACCGTCAGCACAAGCGGAAACGTCAAAGCCAACGCAATCCCGATGAACGCCCACGCCGCGATGAATTTTCCCACGACGGCTTCGCCCACCGTGAGCGGCAAGGTGAGCAAAATCTCAATCGTCCCGCTGCGGCGTTCTTCGGCCCACAGCCGCATGCCGACGGCGGGCACCAGGAAGAGATACAGCCACGGATGCCAGATGAAAAAGCCGCGCAAATCCGCTTGGCCGGCTTCGTAAAACTTGCTGACGTTGAAGGTGAAAAATCCGCACAACACGAGAAAGAAGAAAATAAAGATGTACGCCACCGGCGAGTTGAAGTAGCCCTTTAACTCACGCTTGGCGACGCTGGAAATGTGTCGTAGCATGTGAACACTCCGCGCTGGCGTTATTCGTTGGTTATCGTGCGAAACACTTCATCGAGGCGGCCCTGCTCGACGTGAAACTCTTCCACCGCCCACTTGCGCTCGCGCGCCACAGCGGAAATGCTGTAGGCGATCTGCGCGCCTGCTTTGGGCAGCACCCGCAGCTGCAGGCAGCCGTTGCTTTCCCCAAGCGGCTTGACGTGATACACATTAGGAAGCCCGCCCAGCACGCCCATGGCATCCTTTTCCGTAATGCCGCGCACCGCCATGGTGACGGCGCCGTGCAACGAAGAGCGCGCGCGCAATTCCGCCGGCGTGCCGTTGGCGACAATTTTGCCTTTGGCGATGATGATGGCGCGCGTACACACCGCATCAACTTCTTCGAGAATGTGCGTGGAGAGGATGATGCATTTGCGTTCGCCCATGCGTTTGATCAACTGGCGCACTTCGTATTTTTGGTTCGGATCAAGGCCGTCGGTTGGTTCGTCCAGTATGAGAATGGGCGGATCGTGCAAAATCGCTTGCGCAAAACACACACGCTGTTTGTAACCCTTGGAGAGTGTACCGATGCTCTGATTGCGCACGCCCTTCAAGTAGCACGTTTCAATGATCTCATCTACACGTGCCTGCAGCCGCGGGCCACGCACCCCGCGTATCTCGGCCATGAAGCGCAGATAGCCCGCCACGCTCATGTCGTGATACACAGGCGCGTTTTCGGGCAGGTAGCCGATGTGCTGGCGCACTTGGACAGGCTGCTGCACGATGTCAAACCCGTGCACCGTGGCGGTGCCTTCAGTCGGCGGAATGAAGCACGTGAGCATCCGCATGGTAGTAGACTTCCCGGCGCCGTTGGGGCCCAGAAACCCCAAGACTTCGCCGGCGCCAACATCGAACGAGACGCCATTTACAGCGGTGCGGGCACCGAAGCGCTTGACAAGATTTTGTACGGTGATCATTGTTTCACCTGTCACTAGTTACACATACATACGCGAGTGCGTCATTTCGACGCACACCGCCGGTCATTTTGACCACATTATACTAAATTAAACGTGCATTTTGCGTTTCGTGAGCAAATGATGTGCCAGAGAGCGCACGCACGAGCCGCCAGCGTGCACGACAACAGGAGGCGGCGTAAGCAATCACGGCGCTAAAATCAAATGGCCACAATAAGCACAAGATACACAAAAAAACAAAAGCAACGTTGTTGTACGCGCGATGTGTGCCGGTAATTACCATGGTTTGCGTGGATATTTGTGGTTTTTGTGGGCGCAGCGTGACTACGGAGGGGTCAGGCGTTAACATATAAGATTTTGGTTAACGGACCAAATGCCAACGGGATCGAACGTTAACATAGATAACAATGTGGGTCCCACGCAGGGTCAGGCCGTGAATAGTGAAGTGCGTCTAGGCATTTGTGAGATGCATGAGGGCAGGCGTGCGCTTCGATTGCGCAGCTCATCGCGATGTATGACCATTCTGTAACTACCTTCCTTCTGATCGCATGTGACCAGATAACCATGAAGGACATGAAGAGCATGAAGGAGACGCACAATAAGAAGTCAGAAGCGAAAGAAGATCATACGGCGCGCGCGATGGCGGACATGCGACAATATGTGTTGATTGAATCGTTGCGCTCTATGTGTGCTTGCGCGGCGACACAATGAACGGCCAATACACGCAGATATACTCAGCTACGGCACGGTACCGCGCATCCGTCGCCACAATTCCATGATTGCTATCCGCGTTCATCTGCAATTATCCCAGTTGTTTTCTTTCAGATCTGCCTGGCTAAAAAATCCGTCGTGTCATTCTCAAACGCAAGCCGTTGAGTGCCAGTTACTTACAAAACTGTGTAACGTGTTGCAGTACAATAACTTACGAACATTTGTAAGTCATTGCGGCGCACGGAGTTGCGATACAGTGGGGCGGACGGCTGTTATGGTGTGCAGATATCGTGTACTGCAACTGGGATGAACGCCGATAAACGCCGATGGTTGCGATGGGGTGTGCGGAGGACGCCTGAACATGACCGTAATTACAGGAAGTGCGGAGGATTCGGTTTCGTGTCATTCCGTGGAGTCCGTGGGCTCTTTGTTCTGCCCGCGGCACACGCGGAACACGCGGAAACATAGGACGTTGGACGTTGGTCATGCGACATAAAGTGTTGATGGCAACCGACAATGTGTTTGAATCTTTGCGCTCCATGCGTTCCTTCGGGCTACACAATGCACCACAGATGCACGCCAAACACAGAGATGCGGCACCGTGCCATACGCGCTAAAATAAGCACGGAACGCGGCTGTACTTGACCACGCACCCTCCGAACCCCCACCAACGTTCCATCAGCATTCTGGGCCGTCTGCAATCAGCACAGCGTGTCATGTGCGAGGTGCTGATGGACTGCTGTGTGCGCTTTGCGCCCCCAATTATAAATTGTAAATGCGCTTAAGTTAGCGCTTATGGGCCGGCGCCCCTCAAGGCAGGTGTGCGTGTGTGCCGCGCCAAGGGGCGCGAACGAGCGCCATGGCGGCGCTCACGACCGCAGCAGCCAGTGACGTGATAACCAGTACGATGGTGGTCTGCCCGACATTGAGGCGGAACAGATAAAAACCCAGCACCTGGAGCGCAGCAACAGCTAGCAACGCGACGCCTGGTGCCAGCAGGCCGCGCGCCATTGCCTGTGTGCCGAGCATGCGGCACAACGCCACGCCGCCCATGGCCACTGCATACCACGGCAGCAGGTGAGCATAGGCCAGATACGCCTGCGGATACACCGCACGCATCAGGGCTGTTCCGCACAGGGCAAAGAGCAGCGTGATGGCGGCCGCGCCAGCGAGTGCAATCGCCACCGCGGCAACTGTCGCGCGTGTACTGCTGCGGGCGTGTGCTGCGTCGCGCACGAAGATTGGCAGCATGATCACGGCCAGGCTTTCCGGCACATACAAAACAATCTTGCCCAGCGTAGCAATGGCAGCATAGGCGTCGGCAATCGGGCCGGGAAAGATGAAATTAACGACAATCACATCTGTAGAGATGAACAAGATCAAGGCCGTCGTGATTGTCAAGCTGGCCGCGAGTGTGCGCCAGTTCGTGGGCGGCGCGCAGGCGTGTGGCAGTGGTGTGGCAGGTGCATGCTGCTGTGCGTGTGTCCGCGTGCCTGCGATGCCCAACACCATGCCGTAGCCGAGCAAGATTACGCCCGTAATCGCCTGGGCTGCCACGACGCCGCGCAAGCCCGCCTGCAGGAAGTAGAGGAATGCCATGGTCAATGTGAGCCGCAGGAATCCCTCCAACGGCGGGCCGGCGCTGATTAGAAGAAAGCGCTCCTGCCCCTGCAACACGCTTTGCCAAAACGGCCGTGTCAGTGTCAGCACGACTAATGCCGCCAATCCATAGCCCACGTCAGGATGGTTGTAGCGCAAGACGGTGCCAACATACGGGTTGAAGAGCACGATCAGCGCGGCACACACGCTGCCGGCCGCAAACGCCCGCCAGAACCAGCGCCATACGAACGCCCGCAACGCCTGCGGCTGCTGCGTCTCCGTCCGCCACACCGTCTCCCGGCACACCAGCACGTTGATCGTGGCAGCGGGGATGGCGAGCGCCAGCATTAAGGCGCTGGCGCTGCCAAATTCGCCGCCGCCCAGCCAGCGCGCCAGCATGATGCTATAGAGAAAATTGAATGCGTCACCAAGGCGGCTTCCCATCATCACCGCGCCAGCGCCAAGAATGGCCATGCGCCAGCGCTGCCAAAATGCTCTCAACGCCGCCGTCACACCTGTGCATCTACGGCATGATCTGCAACACGGCCAGCGCCGTAATGCCGCGCCCGCCTAATACTTGATCGTGTTGGCACGCACGTACCCTGCACGAAATGAACTCTGTTCATCAAATGCCGCGCCAAACACTGCGCGCACCGTGAAGATCATGTTGCTTTGTGAGGGTGTCAATGAGATGGGCAGCGCCTGCTTGCTGTACGTCAATTTGCCCTTCCCGCTCTTGAAGTTCACCACCGCATGCACGAACCCCTGCTTGCCTGCAAACGTTCCTTTCCCCTGCCGCGCCAACGGCACGTTGAACGTCAGCCCGCTAAACGACGAAACACCCCCCACCCCGTCCACTACAAACGTCGCCGGCAAGCTCGCAGGCAGACTCTCCGGCTCGTGGTGTTTCGCTATGAACCGCATGGTCAATGTGTCCGCCGGCCCGCGGCCGTAGCGCATAAACAGCGCCCGTACGTAAAAAAAGTTCGTCTCGTATCCCATGCGCCCCGCGTGCTTGTAATTGACAAATTTTACCCGCTCGCTCTTCTGCATCTGACTGATCTGCAACCCCACCGTGTGAACCCCTGTGCGATTCGTCGAAAGCCCCAGCAAGTTCACCCCTTTCATGTTTACCGTAGCCCACTGCCGCCGCGCGTTGATCACCATCTGCACCCGCCCCCCTTTGTCAATCCACCGGTCATATTTGTAGATGCCGTTCGGCTTGCTTATGCGCCGCCAATAAAACATGTCACTGATGTCATTCGTCTGATTGAAAACATAAGTGTATTCATTGAACGACAGCGTCACAATCGAACTCAGAATGTCAGGAAACTCAACCGAATTGTAGTAGAATTTTGTCTTCAGCTTCCCACGCTGCGTTGGCTTGAGCTTGAACGACCGGTAGTAGACGTTGTCCTGCGCCACCCCCGGTGACGCACACAACATAACGCACGCACTAGCGCATGCCAATGCAGAATATCCCCACATATTCATGTCAGCGCTCCATTTGGTAATAAAATATCATACAGCGCCTTTATTATAGCGTATGTGCCATGGAAAGTCAATTTCACGCGCTTTTCACAGGATATTCACACCCGCACGAACAGCACCAAGCCCTGCCCTGTGAGTATCTTACGTGCCGTTTTTTACCACGCGGTGCACACGTTATTCACTGCCCATGTACCTGCGGCGGAGGACCCCCGCACACCCTGCGCCCACCATGATGGCCGCCAGCGGCTCTGGAATAACGTCCAGCATCATCTGCCGCGCTTGGGTTTGTACCGGCGTGGCCGCATCCTGCAACGATACCGTGAACATGAACCGGCCTGTGGCGAGCGGCGTGCCCTGCAGCTCTCCTGCCCCTGTCAAAACAATCCCTGGCGGCGGCATGTCCGGCGTTATCGCCGAGCCTGCCAGCGCCGCGATGCTGCTGGCATTGTTCCGTGATGAGAGCAACGCCGCCGAGCCGTCGCCGCCGGAGATGCCGATCGTGGGCGTCAATCCCGTGTGGGCGCTGCCGTAGTTAAACTGCAGGCGGCCATCCGCATGCAAGACGGCCTCAACATTTACGGGCGCGCGCCCGGCGTACGTGGCGTACTTCCAGCGGATCGCCGTGTATGCCGCATTCGTGGTGATGTAGATGTCGTCGCTGGGCGTGTTGGTGATCAAATCGTCCCATAACGGGGCGATGCGCGTGTTGGCGCGCAGCTCGGCGTCTGAGTTGGAATAGTCGGTGTCGGCAGTGTTGAAATCAATCATGCCGTTGCTGCTGACCCACAGCGAAGTGCGTGCCGCGCCGTAGAATGGGAAGGCGAACGGCAGGGTGAGCGGCCAGGCCCGGTCATCCGCGCGCCAGTTCTGCGCCACGCCCCCGCCCAGCCAGTTGCTCGGCGCGTTGTCTTCGCGATACGCGGTGTACTGCACGCTCCACGTATACGGCGGGATGCCGCCAGACGCATTCAGCGTCACGCGGTAATACGCGTCAAGGGCGGCAGGCGGCAGGTTGCTGCCCGTTGTCATTTGCAGGCGCGGCGCCGTATCAAGCCGCGCCGTGGCCATGGCGTTGCTGCCCTGCGCGTCGGTGACTTGCACCGTGCACACCACGGACGTCACAACCCACGGCGTGCCGTAGATCGTCCCATTCGACGGGCTGAGCTGCAGGCCATCCGGCAATGCACCGCTGGCGAGTTGCCAGCTTGCGTAGGGCCGCTTTCCGCCCAGCGCGGCCGGCGTGTAGCTGTATGCTTCACCAAGAAACGCAGTCGGCAGCACTCCGGGCATCTCCACCACAAACCCTTGTGCCGCCATGTCCACCGTCGGATCCCCAAACAAATTGTACATCTCGAAATACCGCCGCGTTGTGCTGGTGGCGCCGTACTGCATCATGTACAAATACTTCGCGCGCAGCACCGCTTCGCCGAAACTGCGGCAGCCTTCGTCAAAAATCGCGCTGAACAGCCGTTTTTCCAAAATGTCATCTTCATCCCAATAGCTGTACGTGCTCGACGCCCATACGTTCACCGCGCCCCGCCGCGCCGCGCGGTGCCACGTTTCGGCAAAGCATTCGTCAGCGCTGTATTGCCCGGTGAGGCAGGCAAAACTGCAGACGAACGGATAGCGCCCGGCGTTGTTCAGCGCATGCACGTTGCTCTGATAGCAGGCCGGCCCGTCCGCCCAATATGTTACATCACCATGCCCGGAATAAATCCCCAGCACCCGCCCATCATTAAACGCCGCCGTCACCTGCGCCGCAGTTGCGCCGTAGGTTTTTGTGTAGAGCTTGTCAGACGTAAAACTGCGCGGGGTAAGATATGTGGAAATAACGTAATTGTGCGTCCCTTCCGTTATGGTGTAATTATCATGGCCAGCCATAAACACGGCCTTGGACATCCACGCCCCTAGCACCGCAGTCTCATACGTTATCAGCTTGTCTATCACCGCGTTCAGCTGCGCGTTGTTCTGCACACTGAATCGGCCCACGGGGAAATCCGGCAGCCAGTCGGCCCCGCCGTCTATGCACGCATAGTACAAATCCGAATCGGGATTGTCGGTCATCGTGCTCACAAAGCGCGGAATGAAAGCTGTATCTCCGACGAGCAGCAGTGCATCGGGGCGCGTGTTCACATTCTGATAGCGTGCGCGGATAAAGTTGGTGATCGCCGCCGCCGTCCCACCTATCGTCGTGTTCGTAATATCCACCTCCCAGCCCATGGCGGCCTTGTGCGCAACAAATGCCGCCAGATTTGTGGCAAACAGCGTATGGGCGATGACTAGCAAACGCGGCGGCGTGGCTGCCCGCGGGGCGGCAGGGAGCGCCGCCCCATTGCACGCCAGCCGGCGCACCAGCGCATCCTCGCGCAGTGTCCGCGGCGAAACCGCTTCCATATCATCGAATTCGACGGTGACGGACAGCCCCGCATGCAGCCGGTAGCGCTTCAGCCCCGGCGCGTACTGCACCGGCGCAAGCTCCAAGAGCATCATCCGCTGCCCCGCCACCTTCCCAGCCGGCACAAGCCGCACCACCTCCGCTGGCTGATACTCCGCCGAGGCATACGCCGCGGCATCCCGCACAAACGGCGCCGCTTCCAGCGCGCCCGGCACTTTCGGCACGGGCGGCTGCACCGGCAGCGGCTCGCCCGGCAGCCCTAATTCCTCCGCCCCCGCCTCGCACACCACTGACGTAAACCCTGCCCGCGGCGCTACTGCTTCCGGCACCGCCACCAACTGGCGCACCACCGGCAGCATCGGCGCGCCGTGCCGCTCCGTGTGGCCGGCACCGGCAATGTCCAATTCCACAAACGTCCCGTGCGGCGTCCGTACCGCCGTCACGTCAAGTGCAACATCGCCCACCGCCACATTCACCCGTCCCCTGGCGGCATTCACCTCCATTGGCCGCCGCGCCGCCCCTGCTGCCGCTGCGCGCGCCCTCTCATACCCCCCGCCGCACCGCACCATCAGCGCCCCGGCCTCCGCGCGCTCCGCCCGCGCCACCGCCCCCTCCCCGCGCCACGCCAGCAGTGCCGCCACCCCCACCCCCAGCACCCGCAAGACTCTTAACTGCTTTCTCATCCTTCCATTATACCACACTCCCATTCCCCAGTCCATCTCCTTCATACCCGCACCCTCCCTCCTTTGCGCCCCTTTCCGTTCCTTTCTTCCCCCTCCCGGCATTAACAAACTATACGTCGACCACGGCGCTCAGAGCTTGTTGCCAGCTACGAATCATTTCAATTGCAGGCGGACGAGGTACTGCGCGCGCGTGGCTATTCCGAAGGAACAAACTGGCGCACCTGCCGCTTCCCCGGCCATGAGCATTCAGAGCGTGCTTGGCGCCAGCGTGTCCATATCCCGCTCGAATTCCTGCTCAAGTAACATCTAAAACTCATTGCCAAAAACACACCTTCTCGCTTTCCTCCCCACATCGTAAATCTCACTTCTCCCGCACTCCAACGCTTTTGTTATGCAACATTTGCTTTTCACATTCCCTCTTCCTCCCCAATCGCCGCTCGCCATTCGCCACGCGCTATTCGCCATTCGCTCTTCGCTCTTCTCTGCCGCGCCGCTGCACCGCCTCCTTGCCCCATGGGTCATTTGTCATAGGTTATTTCTCATCGCTCATTTATGCAGCACTTGTGACTTCGTACTTCGTTCATTCTGCCTTCTGACTTCTCCTTGGAGCCTTGGTGCCTTGGTGGTTCCCTCCCCCGAATCGTAAATCGTAAATGGTCGTGTCCCCATCCCCGCCGCACAATATTTCCACTGCGCCGCCGTCATCATTAGTATGAGACTCACCTCATCACAACCGCATTGTCTGTATGCACCAGCGGCACCGGGCCGCCGGGCAAGTCAATGCTTCACCGTTTGCAAGGAGAAACCCGCGTGAACACATCACCTCTTATCTGCACGGCAGCAGTGGTGCTGCTGGGCATGGCAGCATCTGCGTTTGCCGGCGAAGGCTGCTGCCCGGAGCAGTCAGCCAAGCCTGCCAACATGAAAGGCCAGGCGCTTGGCCCGCGGCCGCAGTCCGGCATGGAACCGGGCGCGATGATTCTGCAACATTTTGAGAAGGTGCAGCCGCCTTTGTCGGACGCACAGAAGGAGCAGATCAAAAAACTGGCCGAACAAACGCGCGCCAAAATCATGGCCGCCAAGACGCCGGAAGAACGCCGCGCCATCCACATGGATATGCGCAAGACCATCGTGAATACCATCCTGACGGAAGAACAGCGCGCTTCCATGCCTTATCACGGCAAGGGTCCACGCGCGCAGGGTGCGCCCCGCGTTCCCCCGCCTGTTCTGCCGCATCTCATGGCCCCCGGCGAAGGTATCATCCAGCATTTCGCCAGCGTTACACCTCCCCTCTCCGACGAGCAAAAAGCTCACATCAAACAACTCGCCGCAGAAACCAATGCCAAAATCATGGCCGCCACGACGCCGGAAGAACGCCGCGCCATCCACGCAGACATGCGCAAAACCATCGTGAATACCATCCTGACGGAAGAACAGCGCGCCTCCCTCCCCTACCACGGCAAAGGGCCGCGTGCCCGCTGGCGCAAAGCCCCCATGCCACCGCTCCCGCCGCCCCCACCGGCT
>Ga0308414_1000385_pt1:0-15000 | contig 28160 bp, 19 predicted proteins | sample HotsprSampleOS50_FD_205667 | JGI IMG/M metagenome (GOLD analysis project Ga0308414, IMG submission 205667) | Hot spring phototrophic mat microbial communities from Octopus Spring, Yellowstone National Park, Wyoming, United States - 20090730_OS50 ...
GGTTCCCGTTCCCGTCGAACTTCGCGCACTCGTTGGCCGCCGCCGTCCCGCTGAACAACTGGATCTTCGAGCCGTTCCCCTGCAGCGCCGACGGCGCGATCTGGCTCAGCGCCAGCTGCCCGCCAATCTGGCTGAAACTGTAATCGCCCGCCTGCGCCGCCACCGCCCCCGTCCGCCCGAACACCGAACTCACCGCGCCCGAACCGCCTCCCCCGGCTCCCCCGCTCGCGTTCACCACGCACCGCCCGCTTTGCGGCAACACAAATTCCACCTGCGCCTCGTTCTCGTTCAGAACCACGATCCGGTTCGCGATCACCTGCTGCTCGTTCTCGTCCACGCAACCCACCAGCACATTCCGCGTGCCCAATCCATGGTTCAACAAAACCGCAGACTGGTTCGCGAACGAGAGGCTGAAATTCACCCTCCCGCCGCAGGGCGTCCTGGCCGACACCAGGTTGCCGTTCTCATCGAATTCCGCGCAATCGCCTGCCTGCACCGCGCCGCCGCCGAAAGCCTGGAGCAGGCTGCCCGCCCCGTTCTTGCCCGTCACCCCGGACAATTCGCTCAGCGAGTGCCCGTGGGGCGCCGCAGCCACCCACTGGCCCGCGCTGTTGCACACATAGAGGCCCGCCCCCGTTCCCGCCGCCACCGCCACCGCCTCGCCTGCCGCACAGCCCGCCGGCAACACGGTCACCACGCGCGCCGGCTTCGTTTGCGGGAACCCGCTGAAGTCCGCCGAGCGCCCTTGCGTGGGCAGGTGAATGCTGCTCTGCCCCCAGCCAAGCCCCGCCCAAACAAGCCACAGAATCCCGCTCTTCCATGCTCTCCTTCGCACGCTCTTGCCTCCTGCATCGCCTCCGGTTGCCCGATTCCGCGACTCGACGTCAAGGCTAGGCGTGCCGCCGCGCACCGGTCCGGCCGTCAGAACAGAACTCACACATTTTGCAGCAGAAACATTTCCTGCATATCCTGTGAACGCTCCCGCCGGAGCCTCGTGCTACCATCAGGAGTAAAGCGTTTGGCGGTCGCCGGCCCCGTGGCCCGCAGCCCGCCCGGGAGGAACTCGATCAGCCTCATGGATTCCCCTGCCGCCGTGGCAGACCAGCCTCGCTTCGCTTCGGCTTGTCCTGGCCGCCCCATTCGCCTGTTGCTGATCGCCTACGCGTTCCCGCCCGCCGGCGGCATCGTCGTCATGCGCGCTCTGAGCCTGGCCAAGTATCTTCCCGCCTCGGGTTTCCACGTCCACGTCCTTTCCGCGCGCAACCCCGTGGTCCCCGTTCTGGATCACGGCCTCCTCCATCATCTGCCGCCTTCGGTCAGGCTGCACCGCGCCCTCACCCCGGAGCTGCCGTTCCGCTTCCGCAAGCGCCTGTGGGAACTCGTCGCCGGCCGCAAGCCCGCTTCCGGCCGGGAGGAGGCTCCTTCCTCGCCAGCCTGGAAATCGCGGCTCGCCGAAGCCGCCCGCCGCGTTTTTTGTCCGGATCCGCAGGTCGTTTGGACGCCGTTTGCCATCCGCGTCGCCCGCCGCATCATCCGCCGCCATGCCATCGATGCGGTCCTCGTCACCGCCCCGCCGTTCTCCGTCTTCCTCATCGGCAACGCCCTCAAGCGGTCCTTCCCGCAGATCAAGCTGATCAGCGACTTCCGGGACGAGTGGCTCCGCTTTTACCTCACCGACTTCGATTTCCTCCGGAGCGAGGCCATCCGCCGCCGAGCTGAAAAGATCGAAAAGGAAACCGTTGCCCTCTCGGATCTCGTCGTCGCCGTCACTGAATCCTCGCTCCGCGAAATCCGCTCCCGCTACCCGTCCCAACCCGACTCGAAGTTCGCCCTCATCCACAACGGCTACGACCCCGACGCACTGCGCCCGCTGTTTTCCCGGTCTCAGCCCCGGCCTCCCGCGCCGCCGCGCGAAAAGGTCATCATCACCCACATCGGCACCGCCTACCGCACCGCCTCGCCCGCCTGGTACTTCCAGGCTCTCGACGGACTTCCGGCGGAGATTCGCGACCGCATCGAAACCCGTTTCATCGGCCGCGTCTCGGAGACCGAAGAGCGCCTCCTCGCCTCCCGTGGCCCCTCGGTTCGCCTTCTCGGCTTCCTTCCCCAGGCCGAGGCCCTCCGTCACATCGCCGACACGGACTTTCTCCTGCTGACCATGACCAACGAGTTCAGCCTCCCGGGCAAGCTGTTTGAATACCTCGCCTCCGGCAAGCCGATCATCGCCCTCTCTCCCGCCCACGGCGAGGTCGCCAGGCTCATCGCCGAGACCAACGCCGGCTGGTGCGTCCCGCACGACCACCCGGAAGCCGTGCGGCAGGTCCTCGCGCAAGCCGTGCGCCATGCTGCCGAAGGGACCATCCCCTTTCAGACTCGCCGGGACGTCGTCTCCTGTTACGAACGGCCCCGCCTCGTTGCCGAATACGCCCGCCTGATCCGCGAGCGCCTGTTCCCCGTAAGCCTCTCCGCCGATGCAATAGACTGAGAGTTTCCCCGTTATCCCTTATGTCCACCGCGCCTCAACAGCCTCTCCCCCCGCAGGGCGCCGCCCTGCTTGAGAAGATTCGCACCCGCTCTGCCCGCGTTGGCGTCGTCGGCCTCGGCTATGTTGGCCTCCCTCTCGCCGTCGAATTCGCCAAAGCCGGCTTCCTCGTCACCGGCATCGACGTCTCCTCCTCCAAGGTGGAACGCCTCAACGCAGGCGAAAGCTACGTGCAGGACGTCCCCTCCGCGGACGTCGCCGGTCTCGTCTCCCGCGGCCTGCTCCGCGCCACCACCGACTTTTCCGCCGTCGCCTCGCTGGAAACCATCAATATCGCCGTCCCCACCCCGCTGCGAAAAACCAAGGACCCCGACATGAGCTTCGTGGTCAACGCGGCCCAGTCCATCGCCCGCCATATCCACCCGGGCCTGCTCGTCATCCTCGAGTCCACCACCTATCCCGGAACCACCGAGGAGCTTCTGCTCCCCATGTTTGAAGCCTCCGGCCTCAAGGCCGGCGCCGACTTTTTCCTGTGCTTTTCGCCGGAACGCGTGGATCCCGGCAACCCCAAGTACCAGACGAAGAATATTCCCAAAGTGGTCGGCGGCATCACCCCGGCCTGCACGGCGCTCGGCGCCTCTCTTTACGGCATGGCGCTCGACACCGTCGTCCCGGTCAGCAACACGGTCGTCGCGGAAATGGTCAAGCTGCTCGAAAACACGTTCCGCATGATCAACATCGGCCTCGTCAACGAGCTCGCCGTCATGTGCCACCGCATGAACATCAACGTCTGGGAGGTCATCGACGCCGCCGCCACCAAGCCTTTCGGCTTCATGCCCTTTTACCCCGGCCCTGGCCTCGGCGGCCATTGCATTCCCATCGATCCCTTCTACCTCTCCTGGAAGTCCAAACAGGCAGGCATCGAAGCCCGCTTCATCGAGCTCGCCGGCCATATCAACGGCGACATGCCGCGGTGGGTCGTCTCCCGCATCCAGGACGCCCTCAACGACCAGGCCAAGCCGTTGCGCAACTCCCGCATCCATATCCTCGGCGCCGCCTACAAGCGCGACATCGACGACGTCCGCGAATCGCCCGCCCTCGACATCATTCACCTGCTCCTCCAGCGCGGCGCCGTCGTCTCCTACTCCGACCCTTACGTGCCCGAACTGCGCCTCGACTCGGCCGCCTTGCGCTCGCAACCCTTCGAAACCCTTTCCTCCTGCGATTGCGCCGTCATCGTCACTGACCACCGCGCGTTCGATTACGACGCCATCGTCCGCCTCGCGCCCCTCATCCTCGACACCCGCAACGCCCTCCGCGGCCGTCCCGAACCCCATATCCTCCGCCTCTAGCCCATGACCAACATCCTCACCGTCGACGTCGAGGACTACTTCCACCCCACCGAGGTCCAGCGCTCGGTCGATCCTTCCGTTTGGGATTCGCTCCCCTCGCGCGTCGAACACGCCACCTCCATCGTGCTCGACCTGTTCGATGCCGCGGGCGTGAACGCCACCTTCTTCATCCTCGGCTGGGTCGCCCGCCGCCACCCCTCCCTGGTTCGCCGCATTGCCGCCGCCGGTCATGAAGTGGCCTGCCACAGCTTCGCCCACTCCCTCGTCTCCTCGCTCACGCCGCACCAGTTCCGCCAGGACACCCGCGACGCCGCTGACGCCATCGCCCAGGCCTGCGGCGCCCGGCCCCGCGCCTACCGTGCCCCCAGCTTCTCCGTCACCGCCCGCTCTCTCTGGGCCCTCGAGATCCTCCTCGAATGCGGCTTCACCACCGATTCCAGCATCTACCCCGTCCGCCACGACCGCTACGGCATCCCGGGCCACCCGTGCTTCCCTCACCGTATCCAGACCCCCTCCGGCCACATCCTCGAAGTGCCGCCCGCCGCCGTTCCTCTGGGCGCAGCCCGCAACGCCCCCGCTGGAGGCGGAGCCTACCTCCGCCTGCTCCCCTACGCCTATACGGCCGCCTCCATCCGCATCTTGAACCGCGCGCACCGCGCCCCGGCGTGCCTCTATGTCCACCCTTGGGAGTTTGACCCGCACCAGCCCCGCCTCGCCGCCGGCCCCGTGGCCAGATGGCGCACCTACCTCGGACTCCGATCCATGGCGCGCAAGCTCTCGCGCTTGATCGCCGAGTTCTCGTTCGCGCCCCTTGCGATCGTCTGTCCCCCGGATGGCGCCTATCCCTCGTTCCGCCCTGCTTCAGCCCGATCCGCCTAAAACCGGAATGCCGCGGCGCTGGGGCTCCAGGTCAGGTGCAACGCCACAAACCTCCTCCACTGCCTCGAAGCGGTCGGCGTTTCGAAATAAGAATATCCGCCGTTCAGTCCCATGAACAGGTCGCCCGCGATCCGCAGGCCCGTGCTCGCGCCCACGGAAGCACTTTCCAGGCTGCTGCTCTGCAACAGCCCGCTCCACCGGAAGTACCCGCCAAAAACCCCGAAGCTCGCCCGCCCAAAACTCCGGCCCGCCGACCCGAACACCGCATCCCGCTTCGAGGCCAGAATTACCCCGTTGCCCGGATTCACTCCGTGCGAATATCCGATGCTCGTTCCCCACTGCCGCCAGCTCCGGTTCAGCGCCGCCGTTCCTTGCCACCCGTAAAACTGCCGCTTCTGCACTTCAAGCTGCGCCGCCACGCCAAGCAGCAACGCAATTTCCGGATCCACCGCCACCGCTCCCAGAAATTTCGTGTCCATTCGGTAGCCCCCGAACTGCAACGATACCTGCGTCTGCGGCGAAAGCTGGTGGCTGAGCCCCACGCCTGCAAACTGCGCCCGGTTGTCTCCGAACAGCGCAGGATAGGAAAACGTGCTGTACCCGTACCTGAAACCGATTGCCGTCCGCTGGCTGATCCGGTAGGAGGCCCCGCCGAGCACGCCTGTCGAATTCAGGTCGCTCAGCCCTCGCCCCTTGCGCCTCACGAAACTCGCCTGCAGCGCCCCCTGGAATGACCAGCGCATCGTCGGCTGGTATGTGGCCCCCGCGGACGTCGAGTAAAAATTCACCCTCGAGCTGAACAGTTCGTTGTCGACCAGCCCGTTCGCGCCGAATTCATCCAGGGCCGTGCCGAGCAGGTTGGCTTGCGGCAACAATGACACTCCTCCTACCCCCCAGCCGCCGAAAATCCCCGCTGGCGCGCCCAAGCCGAATCCTCCCAGGCTGGAACCCGCCAGTTGGGAAGCGAACAGCCCGACACGATTCGTTGCCCGGTGCTGCACCGTGACGCCCGCCACCTGGCTCATTCCCGCAATGCCCGCACGCCCGTTGAACCGTTGGTAGTTCACCGTGTAAAAGAGTCCCAGCGAGGTCCTTTCCCACGCCTTCACCCCGCTGATCCCCGCCGCGCCGCCGTAGCCGTAGAAGTCCCTCCGCGTCCCGGGTTGCACCCGGTCTTGCCCCAGGGTTTGCGAGTAAGCGCCGTTCGCCGACACCCACGGCCGGAACGCTGCCCTCGAAGGATCCATATTCCCCATGTTCCCGCCGCCGAACAATCCCCCGCCCAAGCCTCCAACCCCCCACTGCGCGCGCGCGAGTCCGGCTGAAATCAGCATCCCGGCCGCCAATCCCAGCGCGGTCATCCCGGTTTGGGTCAATCTCATGGGTCCTCCTGGGTGCGCATGGCAGCGGCGCCGCGCGCACTTCCGCTTTCGGCCTCTGGCATCCCCAATTCTACGACTTCCGCCGCCCGCTTCGTGGCCCCGCCGGTACTAAGGATTGCGCCATCCCGTACTCGCCGGCGGCGCTATGGCCGGGAGCCAATCCTCCGTTACACTGGAATCAGACCGCGATGCCCGCCTCGGCTACCGTGCGACCATTCTCCCTGTTGCTGGCGGCTTCCTTGCTCGCATCGCCCGCTGCTTCTCAGCAGCCGCAAGGCCCATTGGACGCTTCCCCTTCTCTGTTCTCCGTCCTCGCCGCTCTCAACGCCGCCGGTTACAGCGAAGGGCTCAACTCGCCCAACACCCATCCGCTGCGCCGCCAGATGCTGGCTTGGGTCGAACAGCGCAAACCCCCGTCGCTGGACAAGATCCGCGATTTCATCTCCGAGCGCCGCGCCGAAAACCCCGCCGCCGAGCTCGCCCGCTACATCACCCTCGCCCTCAGCACCGACGGTCCGCCGCATTTCAAGCCCCGCTTCGCCCCCAGCCTCATGCCTCCGGAGACTCTCCCTCTGGAAGGCTTCCTGCCCCTGCTCGCCCGCTTCCATCGCGAAGCCGAACTCGACGAAGCTTTCCAGCGCGCCCAGCCGTACTTCGAGCAGGTCATCTCCCAGTACCATCAGCCTGTAACCGAGGCCATCCTCGAGTCCAACGCCTACCTGCGCAATCCCACCTCCGGCCTCCGCGGACGCCGCTTCCAGATCTTCATCGAATTGCTCGCCCCTCCTAATTTCGTCATCTCCCGCCTTCTCGGCGACGACTTCTTCGTCATTGTCACCCCTTCCCCTCGCCCCCGCGTCCGCGACATCCGTCACGCCTACCTCGACCACCTGATCGACCCTCTCACCATCCGTTACGGCCCGGTCCTTGACTCCAAAAAGCCGCTCGCCGATCTCGCCCTCGGTTCGCCGCTCCTCGCCGAAGAGTACAAGAACGATTTCTCCCGCCTTGCCGCCAAGAGCGCCGTTTACGCAGTGGAGGCCCGCCTGGCCCGCTCTCAAGGCCCTGCCATCGTCCAGCAGGCCATGCGCGAAGGCTTCATTCTCACCGCTGCCTTCTACGACTCCCTCGCCGAATACGAAAAGCAGGAAGAGTCCTTCGCCCTTTACTTCCGCAAGATGATCGAGTCCATTGATCTCGCCCGCGAAGACCGCCGCATCGCCGGGATCGAGTTCGCCTCCGCCCCGGCCGTCCGCAAAGTCGACGCTCCCAAGCCGCCTCCCCAATCGCAGGCCGAGTCCGGACTCGAGCAGGCTGAAAAGCTCTACGAGGCGCGCGACCTCGACGCCGCCGGCGCCCTCTTCCGCCGCGTCTATGCCTCCGATGCCGCCCCCGCCCTCAAGGCCCGCGCCGCCTACGGCCTCGGCCGCATCGCCGCCCAGCAGAAGAATCTCGACCTCTCCCAGCAATGGTTCGAGCGCACTCTCGAACTCGACCCGGAACCCTTTGAACGCGCCTGGGCTCTCGTCTACCTGGGCCGCCTTGCCCGCGCCGCACGCGACCCCGAGCTCGCCATGCAGCGCTACAAGGCCGCCTTGGCTGTAGAGGGCGCAAGCGAGGCGGCCCGCAAAGCCGCCCAGTCCGAACTGGCCCAGTTGGCCGCCCAGTTGCAGCCTCCCCAGGCGCCATGATCTTTTCAGAGGTAAGGAACCATCCCCAATGACCCGTCCATTGATTCACTCTCTCCTCGTTTCCGCGCTGGCCGCCGCCTTCGCCCTCGCGCAGACCGCCAACCCCAACCCCCCGCAGCCGAAAAGCCAGAAAGAACTCGACGCTGTCCAGGCCATCTTCCAGGCGCCCGATCCCGACGCTCGCATTGCCGCCGCCAAGGAACTCGTCACCAAGTTCGCCGAAACCGACTTCAAGGCCACAGCCTTCTACATCGGCGCCTTCTCTTACCAGCAGAAAGGCGACCTCGAAAACGCCATCGTCTGGGCCGAGCAGGCTCTCGACGCCGACCCCAGGTTCTACGCCGCCCAGCTCATGATCGCCAACGCGCTCGCCCTCCGCACCAAGGAGTTCGATCTCGACCGCGAAGAAAAGCTCGGCCGCGCCGAAAAGCTCGCCAAGGAAGCCATCAACACCATCAATTCCGCCCCCAAGCCCCGTCCCGATATCACCGACGAGCAGTGGGAAGCCGCCAAGAAGGACTTCATCGCCCAGGCTCACGAAGCCATGGGCCTCGCCGCGCTCGTCCGCAAAAAGTATGACGTCTGCGCCTCGGAACTCTCCACCGCAGCCTCGCTCGCTTCCCAGGAGGACGCTTCCCTGATGGTCCGCCTGGCCAACTGCCAGCTCCAGGCCGGCAAGCCCGACGAGGCGCTGACTCTCCTCGACAAGGTCCTCAACGACCCCAACGTCTCCGGCCAGGTCAAGTCCGTCGCCGCACAGCTCAAGGTCGACGCCAACAAGAAGAAAGCCGAAGCCGCCAAGTAAACCCCGATGTCTGCGCCGCCGGAGGAGCTGGAATCCCTGCTCGGCTACCGCTTCCGCGACCGGGAACTGCTCCTCCGCGCGCTCACTCACAAGTCCCTCCGCGCCGAGTCCTCGGAGGACGTTCAGCACAACGAGCTTTTGGAATTCCTCGGCGACTCCATCCTCGGCTTCCTCGCCTCCGAGTTCGTCTACCGCCTCGTCCCCGGCGGACGCGAGGGCGATCTTTCCCGTCTCAAGGCCCACCTCGTCAGCGCATCCCGCCTCCACTCGGTCGCCGTCGCTCTCGACCTGGGCCGCTTCCTCCGCCTCGGCAAAGGCGAGGAACAAAGCGGCGGCCGCGCCAAAAAAGCCCTCCTTGCCGACGCGGTCGAGGCCCTCCTCGCCGCCATCTACCTTGACGCCGGCCCAGTCGAGGGCCTGGATTTCTGCCGCCGCCTCCTCGAGCGCCACCTCTGGCCTCTCCTCGATTCCAGAACCGCCGCCCCCGGCGAGATCCCCATCGATCCCAAGAACGCCCTTCAGGAACTCGCCCAGGCCCGCAAGCTCCCCCTTCCCCGTTACGCCCTCATCGCCCAGTCCGGCCCGGAACACGCCAAGCTCTTCACCGTCGAGGTCCGCCTCGGCCCCGGCCGCGCCGCCGCCGCACAGGGCAGCTCCAAGAAGGCCGCCTCGCAGAAGGCCGCCGCCATCCTGCTCGATCAACTCCGCGCCGAACCCGAGGCCTCCGCCGAACAGGCCGGCCCGCCCCGGTCGGATAAGTCCACAATTTCAGAGTATTTTCTCTGAATTGCCGGCCCGGATCGGGATACGCTGGAGGGAGGAGCCATCGTATCCATGATTGATCGAGCATCCCGTCTTCGCGCGGCTCTGGAACGCCGGCAGGCCCTCGTTGTCCCCGGTTGCCACGACGCCCTCAGCGCGCGCGTCATCGAATCCGCCGGTTTCGAGGCCGTCCAGGTGTCCGGCTTCGGCCTCGCCGGCTCGCTGCTGGCCCTCCCCGATGTCGGACTTGCCGAGATGAAGGACATCCTCGACATCACCGGCAACATCAACCGCGCCGTGAAGATCCCTGTCATGGCCGACATCGACACCGGCGGCGGCAACGCCCTCAACGCCGCCCGCATCACCGAACGCCTCATCGAAATGGGCCTCGCCGGCGTCAACATCGAGGACCAGGTCTTCCCCAAGCGCTGCGGCCACATGGAAGGCAAGCAGGTCATCAGCGCGGAAGAGATGGCCGGCAAGGTCCGCGCCATGGCCGACGTCCGCGCCCGCAGCGGCCGCGACCTCGTCATCAACGCCCGCACCGACGCCTGCTCCGTCCTCGGCCTCGACGAAGCCATACGACGCGCCAATCTCTATCTCGAAGCCGGCGCCGACATGGCCTTTATCGACGGCATCGGAACCCGCGCCGACATCGAGCGCGCCGTCCGCGAAATCCGCGGCCTGCTTTCGGTCAACTTCATGGACGCCGTCACCGGCGTCAAGACCGAACTTGTCCCCGTCCCCGAACTCGCCGCCATGGGCGTCGCCCGCGTCTCCATCCCCGTCGCCTCCATCATGGTCATGCACCGCGCCCTCACGGATTTCTTCTGCGACCTCCGCAATTCCCCCACCGGCATCCTGGCCGGCGAAACCCGCCGCCTCACGTCCTTCAAGGACTATACGGCCTTCGTCGGCCTGCCTGAATACCGCGAACTCGAAAACAGGTATCTTCCCCCGCGCTCCAGCGCTTCCTGAGGAGGGTCCCGCTCATGACACTCGCTGAAAAGATCCTCGCCCGGGCCTCCGGGCGCTCCCGCGTCGCACCCGACGAAATCGTCGTCGCGCAAGTCGATCTCGCCATGAGCCACGAGAACGCAGACCTCGTCCGCAAGGCGTTCCTCGAAATCGGCGTCCCGCGCGTCTGGGACCCCGAGAAGATCGTCATCATCTTCGACCACCGCATCCCCGCAGAGAGCGAGAAGACCGCCGCCACCCACAAGGCTGTCCGCGAATTCGTCCGGCAGCAGGGCATCCGCCATTTCTATGACGTCGGCCGCGGCGGCATCTGCCATCAGGTGCTCGCCGAGAACGGCCACGTCCAGCCCGGCATGGTCGTCGTCGGCACCGACTCCCACACCACCACCCACGGTGCCTTCGGCGCCTTCGCCACCGGCATCGGCGCCACCGAGATGGCCGGCGTCTGGGTCGAAGGCAAGCTCTGGTTCAAGGTTCCCTCCACCATTCGCATCGAAGTGGAAGGCGAATTCGCCCCATGGGTCTCGGCCAAGGACCTGATCCTCTGGATCATTGGAAAAGTCGGCGCCGCCGGCGCCGATTACCGCGCCGTCGAGTTCGACGGCAGCGCCGTGCGCCGCATGACGGCCGCCTCCCGCATGGTGCTCTGCAACCTCTCCATGGAAATGGGCGCCAAGGTCGCTTTCACCCCGGTCATGGAGATCGCGCCCGACGCCGGCGCGAAATACGAGCGCGCCATCCACGTCAACCTCGATTACGATATTCCCGAGCCGCAGGTCGCCTGCCCCCACTCCGTCGATAACGTCAAGCCTGTTTCCGCCCTCGCCGATGTCCCCGTCCACCAGGCCGTGCTCGGCTCCTGCACCAACGGCAGGCTCGAAGACCTCGAAGTTGCCGCCTGCATCCTCTCCGGCCGCCGCGTGCACCCGCAGACCCGCCTCATCATCATCCCCGCTTCCCAGCGCGTCTGTCTCGACGCCATGCGGCTCGGCTATCTCGAGACGCTCATCGAAGCCGGGGCCATCGTCAATCCGCCCGGCTGCGGCCCCTGCGTCGGCGTGCATCAGGGAATTCTCGCCGCCGGCGAAGTCTGCATCTCTTCCACCAACCGCAACTTCATCGGCCGCATGGGCAGCAAGGATTCCTTCGTGTATCTGGCCAGCCCGGCTGTCGTCGCCGCATCCGCCGTCGCCGGGCGCATCATCCATCCGGAATTCGTCATGGCGAAGGAGAACGCCCATGTCTGACGCCACCCCCATCCTCCGCGGCCGCGTCGCCGCCGTGCTCGGCCCCAACATCGATACCGACGTCATCTACCCCGGCCGCTACCTCAACATCACCGACCGCGAGAAGACCGCCGAACACCTCTTCGAGCTGGCTTGGCCCGAGATCCGCTCCCGCATCCGCCCCGGCGATTTCATCGTCGCCGCCGCCAACTTCGGCTGCGGCTCGAGCCGCGAGCAGGCCGCCGCTGCCCTGAAGTTCTCCGGCTGCGGCGCCGTCATTGCAGCCAGCTTCGCGCGCATCTTCTTCCGCAACGCCATCAACCTCGGCCTGCCCGCCCTGGTGAGCCCCTCGGCAGCCATTGAATGCCGCGAAGGCGACGAGCTGGAAATCGACCTCGCCGCGGGCGAGATCCACAATCTCTCGCGCAACCTCACCATCGCCGCCGCCCCCTTGGACCCGCGCGCCATAGAGCTGATCCGCTCGGGCGGACTCATCCCCTGGCTCAAAGCGAAGTACGCCGCGCCCGCCGCAGGCTGATTCACAGCAGGAGGATTCAATTCATGGCCAAACACCAGATCGCATGGCTCCCCGGCGACGGCATCGGCGTCGAAGTCGCCGAAGCCGCCCGCCTCGTCCTCGACGCCGCCGGCTTTGATGCCGAATACCACCACGGCGACATCGGCTGGCGCTTCTGGGTCACGGAAGGCGACGCGCTCCCACAGCGCACGCTCGAACTGCTCAGGCGCACCGAGTGCGCCTTCTTTGGCGCCATCACCTCGAAACCCGCCGCTGAAGCCGCCCGCGAACTCGCCCCAGAACTCCAGGGCCGCGGCCTCACTTACCGCAGCCCCATCGTCCGCATGAGGCAGTTGCTCGACCTCTACATCTGCCAGCGTCCGTGCCGCGCTCTGCCCGGCAATCCGCTCAACTACCGCGAGGGGATCGACATCGTTGTCTTCCGGGAAAACACCGAAGGCATGTACGTCGGCGTCGAATTCCCCCAGGTGCCCGAGTCGTTCTACGCCGAGAAGGCGATGGGCCGCATCCCGCGCGATGCCGCCATCTCGGTCCGCTCGATCACCGCGCAAGCCTCTTACCGGATCGTGAAGGCCGCCTTCGAGTTCGCCCGCCGCAACGGCCGCCGCAAGGTCACCGCCGTCCACAAGGCCAACGTCCTGCGCGCCACCTGCGGCCTCTTCCTCGAACAGGCCACCGAGGTCGCCGCCGCCTACCCGGACATCGAGTTCGACACCGCCAACGTCGATGCCATCTGCATGTGGCTGCTTAAAAACCCCCACAACTACGACGTCATCGTCACCACCAACCTGTTCGGCGACATCCTCTCCGACCTCTGCGCCCAGTTGGTCGGCGGCATGGGCTTCGCCTACAGCGGCAACATCGGCGAAAACTACGCCGTCTTTGAGCCGACCCACGGCTCCGCGCCGAAGTACGCCGGCCTCAACAAGGTCAACCCCATCGCCTCGATCCTCGCCGCCGCCATGATGGCCGGCTGGACCGGCGAGAAAGACATCGAGGCCGCGATTCACAAAGCTGTCGAAGAGGTGGTCCGCCGCGGCGAAGTCCGCACCTACGACATGGGCGGCTCGTCCACCACCCTGCAGATGGCCGAAGCCATCGCCGCCGAAGCCTCCCGCCTCCGCGCCGGCCTCCCCTGAGGTCGCCGCGGCGGACCCGGAAATCGAAAGAATCCGGCTGGACGTTTCTGACGCCACGTGCCGCGGGCGAGCGCCCGATGAATTCGCGCCGCGGGAGACTCAAAGCAATGCTTGACCGGCCGGAACAAATGCGGCCGGCTCCGCCATCCCCGGCGGGGCGTCCCCACCCGGCCGGGCTGCGCAACGCTGCGCTGCGCGCTCCGGTCTGCCCGCGCCGGCGTGCGGCAGACCGGTTTTTACGGACAGGAAGACCGGCGCCCCCGCCGTCGTAACCGCCAACCCTTCATCCCGCCCCGGCAAGTCGAGGATCCAGCCCCCTCCTTCCTGAGAACTCCTCGTCCGCGCTGGCGGCGCCGTCTCAATTGGCCCCGCGTCCGAACAATACATGGGGAATCGTCCGCAGGATGATCTCGGCGTCGAGCATCAGGCTCCAGTGGTCGATGTACTCAAGGTCCAGCCGCATCCACTCATCGAAGTCCAGTTCGTCGCGCCCGGCCAGCGTCCACAGGCAAGTCAACCCCGGACGCATCCGCAGACGCCGCCGCTGCCAGCGCTCGTAGCGCTCGACTTCTTCCGGCACCGGCGGCCGCGGCCCCACGATCGACATCTCGCCCTTGAGCACGTTCCACAGTTGCGGCAGCTCGTCGAGCGAAAACTTCCGCAGCCACCGGCCCAGCGGCGTCAGGCGCGGGTCGTTGGGGATCTTGAAGGCGGTCTTCTTCACGTTGAGATGCGCCACTTCCGCCTTGCGCGCCTCCGCGTCGGCGACCATCGTTCGGAACTTGTACAGCACGAACCGCCGCCCGTTCAGCCCGCACCGCTGCTGCCTGAAGATCGCCGGCCCAGGACTCGTCAGCCGCACCAAAGCGGCGATCAGGGCCATTGCGGGCCACAGCACGAGCAGCGCTCCGCCTGCCAGCGCAATGTCGATGGCCCGCTTCACCAGCAGCCGGAAATCGTCGTGGGGCGCGCCGGCAAACGTCAGCAGCGGCTCCCCGGCCAGGAACTCCAGATCCACCCGGCTGTGCAGGTGCGGCAGAAACCCCAGATGGAACCGCGTGCGCACGCCCTCCTCTTCGCACAGCAGCAGCAGGTCTTCGAGATCGGCCAGTTGCCGCGAATCCACCGCGAACAGCAGGTCGTCCACCACGCGCGTCTCCAGGAGCTGCGGCAAATCGGTGAAGGAGTGCACCGGGTAGGCGCGCGACAGTTCCACCTGGCCGGGCCGCTCGTCCAGGAACCCGGCCAGTTCGAGGCCGTAGCCGCCGCTCTGTTCGACCAGCCGGGCCAGACGCCGGGCTGTTTCTCCCGTGCCGCCGATGTAGACGTAGCGGCGCGCACCGGCGCCGGACCAGCGCCGGTAGCCGTGGCGCGCCAGCAGCCTCGCCGAGGCCAGCAACAGGAACGTGAACAGCGCCCAGAGAGCCAGAAACGGGCGGCTCAGGTCCAGCCGCTGGGTGTACTCGATGATGACGAGCGCCGTCACGGCCACAGCCGACTGCTGGAAGGCCCGGGTGAAGATCCGCAGCGGCCGCGCCGCCAGCACTTCGTCATAGGCGCGGATCCACAGCCCGGACAGCACCCACGCTGCCAGGCCGGCCAGCAGCAGCAGCACGCGCACGGAAGGCGTTAGGAAAAAAACGCGCTCGAGCGGCAGCATCTGGCGCACGGCATAGGCCAGCGCAAAGCCGGCCCAAACCAGGAGAGGGTCTGCAAGTATCAGGAAAGGACGGAGTTTTGCCTGCTGCCGGGAGAACACGTGCCGG
>Ga0308414_1000385_pt1:20000-28160 | contig 28160 bp, 19 predicted proteins | sample HotsprSampleOS50_FD_205667 | JGI IMG/M metagenome (GOLD analysis project Ga0308414, IMG submission 205667) | Hot spring phototrophic mat microbial communities from Octopus Spring, Yellowstone National Park, Wyoming, United States - 20090730_OS50 ...
CAGGGCATAGTGATCCGGTGGTTCTGCATGGAAGGGCCATCGCTCAACGGATAAAAGGTACGCCGGGGATAACAGGCTGATCGGAGCCAAGAGTCCACATCGACGCTCCGGTTTGGCACCTCGATGTCGGCTCATCGCATCCTGGGGGTGAAGAAGCTCCCAAGGGTTAGGCTGTTCGCCTATTAAAGCGGTACGTGAGCTGGGTTCAGAACGTCGCGAGACAGTTCGGTCCCTATCTGTGGTGGGCGTAGGAGATTTGAGGGGGTCTGCCCTTAGTACGAGAGGACCGGGGTGGACGAAGCTCTTGTGTTCCAGTTGTCCCGCCAGGGGCATAGCTGGGTAGCGAACTTCGGTCGGGATAAGCGCTGAATGCATATAAGCGCGAAACCCTCCCCAAGATGAGATCTCCCAACCGTAAGGTAACAAGGGCCCTGGAAGACGACCAGGTTGATAGGCCGGATGTGGAAGCGCAGCAATGCGTTGAGCTTACCGGTACTAATAGCCCGTTCGGCTTGACCATAAGATTTACCACGCACACAGGTTCCGCTCTGTGGCTTCTGCGATTGCCCGTCAATATTCAGCACTCAAGCTCTTCAGGCTTTGGGTGACCATAGCGAGGGGGACACACCCGTTCCCATCCCGAACACGGAAGTTAAGCCCCTCAGCTCCGATGATACTGCCCGCGCAAGTGGGTGGGAAAGTAGGACGTTGCCCGATTATGACAAAGGCTCCGGCGTTCCGCCGGGGCCTTTGCCTTTTCTGCTGCGATCTCCCCTCTGCGCCAGCCCCCGTGTCAACCGCCACCCCATCCGTCGTCCGCCGCCCGCCTCGCTCCCGCTTGACATGCCCCGGCCGTTTCCCGCGCTTGCCCCGAAACAGCCGCTTCCTGCCGCGCATCAGCCGCCGGGAGAACCCTCCGCTACAGACATGGCCGCCCGTGCCGCGGCCGCCACCGCCACGGCGGCGATCGCCGCCGTCTCCGCCCGCAGAATCAGCGGTCCCAGCGACACTGGCCGCCATCCCGCCTCCCCCGCCGCCGCCCGCTCCCGCGGGTCCCATCCGCCTTCCGGTCCGCACAGCAGCGCCACCGAACCCGGCCGCGCCTGCAGCCCTGACATCAGCGGCGGCGCACCCGCCTCTTCATCCAGCAGCAACCGGCTCTCTGCTTCCGCCTGCAGCGCCTCCTCGAACGGAATGACAGCCGCGATGTCCGGCGGGCGCACGCGCCGCGACTGCTGCCCCGCCTCGCGCGCGATCTTCTCCCACCGCGCCCGCCGCTTTTCCGCCGCCGCCTCCAGGCCCTTTTCCGAACGAAGGCTCACGACCGGCGTGATCCTCGCCACGCCCAGCTCGGTCGCCTTCTCGATCATCCACTCGAAGGGATCGAACTTGAACAGCGCCGCCAGCAAATGCACCGGCATGGGCGCGCGCGCCGCCGGCAGCTCCTCGAGCAGCGCGAACTCCACCGTTTCCCTTCCGAACGACTCGATCCGCCCCAGCCACACCCGCTCGCCGTCGGAGAGCTCGTAGACTTGCCCGCGCGCGGCGCGCAGCACGCGGCGCACATGCTCGGCGGTCTCGCCCCGCAGCCACGCCCGCCCCGCCTTCCACTCCTGCGCATAAAACAAACGCCGCGCCATTCTGTTTCAGCATATCCCGCGGCGGCCGCGGGCCTGCGAAAATGGGAATTCGCCATGATTGCCCATCTGCGCGGCGTCCTTCTCGAAAAGCACCCGAACCAGGCGGTCGTCGACGCGCAGGGCGTCGGCTACGACGTCGCCATCCCGATTTCCACGTTCACCGCGCTGCCGGAGCCCGGCGCCGAGGTGCGCCTGAAGATCCACACGGTGGTGCGCGAGGATGCCATCCTGCTGTTCGGGTTTCTCACGGCGCAGGAGAAAGGGCTGTTCGAGAAGCTGATCACGGTCAGCGGCGTGGGGCCGAAGCTCGCCCTCACCGTGCTCAGCGGCATCCCCGCCGCGGATCTGGCGGAGGTGATCCGCGCGGCGGATGTGCAAAAGCTTACCCGCGTGCCCGGCATCGGCAAGAAGACCGCCGAGCGGATCGTGCTCGAGCTCCGCGACAAGATCGACGACAGCCCGCGCCGCGCGGCAGGACTGCCCGGCGCGCCCGCGGTGATCCTCTCGCAGGAGGAAGCCGATGTGGTCAGCGCGCTCGTCAATCTGGGCGCGCAGCGCGCGGCTGCGGAAACCGCCGCGCGCCGCGCCGTGCAGGAGCTGGCGGGCAAGGGGTTTGAAGAGGTGTTCCGCCGCGCGCTCGAGCTGCTGCGATAATCGGAAGTGCCCGAGTGGATGCCTGAGCAGAACAAATCCCGGCGTTTTGTTTCGGCGGAGGCCTCGCCCGAGGAACTGCAGTTCGAGGCGTCGCTCCGCCCGCGCACGCTCGCCGATTTCACCGGCCAGGAGAAGGTGAAGGAGCTGCTCTCGGTGACCATCGAGGCGGCGCGCCTGCGCGGCGAGGCGATGGACCATGTGCTGCTGATCGGCCCGCCGGGGCTCGGAAAGACGACGCTGGCTACCATCATCGCCGCCGAACTGGGCGTGCCCGTTGATCTTTCCAGCGGCCCGCTGCTGCAGCGCAAGATCGACCTGACAGGCATCCTGACCAACCTGCGCGAGCGGCAGGTGTTCTTCATCGACGAGATCCACCGCCTGATGCCGGATGTCGAGGAGGTGCTGTACTCGGCGCTGGAGGATTTCCGGATCGACGTGGTGATCGGGCAGGGGCCGGGCGCGCGGACGCACTCGCTGCCGCTGCACCGCTTCACCGGGGTCGGCGCGACGACGCGGCAGGGGCTGCTGAGCGCGCCTTTGCGGAGCCGCTTCGGCCTGATCCTCTATCTCAAGCACTACGAAGCGCCGGAGATGACGCGGATCGTCATGCGGGCGGCGCGGCTGCTGGAGACGCCCATCGACGCGGACGCCGCGGAAGAGATCGCCCGCCGCAGCCGCGGCACGCCGCGCATCGCCAACCGCCTGCTGCGCCGCGTCCGCGATTTCGCGCAGGTGCGCGCTTCCGGCCACATCACGCTGTCTGTGGCGCGCCAGGCGCTCGACCTGCTCGAGGTCGACCCGCTGGGCCTCGACGAGGTCGACAAGAAGATCATGCTCGCGATCCTCGAAAAATACGGCGGCGGACCCGTAGGGCTGGGCACCATCGCGGCGTCCACCGACGAGGAGCCGGACACGATCGAAGAAGTGTACGAACCCTACCTGATGCAGCTCGGCTTTCTCGACCGCACGCCGCGCGGCCGCGTGGGGACGCCGCGCGCGTTCGAATATTTCGGCGTTCCGCTGCGCCCGTTTCCCGGACAGAACCGCCTGTTCTGAAGCGCGCGGCTACAGCAGCCGCAAGGCCGCCGCATTTGAATAGGACGTCTTTCCGCCTTCGTGCTCGAGAGTAAGCACGGCGGCGATTTCCGCCGCGGGCCGGGAGGCGCCTGCCAGGGCGCTCGTCGCGGTGAGGAAGAACAGCGGCCCCAGCGCCAGGAAGTCATCGCCGGCATACAGCCGGCGCAGCCTGCGGTGGAAAGTCTCCGCCATTTCGCGCGAGAAGCGCGCCATCTCGCCGACGGCGGCCTTCGGGGCGGCGCGCACCAGGCGGTCCACCTCGCGGGCGCAATGCGCCACGTTCAGGACGGCTTCCACCAGAAAGGCGTCGGCCACGAGCAGCGACACGAAGTTCCGGTGTTGCCGCCTCACGCTGGCGAGGATGTAGCGCGTGTCGGCGGGCTCGTAGTATGCGGCCGTCTGTTTTCTGCCGGCGCCGGCGAGCGCTGTCCAGATTTCGGCCAGCCGCTCTCGGAACGCGGGCGAACAGGCCTGGAGCACGGCGTCCACCACCTTGGGGTCCATGAAGTCATAGGAGAGATCTTTCTTTCGCGGACCCGAGCAGGGGGGGCTGCAGGACCATGCCAGCAGAGGGTGGACGGCGCTGGGACGCGAGAACGCCTCCAGCCGCGCCAGATACAGCGCAGGAAGCCACCGGCGCGCCATCCCCTGCACTGCTTGCGCCAGGCGGCTCATGGCCGGAAGATACTCCGGCGACACGGGCGAAGGCGTGTCCATCCAGGCTTCCACGCACGTTCCGGGAAGCTGGAGGTGCAGCGTGGCGGTGCAAGGGACTCCGGGCAGAACCACGTCGCCCAGCCCGTAGGTTTCCAGAACGCGCAGATACGGCGCCTGGACTGTGGCGGGGTCGAGCTGCCGGCGGTTGGTGAAACTGAGCGAGAAGTGGTCGCGCCGCGCCTCGCCGTCGGAGGCGGAAATGGCGGCGGAGAACACCAGCGCCGTCTGCGTGCGCAGGTCTGTCGTGATGGTATCGGAAGCCTGTGCGGTGTAGCGGACCTGAAGGCGGCCGTCCTCCGTGGCGCAGGCCTCGGCCGAAGCGAAGCTTTCCAGGTCTCTCTGCTTGCGGCGCACCCGCAGCAGAGGCGCGTGCAGTTCGAGAAAGAAGCGCCGGGAAAACGTCTCTGTCAGCAGCGCCCGGCGCAGGCGGAGCCGCTCCGCCGATGTTTCCAACACGGGGCTCACATCGCCCTGAGCCAGGCGCGCGGCGGCGGCGAGACCTGCCTCCGTCAGGCGGAACGTGGCGTCGGCCGCCGTTGCCTCGCCTTTGGAGGCGCTGAGGGCCGCGGCGATCCGCAGCTCCCACTGCCGCGCGACGGCTTCCGCTGCGGGCGCGGCCAGTTTCTCCGCGGCGCGCAGCCACGGATCGAGGACGGTCTTAAGGTTGGCGGCAGTGCTGGAAAACAGCTCTTCCAGCCGGTCTCTGGCCCAATCGCCAGGCGCCTCGCGGTTCAGCTCGCGCCTCGCAGCTTCGGGCAGAGAGAGAAGCAGGGGCTCGACGCCGTCCTTCTCGAGCAGGCGCGTCAATTCCTGCGCTGCCGCGCGCCACCCCTCAGCCTGAACGCCCGCCACGCCGTTGCCGGACATCTCCTGCAGCCAGTGGAGAGCGCTCTGCGCCGCTTGGCCGGCGGGGAGCAGGCCAAGCTCTTGAAGAGCAGGTGCGAGCGAAGCCGCCTCCGCAGAAATGTGGCGGATGACGGCGAGCGACCCTTTCCACCGCTGCGGTTCTTCGAGCATCTCCCACAAGGCGGCTTCGGCGCGGCTGCCCATGCGCACCCAGAACTCGCGCAAAGCGTCGAACGCGCGCAGCGTGGAGCCGAGGCTCTTTACGAAGGTTTCCACGCGGCGGCTGCCAAGATCGCGGAACAGTCCTCGCACCCAGTTGAGGGGATGGATGCCGAGCAAGGCGCCGGCGACTTCGTCCGGGCGCGCCAGCGGCTGTGCCTGCGCACGCAGCGTCCACGTGCCGTGCGCTGATGCGCCGGCTTCTTTCTGCGCGCGCCGCGCCACGGCGACACGAATGCCCGGCTGCCCGTCCACGTCCTCGCGCCGCACGGCGGCGAACCAGTCCGCGCTCCACTCGCCGCGGACTGCCGCTGCGCCGGCCCATCCCACGCGGATGCCCGTTGCCCCGCGCAAGAGTCCGTCGGCGATTTCCTTCATCCAGTGCACGTCCAGCCCGAACGGAACGGGGGCGGTGAAGCCGATCCGCGTTCCCAGCGGTCGCACCAGCACGGCGCCGTGCGGCAGATGACCGGGGCGAATTTCAGCCAGGCTTGACGGAACAATTCCATGGCAGCCCGGAAATGCGAGAAGGATCCAGTTGTCCCGGCCCGGAAATACGCTGGCATTTTCCAGGGGGCCAGGCAGAAAATCAGCCGGCAGCACGCCGTTCCAGCCGCCCGGACCGGCGCGGCCGGAAAGGACGGAGCTGATGAGTTCCTGAGACAAGGCTCGCCTCCCAAAAGCAGGAGGCCCCGCATCCGCGGGGCCTCCCCGATACAGCCCGGAGGGGCGGCCGAGCGCCACGCCCCCGGGGCCAGCCGTTCACAAGAAGTTTCCGCCCTCTTTGAATTTACACCCGAAGTGCAACCAAACCGGCCTGCAAGAGGCCTTGGCAAGCGGCCCCGCACGCCGCTAAAATGGCGGAATCAAATGAATTGGAGCGCGTGCGCGATTTTTTTCGATCTTCTGTGACGGGCCGCGGCGGTGCCGCTCGAGCCAGGCATTCATCTCGCCGAGAGAGGCAAAGAACCCGGCAAAGCGCGGGTCGAGCCGGGCGGGCGCGCGGAGCGTGCGGCGGAAATCGCGCGGCGTGAACACGCCGCCCGAGTGGATGACGGCCGCGCCCATCGGCCGGTACTCGTGCGTGCCCTGCGCCCACGCCAGATCGCCGTCCACCCAGAGTGCGAACCCCATCAGCGGAGCTCCCCCGGCAGGATGGTCCACGCCGACGGGTGCTGCGCGAACCCGATGCGCGGGTAGTAATGCACCGCCCTGGGCGCGGCAAGCAGCACGATGCGGCAGGGCGCCGCGCGGAGGACGGTTCGTAGCAGCTCCTTGCCGATGCCCTGCCGCTGATACTCGCGGCGCACGCAGAGGTCGCTGCAGTAAGTGACGTAGGCGAAGTCCGTGAAGCAGCGGGCTGCGCCGGCGAGCACATCGCCGTCCCACGCCGTCGCGAGCAGATTGGCGTGTTTGAGCATCTGTGCGATGGCGGCGGGGGCGCCCACGGGGCGGCGTTCGCCCAGGCCGGAGGAGTTCAGCAGCTCGATGTACTGGCCGGCGGTGAGCGTGCGCTCGATTGCGTACTCCATATTGCTATACGATAGCTTGCGAGGATCCATCCATGACAAGGAAAGACTTTCTTCTCTCCGCGGCCGCCGCGCCTGTGGCCGCCGCACAACCGGCGGAACCCAGGGTGCAAAGGAAGAACCGCCTGAAACAGGGCGTTTGTCCCGGCGTGTTCGGGCGCAACATGCCGTTCGAAGAGCGGGCGCGCCACGCGGCGCGGCTGGGGGCGCACTGCTTCGACCTCCAGGCGCCGCAGAACTGGCCGGTATTGAAGAAATACGGGCTGATTCCCACGGTGGTGCCCGGCGGCGGACGGCTGACCGACGCCTGCAATGACAAGGCGCTGCATGAGAAAATCCTGGCGGAATTTCGCGAAAATATTCCTCGCGCGCGACAGGAAGGCGTGCCGAATGTGATCACGTTTTCCGGCAACCGGCGCGGCAAGAGCGACGAGGAGGGGCTCGAAAACTGCTACATCGTGCTCAAAGAGGCCGTGAAGGTGGCCGAGGACAACGAAGTGACCATCGTGATGGAGCTGCTCAACTCCAAGGTGGACCACAAGGACTACCAGTGCGACCACACCTCGTGGGGCGTGGAGCTGTGCAAGCGGATCAATTCGCCCCGGTTCAAGCTGCTGTATGACATCTACCACATGCAGATCATGGAGGGCGACATCATCCGCACGATCCGGGCGAACATCCAGTACATCGGCCACATTCACACGGCGGGCAACCCCGGGCGCCACCAGTTCGACGATACGCAGGAGTTGAACTACAAGGCGATCGCCCAGGCGATTGTCGACACCGGCTATACGGGATTCGTCTCGCACGAGTATTCGCCGACGACGCCGGACCCGGTGAAGACGCTCGACGAGATGATGACGATTTGCGACGTCTGATTCCGCGCTCCCGTTTTCGCGTGACCGGCCTGACACGGCGCCTGTTTCTTTCTTCCATCGCCGCGGCGGCGCAAACCCCGCCGCTGCGCCGCCGCGTTTGTCCAGGGCGGCCGGCAGACATCCTCCCGAAGGCAGCGTCACGCCACGGGCCTGCTTCTGTTCGGTCTCCGCCAGCCGCCCGCAGCCGGCGTCCACGCGCGCCCGCGCCGCCGGATGCCCCCTGGCGGAAACGGCTTCTCCCGCCCCGCCGTCCGGCCGATGGCCCTCGCCCGCCCCGGCTTCGCCCGCCTTTGAAAAACCCCCTGCGCTACAATCGACTGTTTGGGCTTTCCTCCATGAGCAATCTCATCGTGTTAGGCGCGCAATGGGGCGACGAAGGCAAGGGCAAAATCGTCGACCTGTTCGCCGAAAAGTTCGACATCGTCGCCCGTTACCAGGGCGGCCATAACGCGGGCCACACCGTCCAGGTCGCCGGCCGCCGCTTCGTCCTCAAGCTCATCCCCTCGGGCATTCTGCATCCCGGCAAGCGCGCCGTCATCGGCAACGGCGTCGTCATCGACCCTCATGCCCTGCTCGAAGAGATCCGCACGCTGGAGGACG
>Ga0308414_1000391_pt1 | contig 27943 bp, 15 predicted proteins | sample HotsprSampleOS50_FD_205667 | JGI IMG/M metagenome (GOLD analysis project Ga0308414, IMG submission 205667) | Hot spring phototrophic mat microbial communities from Octopus Spring, Yellowstone National Park, Wyoming, United States - 20090730_OS50 ...
AACGCGTAAAAAAATGTAAAACGCGGCGTTAACGAAGGATCTATTTTTCTGCTATTTTGAATTTTTTCATACGTCTCAGCTAAAACATTAACGCTAAAAAAAACTTTTTCGTCGGCTATATATTTAAATCCAGCGACATAAAAATACCTTGAATCGCTTTTGCTTGTTTTGTTAATATTGAGATCAAAATAATCAGCCCGAAGAAACAGAGATAAATTTTTAAAGATAAAATATTCGCAAAAAGTTGATATGCCAAAAAGAAATCTATTTTGTAATTTCCATTTTTTCGAAAATCATTCTCTTTCAGAGATAAAAATCTTTCAAATCCTAACGAGTAACTATTTCTTTCTTTATATCCAATAAAGAAAGCAGAAGTAGACGTATTATTTTTAACAAACGATCCGGAATAAGAATCGCAAATTTTTTTAGCGTCTGAATAATTAGCAAACAAGGATAAGCTTAAATTCTTCAAAAGCGACATAAAAAAAAGAATCGAATAACTTTTATACCTAACAAATTCATTCTTCAAGCCGCTATTGTTTCCATACATGAGACAAAATTTATAATTTCCAGCATGATCGATTCTCATTTTCAAAGAAACTCCTAAATCTCTTGACGATTGTATTCCTCTTAAACCCATAATTGTTTTTTCGACAAATCTATTCCCCCAAATAGATTCAGAAACTTCAAAAGCCATTGTAGGTCGTATTCCAATTATAGCGTCAATTCTATCATATACGCTTAAGACAGTCAAATAAGCGTCTTTTAGATAAAATCCGATTCTATCGTCTTTTAAGGTTGATTTATTATCGGTTTCGATTTTAAATCGAGCCCAAAACATTTCAGAAATATTTTAATCATAACCAAAATTAATTCTTCTTGCAATAAATCCATTTAAATTCTTTTTATCGCATAAAGCGGCATTTTTAACATTTACAATCCCCGTATCGCGCGAAATATTATAAAAAAAATCGCCGAAAAACTTTCATGAAAACTTTCCTATGTTCAAAATCTCTTGAGAATGTGATAAAGAATATTCTAATAAAATAAAAGCAAATAATACGACTTTTCCTCTCATATTTTGATCTTTTTATAAAATTAAGCGACAACAAATTTCTTAATCAAAAATTTTAGAAACAAAATTTTTTAAAATTTTAGCGGTTATTCCCCAAATAAATTCGTCGTTATATTTATAAAGCAATATTTCATATTTTCCTTCTCCCCAGCTTTCCCAATATCTTTCTGGCAAACCTAATTTTTTTGCCGGGAATAATACTCTATCTTCGCCATTATCTTCTTTTAACGAAGAATGAATTTTAAGCGCCGCATAATATTTTTTTGGATTTTGATATTTAAAAAAAACTAAAGGGGCAAAAAAAATATCTTCAACTTCCTTTTTATTAAACGCTGAATTTTTAGCGTCTGAATAATTTATAAAACCAACAAACGTATGAATTATAATTCCATTTGGAGCGACAAATATCGAATTCTTTCCCAAAGTTTTTATTTTACTTTTATCAATTCCCAATTCTTCTTCCGTTTCTCGCAAAGCTGTCGTTAAAAAATTATTATCTTTTTTTGGATCGAATATTCCTCCTGGCAAAGATATTTCGCCGCCTTGTCGAATTTTTTTAGCTCTTTTTTCAAGAATGACAAAATATTCATCTTTTATTTTAGTTAATAAAATAAGAGAAGAGGCTATCTTAAACTTAGACTCCAAAAGAATTTCCGGAGAATTCTTTAAAGCTTTTGATATTCGCCTTAAATTTAATTTAACGACGTTATCATTTATTTTGCTTTTCATATTCCTGAATTTCATTTTTCAACTTTAAAAATTTTTTTCTTTGAGCTTCAAAAAGCTCTAAGCGCTTTTTATCTTCAAATTTATTTTCTATTCTTAAAGATCTTTCGACAATTTCTCTTGCCTTATTGACTTGTTTGACTTTAAAATAAGTTCGAGCGACCTTATGCAAATAATAAAGCTCGTTAATAGGAGTAAGGAGCGACTCTTTTCGAAGCGATTCAATTATTTCATAATAATATTTTGCCGCCAGTTCCAAATCAAATTCTTCCAAAGCTCTAGCTCTTATTTCCATAAAGAAGCGAGATTCTTTCCATCGACTTATCATTTGTTCAGATATTTCCTTAGCTTTCTCAAATTTCTTAGAATCTAAATAAGCCCAAAATAGCGAATAAGCGGCCAAATAAAAATTGTAATTAGATTTCAAAGCTCCTTCTTCGAGCATTCTTAATCCTTCTTCCTTTTCGTCGTCTAACAATGGCGTCCAAGTAAGAAAAGACAACTTTGAACTTTTCCAATATTTATAGCTTCCTATCGCAAACAAAGCTTCATAAAAATTCGGATTGTTTTTATATATTTCCTGAAACAAGTTTTTCGCTTTAATCGCTTTATCAAAAGCTTTAATATAACTTTTTTTTACTCCAAGATAATATGAATAGTAGCCAATTCGCAAAGCTTCAAAATATTTTATCCATAAGTCGTCTGGATTTTTTTCTAAATTTCTTTTTGAAATTTTTTCGGCGTTTTCAAAAAAACTGATAATTTGATCGTTTTCCAAAGGCTCGACTAAATCTTCGCTCTTAGCTATAAGATTAGCCGCAAGATAAATATCACCGATTGGAAGATTTGGATATTCGGATTTGACAGTTATAAATATTTCTTCGGCTTTTTTATATTTGCCGTTGACTATAAAACTTATGCCTTTTGCAATTAAACTGTCAATTTTTTTATCTGGATAACTTTGACTATAAAATTTCAAAGCCCACGAAGAATAAACGAAAGAAAAAATAATCGACAATATTAAACAAAAATTACAAAGTGCCAAATGTTCTATCCCCTGCGTCTCCCAAACCTGGCAAAATATATCCTTTGTCGTTTAATTGTCTATCAAGCGCCGCCGCAAAGATTTTAACGTCGCGATGCTCCTCTTCTAATTTTTTTACTCCTTCAGGAGCCGCAATAACGCAAGCTAAAATTATGTCTTTCGCTCCTTTTTGTTTAACGAAAGAAACAGCCGCCGAAGCGCTTCCTCCGGTTGCAAGCATCGGATCTAAAATAATTGGGCGCATATTGCCTATATTCCTAGGCGTTTTAAAGTAATAATCTTCAGGTTGCAAAGTAGTTTCATTTCTTTGAATTCCAATATGACCGACGCTCGCGTCTGGCAAAACTGTTAAAAAACCGTCCAGCATGCTCAATCCAGCTCTCAAGATAGGTATTAAACATATCTCTTTATGTAATTTATATCCAATCGTCGTTTCCAAAGGCGTATCGATAGAAAAATCTATTAAAGAAAAATCGCGAGATATTTCTATTGCCATTGCAAGAGAAACTCTTCTAAGCGCGTTTCTAAATTGTTCTTGATTGCTATTTTTGTCTCTTAAGATTGTCAAATCTCTTTTTACCAATGGATGATTAACGACAAAAAAATTTTTCATTTAGTTCTCCGAAGAAGTTTTTTTGCCAATGATAGTCAATATATTCGCGAAAGGGGACAAAGGAGGAGTATAATTGAAATTAATTTTTACAAGAGCGTCGATTTTTTGGTTTGAGTAAATTAAAGACGCTATTATATCGCAATATCCAGCAATTTCAGGTCCGCCGTAAAAATTCGCTCCTAATATTTTTCTCGAAATTTTTTCATATAAAATTTTTCCAAATATTTTTCTTCTATCGGGCATTACCTTAATAATTTGATAAGCGACTGCTTTTGCGGAAGAAAAATTATATCCCAATTTATACAATTCTTTTGAACTCAAGCCAACAGCTCCGCAATATCGGTTAAATATTTTTACAGTTACATTTTTTATTTGCGGATCGAATATTTCATTTTTTCCAGTTGCGTTTGCCGCGGCAATATATCCTTGTTCGCGAGCGATAGAGGCAAGCGGAAGGTAGATTTTTGTTTTGGAAATAAACTCCGTAGTTTCTACGCAATCGCCTGCCGCATAAATATCGTTAAAAGAAGTCTTCATTCTGCCGTCTACTTCTATCGCTCCAGTTTTCCCTAATTTAATTCCAGCTTTTTTTGCGATTTCAACATTTGGCTCAAAACCTATCGAACAAAAAACAATGTCTGCTTTAATAGAGAAAGTTTTATCGATATTTATTTCTTTAATAAAATCGTTTTCGCTTTTTATAGAAATATTTTTTGCGTCTCCAATAAAAGTTATTTCATTTTTTATCAAATCGCTTAATATTAAATTTGAAGTTTCAATTTCGCAAGAAGGCAAAGGATATTTTTCTCTTTCAACAACGCATACGGATAAGGCAATTTTTTTTAAAGCCTCGGCTAATTCTAAACCAATGTATCCGCCGCCAAAAATTACGGCTTGCTTGCAATGGTATTTGTTTAAAAAATCTTTAACTTCAATTAAGTCTTGAACATTTTTTAGATAAAAAAGATTTTTATAGTTCTCATTAAAGATACGCTTCGATTTTGAACCGACGGCAATAATTAATTTATCATAATTCCATAAAGAAAATGAATTATCGTTCAAGTTTAATGTTTTAATTTTTTTTTCGGCGGGCAGAATTTCTAAAACTTTCGTATTGATAAAAACATCGACGCCTTTTTCATTTTTAAAGGAAATTTCGTCAAAAAAAACAATCTTTTTCCAAGAGTCAATTTCGTTTGAAATCACATAAGGCAATTCGCAAGTCCCAGTTGAAATAAAAGGGGATTGTTCAAATAAAATAACGTCGGCTTTTGGATTAAGCCTTTTTGCTTTTGCGGCGGCCGCGCATCCGGCGGCATTTCCTCCAACGATTAAAATTTTCATTTGAATTATTTGGATTTAAAGCTCAAAATAATCGGCGTTCCTATAAAACCGAAGTTTTTTCTAATTATATTTTGAATAAAACGCTTATAACTTTCAGGCAAATATTTATGCTCGTTGGCAAATAATAAAAACACTGGGTAACTTCCTTCAGCTTGGGTAATATATTTTATTTTTATTTCTTTTCCAGTCGGCGTTGATGGCGGGGGTATTTTAGCTATTTCGGCAAGCAAAATTTCATTTAACTCGCTTGTTGGAATTTTTTTTCTTCTTTCGTTAAAAACTTCTTTAGCCAAATCGATCAATTTATAAATGCGAGTTTTTTCAAGCGCCGATATTGTTATCACTGGAATAAAATCGTAAACTCCAAGTCTTTGTTTTATCGCATCTTCATATCTTTTAGCAGTATTTGAATCTTTTTCCACTAAATCCCATTTATTGACGGCAATAATAACGCTTTTTCTTCTTTCGATAGCTTCGTTGACAATTTTTAAATCTTGCTTGTCAAGCCCAATAGTGGCGTCGATTAAAACTATAGCTACGTCGCATTCTGCAATAGCCCTTAAGGTTCTTATGGCGGAATAAAATTCGACATTTTCGTAAATTTTTTTTCTTTTTCTTAATCCAGCGGTATCAATTAAAACTATTTCTTCCCCATAATACTTTAATATAGAATCTACGCTGTCTCGAGTTGTTCCCGGAATATCGGTTACTATGCTTCTATTATATCCAAGCAAAGCGTTGACATAAGAGGATTTTCCTACGTTAGGTCTTCCAACTATAGCTAATTTCAATCTTTTATCTTCTTCCAAATCGAAAATATCAGAGGGAAATTTTAAACACTTTATTAATTCGTCTAAAAAATCCCCTATTTTTCTTCCCGATAAAGCTGATATTGAAAAAATCTTGGAAAAACCTAAAGAGTAAAAATCATTAATATTAAGCTCGTAATTCTCAGAATCAATTTTGTTAACCGCAACTAAAACAGGTTTTTCAGTTTTTCTAATTATATCGGCGACCATTTTATCAAGCGGATGAATACCGTCTCTGCTGTCTGTAATAAAAATTATAGCGTCGGCTTCTTCAATTGCGGTTTGAGCTTGCTCCCTTATCGCCGATTCGAATATATCTTCGCTTTCAGGAACAAATCCGCCTGTGTCAATTAAAGTAAAATATTTTCCTTGCCACTCGGCTAAGCCGTAATTTCTATCGCGCGTGACGCCCGGCATATCGTGTATTATAGCTTCGCTTTTTCTTAAGACTCGATTAAAAAATGTTGATTTGCCTACGTTGGGTCTTCCTATAATCGCAACTATTGGAAATTTTTTCGCCATATTTCGCAAGCGTTAAAACTTTAAGCTAAAATACAATTTCGTTTTATAAGCGACATCAGAAATCGATAAAGTATTTTCCGGCTCTAAAGTTAAATATAATCTATAATTTTTATTGTAGAGATAACTGCCATAAGCCGCCTCCAATGCGGAAAAAAAATGATTTGTCACGATAATCTTTACAAAAGTAGAAGCGACTGAATAAAAGTCGTTAGCTTTGCCTCGCATTTTTGCATAATATAAAAATTGAGAAGTAAGCGGATCGCCGTATTTAAAAAATAATGTGTCTGGAAATTCTTTCCAGCCAGGATTAAATTGCGCATATTTGCCAATCATCTCATAATATTGTTGTTCGCCAGGCAAAGCAAGCCTATGAGAATAATAACCGCCAATTTCGCTTTCAATTCTATTCAAATGATACCAATTTAAACTTCCATCAGAATTAAAAACTTTGTATACTTCAAGGTCGTCGTGATTTTTCGAAGGATTTGTTATCGCTAAAATTCTCGCAATATTATTCACAGTGAAACGAGCGTATTTAACAGGCGACCAATTTTCATCGGCGTATTTTTGAAATTTTTTTGTTTGATTATTGCCTTTTGAGTCATATTTCACCGCGTAAATTATGGCGGCAATTTCTACAACGACAAAAATAGCCGACGTTATATAACTTTCATTGTATAACTGTCCGGCGCCGGGCAGTAAAAAAGAATATGTCGCAGCTGATAAACTTTTTTTCTTTTTGATTGAAATCTTAATAGGTTCTATTTTCTCATCAAGCGGTCGACTTATAATTTTTCGAGTTACATTCAAATTTCTGAGTTTTGCATATTGAGCTTCAAGATATAAAGATTTTTTTTCTTGCTCCATACTTGTTGAATCTACCGTAGTAGATACAACTATAGTAGAGTCGATTTGATAAGAGGGAATTAATAATAAAGAATCGCTTTGAGAGAAGTTTTCTGAAATAAAAGCGATAAAAACCAATAGGGACAAAATAATTTTCTTCATAACTAAACATTATAAAATTTTTTGAATTAAAAAACAAATTCATATAAAACGCCAGCGTAAAATAACCATTCTTTTCCGTAAAGTATTGTTTTTCCTCGAGTTTGCCTTTCAAATCTATCAAAAGAATATGCCGCATTAAAAAATACGCTTGTCGGAAATATATAATATGATATCAATTTTATTCTTAATTCGCTTCCAATTCCTTTCTTAAATTCTTTAAACGATGGAAATTTTTCATTCCAGGCATTGCCATAATCGAAATATATTCCGCCAAAAATTTTATCTAAATAAAATTGAGCAAGTTTATAATCTATATGCGAAAGTATTGGAAAATAGTAAGATAAATTAACCCATAATAACTCGTTTCCTGAAATAGAATAAAATGGATAAGATTTCATTCCAACTAATCCGCCTAAATAAAAATCAAAAAAGTCTGGAACTTTCGGTCCAAAAATAAACGCCGCTCTTGTTTTTGCCGATATAACATGCGATTTTAAAAATTGTATTGAAGCCCCTAAATTTAAATCAATTTTTGGAAATGTAAAATTTTGATATAAAGGCTTTAATATTCCATCTTTTACTTCGTAATTTCCGTCGGGATTAAATTTATTTAACTCGTATGATAATCTTAAATCGATAAATGTTTTAGATGGATTAATATCCGAATGCAAATATCTTTCTTCTAATTCAAAATCATATTTTAATTCGATTGATCTGCCAATAAAATAAACGTCTGATGAAGCGGGAATAAAAATATTGTCTGGCGGCAAAAGGAATGAACCCAAAGTAGAACTATATCTGCTAAAAGTAAATTTAAAGTCAAGATTGTTTAATCTATTGAATATTTTATTTTTAAAGGTTAAGCTTGTTTCAAATAAATTATAAGTGACGTCTACGGGAATTTGATAGTCGTATACTTCGACGCCGTTTACAATGTTTTTGCCTATCAACAAATCGGCCTTAGCTTTTCTGCTGACGCTGAAAATTTCTAGACTCAAATCCGGCTTTAGGCCAAAAGAATATAATACTGGCAATTTATTTCGATAATCGAAAGAAAAGTAAATATCGCGCTCGAAAAGCTTGTTGATTGATGCGTTAAAAAATAACGAATATCTTTTTAATATGTCTTCTGAAAGTCCCGCGATGCCGGGCTTGATTCTATCGACAAAATTATTTGAAGTTGTGTAATTGTCTATTCTTATAAGAGGAAAAAATATGAATTTTGTAAAAGCTCCGCGATAATCAACAACTTCGAAATATGGATTTTCAAAATCGTTGAAATTTTGCAAAGCCGCAAGATTGAATTTAATCAAGTCTCCTTTTGGCTTGTCTTCTCCTAAAGGCGGATTTATAATTTTAACATAATTGTTTTTCATTTCAATTTTTTCTTTTACGTCTGCATTAAGCAAGTATATTTTATATCCGTCGGCATTGAATCCTGCGTAGACAATTTGATCCTCTTTTATAGAGCATCCCATAAAAGCTCCGCCAATAACATTTGTAACTTGAACTAAAGCGGAATCATTTGATCTCATTTTATATATGTTAAAGATGCCGGTAGCGTCAGAGCTGTAATAAATATTGCCTTTGCAGTCGAAGAATAAATTTCGTTCGTCGTTTGGAGTTTTTAAAAAATATTCGAATTTTTTATCTTTTAAACTTATCCGAGCTATGTCTCTTTCTTTATAAGAAGCAAAATCAAAATACAAATATTCGTCGACTGGAGAAAATACTGGATTATAAATTTGTTCTCCATTTTTAAATGCCGTAATAGTTTCTATCGAGTTATCCGATAATCGATACAAGGATAAATTAGCAGTTCCGTCTTTTTGCCATACGAAAGCGATAAGATTTCCATCGTTAGATAACGCTATTTGATTTGCGCGAGCTCCAAATGTTAATCTTTTTTCTTCTTTCTTTTCGATATCGTAAACGAAAATATCGTGTATGTTGGCCCAATGTTCGTTCTTTTGAGTCAGCTTTGCGAAATAAATTTTTTTTCCGTCTTTTGAAATAGCATAATTCGATTTAATTCCATCGGATATTAAAGTCGAAGTTTTTAGATTTAAATCGTAAGCATAAAGCGACGTTTGCGACAAATAATCCTTATTCTTATTTGAGAGATAAAATATTTTGTTGCCAATAGAATCATATTTTGGATAAAAATTCGCGTAGCCTTCTTTTACAATTAAATCGCCTGAAATATTTTTCTGAAATATTCCTTTGCTTCTTTCCTTATAAGAATTAACGATATAATTTTTCCATTCAGAATATAATTCTTTTCCGCTTTTCCCAAGAACTTGTTTGCAAGCGGCGTCGAAATTAAAATTAAAAAATTTTCCAAGCGATTTTGTTAATTCGCTCAATTTGTCTTCGCCGTATTTTTGAGAAATATATAAAGTTAAAGCGAATCCTGAATTATAAACCGCCTCGGAACCGAGCGAGTTTTTCCCGAAAACACCCATTTCTTCGTAAGTAAGCATTTTATCTTCTAAAGCAAAACAACGCAAAATCATATCGCGATGCGAATCCCAATCGTCATAATCAAACTCTTTTCTTTGATATTGAGCGACTCCTTCTGCAAACCATGAAGGAACATTTATTGTAGCCAACGGATATACCGCAACAACGTTTGGAAAGCCGTAAAGAATATCAGGCCTTCTTTTTTGTTCGTAATTTAAGAACTGAAACGAAAAAGCTGGTATTCTTCTTCCAAATTTCATTGCCGCTTGAAGATGAACCATGTGAGTAAATTCGTGCGTAATTACGTTTCTTAACCAATTATGGGTTCCTCGCAAATCAAAGTCCATTGCGGAAGCCCAAATTTCAATTGTATTGTCTATAAAATTTGTCAAGCCGTTTGAATAATCGTCGATATCTTTTATTATAAAATGAACTTTGTCTGGCTCGTATTCATACAAAGAAGTTATCGGTCCCCAAACTTCTTCCGCAACTTTAGCGGTTATTAAGGCTGTCCTTTCCGAGCCTTCGTGAAAATGAACTTCGATTTTTTCGCGTTTTATCGTTTTCCATTTTAGATGCGGATAATACTCGTCGAATTGAGCAAACAGAAATTTATTATAAATTGAAAAAAATATTATCGCAAAAAAGATTTTCTTAAATGATAAATTTTTGGATGCCATATTAAACCAATTAATTAAATATAAATGAAATCAGTTTGCAATCGCCATCTTTATAATTTTTCTCGACGTTTTTCCTGAATAAGAACGAGCGTAAACTTTTACAAAATATATTCCGCGTTTTAATTTTGAAACGTCTCTTTCAATTTCATAATCGAAATTAGCGGGAGCTTTAAATGAAAATTCGTCGGCATGCTCTCCAGCGGCGTCGTATATTGAAATTTTTATTTCGCTTTCCTCTTCTACGTAAACTCTAAAAAATGTTTTGCCATCGTAAACTGGATTGGGCCAATTATAAGTCCGATTTTTTGACAATATCTCCTGATAATCTTTTTGCAATATGAAAACTTTTTGTTTTTCATTTGACAATTGCGTTTGACCTGGAATTTCTACTATATAATTTTCAGTATTTAACAATTCATTTATTTTTAATTTGCCATTTGAGCTCGCTAAACAAAGAATTAAATTATTATTATTTAAATTTTTTACTAAATATGCGTCTTTAAGGTTTGCAACGCCGGCTATTGGATATCCATTCTCTAATTCTCCATTATTTAAATCGTATAAATAGATCGAACCGTCGTCAGAAAAAGCAAATAATTTATTTGATGTTTTTAAAATCGAAGAATTTAAATTTTCCGAAGAGTTTTCTTTTCCACTATTCTTTTGTCTTAACGCAAAAGAAGCAAAAATAGAAGTCTTTAAAAATAAATTATAAAATTTTCCATAAGCAATTTTTAAAGGAAAATTATTCTTAAAAGTTCCAAAAGCGTTAAAACCATACAATATGTTTTCTTCAGGTTTTAAAAAAAATGCTTCGCCTTGCCAATCAATATCGACAAATAATTTATTCGCTTGTATAGCGCCGCGATATATCATTTGAATATTTTCAATATCTATAGAATTTGAACGATAAATTTTAAAAGTATTATCTTCAAAGAAAACGCAAATGTAAAAAACGTTATTTATGTTAAAAGCAGCGACGTCTTTTATTTTTAAATCAAAAGCCTTAATTTTTTCATCGTCGTCTTTTATAATATAATCGCCGATATATAATTTTAGATCGTTAAAAAATAAAATGTAATTTATTTTTTGGTTGTCAAATATTTTGCGCGAATTTTTTAATTTTATTCCCTCGTTTTCCACAAAAATATACTCTAAATAAAATCCTGAAGAAAACGCGCAATTAATAGTTAAAGTGTCTCTTGCAAAACTTGCCGTAATCGGGGAGCTTAAGGTTTCTGGAATTTGTATTTTATATTTATATGTATATATATTGCCGTTTTTAATTTGTCTTAATAAATTCAAAGTGTCGTTGTAAGAACCGACAATGTAAATTTCTTCCGCTGAAGATTTAATCGCTTTTAAATAAGCTGGATAATTAGAAGAAAAATTTTCAAATACAATTTCAAGAGATTTATTCTGCAAATTTAAGGCGTATAAGTTTCGATCGTTAAATATATAAATTTGGTTTTCTTCAAAAACGGGAAAAGCTTTAAAATTAGAAACAGCCGCAAACAAACTATCATCAAATAATGTTTTAACAAAATTTTGTTTTTTCAAAAATTTGAATGACATTAAACTTGAAATTTGCGAAAAATCTCTTAATTCGATAAAACTTCGCGCGCCTGATGAAAGTCGAGCGTAAGGACGAAAATCGTCGTTAAAGATATTGCGATAAAAAATTGCCTTGTTGTTTTTATGCCAGAAATCCTCTTTAGTTCCTTCGCCAAAAACTTCTTCGCCAAAAATTGTTCTAAATTTCTCTCCGATATCAAAAATCCCATCGGCTTCGATTAACATTACGCCTTTATTGTTTTTGTCGACATTGATTTTATTATGCGATATTCTTTCGCGAATAACTCTTTCGTTAATTTTCCAGATAAGTATTCCTTCGCCGGGCAAAGCAAAATCAAATTCGTCAATATCGACAATTACGCCGCGCAATTTTGATATATCGTAACTTTTAATTTCTTCGTCTGTAAGATTTCGCAAAACCGCTTCAGTTTGTCCCAGTCTAAAAACGACAGAACAATTATCGTTGTAATAATCGCGAACTCTGCATTCTATTAAATAATATTCGTCGTCGGTAATTTTTAATTTTAATATTTCAGGTTCAAAAGCAGGATTAAGATGAGATTTAACTTTATAAAAACCAGTATCTCTTATTTCATATGGACGAGCCCAACCAAGGAAAACTTTTTCCCAGGCGGATAAATTTGGCGGAATAGCTCCATTGTAAGAAAAGATTGATTGAACATCCATCAAGCCAAATCTGCCTATAGACGTTGTTCCCGTTTCAGTATTGTACAAATCAGGCAATCCTAAAAAGCTTCCAATCATTGCGCAAATTAAGCCGTTATTAGTTATTTCAAGCAAAACCTTGCCGCTTAAAGTAGAAATCTCTCTGTTTTCAGTAACAGGCAAAATAGCGATATTTTTTATAAAGCGATTGCCTGCCCTAAAGCCTTGAAAATTTTCTCCGAAGAAATTTTTCAAAGATTTTTCGTTAAAAAAAACCGATGGAATGTTTCGCTCGATATTAATTTGACCTTGTATTATAATATCTCTTCCGACGCCCGCATGAAAAATTATAAACATATCGTAATTAGAAAGATCGTATGACGAATACAGAGAATCGAAAATTTGGAAAACTTCTTGCGCAAAATTTGCTGTCGGCTTTAAATCGTCTACTTTTGGAGGAGAGGAATAATCGCGCATTATTTTAGAAACAGTAATGACGCTGTCAAAAACTTTATAATCTATAAAAAGTTTTCCTTTGGAATTTTTATAAAAATAGTTGCGGGCAAATAGGAGTTTTGACTCAAAGTAATTCTTATCATGCGGATAGGGATCAATTATTTCATTTCCGTAATCTTTAGAATACAAAGCGCCAAATCTGCCGTTTCCAGTAGTTGCGTCGTCTTTATCTTCTTGAAATTGAACCATTAAGGCAAAAATCCTTAGAGTGTCTTTATCGAAAACTTTTGAATTTGAAAAAAATTTACTTTTATAAAAAGGAACAATTTGCATCGAAGCGGATTGACCAAATAAAATCGAAGATAAAAACAAAACAAAAAACATTTTTTTCATATTAAATTCCGCGCGGTAATGTTATATTTTTTTCTTTCTTTGGAGCTCCCCAACCCATTAAAATTGTAAACCTCAAAGTTTCGGACAAAGGATGATTTTCTCCGCCTTTGAATATGGAAGTAGTAATATAACTAAAATCAAAACCGTAAATATCGTATCTTATGCCAGCTCCCAAGGTCATAAATTTTCTATTGCCATATTCGGGATCTTCATAGAAAAACCCGGCTCTTAGAGCAAATAAGAAATCTTGCGGTTGACCATACCAGTATTCTAATCCCATAGAAGCGACAAACTCTTTTAGCTCTTCTCTAAATGGCTGATCAAACCAGGAAGTAAAAATTGCTTTATAGAACTTGTCGCGTTTTTTTCTAACCTTTTGATAAACTCCGGGCTGGCCAGGAATTTCTACGCTGTCAATATCAACTCTGTGAACTAAAAGTTTGCTGAAATCAATCGTTCCGACTAAAGAATTAAAATCGTCGGAAAAAAATTCATAAGCAAAACCTAATCTAAAATTAGTGGGAATAGGATCGGCTTGAGCTTGATCGATATAATATATTTCCGGTCCGATATTGCTTATATTTAAACCTACAGAAAATTTGTTGCCTAAGTTTCCAACGTATGGAATATTCAATTCTCCTGGTCTCCACATTCCCGCTATATCGAAACTAACTGAAGTTGCAACTCCCTTGCCTTGTTCTTGTCCGGCTCCTTTGTCTGAGAGTCTGCTGTGAATTAATCTAAAATTAGTTCCTATTGCCCAATCTTCGGAAAGTTGAGTAGAATATCCTAAAGTCCAAGCTAAATCGAAAGATTTAAATTTTCCAAGCGGCGTCGGATCGTTTTCTCCGGTTCTTACAAATTCGCCAAAATTCATATAAGTCAAACTTGAAGTCACGCTTCCATTTATTTCTTCCAAATACATTCTAAAAGTAAAATATTCATAAAATAAATCAAGATTGAATTGCGGAAGCCAATTGGAATGAGTAAAGCTGACTTCCGAGCCTCTTAAAAAGCCAATTCCAGCAGGATTCCAAAAAATCGCCGCTGAATTATCAGCTAATCCGCTTCCCGATTCGCCAATTCCGCCTGCTCTTGAATCTGGAGCAAGCAAAAGAAAAGGAACTGCCGTTGTTTCAACGCCTTTTTTGCTGGATTGGGAAAAAATTGAAAAATTAGCAAATAACAAAATCGCAGCGACTTTTACGATTTTTAAGAACATTCTCTATCTCCTATTTTTTTAAAAACAAATAAATTTATCTAACAATTGAAAGCTTTCCATATAATTCTTTTGTTTTGCGAGAATAAATTTCTCTAACAATTAATTTGTAAAGATATGTGCCATTAGCAAGAGAAGAACCGTCTCTATCTTTTCCATCCCAAAAAATTTTTACAAATTTGTCAGTGATCATATTTTTTTCTATAGTTTGAAGATATCTGCCGCTTGTTGAAAATATTTTAATTGTAACATCAATCAAATTTGTTCCGGATCTCTGAAAAGTAAAATATCCGTTTTTTGTTATCGGATTAGGATAAACCAATAAATCTTTAATGACTAATTCTCCTTCTGAAACAACTGTAAAAGTTCGAGAAGTTATAGAATAATTATTAAAAATATCCCAGGCTTTTACTTCGATTTTATAGTTGCCCGGCTGCATATCTTTTATCTGATAAATAATTTTTCCCGATTTGCCATTTGCGTCTAAATCTCCAATAAAATAAGGGCTTAAGTCAATCGGATTATTTCTATTATCATTAAAAACCGCTTCTATTTTATGGCCAATTCCAGCGCCAGTGGTATTCAAACCAGTTTCGTCTTTAAGTCTGATAATTAAAGAAAAAGTTGAATTGACTACGTTGGCTTGAAAATCATTTTCATTGTCGAAGAAAATATAGATATCCGGACCTTTGCCATCGTTTTCCACATTATCTTCCGAACCCCCGACTATAACATTGCGCGTAAAACCTACTCCGTCGATTTCATTATTATAAAAATAAATTTTTACGCATCCGTTTAATCCGCTGTAAGTTATATCTTTTGGAATTCGAAAAGAACTTGCGATGACGCCATTTTTCAAGGTGTTTCTTCCGCTGTATATCAAACCGCCAGGATAATAAACAGTATAATTAATATCAGAAAAGAAACGGGGCACATCCGAATCGTAAACTGAAATAATAGCTTCGCCGTTGAAATTAATGTCTATGGAATTTATCGAATCTTTTATCGAAGCGTTCAAATTATACGATCCTAAAGCTTTTAGCTGAATTGACGAGCTTTGTAAATTAACTCCTTGAATCGAATCTATCGTCGCTATTCTTTCTGGCAAAAGTATTTTAATGTAAGGGTCTCCGAGAAAATTAAATTTTTTATCATTGCTGCTATATTTCAATTGCTTTGTCGCAAGATAAGCTTTCCCTAATTCAGAAAAACTGCCGTCTGAATTTCTTTTGAACAAATTAAAATAAAAAAGATTATTTAATGCCGCATTCAACCCAGCATATACCACCCTATTTGCGGAACTTAAAGCAATAGCTCCCCCATCTGGTTTAACAAGCAGCATCTCAGCTCCGCTTTGTTCCGATGGAACATCAAAACGAGCAAAATCGCAAGTGGCCGCCGTTAAGAAAAAATATTTTTCAGACTTTAGCTGAGGTATTGTAGAGTTTTTTTCAAAAATAACTTCATGAGTCCAAACGTCTGGATTTCCATGTCCAATAAAATTAATTACGCAAGCTCCATTATTCATCGCTTCTATTGTTGCTTTCGCAGCCTCCGGCTTTCTTCTGCCTAATCCTGTAACTACAGTTGGATATGCTGAAAGATAGATTCTCTCAATATTCGCCCAGCTTGGTATATAATACTTTGCGAGATCTTCTGACTGCGAAGTATGCAATGAACCGTCGTTCCCTTTTGAAGTTAAACCGTCGTCTGCTATTAAAACTACCTTTGTTCGCCACAAACCAAAATTCTTATCGGTTTCGTATTTAATTACTTTATTAATATAATCTAAGGCTTCTTGATTTGTTCTACAGGGAACCCTTCCAATCGCAATATCTAAAATATTGTCTATAAAACCGCCCACAATACAACCAAAAAAATCGTCGCTGCAATAGCTATAGTCGGCATAGCTTAACGAGTTTTCTGTTTGATACGTTGGAATAAAATTATTATTCTTGCCTTCTCGATTTTTGGAATCATAATCGCCGTCTCCTAACAACAAAACAAATTCTGGCTTAATTTCCCAATTTAAGTATGCATAACGCAAAAAATCTCTTATAGCAACTGGATCAACCATCCCGCCGGAAAATTCGTTAAAAATTTCGTCGATATAAAAAGTTTCAGAGCTTATTCTACGGGAAGCAATTGGATGATTTATTCTAAAATTTTTTAACTTTTCAGCGGCATTTGCAAAATTCTTGTGAGCAATGATCACATATTTAGCGTTGGCAAGAGAGCCTCTTATATTTGAGTTCGAAACTTTAACGTAAGATTTTACTCTCTTTAATCCGTTTTCATTAACGGCAATATATTTTGACATAAGGATGTCGTTTTCTCGAGCTAAAAAAGAGCATTGACCGCCGCTTATTGAAGCTCTGTCGATAATTTTCACGTCGTTATATTTTGTTATATCGAAAATTCTTAGATTATGACTATTATTGAATTCCGAAAGATCATATTTAATTATAGTATCTCGAAACGCGTTTGAATAAAAAATTAATTCGTTACCATAAGCTTTCAAATATTTCCAGTATCTTATTTCGAAATAATTTAAATAGCCTTTGTCTTCGACCCTATTAGCATCGTAAGAGATTTTGAAAACGCTTCTATCTTCATTAGTTTCTCCAAAATAATAGAAATAACCTCTAAATTCATTTCCATAATTTGCTTGATCGGAAAAACCAACCCCTTGAGCGAAGGCGTTTCCTATCAAATTATCATTTTCATAAAAATTTAAATTTATGTTTTGAGGGGAAGAATTAACAAAACTTATGAAGTACGACATTTCAGAAAATGGAACTCTGCCTTTAACTGAATGAATGTAAGTTTTAGAGCGATTCGATACGTTAAATTCTTCGCCTAAATACATTCTGCCTGTTTGAAATCTATTTTGCAAATCTTCTTCGAAACCTATGCAAGCTTTTGTTTGAGTTTGCAATAAAAAATTTTCCGATTGAAGCGACGATTTTTTCGACATTCTTTTGCCAGCATTTCCTCCAAAAGTAATAAAATAATAGTTTTCTTCGCAGTATGGGTGAAAATATCTCAGAATAGAATAATCATATTTTGCCGGCTCGAAAAAATGATGACTTCTTCCGTAAAACAAGATGTAATCATCGGCGTCTAATTTCCCATCTTCTTCGCCTACTGCCATTATTGCTATTTCTACTAAATCGATTGGTCTGTCCCCGCTCAAATTCTCTGGCAATTGATAGCCGCCGTTGTTATAAATTTTTATCGTTCTTGGATCGTCGCTCGATTTAAATCCAAGATCAAAAAGCTCTTTTGCCGTTATTTTATAAATTCCTTCTTCTTCGACATAAAATTTATGCCATATTCCATTTGCAAGAACCGAAGAGTTTAATTTTTTAGGCGACGATTTTCTTGTATGCCATTTTTTTGCGATATTATAATTTATTACTGCAGCGTCAAGCAACTTATCGTTATAAACTATTGTCGAGTTTAAATTCTCTCTTTTATTAAATCTTATAACGATTGTAATTTTTTCGAATATCTCAAGCTTATTTTCGCCGGGAAAATAATCGAACGGAGCGGCAATTATTTCAATGATTGGAATATCGCGCGAAATAAAAAAATTTCCACTTTTAACATTTGCTTTAATGACACTCTGATTGTAATTTTCACTTTCAGAATACTTTGCAATTAATTCTGAATTATTTTTATCTTTTACTATTTTAGGTTTAGGCGCAAGACGAGCTTCGTATGTTTTTTTGTTTTCGAGTTTATAATCTAAAGAAAAAAGATTTTCGCCAGGTACTCCAACTAAAAATTTTCTTATTTGAATCTCAGGATAACCTATAGACAAACTTTCATCATCGATTCCATTAATTAAGTTAATTCTTTTATACAGAATTCCATCAATTTGAAAGTCCTCAATTAGAACTTTTGGATAATATTCTATGATCAAAATGTTTTGATTTGACTCTATTATTTTATAATCTATGTATTGAGATAAAGACGAGGCGCTATATATTAAACAGCAAAATACTAAGATTAAACAACCTCGAAAAAAATTGCTTTTCATACAACCAATAAATTTGTTTTAACTTTTTAAATATCTAAATTTTAATCAAAAAATAGTAGCAATTTCTTTCGAGCTAACTCCCTTTTTTTATTATTATAATATTAAGAAAGTTAAAATTAAAATCAAGTCTTTTTTTTTGCGGAATTTCTTTAAAGAAAATTTCTAATTTCTTTATTAGCTATAAATAAAAATTAAAATCTTCTATCAAGAAATCCTTCAATTGCGTCGGATACAAAATCAGAATTTTCAATTGGCGACATATGCCCGGCTTTTGGAACGGAAGCAAACTCTGAATTTTTAATTTTAGCGGACATATCTCTCATATATTCTGGCGGAGTTAAAGCGTCATATGAACCGCATAAAACCAACACAGGCAAATTTATCTTAGGCAAATAAGATGTGGTGTCAGTTCTACCCAACATAGCCAACAAACAACCTTTTACTCCAATCGAATTAGAAGAAGAGCATAAATTCAACCATCGTTCGTATTCTTCTTTATTTTCCTGCTTAAATAAATCGCCAAATGTATTAGGGACAAATTCTTTTACAAAACTCTCGACTCCTTCTTTATTAATTTTAATAATTCCATTTTGTCTTCTTAGTTTTGCGTTGTCGTCGTCGGCGTTAGAGCGAGTGTCGCATAAAATAGCGGCTCCAAATTTTTCTTCATATTTCTCCAAAGCTCTAAGAGAAATATAACCTCCCATTGACAAGCCGCATATCGCTGGTTTTTCCAAACCTAATTCGCTAACAATTGTCATCAAATCTTCAACAAAACCTTCCATTGTATATTGACCGTCGCCGATTTCGCTTTCGCCTAAGCCTCTTATGTCATATGCTACGCATCGGTATTTTTTTGACAATCTTTCTATTTGCTTTTCCCACATTCTCCAATTATATGGAAATCCATGCAAAAAAATTATTGCCTTTTTTTCTTTTGGTCCAATTTCTAAAACATTTAAGCCGTTAATTTTCATATTTTTATTCCTTTTTTTAGCTCTTTCTAAATAAATTTTTATTTCATAAAATATTTCTTAATTTTATTACTTTAATTTAGCAAAATAAGTTTTAATTTTCCGACGATTTAATACAATTTATGAAATTATTTTTATTAGGCTCATTTGTTAATATTTTTTCAAAAGAAGAATTGAACGACGCTATATTTGATTGCATAAATAGCAAAAAGAAAGCTTGTTTTTTTTGTTTGAACACATACTCTATTTATTTGCTTAAAAAAAATCAAAAATTCTCAGAGGCTTTTAACTCCGCCGAATACATTATTCCCGATGGCATCAGCGTCGTTTACGCCGCAAAAATTTTACTTAAAAAAAAATTAAATAAAGTTAGAATAAATTCAAATTTTTTATTTGAACTTAAAGAAGAATTTATTCGAAATCAAACAAGAATTTTTTTATTAGGCTCTAAAGAAGAGATTTTAATCCAGGCTGTAAAAAAACTAAAAAATTTAAATATAAACGTAGTCGGCTGGCATAATGGCTATAACATAGATTCTAACTTAATAAATAAAATCAATAACTCTAATCCAGAAGCAATTTTAGTAGGAATGGGAATGCCAAAACAGGAAATATGGGCTTATGAAAATTTTGAAAAATTAAACTGTTCGGTTATTTTAACTGTCGGCAACTTGATTGATATTATCGCTGGTAAAACTAAAATTGCTCCTAACTGGATAACAAATACTCCTTTTGAGTGGTTCTATCGGCTGTTTCAAGAGCCGGGAAGACTTCTGCCGCGTTATCTTCGTTGTCATCCTTATTTCATTTATCTTTTGATTAAAGAATTTTTTTCAATCAAACGATCGTAAGAATTTTTTAACTTTTCAAAAAAGATATTTTCGTTAAAATTTAAATCGACATACTTTTTTAAATTTGCTCCTATCCTTTCTCTTAAACTTTTATTTTCAGCAAGCGCTAAAAACTTTTCCACATAATTATTTTCATTAAATAAAACCGCGTTTTGATTGTTAATTAGATACTCTCCGGGAGCTCCGTTTTCGTGAGCTAACACAGCTTTTGAATATAATCCAGCTTCAATAGCAGTTAAACCAAATGGCTCGATTGGCGAAGGAACAATTATAATATCGCTGATCTGATACAAACTTTCTACATTCTTGCCTGGATTAATTATTTTTGCATTTTTGTCAAAAGGTTTTATTTCCTTTTGCAACATTTGTTTATCTTTTCCCTCGCCGGCAAACAAAAAGTAGACGCGATTATTTTTGGATATAATATTTTGCATATTCTTTGTGATTATATCTAAAAACTTTACATCGTAAACAAACCTTCCAATATAACTTGCTATAATAAAGTCGCTGGAAATTTTAAGTTTTTCTCTTTCTTCCAATAAATTAATACGCGGGTTATATAAGCTTTTATCGACTGGATTATAGATAACGTCGATTAATTGATCGCTTATATTATAATTTTTAATTAAGTTTTTTTTGATTTTTTCGCTTACGGCAATAAATCTATCAGCCTTATAACTTAAAAGTTTTCTATCGTTTGAAAAATAATGAGCTGAAGTTATAGTTTTAACTTCGCTTACAAAGCCCTTTACAATGCGAGCGATTAAATCATAACGTCTTATATGAGCGTGTATAATGTCAATTTGCAAATTTTTTGCTAACGAAGCGCATTCGTAAGTTTGCAAAAGAAAAGATTCATTTTTATACTTGAATATGCGCCCATTAAAATTTTGAATGAAATCTTCTAAAGCTTCGCCTCCAATAAACAAGCCGTAATGTTCAAAATCGGAATTTTGACTAGAAAATATAACCTTTAATAAACGACTAATTCCGCATGCGTAATTGATGTTTGAAAATAAATGAAGCGCTTTTTTCATAATTTAAAATTTTAATTCAATATTTTTTGATCGCTAAATTTATTAAGAAAAATTTAAAAAAAATTAAAGAATATATTTAATAAGTATTAGAAAATGATAAATTTAAAGAATAATAATTCGATAATTTAATTTTTTAACTTATAAATCGAATTCGTTTCCGTCCAAAATTTTTATGGCTTTTTCAATTGCGTCGTGATTTCCATAAAGAACTAAAACGTCGCGCGAATAAATTATATCGTTTGCCGATGGATTTATTTGCATTTTGCCTTCGCGAACAATTGCCAATATAGTCGCCCCGCTGCGAGCTCTGAGATTTATTTCTCCAATAGCTTTTCCCGCGTGAGGATTGTCATAATCGACAAAATAATTTTCAATTAAACCTTCGGCTAAAAACTTGTCGATTCTACTTAGAGCGGCAGCTTCGTCTTCTCTCAAAATAAGATAAGATTCTTTTCTAATCAAATTTGCGATTCGCGCAACGGCATTGTACGGTATGTGATAATGAGCTAAAGCGCGAGAAAACATCTGTATTGACGCTTCGAATTCGTCTGGTATGACTTCGTCGCAACCGGAAGCTATTAAAGAATTTATTTCAGAAACGTATCTGGCACGAGCAATAATCGTTAAATTTGGATTTAAATTTTTAGCAAGCTTGCATATTAGCTGAATCGAAAAATTTTCGCCAGAAGTAATAGCTAAAACTTTTGCTTGAGGCAAACAAGCTTTTTGTAAAATCTCATAGCGAGCCGCGTCGCCAAAAATCATATTTTCCGAAGTTTTATAGTAACGATATATATCTGGATTTAATTCTATGACAGCATATGGCAAACCGGTTTCTTTTAAGACTTTAGCTAAATTTCTGCCGACAACTCCAAAGCCTACAATAACAATATGAGACGAAAGCGAACAATTTGCTTTTTCATCTTTTATTAATTGATCCAATTTAGCGAAACTTTTGGAAAAATAAGGAACAAGAAAAAAAAGAAAAGGAGAAAGTACTATAGTAATTATCGATACTGAAAGAAAAATCGAATAAACTTCATTATTTATAATTTTTAATTTCAATCCTTCTAAAGCTAAAACAAAAGAAAATTCGCCTATATTTGCCAGATAAAGACCTGTCACGATTCCAACTCTTGCGGGAAAATTAAATAACTTAACTATAATTGATATAATAGATGTTTTTAATATAATTGTTAAAAGAGCAAGTAATACTATAGTTTGCCAAAAATTTGCAAATAAATTAAAGTCAAACATCGAACCTAAAGAAACAAAAAAAACGCTTATAAAAGCGTCTTTTAAAGGAAGTATGTCGGCGACAATTTGATAAGAATAATCTGATTCAGATAAAACTAAGCCGGCAATAAAAGCGCCCAGAGCTAAAGACAAACCAATTAAAGATGTGGAGTATGCCGAAACAAATATAAGCAAAATTATGCCAATTGTGAAAGCTTCTCTATTTTTTAATTTCGCCAGCTGAAAAATAAATTTTGGAAATATAAACTTAGCGCCCCAAATTATTAAGAACAAAAGAGATAGCGCTAAAAGAAGTTTTAAGGCGATTTTCTCTATTGTCGGCTCTATCTTTTCGCTTAATAGAGGCATTAAAAGAATAACTGCCAGCGAACTTATGTCTTGAAACAAATTAATCGACAATCCGATTCTACCTTGCGGACTGTTCAACTCATTTCTGTCCTTTAATAATTTTAAAAAAACAGCCGTACCTGAAATAGTTCCAAGAATTCCTAAAAAAAAAGAAGTTTTAACTGACAAATGAAATAAATTAAATACTAATGCAAAAATTAAAGTCGTGATAATAAACTGAAAAAAACCCATAAAAACTAACTTCTTTCCAAATTTAAAGAAGTCGTCGATTGATAATTCTATCCCAATAAAGAACAATAAAAAAATAACGCCTAGATTAGAAATAAAATCAAGATGTTCCCCGCTTGAAATGAAACCAATACCGTTAGGACCAATAATCGATCCGCAAATTAAATAACCAATTAAAGCCGGCAATTTTAATTTATTAAAAATAAAAATAATAGGAAGCGAAATGCCAAATATAACCGCTAAATCTTGCAATAGTAAATTTTGTCCCATTAATCTGTAGTCGTCTTTGTTGTTTTGTTCGCAACTTTTTTTGTTAAAAGATCTAAATCTTCTTTGATATTGATATATAAAAATTCTTTATTAGTAGAGTATTTATAATTATGCCTACGCTCGGCTTGCAGCATAAATATTTCAATTTTTGATTCGACTAATTGAGAGAAAGGACCTCCATCGGTTTCTAAAGTTAAAAACGGCGTCGGAGAAATTTCGCTATTACAATTCTTCCCATCGGCAAATACGGCATTTAGGATAGATTCGCTGACTCTTGAAGGCATACAGCCAAAAGGACCGATTGAAATAACGCCGCAAACGTCTTTTTCAATTTGTTTTAAGCTTGCTCCCACAGTCAATATTGCTTCGCCAGCCAGATGTTTAGAAATATATTGGGATCCTTTTTTCAATATTTTATTCATATCTAACAATTCCTCGTCGGCTAATCCGCTTAAGTTTAAAGCTTTTTTTACTCTATATTCAATATATTTTTGAATTACATCTCGAAGAATAAAAACAATTTGGTTTTTTAATGAATATTTTTTATCCTTTTCAAAACGAGCCATAAAATTCGAGTAATAGACATATTCTCCAATTGGAGCTATTTTTGCCACAAAATTCTTTCTCGCCAATAAATCAAGCAAATTTGCTTTGGAAAATTCGTCGTTTCTAACAAAAATTTCTCCAGTTAGAAAAATCTTTTTAGCTTTTTTAATATCGCTCTTTAGTTCTATTTTTCTGAGTTCAAGCGCCGATTTTTTAAGTTGTTTAAATATTCCATTCAAAGAATCGTTTCTTAAAGAGTTTAAAATTTTATTCCACTCAACTTCTATAACTTCCAGAGCAAATTCTCTATTATGAGCTAACGCAAGAGCCGCATTTCTAATATTTTGATAAACGTCTCCGATTGTAATCGCAGTCCATCCTCTTATTGTAAAATTTGTCCCTAATCCGCCGTATGAATCTTCGTCGGTTAAAGATAAAATTGCCGCGTTTCTTATTTTTCGTTTTTCTATTAAGTCTTCTAAAAATATTTTATATTGACCAAATCTGCAAGGTCCGTCCCCTTCAGCCATAAAATAAAGCAAAGTTTCGTCGGAACGTTTGTAATTCTCGCAATAATTTGTCAACGATCCGGCAGTTAATATTAATGGCAAACATTCTTTGCAAGACGAGCAACTCTTTCCTGCATTTAAATCTTCTAATTTATACGGAGGCAACGCTTCGGCATTAATGCCAAAATAATTAAATGCTGCGGCAAATGCTTGCGAACCATACCTTCCCATATTTGGAATGGCTATTTTGACTTTTTCGCTTTGTAAATTTAATATCTGTCCATCTGAATTTTGTATTTGATTTTTTGAAATAAAAATAGTTTTTCTAAAATTTTCGGTTTTTTCTTTTTCCTTAATTTTGTCCGACAATCTTAAATAAGATTTGAAGATATCAATAGCCGCTTCTATTCTTGTAGTAATTCCAGCGTCGGCGCTATGCGAATCTAATTCTAATGTCAAAGAAGGCTTTGAGCCCATTATGTCTCTAAAATATGTTATCAAAAACGAATCTGGACCGCAACTAAAATTTGTGACATAAACGCCGAATAAATTCTTTTTGTTCTTAACAAATCGAGCGGCTTTTAAAATTTGATTTCCCGTTCCCCAATACATGTGCCTATATGATTCCAACTCTACTGTAGGCAAAAAATCAAGCGGTATCGTAATTATATTTCTCGAGTAAAATTTTTGAGGTATTCCTAAATTAGCTTCATCGGCAAACACATTATATGGGCGACCAAAAAGAACTATTCCAAACTTATTCGGATTTTTGTCAAGGTCAATCAAAGCTTCTCTGCCAAGCTCTTTAAACTCGTTAAACATATTCGTCAAACTTGCAAATGCTTTGTCAAAAGCTCGGCGAGCTTCCTTTTTAGAAAATTGCAGTTCATTAGACAATGCAATAAAAGCCTTAAAAATTTCCTCTTTTGATTTTGACAAATTAATCAGCGGCGATAAAATTTTAATATTTTTTTCTCTCAGCTGTTTTTGGAACGTAGTTTTAATATAAAACGGTTCAGCTTGAGCTAAAACGCAAGTCTTGTTGTAAAAATTATTTTTATCGCCTGTTACCTCTACAATATGCGGAATAAAAATATAATCTACATTTTTATCAATTAAATTTTTAGCAAAACCATGAGCAAGCTCTACGGGAAAACAAAATGGAGCAAGTCTTGCTTCGACTCCATCTTTATCGGCTACATCGCCTAAAACAACATCAAAACCAAGCAATTTAAAGAAATTATAAAACAAAGGATAATATGTGTTTGCAAAAAAAGATTTAGACAAACCAATTTTGATATTCTTTTTCGGAACGAGAATTTCATCGTCTTTTGCAAGATATTTTTCAAAAACAAGCTTCTGTCTCAAAGCGACGTAATTTTTATTTTTTTCATTAGACGCTCTCGTTTTAATCTCATAATACTTTGAACAAGCTCCGCCAAAAGGATACTTTTTATTCTGAATTACCAACACGTTAATTGAGCACTTTCTATCGCATTTTTCCGCTCCGCCTTTGCATATAAATGGAGAATCATATTCTATTTTGCGTTCAATTAACTCTTTTAAATCAAAAATCTTCTCTTCTATCAAACCGAGATTTAATCTATTAATTATTTCAAGAGCTACTCCAAAAGCTCCCATTAAGCCAGGCTCTGGCGGCGTAATTATTTTTTTATTAAGCAAAGCAGCCATAGCGATTGGAACAGCTTTATTATAACAAACTCCTCCTTGCATAAAAATTTTTTTTCCAATCGGTCTCGCTCCTTTTACTCTATTCAAATAATTCAAACAAATCGAATAAACTAACCCTGCGACAATATCTTCCTTTGAAATTCCTTCTTGCAATGCCGTTTTTATATCGCTTGATATAAAAGCTGAACATTGATCGCTAAAATTAGGCGGATGTTTTGCTTTTAGAGCCAATTGACAAATATCCAAATAATTTACTCCTAAAGATTCTCCAGCCGCCTCCTCTAAAAAACTTCCTGTTCCAGCCGAACAGGCTTCATTCATAGCGTAATCGCTCGGAACTCCGTTTGTTAAATATGTATATTTTGCATCCTGACCGCCAATTTCAAAAATTACGTCGGCTTCCGGATCAAAATACAGAGTTGCCGAAGCATGAGCGGTAATTTCATTTATAGCTCCTTCAGTCAATGCATGCATTGCTGCAATATGTCTCCCGCTGCCTGTAACGCCTAATCCAATAATTTTAGCTTTGTCTCCTCCCTGTCTTAAGATCGATTCGTAACAATTTTTTGACGCCTGAATTGGATCCCCTTTTGTTCTTAAATATTCCGAAGCTAAAATAGCTTTATCTTTTATTCTAACTAAAACTGCTTTTGTTGTAGTGCTTCCGACATCTAGCCCCAATACGCATACGTCCCCTTCGTTTAACCTTCCTAAATTCATTTGTTTAAAGTCGACATAACTTTCGTAGTCTTTCAATGGTTTCAAGATTTCAAATGACGATTTCCCATCAATAAAAAAATTAATTTTATCGTATACAGTATCCTTTTCCAAAGCGTAAAAAGCTGCTCCAATAGCTTCAAAACAATTATTCTCCTCAGGAATAAAGATATCTGGATATTCAGCTTTTAAAAATTCTGCGACAGTTTTATTATTCGAAATTCCTCCTATAAGCAAAATCTTCTTAGCTTCAGTTTTTCTTATTAGCTCCAAAATTTTATCGGCTATCATTTTGCAAAGGCCCGCCAAAACATTAGTTTTCGCTATGCCCTTATTCAAAGCATGAATACAATCAGATTTGCAAAAAACCGAACAACGACCAGCAATTCTATATGGATCCCCTTCTTCGGCAAACAAAGCAGCTTCTTCCAACGTAAGTCCCATTCTTTTAATTTGTTGCAAAAAAAATTCTCCAGTTCCCGACGCGCATTTATTTCCGGTAAAAGCGGTAGTTATTTCCTGTTTATTGTTTATTTTGTATGCGATAATATTTTCGGAGCCAGCTGAAACTAAGGCCTCCGCTTTATACGATAATTTTTTTAAAGCTATTTCTACCGCTTCAGGCTCGCTAATTTTCGAACAATTTAAATAATCTTTAAATTTTCTTCCGGTCGCCGCTAAATAATCAAAATCGCCAAGACTTAATATTTCATTTAGTATTTTTTTGGGATTACCATTATGATTTATATTAAAATCTTTTATCTTAAAAACAGCTCCCCCTTTTTTCTCTAAATACGCTCCGCTTATAGAACTTGAACCTACGCAAATTCCCAACGCTCTTTTCATTTCTACCTCATAAAAATTTATATACGAAA
>Ga0308414_1000393_pt1 | contig 27871 bp, 18 predicted proteins | sample HotsprSampleOS50_FD_205667 | JGI IMG/M metagenome (GOLD analysis project Ga0308414, IMG submission 205667) | Hot spring phototrophic mat microbial communities from Octopus Spring, Yellowstone National Park, Wyoming, United States - 20090730_OS50 ...
GCCCGCAAATCGGCGTTGCCGAACACACGCCCGGTAATGGTGAAGACGCCGACATTGCCAGAGTCCTGCGGGTTGGTGATCCGCAGATCCATCTGATAGGTCACGTCGATGATCTCGCGGCCCAAACTGGTTTTCTCAAAGACCAGGGTGGCCAGCGGCAGGTTGTTGAACGGCGCTTCCTCATCGACCAGGAAGTCGCGACCCTGTTTGGGTTCCAGACGCAGGGTGGTTTGTTCTGAGATGGTGATCAGAGTTTGATTGGGGGGCAGCACGACCTCGTACATGTAGGCCGCGTGGGCGTTTGACCCGCAAACCAAGGCGGCGAACATGGCCAACGCCGCTCGAACCACGTGTTTACCGGGCATTCTTGAAACCTCAAGGTGCAAAACGAGGATCACGCGGTGGGTGCCGGCCGAGACCATCCGTAGGCCGTGCTCCTGTCCTGTTTCCATGCCGACCCCAGAGCGAACACTTCCTTGAACGTTTGACATCCGCGCCGCTGGTGCTGATCCGGGATCGGGTCAACCAGGGGGGACGGGCGGAGTCAAACCGCCGGAGGATGGGAAACACGGGAACTCGGGGTTCGCGGCCCGTTCCTTCGGCTGCTTCCGCCGCTGGGGTCTCAACCGAGGTGTGAGTCTAGGGAATCTTGCCTTCGAAAGCAATGAGGCAGACCCGTTTTTTTCGGAGGATCGTTTCAAGCGGTTCATTCTTGCGAATCGTGCCGGGTTCGACGGAATCGACGCGGTGGTTCAATGGCTTGAGCGCGGGCGGTCGGCCTAGTTGAGACTGATCCCTCGGATTAAGATGCCTAGGTAGACCAGCAAAATCATGATCAGCAGCGCAGTAGTGAGCCAGCCGTTGCGGTAGGCCGTCCCGAGACGCGGCGAGCCGTTGAGGACCAGCAGCGCCGCTGCCAGACCGGGCAGGAACAGTGAACCCAAGGCAGCGTAAGCGTATTGGATTGTCTTAACCGAGGTTACGAAAAGGGTCGCGGCGGGTAACCACGCCAGAACGGCCAGACCCCAGCGGTAGGCCGGATCGCTGGTTAGGTCCGGTTCCTCCTCGTGCGACGGGGTTAAAGATCCAACTCGAGCGCGAGCCCAGTCGGTTTGGATCCGACGACGACCCCGCCAAAGGTCGGCTAAGAGGTACGGCGCGCTTTGCCAGACTCCGAGCAGGCTGGAAAACACGGCGGCCCAGAATCCGGCCAAAAACAGCATGCGGCCAATCGGCCCCAGCGTCGCGCCGAGTTGGTCGGCCAACTGGGTTGCCAACCGCGCGCCTTGGCCCTCCACCTCGATCCGGGAGCCGATCAGGATCATCCCCATGCCGAAAGCGGCGGTGAGCAGGTAACAGATCGTCAGGTCGATGCGACAGATTCGCAGACCGTCCTGGCCTTGGCGGCCGTGGTCGCGGACCCAATACCCGTAGGACAGCAGGGTGACGGTTCCTCCCACGCCGCCCAACACCGCTAAGGCGCGGTCAAGACCCGCGGCCGGCAGACGGGGTGGCACGTTGGCGTTCCAAAGAGCTTGGGGATCGGGTCCCAGACCCAGCACACAGACCAGAACCGCGACCACCATCACGGCCACACTGAGACCCATGACCGACTCAAAGACGGCCAGACCGCCTACACGGACGATTCCCCAACCGACCGCGGCGTGAACCAGTCCCCAAAGAATTCGAGAGGCGTTAGGGTCGCCGGGGGTCAGTTCGACGAAGGCGGTCGCCGCCACCCCGCAGGCCGACGCCAGCGAACCGGCCACCAGCGCGGCCCAGGCGGCGAAGTAGATTAGGAACGGCCAGACTGCCCAGCGACCCAACGAGGCAACCAGACCCCTCAACAAACTGGTGCCGGTCGCCATCTGCCAACGGGCGACCCCTTCGTTCAGCACCAGCTTCATGGCCGCTCCCACCACCGCCAACCAAAGCACTCCCACTCCGGCGTCCGAACCCGCCAGACTCGCCGAGATCAGATCCCCCGCGCCCACGCCGGTGGCCGCCACCATCAGCCCTGGCACGATCAACATCAGCGGACCCAACAGCCGATCCGTCCAGACGCGGCGGGAGGGAGGCGTCATGCAGGAACACTCGCGGTTGGGAGGCAATAAACCCAAATCCCGCAAGATCGCCGCCGATGGATTGATGACGGCAACCTTGCGGACAGGATGGGGTGGGAGTCGAACCCATTCAGATCAGGATCTGATCGGGACGGATCATCAACGGTGGTCGTCACCCAACAGGATGATTAGGGGGGCCGAGGGCTGGCCCCCCACTTTGTTGGCGTTGTAAATCACCTGAGCGTTGAGAACCTTGTTGATTCGATCCAGGGTCTCGTCGAGGTGGGAGGCGCTGTACGGATCCACCTTCGCCCGCGCCTCGCCCGCCATCAGCGGCTCCACACGGCTCTTGATCGCCTTAAGTTGCGCTGTGGCCAAGTCGGAGATCGGTTTGGAGGCGGCCGAGCGATCCGATCCGGGCAGGCTCAGGTCGATCATCCGCTCCAAATGTTCACGCTGGAGATTGCGGCGCAGCGAGGAGATCAGGGGTTTGCGGGCGGTGGTTGGCTCGGTAGGGGCCTTGTCGCACTCGGACCAGATCGCCGTGGTGAGGGTTTCCATCAATTCTGGCAGAGTTAGGGCGTCCTGATCGGCAGGAACCCGGAACTCATTGTCGTAGATTCGTCGAAGGGTTACGGGGTTGAGCAGACGGGTCAGCACGCTGGCCTGGATGCCGATGATCCGGTCGTGAACCGTGAACTCGTTGCTGGGACCGAAGCCGCTACCGAACTGGGTTTCGTCGGTCAGGCGGGCCAGAATCTCGGGGGTCAGACCAAAGGCCGAATCCTGAAAGGCGTTCTCAATTACAAACGCCAACGACTTGCGCTGGAGGTCGGCAGGGACAACGGTGATCGGCGGTCGGGCGTTGGGGTCGCCCTTTTTGTCGCGGGCGACGTACGCGCCGCCAATCCAAGGGAGGTTGGTGAACAGGGCGGTCGAGTGCATTGACAGGGTCATGTTATAACCCTTGAGGGCCTTGGACCAACTTTGGCCGTCCTTGACGAACTTTTCGATCAGGTGCCGGCGGTGGAACTGAGCCAGCCGCATTTGGTTGTCGGCGTATTCCAGCGGCTCCTTGCCGAAGTCGTAACGCTGAACCGAGGGGTCGAGTCCTCCCACGTCCTGGTCGGTGCCGAAGGGCAACATGGCGTCGGCGACCCGGTCGGTAACCTTCTTGAGATCATTTTCAAGGGTGTAGCCGTACTCGATCGCCCATTCGTCGTAGGGGCCAATGCCGATCATCGCGTAGTCGCCCTGAACCGCGTCGGGCTTCTTCTCAAAGGCGTCCATCGAGATGATGATCGGGTTGTAGTCCATCACCGACGCGGTGAACGGCTTTTTGCCCTTAATCTTTTCGGAGTTGACTTCCTTGAATGAATAAATACTCGATGCCTTGAAGTTGTGCCGCAGCCCCAGAGTGTGACCGACTTCGTGGGCGACCAGGTCGGCCAGCAAGGGGCCGATGAACGGTTCGGGCATCCCATCGATCAGGGTCTCCAACTCGCTTTTGGGCTCGTCCTTCTTCTCCTTGGGTTTCTCGTTCTCTTTGTCTTTATCTTCGTCGTCGGCCTCCTTGGAGTCGTCGTTCATGGCTTGTAGCAGTTCGAAGTGCATTTTGAACAACGCGACATTCATCGCCTTGCAGTCGGCGGCCATGCAGAGGCGATGACGCCCGGCGGTCCTGAAAAGGTGGGCGAAGTTGTCGTCGGCGGGAAGGCCGAGGGCTTCAAGTTCGTGCAGGTGCAAGTGGTCATGATCGTGGTCCTGCCCGTGGGCGGCGTGGGCCAGGCGGTGGGCACGGGCCTGGGCGATTCGGGCCAGCACCTGGTCGCGCTTCGAGGGAGGAGCCAGACGAACCCGGGGATCCCAATCGGGGTGGGCGTCGAGCCAGTCGATCGCCTCAGGGGCCATTCCTTCGAGGGCCATGCGGGGCAATTGGTCCTCGAACTGGTTGAAAAAGGCGCGAATCCAGCCGTCGGTCAGCACGATGTCGGCGTCGAGGATTTGGCCGGTCAGCGGGTGGGCGCGGCTGGGACCAATCGCGGTGGAGACGTTGTTGTTGAGCCAGCGTAGAAAATTGTACCGAACGTCCTCGGGGTCTTTTTCCATGTGGGCCCCGGTGGCAGCGTCCTGATAGTAGACCTCGATGGCGTTGGCGAATCCCACCTTCTCGAACGCTTTGTTCCACATCAGGGCTCCTTCGCGGACCCAGCGGCGGTAGCGGATCGGCGTGGTGTGTTCAATGTAGAAGACGATCGGCTGCTTGGGTGGGCTAACCTTGAGCGAGGGATCGGCCTTTTCTAGATGCCAACGGTTGATGTAGCGCACCTTGGTGTCGGAGTTGTCGATCTTGTACAAGCCGTAGTCGTCATACTCGGTGGTGAAATAACCCAGACGCTCATCGGCCTTGCGGGGTTTGTAGGCCGGGTTGTCCGGCACCAGGCTGATCGAGTAGGACATCGAGGCGAAGCTGCCGTTGGGACCGGGGGCTTCGATGGTGACTTCGATGTTCTGAGGGAACGCCTTGAGCTTGGTGATGCTGGCCAAGCGGGTGTTGAACGGCCCACCACCCGCGTCCAAGGGCGCGCGCCCACCGCTCATCTTGGCGGTCAGTTCGTTCAGCACCGCTGTCAGGTCGATCACCGGACCGGACCCTGGCTGGTTAGTGAGGATCGGCGTGTCCAGCAGCACCTGGTCAGTGAACAGACGCTTGACCGAACTTTTGCTCTCCGCGTCGCCGCTGGAGCGGATCGCCGTGTTGGGGGCGATGAGCGCCAAGCGCTTGTCGAACGGCTTCCAATACACGTAATAATCCGGCCCCTGTAAACCAGCAAAGACCGAGCCGCCCGAGGGGGTCGCGGCGATGAAATATTTCTGTGACTCGTAGTTGCGGGGCAAGCCCGCCAGGATCCTGGCCTCGGGTTTCTTGACCCAAATCGTGTACAGGCTGGGAGTCTGATTGATATCGGAATTGACCTTTTCGAACCCCTCCACCACTTTGTCGAGCGGCGGAAAGTCGGGTTGGCTCGCTTCTTGGCCTTGGCAAGGAGCAGCGAGGTGGGTCAGCAAGGCCGTCGCGGCCAACGCGACGAACCCAGCGCAAATGCGTGTCATCAGTGTAATCCCGAAGAAGCGTGGATGATCGAGGCGGGGCCGAACCACCCCGTTCACCACGTCGAGGGACGGGGTAGTCTGGTATCGGGGAAATCAAAGCATCTCGAATACGCCGAGGAGACAAACCGTTCCGGTTCTCCCCCGGCTTCACCAGGGTGCGCCCCGGGGGCATGCGACAGGGCCGCACACCTCGGCCGCGGAGGAAGAAGGTCGTCACCAACACGGGATCGCTTTCGAATGCTCGTGGAATCTTCAACTCTAGACAACGCGCTGCGTTGTTGCAAGGGAGCGGTGCGGCCTTGGTGTCGCGGTGGCTTGGAGACTCGCAGACAATCGGCTTGAAGGGGGACTGGTCGTTTTTGAAGGAAGTCGATCTCGATCCGATTGAGGTCAACCACGGACCTCGGCCAGTTTGCGCTTGAGATAAAGCGCCCGGGCGAGGTTCCGGTCGTCGCTGTCCATCACCGCACCCTGGAGCTTCTGGAGATGGGCGGGCTGGGTGTGCAGAAACAATTCGTTGAGCTGGGGAATGGTCAAATCGTTCACCAGTTCCAGCGAGATCCCCATCCGAACGATGGACAACAGGTGCATCGTTTCATCGCTGCTGATGACGTGAGCGCTAGTCAGCGCGCCCAGGGCACGGGCGACCCGGTCCTTGATCTCCTGACGGCGATCGCGTAGCAAGGTTTGCCGAGCCTTGCGCTCGTGATCCAACACCTGGGGAATGATTTCCTCCAGCTTGTCCACCAGTTCGCGTTCGGAGTGGCCTAAAGTGCGCTGGTTGGAGATTTGGTAGAAATCGCCAAACGCCTGCGTCCCCTCGCCGTAAAGTCCCCGAACCGCCAAATGCACCTTCTGCAGGCCCCGGAAGACCTTGTCGATCTGCTTGACATACACCAGGGCCGGCAGATGAACCATGACTCCCACCCGGATACCGGTGCCAACGTTGGTGGGACAGGCGGTCAGATAACCAAGCTTTGGACTAAATGCATAGGTGATCTTGGATTCGATTCGGTCGTCCAGTTCGTTGATGTCCTCCCAAAGTTCCGAGAGTCGGAACCCGGAGCGCATTTCTTGGATTCGGAGGTGGTCCTCCTCATTGACCATGATCGAGATGGTTTCACGGGGGAAGATCGCCACGCCCCGCGGTCCCTCGCCGTTGGCCTGCTCGCGGGAGATGAGTTGACGTTCGACCAGAAACTGGCGGTCGATCTGGTTGAGTTCGTCCACGTCGAAGAAGGTCAGCCCTAGATCCAACTCCTCGAAGGTGCGGCGGGCGATGGATTCGATTTCAAGCTTGTCGCCGCGACTGGCGCGAGAGGCAAAGGGAAAGTCGGCGAGGTTACGTGCCAGGCGGACTCGTGAGCAGACCACGATGTCGCAGGAGGGGCCTTCACCGCGGAGCCATTCGCCGGTGGAGCGGAGCAAGTCGTTGAGGTTCATCGGGACGGGTCCGGCAACGCGGGGGAAGAATCGTCCTGGTCACCGCCTCCCGCGTCTGGGCGAGGGGCGGAGGAGGGGACAGGGAGAAGCGCGGGGGCAGAGGCGACGGGACCGGCGGGGGTCAGGCATAAGGCGGGATCGCTCCGCAGACGATCCCGCAACTTGGAGGCGGTCTCGTAATCCTCGCGGACCACGGCCGCGCGTTGGTCGGCTCGCACCGCCAGCCGCTCCCGAGCGCGGGATTGGCCGAGATCGGCTCCGAAACCATTCCAAGCGCGACGGGGCCGTTTGCCGACGTGGCGTGAAGCCCCTTGGCGAGCCGCGATCCGTTCGATCAGTTCGGCCTGGTAGACCTCGTAGTCATAGGGACACCCCAGGCGTCCCGTGCGTCGGAATTCCATGAACCGCAACCCGCAACAGGGACAGCGCCTGCGAGCCAGCAACCCCACCTCCGGTCCCACATGAGCCAGCACCAAATGCTGCACGAACGACTCCAAGGCGGCCAGAGCCGCCGAGGGTTGTTCCTCGTCGTCCGGGCTGGGAGGTTGGGGTGGAGCGGCTTCGGCATCACGCTCTGGCAGGTAAGGATCGGGATCGTCCGAATCGGCCACGGGCGGTCTCGCGCTCGAAGGCGGGGTGGGGAAAGGAAGGAGGTGAGGGTCGGCGTCGCAGCGGTTGTCCTTGGAGTCAATCGGGTCGCGTCTCCCTCAGCGGGCCCGTCGCGTCATGTCATTTCGAGGAGGACGGCGGGACGCTGGAGGGACGGCGGTTGCCCACGATCTGTTCCAGGTCGCGGATCTGGTCGCGGAGCTTGGCGGCGGTCTCGTAATCCTCCGTGGCGATCGCCACCTTGAGCTGGTTGCGATACTGGATCAACTCGGTAAACCGTTCGGTACCCGAGGGCGCGCGCTTGGGGGATTTGCCTTTGTGGACGGTGTGGTTGTGCACGTTTTCCAAAAGCGGCATCAATTCATCGCGGAAGACTTCGTAATCATGCGGACACCCCAACCGTCCGGTGGAACGAAAATCCGCGAAGGTGATCCCGCAGACCGGACACACGGTCGCCTCTGGCTTGGAGGATGGCCGGCCGCCAGGTCCTTGAAGCGCCAGTTTCTTGGCCAACTCGCTCATGGGCGAGACCACGCCGACTCCCGAATCCTCATCCTCCATCTCAGATTCAGAGGTCGCGGGATTGAGAAACTTCGAGGCGCACTCCTCGCAGAGGTGGTAGTCGGTCAGTTTTTTGGTCTTGCGTTCAATATCAGTGATATGGAACGACGCTGTGCGGGAGCAACGCTGGCATTTCATGGAACCGTCTCAATTGAGGAACGGAACCGGGTTGGGGATCAACCAGGCCAGACTCGCTGCGTTGCGAGGAACGCCGAGCCGGTGGAGGAATCGAGACTCATTCTAGATTTATCGTACCCGGTGTCAAGGAAGCTCGACGTGGGGTCGCGCCACCGCTAGTCTTGAGATTGGGCGGGCAACGACTTGATTTGGCATCGGTTGGCGGGTAGAATCCCTCTCTCATTCTCGGCGACGGGTCGGTTTTCAACGACCTTGAGAAGCGGGTTGGGACCCGCTCCCGTCATCCTTGAGAATCGGACCGAGGTGGACTGGTTTGAATCGTTCCGTTTCAGGTCGTCCAGCCGGAAGGGAATCGGCGCGTCGATCGGCAAGTCGCTTTGATTGCCATCGAAGCGACCCTGGTTCGTCGTCCGTTTCCCATTCCCAGCCCTGGACGCTGAATCCGCCTCTCCTACATTGCGATTGCGTCTACACCCGACGTCTGCCAAGACGGCCCGCGGTGGCTCGCGTTTCCATCCGGGTTCCCCGATGGGGACCCGCGCGTCGTGGAACCGCGGCGGCGATGGGAAAGGACAGGGCGCAGTGGCCCGAACGCCGAGGGGACCCACCCTTCGAGCTGTGCTGGAACGCGAGGCCATCGGATTCCCAATCCCTCGCAAGCAAGGACGCCCTTCCAACTCGCCGCCCTCCTGACCACGCACGAATCCACCCCCTTCGCCCCGGCCCCCCTGGCTCGTTCTCCGTGATTCCAACGATCTGAGTTTCCAACCCTTACTTCCACCTAGCTTTCCTACCTCCTCATCCCATTCACCTTACCCCCGGCGCGGCGGACCACAAGGTCAAATTGGGCGGCCATCGCCTTGCTCGCCCCTTTCTAAGTTCGACTGGGATTCGAAATTTGTACTCGTTCCCCGTCGGCTCCAACCGGCTCGGCTTCGAGTCCTCGACCCGTTCGCTCTGTGCCTGTGGTGTGGTGTGGTGTTGGTTTTGGCCGTTGCCGTCGATCCGAGGTTCGAGGTTCGAGCTTCATGGTCGGATCACACCCGGCAACCGGCCCCGCGTTGTCCCGCCGAGCCGCTTCGTCAGCGGCAAGGCTCCTCCCCCCGACCCGACCCCGCCAAGCAAGCATCCGCCGCGCGACGCCGCCGCCAAGCCGTTCAGGGAAGTTGAATTGCCCGTCGCCGCTGCGACGGCAAGGCCTCCCGAAGTGTTGCCGTCGCGGCGCGTCTCCAAGGAGCGTGTCCCGTGAGTATGGGCGAGAGCGCTTACGATCGCATCAACGACTATACCGCCGTCAAAATCGGATTGGCCAGCCCCGACGAGATCAAGGCCTGGTCTTTCGGCGAGGTCAAAAAACCGGAAACGATCAATTATCGAACCTATCGTCCCGAAAAGGACGGCCTCTTCTGCGAACGGATCTTCGGTCCTGAAAAGGACTGGGAGTGCGCCTGCGGCAAATACCGGGGGATGAAGTTCAAAGGGATGATCTGCGACCGCTGCGGTGTCAAGGTGACCCACTCGCGGGTCCGCCGCAAGCGGATGGGTCACATCGAACTGGCCGCGCCGGTGGTCCACATCTGGTTTTTCAAGGCGATGCCTTCACGCCTGGGAACCCTGCTGGACATGCGCACCACCGCGTTGGAGCGGATCATCTATTTCCAGGACTACGTGGTGATCGATCCGGGTGACACTCCGCTGAAGGAGCGGCAGTTGCTCACCGAGGAGGAGTACCGCAAGTACCGCGAGGAGTACGGGGGATCGTTCGAGGCCGACATGGGGGCCGAGGCGATCAAGAAGCTGCTCAGCCCGGCCAAGCTTGACCTGGTGGCGTTGTCTAAGCAGCTGCGGGAGGAACTGACCACGACCACCAGCAAGCAGCGGATCAAGGATTTGACCAAGCGTCTCAAGGTGGTCGAGAGTCTGCGGGACAGCAACAACCAGCCGGAGTGGATGGTGCTGACCAACGTGCCAGTGATTCCGCCCGACCTGCGGCCTCTGGTGTTGTTGGATTCGGGCAATTTTGCCACCAGCGACCTCAACGACCTGTATCGGCGGATCATCAACCGCAACAACCGGCTCAAGAAGCTGGTCGATCTCAACGCGCCCGACGTGATCATCCGCAACGAGAAGCGGATGCTCCAGCAGGCGGTGGACGCGCTGTTCGACAACAACCGCTGCAAGCGTCCGGTGCTAGGTTCGAGCAACCGCCCGCTTAAGTCGCTGACCGACATGATCAAAGGCAAGCAGGGCCGGTTCCGGGAAAACCTGCTGGGCAAGCGGGTGGACTACTCGGCCCGCTCGGTGATTGTGGTGGGTCCTGATCTGAAGCTGCACCAATGCGGCCTGCCCAAGAAGATCGCGCTCGAATTGTTCTCGCCGTTCATCATCCGCCGGCTGCGGGAACTCAACCTGGCCGACACGATCAAGTCGGCCAAGAAGATGCTGGAGCGGCGAGTGGATGAGGTGTGGGACATCCTTGAGGAAGTCATCCGCAACCACCCGGTGCTGCTCAACCGGGCCCCGACGTTGCATCGGATGGGGATTCAGGCGTTCGAGCCAGTGCTGGTGGAAGGCAACGCGATTCGGATCCACCCGTTGGTGTGCAAAGGGTTCAACGCCGACTTCGACGGCGACCAAATGGCGGTCCACCTGCCATTGTCGATCGAAGCCCAGGTCGAGGCGATGACCCTCATGATGTCCACCAACAACATCTTCAGCCCGGCCAACGGCAAGCCGATCATCTCGCCGACCCAAGACATTGTCATGGGGTCGTACTACCTGACGGTGCATCGTCCCGGCGACCCCGGCGAGTACAAGGAAGACGCCGCCGGCCGACCAATCCAGGGGGTCTTCAGTTCGCCTACCGAGGTGTTTTTGGCCTTCAGCCTGCGCAAGGTCGGGGTCCACGCCCGCATCAAGCTCCGCCTGCCGGCCCATAAGCGACTCAAGGGCGAGGGCGAGAAGGAACACACCCCAGGCAAGCCGATCTTCACCACGGTCGGCCGGGTGATCTTCAACGACATCCTCCACCCCAACATGGCCTTTTACAATCAGGCGCTGGGGCAAAAGCAACTCCAATCGATCATCGCCGACTGCCACCAACTCCTTGGTCGGGCCGAGACGATCGCCCTGCTGGACCGGATGAAGGAACTGGGCTTCCGGGAATCGACCCGGTCCGGCCTCTCCTTCGCCACCGACGACCTCAAGACCCCGACCGAGAAAGACAAGTTCATCGAGGAGGCCGAAAAACAGGTCACCAAGGCCAGCAAGAACTACCAACGCGGCATCATCACCGAGCAGGAGCGGTATAACCGCGTGCTAGACATCTGGAACGAGGTCCGTGAGAAGATCACCACTGCGATGATGGAGGACCTCAAGAACGACATCCGCAACGGCGAGGTCTACCTCAACCCCATCTTCCTGATGGCCGACTCCGGAGCGCGGGGCGGCGTCGAGCAGATCCGCCAGCTCGCCGGGATGCGCGGGCTGATGGCCAAACCCTCGGGCAAAATCATCGAAACCCCGATCAAGGCCAACTTCCGCGAAGGTCTGTCGGTGCTGGAATACTTTTCCTCGACCCACGGAGCGCGCAAAGGTCTGGCCGACACCGCGCTCAAGACGGCCGATTCGGGCTACTTGACCCGCAAACTCGCCGACGTGGCGCAAAACGTGGTCGTCACAATGCGCGACTGCGGCACCACCCAGGGCATCACCAAGGGGGTGGTTTACAAGGGCGAGAAGGTCGAGGTCAGCCTGGCCGACTCGATCCGGGGCCGGGTCAGTCGGGTCCGGGTGGTTCACCCGATCACCGACGAAATCATCGTCAACGAAAACGAACTGATCACCATCGAGATGGCCCGCCAGCTGGAAGAGCTGCAAATCGAGAAACTCCAGGTTCGCAGCCCGATGACCTGCGAAGCGCCGCTGGGGGTCTGCCAGCTTTGCTATGGCATGGACCTGTCCACCGGACGCTTGGTCGAAGAGGGGATGGCTGTGGGGATCATCGCCGCCCAGTCGATCGGCGAACCCGGTACCCAGCTGACCATGCGTACCTTCCACTTCGGCGGCGTGGCGACCCTGGGGATCGAAGAGAAGGACATCAAGTGCAAGCGCGAGGGATTCGTCAAATACAGGAACATCAACGCTGTCGAGAATGCCGATGGGCATCTGATCTCGCTGTCACGCAACGGCGAAATTCAAGTGGTGGACGCCAAAGGCCGGGAGCTGGAGAAGTTCGACGTGCCCGAGGGGGCGATCTTGAAGGTCGCCGACGGTGCGTTCGTCACCAAGGGGACCATGCTTTGCGAGTGGGACCCGCACAACTTCCCGATTCTGGCCCAGGTGGGCGGTCGTGCCTTCTACGAGGACATCCGCGAAGGCGAGACCATGAAGGTCGAGACCGAAGCCTCCGGTCTGATGCGCCGCACCATCATTGAACACAAGGGAGACCTGCATCCGCAGATCGTCATCAAAGGGGCTGATGGTCAAATCATCGAAGCCCACTACATTCCCGAGCGGGCCTCGATCGAAGTGGACGACGGCCAGGAGATCAAGCCGGGCACTCTGCTGGCTAAGACGCCGCGGGCGGCCGTTGGCACCCAGGACATCACCGGCGGTCTGCCCCGGGTCACCGAGTTGTTCGAGGCGCGTCGGCCCAAAGATCCGGCGATCATCGCCGAAATCGACGGCGTGGTCACCTTCCTGGACGAGAAGCGCCGCAACAAGCGGACCATCATCATCCGCAACGAAGCCTCCGGCAAGGAAGTCGAACACCTCGTACCCCACGGCAAGTTCCTGCGGGTTCACGGCGGCGACCGGGTCAAAGCCGGTACAGCGCTGGTGGACGGCCCGCAGGTGCCTCACGATATCCTGCGCATCTCGGGCGAGGAGGAGGTCCAGCGCTACCTTCTGCGGGAAATTCAAAACGTCTATCGCGCTCAGCGGGTCGAGATCGACGACAAGCACCTCGAAATCATCTGCGCACAGATGCTCCGCAAGGTGCGGGTCGATCACGGCGGCGACACCGGCTTGTTGCCGGGCAGCGTGATCGATAAGTTCGAGTTCCGCCGCAAGAACGAGGAGCTGCGCGATTCGGTCAAGATCAAAGACCCCGGCGACGCGGCCGAGTTGCGCGAGGGCGAAGTGGTCAGCCGCGACTACGTGGACAAGGTCAACGCCGAGATCGAGGCCAAAGGAGGGCGGAAGGTGGAGTGGACCCGCCCCCAACCGGCCCGAGCCAGTACTCAGTTGCTTGGCATCACCAAAGCCGCGGTCCAGTCCGAGAGCTTCATCTCGGCGGCCAGCTTCCAGGAAACCACCAAGGTCTTGACCGAGGCGGCCCTAGCGGGCAAGGTCGATCGTCTGGTTGGCCTCAAGGAGAATGTCATCCTCGGCCACTTGGTTCCTGCCGGGACCGGTTTCAAGCTGCACCAGGAAGCGGAGGTCCGCATCCGTCCCGAAGCGCTGGAGCAGCTGGCCGAACGCGGTCCCGGCTACGCTCGTTATCCCCGCGACGACGCTCCTACCCGCGTCCGCGAACGCGATCGCGACCTAGTGGGATGACAATCCCGCCCCGGAACGCCTTCCGCCAACCCGCAACCCCGACACCCTCGGCGCATCTCGGATCGATCGAATCGTTCCAAGGGCGAGCACTCGACTCGACCGAAAACGACGCGAGAGCTTGCGTCGGGTCTCTTCCACGCGGTGGGCGTTCCTGGTCGCCCAGCGGATCGAGGATCCTGCTTCGATCCGTCAGGACTCGAGCATTATGAATAAGATGAGCTGAACTGAACGAGATGATCAGCATCGTCCAGGCCGGGCGGGTTGGGGATCGCCGCGACCCGATCCGGCCCCACTTAAGCCGTTACCGCGACGCTCGGGTCGCGGGTCACCGATCTTCTCGACTCACCCGCGTTTGTTCGTTCGATCGGAGAGCGATCCGATGGCCTGGTATTCCGCACACCTTGTCATGTACTCAATGTTCAAGGATGGGATCCAGGACAAATTCCCATTGCGCGAGGATGTGGTTTTGATCGAGGCCGACAGCGTGGGAGAAGCCTTCGATCGCGCTAAACGCCGCGGCAAGGAACGCGAGGGGGACGACCAAGGTACTCACTCCTACGATGGTCGCGCCTCCAACTGGGTATTCATCGGCGTGCGCAAGCTCATCGAATGCGACCTGCTGGTGAACGACCGCCCCGGCGACGGCAGCGAGGTTTCCTACTCCATGCTCGAAGTTCGGGATCGCGCTTCGGTCCAACGGTTTGCCAAAGGCGAACCTGTCGAAGCGCTCTATCGAGAATAGAGTGCAATGGCATCAACCACCCGCGCGATGGTGGTTGTTGGCGGGCCCAATCCAGTCGCGGAGGGATCGACTTGCGGCCCGGGCGCGACCCCCACGCGCGGATGGGATGGGCGTTGAGTTTGAGGTGGGTGTGATTCAGCCGGACGCGGCCGCGTCGGTGCCCAGATCGACGGAACCAGTGGGTTGAGCGATCGTTTGGTGGGCCGCGATCTCCGGCGGACGGGGATCGGCGGTTGCCATTTGGTTCAACAGGATGGCAGGGTTGGCTTGAACCGGGCTGACAACTGCCTCGTCCTCCTGCAAGACTGGCAGCCGAATGATCACTTCGAGAGAGGGAGCCGTCCCACTTTCCTCCAGCGCGGTGGTCTCCGCCGTGGGTTGGTCGGGACGCTCCAACTCGATGGGCTCGTTGGCAGCGACCAGACCAATTCCGGGGGGAAGGGGTTGGACTTCCAGGGCCACCGGCGGCCCCACCACCTTGCCCAGCCGCGATCGGCTCTTGAAGAACCGATACGACAGCGCCAGGACAATCCCCCCCCCTAGCAGATAGGCGATGGTATACTGCGCTGTTTGGACCAGCCATTCAATCTGTTGTGCAAACAGATAACCCATTCCGAATATCAGCGAGGTGCTCAATAGGGCGGCCACGAGATCGGTTAGGAGCAGTTTGAGCGGGGGCAGCCGGAGCATTCCGGCCGTGAGGTAGGCGGCGGTGCGGAAGCCGACGGCGAAGCGTCCCAGAAGGAGGATTTTGAATCCGTGACGCTCGAAGTAGCCCTTGATCTGCGCTTGACGTTCCCTGGAGATCAGCTTGCGGGTCGGGCCGAAGTTGAGAACCCGCTCCCCCTGAACGTAGCCGATCACATAAACGATGAAGTCGCCGATTAACACGCCGACCAGGCAGGACGCGAAGGCCAGGGGCCACCACAGCGTGCCGTTTTTGGAGAGCACAGCGGCCAGGATGATCGGTCCCTCTTCAGGGATGGGCACTCCCAACCCGCCCAGAATCAGCAGCAGGGGAATCCCGAAATAGCCGAGTTGGTTGACCAGATCATCCGTCACGCGACGGTTCCACTCCGCCTGAGGTCGGGCCGAGGGTCCCGAACCGGGTTGTGAATGTGAAGAGGGTCATCCGTTCCATCGCGTCCCGTTGGAAGCGAGCGCGTTGCTTCACCATACCCTCAATCAATTGGTTCGTCGAGACGCGCCGCCGGACCCAACCGGCGATGATCGCCATCCCGCAGGGTGACTCCCACGCGATCCAGGTATTCTCCCAGCGGCAAGGCGTATCTGCGGGTCGTGCCCAGCAGGTCGCGTAATTCGGCCATGCTCATCGTTTCAACCTGCTTCAGGCGCGCGGTCACTCGACGGCGAATTTCCGCCTCGATCTGGGCATCGTACCAAAGCCCGGGCGCGACCTCGACGATCCGCTCCTCTTCGACCAACAAGGTGAGCAACTCGACGGCCAGCGAGGGCTTTTTGATCCCCAACCGGGTCGTCAGCGACTTCAAGTCAGGTGGTTCCAGACCGGCGGAGGTGATCGCCTGGAGCAATTCGCTCTTGAGTTTGCGTTCGCTTTGGCTGAGCCGAGGCTGATGGTCAATGCGCGCGACTCGGGCGGGCGGGTCGCCTTCGATCAGAATTCGCCCGCGGTCGCGCAACCGTTCTAACAGGGTCGCAATCAGCGGTTCACCGCCGCGTTGGGCCAGATCGGCGAGTTCGGCGGCGAGGTGGCCACGGGGGATGGTCGATTGGCGGGGGCGAGCCGCGTGCAAACGAGTCAGAGCCGCTTCGACCCGACGTTCCCACTCCTCGACCACCTCGCGGGTGACGCTCAGCGCTCTTCGAGGCCCGATCGCTAGGTCAAGAATCATCCCGGTTCGTTTCAACTCGGCCCACGCCGCCGCGGCGACCTCGGGAGTCAGGCCGGTGGTCCGACAAAGGGAACTCGGTGTGAGACGGTCGGGGTCGGGCGGGATCAACGCCACAGCCCGTTCCAGCCGCTCGACTGGATCGTGTGCTTGGGCCAACCGCTGCGCCCGTTCGATCAACACGGCGTCGCGGCGGCGGATTGGTCCGGCCTCTGGCTGGAGCACCCGTCCGCCTCCCAGGGTGGTCGGCGGCGTGGTTTCCCGCAGGATGAACGGTTGATCGAACACCGCCGTCACCGGACGGGCCACCACTAGTTGGCCCAGGCCAGTTTGCCCGGCGTCCAGTTGGGAGACGGGCCGCCCCTCCTCGTTGCGCAACAGGATCAAACCCGCGTTCACCTCGCCGCTGCCCAGATGAAGACGATAACGGCCCCGGTGACGCAGTGGGCGGGGCGCGTCGCAGGCCACCCTCAGTTCAACCGTCAGCCGACGACTCGCGTTGAGGTATCCCGGCGTGGCCAGTTCGTGACCCCGCGCCAGGTCAGTCTGCTTGATTCCTCCGAGATGGATCGCGGCCCGAGCGCCCCGTTCCACCCGTTCCACGCCCCGTCCATGCCGCTGCAAACCGCGAACCTTGACCAGACGGCCTAGCGGCCAGCATTCCAGATCCTCCCCCACCGTCACTGCCCCAGAGACCACCGTGCCAGTGACGATGACCCCCAGACCTTCACGGGTGAACACTCGATCGATCGCCAACCGAAATCGACCCGGATCAGGCCGGGGACGTTCCGCCACCCGGTGACAGGCCCGCTCCAGCGCCTCCTTCAACTCGGCGAGGCCCTCGCCACTGACCGTCGAGGTCGGCACGATCTCGCAGCCCTCCAGAAACGACCCGGCGATCAGGGTTCGCAAATCGGCCCTCACCAGGTCGAGCCATTCGGGTTCGACTAGATCGCGCTTGGTCAAGGCGATCACGCCTTGGGGAATCCCCAAAAGCTTAAGAATCTCGAAATGCTCGCGGGTCTGGGGCATGATCCCGTCGTCGGCGGCGACCACCAGCAGGGCCACGTCGAAGCCACCGGCCCCGGCCAGCATGTTGCGGACGAACCGCTCATGGCCCGGCACATCCACCACCGCCAACTCGTAGCGCCCCAGCCTCAGGGAGGCGAATCCCAGGTCGATTGTGATTCCCCGCGCTTTTTCCTCGGGCAGACGGTCAGTGTCCACTCCGGTCAAGGCGCGGGTCAACGCGGTCTTGCCGTGGTCGATGTGACCGGCAGTGCCCAGCACCAGAGGAACATACGAGTTCATGAAGTGACTACGACTTGATTTGATTTGCTAGGTGGCCGTGTCGCTGAGCCAGCGGTTGGGTTGGGGTGAGTTGAGTTTGGTTGATACAAGACGGGCAACGTCAACCTGCCGTTCCGAGTGTGGGATCGACAACTGGAAGGACGTAAGGCCCCTTGGGGATGACCGCCACGCGCGCCTCAGGACCATATTGCTCCAGCGCCTGGGCCACCGCCAGTTCAACCGTCGCTACCGGCTCGACATGGCAACGCGACAGCACCGCGGCGGGCACGCCGTCACTGACGAACTTGACCCGGGCCTTGCGGCGTACCTTGGCCAGTTCCTCCAACTGCCATTGGTCCACGGTGAACGATTCCTCCTTGAGGATCGCCTCCATGAATCCCTCCAGGGTCGGATGCTCCTCAAAAAGCGACTGGAATTCGGGACTTCCCAACCCTTCGGCCAGCGCCGCGGCGATGACAATGGTGCCGCCCGGTTTGACGATCGGCAACGCGCCGGTTAATCCCTTGACGGCCTGATAAAAGGTCAAATCCAACGGGTGTCCCGCCGAACTGGTGACCACAACGTCCACCGGCGCGGGTACCGCCGCCTTGACCACGGTTTCGACGAATGCCACCCCCTTGAGGAAGGCTTGCTCCATGTCGCCGGCGACCACCGAGGTGATCCGCCGCGCCCCGTCGAGGGTGACGTTCACGATGAAGTCGCAACCAGCCATCCGGGCGATCCGGGTGTTTTCCTCGTGGACCGGGTTGCCCTCCAGAAAGCCGCAATCGGCCAGGGGATGTTCCAAGAAGCGGGGACCATGCCAGAGCTTGACCGTCTCGAAGGCGGCGATCCCCGGACAGATCAGTTTGCGTCCGCCCGAGTAGCCCGCCATCAAGTGCGGTTCGATCAATCCCGTGGCGATCTTAAGGTCGGCCTGGACATAACGCGAGTCGATCCACGCAGGCACCCCGTTGGGGGTGGTTCCAAGGTAGGTATGCTCCTCCAGACGAGTGCCGTAATGATCCTCGACCCGATAGGTTCGCGCGATCTCCTCGGAGAGCATTTCGACCTTTTCCGCTGGAGTGCTGGGCCGATGCAACCCGGTCGCCACCAGAATCAGGATGTCTTGGGTGGCCAGCCCGGCCGCGTGCAGAGTCCGCAAAATCGGTCGCAATAGAACCGGGTTGGGCACCGGGCGGGTGATGTCGCACACCAAAATGCAGGCAGAACGCTTGCCTCGGGCTAGGTCAAGCAGGGGGGGGGAGCCAATTGGTTCGGCCAAACATCGAACCACTTCGGCCTCCGGATCGTCCAACGGAGGCGCGGGACGGATGGTCAAAGGGGGCAGGGTGCGGTCGTCGGGCAAGTCCACATTCAAGCCGGTTTTACCATAATCCAGTGTGACACGCATGATTCGAATCTCCAAGGAAGTTGGTTTAAACTCAGGGTAGCGCGCCGGGGACGCCTCGGCAATCCGAACCCGTCGGACAAGGCGTCTTGATTGTCCCGATCGTGGCGCGTGGGATTCATCGGTGATTCGGTCGGGGAGTCCGTTCACATGGCCGCCAGTTCCAATCATTCGTTCGACATCGTCAGCGAGGTCAACGAGGTCGAGTTGCATAACGCGATTCAGCAGGCCCGCCACGAAGTCGCGGTGCGCTACGACTTCAAGGGAACCAAGGCCGGCATCGAATACGACAAGAAAAACCGGTGCCTGACCCTCACCGCTGACCATCAGGGTCAACTCGAAGCGGTGGTGATGGTCCTCAAGGAAAAGATGCTCAAGCGTGGGGTCGATCATCGAGCCCTCAAGCGGGGCAAGATCGAGGAGGCCAGTCACGACACAGTGCGCGAGGTGGTCACCTTCCATCGCGGGATCGAAGCGGACGACGCCCGCAAGATCGTCAAGGAGATCAAGGCGATGGGTCTGAAGGTCCAAGCGCAGATTATGGACGAGAAGGTGCGGGTCACTGGCAAGAAGATCGACGATCTTCAAGCCGTGATCGCCCACTTGCGCAAGAATGGCCCCGAGTATCCCCTTCAGTTCGAGAACTTCACTTGAATTGAATTGAGGCACGCTTGGGCGCGGACAGCCGTGTGCAGACCGCCCGCGTCCAGGCGATCCGGGGCCAGGTCAGGGGTGAGCAAAAAGAGGGATGTGCAACAAGGTGAGCTGAGTGATATCAGGGCGATGGCGTCCCACCGCTAAAACTGGTCCGTGGAAGGCGAAGGCCAGGGCGTACACCTCGCCACCCGGATCGTTCGACGGACATCCGGTTGCCAACCGTCGCTTTGCGGAAAAACGGCCAAGCGCGCCGTCGCGGGACAACTTGTTGAGAGACCGCGGTGATAAACGGTACTGATGGAAAGAATGGTTTGGTCCAGCCGCGGGACCGTTTTTTTGCAAACTCAACCGATGAGGCAGCCGCCAATGAAACGAAATCGTGGCGGGATCGGGTCGGGAGTCGGTAGGAGAAGTTGAGAAACCTGGTTGCGTCCGACGTGACCAATGACTAGAATGGAGCCTCACGTACTGGGATCAAATCGACCACCACGCGAGGATGACCGCCCTCCCGCGATCGACCCACGCCACGGTGGGTTGATCAGGCTCCTTGGGCGGTCTCGGGTTTCACGAATGGCCATCACCAAAGAGCAGAAACAGGAAATCATCGGCTCCTTCCGTCGTATGGAGTCCGACACCGGCTCTCCCGAAGTTCAGATCGCGCTTCTGACAGCGCGGATCAACGACCTGACCACCCACTTTCAAACCCACAAAAAAGACCACGCCAGCCGTCGCGGTCTGCTGATGTTGGTCTCGAAGCGGTCCCGTCTTTTGCGCTACCTGCGGGACACGAATCGGGCCTCGTATCTTGAGGTCATCCAGCGCCTCAACCTCCGGAAGTGAAGTGACGTCATGGCGCGCGACGTGGGAGATCGTTTCGCCCGCCTTGCCTTCAGAGGGTCGTCCACGCGTCTTGTCACGTCGATCCGGGCAAGCAAGCCTTCAGGGTTATCCCAAGGGTGAGTCTTCGCTCCCTCTTCTGGGTTCGATTGGTTCGTCTGATTCAACGCGGTTTAGCATCGACGCTCTCCGTGGTTTGAGATGGTCCGGCCCCGGTGGGCACGCTTAGGGTGTTCCGCTTGAACCAGCGGCCCGGGGTGACTTCCCGCTTGGGCTCGATCTCCCACAAGCCGCCCATCAAACCCTCCCTCCAGGGGTGTGGTGTTCCGTGAATTGCGACTCCTCCCTCTCGATCAACGATGGTAATCGGAGGCACGCGCTTTCCCAAGGTCGAACCAACGCGCGGACCTCCCCCTTCTCTTATATTCCCGTCTGCATCAAGGATTCTCCTCATGCACTCCGCGCCGACCGCCGGCATCCCGCCGGTGAAGCGACCCGTCCGCGTCGAAGCGACGATCGGCGACAAGCTGCTCATCCTCGAAACCGGCAAACTCGCCAAACAGGCCACCGGCTCAGTGGTGGTTCAAGTGGGTGGCACGATGAGCCTGGTGGCGGTGGTCACCGCGCCCGGCCGCGAGGGACTGGACTTTTTCCCCCTTCAGGTCGAATACCGCGAGAAGGTGTACGCCGCCGGCAAATTCCCTGGCGGCTTCATCAAACGTGAAGGTCGTCCCACCACCAAGGACATCCTGACCTCCCGTCTGATCGACCGGCCGATTCGTCCCTTGTTCCCGGAGTGGTATCGCGACGAGGTCCAGATTCAGGCCAGCCCCATCTCGGCCGACCGGATCAACGACCCCGACGTTCTGTCGATGATTGGCGCGTCGGCGGCGCTCTGTTTGACCCCGGCCCCGTTCCTTGGGCCGGTCGGCTCGATCCGTGTTGGTCGAATCGACGGGCGACTCGTTCCGCTACCCACCGCCGAGGAAATGGAGCAGAGCGACCTTGATCTCGTCGTCGCTAGCACCACCTCGAAAATCGTCATGATCGAAGGATTCGGCCAGGAACTGCCCGAGTCCGAGATGTTCGACGCGATCATGAAGGCCCACGAGTACAACCAAGCCGTGATCGCGCTTCAGCATGAATTGCGGGCCGCGGTCGGTCTGCCGCCGATGGAGCCGCCGCCGCCCCGTCACGATCCCCTGGTGGACTACCTCTACCAACGTTACGGCGACGAGATTCGTCAGGCCAAGCGGATCGTGGCCAAGCTGGAACGCTACGCCGTCATGGATCAACTCAGGGCGCGCGTTGTGGCCGAGACCACTGCTGCGCCCGTGCCCGGTGTGGGCGACCCCGAGACCCCGCCAACCGAGTTGGCGGTCAAGGCTGCCTTCAAAGAGGCCGAGACCCGGGTGGTTCGAGCCATGATTCTGGACGGTCTCCGTTCCGATGGCCGCGGCCCCAAGGACCTGCGACCCATCTCCTGCGAAGTCGGCCTGCTGCCCAAAGCCCACGGCTCGGCTCTGTTCCAACGCGGCGAAACCCAGGCATTGGTGACCACCGTGCTAGGCACCGCCGCCGACGAACAACGCATCGACGGCATCATGGATGAGTATACGAAGAAGTTCATGTTAGACTACAACATGCCCTCCTTCGCGGTGGGCGAGGTGCGACCGATCCGTGGTCCGGGCCGTCGCGAGATTGGCCACGGGGCGCTGGCTGAGCGTTCGGTGGCTCCGGTGCTGCCCGACCCAGCCCGCTTCCCCTACACCATCCGGGTGGTCTCCGACATTCTCGAATCCAACGGCTCCTCCTCGATGGCGTCGGTCTGCGGAGCGACCCTCAGCCTGATGGACGCCGGCGTGCCGATCAGCGATCCGGTCGGCGGCATCTCGATTGGTTTGGTGTGGGATGAACCCACCGACCGCTTCGTGCTGCTGACCGACATCATCGGCGACGAGGACCACTATGGCGACATGGACTTCAAGGTCGCCGGCACCCAGCGCGGCGTCACCGGCATCCAACTGGACCTCAAGAACCTAGGGATCTCGCCCCGGATCGTCCGCGAAACCCTTGACCAGGCGCTGGAAGCCCGCATGGAGATCCTCCGGACCATGCTCCGCTCGATCAAGCGGCCCCGCGACCACATTTCGGAAAACGCCCCCCGCTTGATCCAGATTCAGGTCAACCCCGAAAAGATCGGCCTCATCATCGGACCCGGCGGCAAGACGATCCGCCGGCTCGAAGAAGAGACCGGGGCCAAGATCGAGATCGACAACTCGGGCGTCATCACCATCTCCTGCGTTCGAGCCGAAGGCGCGCAGGACGCTCGCGACCGCATCCAGGGGATGACCGAAGGAGTCCAAGTGGGCAAAATCTACGACGGCCGGGTCTCCTCGATCAAAGACTTTGGCGCGTTTGTCGAAATCCTGCCGGGCAAAGATGGGTTGGTGCACATCTCCGAACTGACCGAAGGGTATGTGTCCAGCGTGGCCGACGTCTGCAAGGTGGGCGACGTGATGCCGGTCAAGGTTATCCTGGTGGACGAGCAGGATCGGGTCAAGCTGTCGCGTAAAGCGGCACTGGCCGAACTCGGTCAAGTCGATCCTCTAGCCGAGGCCGTTCCGTCTCCAGGGGGCGCTGCACCTCGGCCGGCTCCCTCCGGCGGCGACCGCGGAGGTTACGATCGGGGTGGATCGCCACGACGCGGCGGTGGCGGCGGTGGCGGCGGTGGTCGTCGCTCCTGAGCGTCGTCATCCCGCTGGTTCGGTTTGTTCGAGAAACGGCCGTGGTACAATCACGAACAGGATCAGACCCAACCACTCACGACGAACCGAACCCCAACCAGGTCGCTATGCCCGCCCCGGGAACGACTCCGCCCACTTCACTCCTGTTGGGGTGGGCCAACCCGCCAAGCGTTCAAGCGCGGCCAATGACCTGAGCTGAGGCCAGAGCGCTCCGCTGCCACCCAACCGGGCGGAACGGAGCGGAGCGGGGCGTCGAATCCACCGCGACCCAGCCACCTGCGGAGCGGACCTCCTGCCATGACCCGGGCGACTTCCGAAGCGACATTCGCCGCCGCTCGGCCCGCCGAGCCGCCCGGCTCGCCGCCGGGGCCAGACTCCGCCCCGACGAGCCAGGCGCTCGACCCCGCTCCTCCTTCCAATTCAGTCTCGGCGGAGTCGCGCTACGCCGAACTCGCGCGGATCGCCGGTGGACTCGCTCACGAAATTCGTAACCCCCTCTCGACCATGAGGCTCAACCTCGACCTTCTGGCCGAGGAGTTCCGCGGGTCCGACTCCATCCGCGACCGCCGCGCGTTGACCAAAATTGAGCGCCTACGCAAGGAGACCCTGCGTCTCCAAAACGTCTTGGAGGATTTTCTTCGCTTCGCGCATCTCGAGCGCATCCAACCGGTCGATCAACCACTGGCGGCCGTGGTCAACGAGGTGTGCGACTTCTGGGAGCCGCAGGCTCAAGCTCATGGGATCGTGGTGCGCGTTTACCACGACCCTCAGCCCAGTTGCTCGCCGTTGGACGCAGACTTGTTCAAGCAGGCGATTCTCAACCTCTTGCTCAACGCGCAACAGGCTATGCCCGACGGCGGCGAGTTGATGCTCATCACCCGTCGCGCCGGTGCCTGGAACGTCTTGGAAGTGGTCGATACCGGGGTAGGGATTCCCGCCTCGCTGCGCGACAAGGTATTCGAGCCGTTTCAAACCACCAAACCCGGCGGCAGCGGTTTGGGACTGCCGATGGTCCGGCGGATTGTCGAAGCCCACGGCGGCCGGATCGCGTTCGAGAGCGAACCAGGCAAAGGGACCAAATTCACCATTTGGTTGCCTTGCAGCCCCGAGGGTGATCAAATCCACCCTCCCGCGGTCGAACTCAACGGCGCGGTTCGCTACCTGGAAGCGGATCCCCGTGCCAATTCCGATTCACCAGCGCCGCCGGTCGAACGCGGCACGAGCTCCGACCCGTGAAAAAGTCGCTTCGCGGCACTTGAGGGGATCGCGTCGCGTCCCGGTCGTTTTCCTTCCTTCAGGGGGTTCACCCCTCCCCCTCAACTCATTTTTTCCCCTCGACTCCGGCCCCCTTCGCTCGATCATGGAACATGCGATCCGCGTCTTGGTGGTGGACGACGACGAAGCTCACGCTCAGGCGGTGGCCGAGAGTCTTGAGCGGGTTGGCTACGAATGCGTTGTGGCCACCGATGGCCGTTCCGCGCTGCGACTCATCGAGGAACAAACCTTCGATATTGTGTTGACCGACCTCATGATGGGAGAGATCGGCGGTCTGGAGGTGCTGGCCAAAGCCAAGCGGGAACTGCCCGACGTGGAGGTGATCATCCTCACCGGACACGGCACGATCCGAACCGCCGTCACCGCGATGCAAGCCGGCGCGGCCACCTATTTGACCAAGCCGCTGGACATCGACGAGCTGCGCATGGTGGTGGACAAGGCGTCCCAATCGCAACGCCTGGTCCGTTCCAATATCGAACTGCGCAAACAACTCCATGAGCGGTTCGGTTTCGAGGGGGTCGTGGGCAATTCGCCCCTGATGCACCAACTGGTCGAGCGGCTGCGTCAGATCGCGCCCACGACCGCCACCGTGCTGATCACCGGCGAAAGCGGCACCGGCAAGGAATTGGTGGCCCGCGCTCTGCACGTCAACAGCCCTCGGGCCAACAAGCCATTCGTCCCACTCAACTGTGCGGCGCTCAATGAAAACCTGCTCGACAGCGAACTATTCGGTCACGTCAAAGGAGCCTACACCGGGGCTGAGCGCGACCGCAAGGGACTCTTCGAACACGCCAACGGTGGCACCCTCTTTCTCGACGAGGTCGGCGACCTGCCGATGTCCACCCAAGTGCGTCTCTTGAGAGTCCTGGAGAACGGAGAAATTGTTCGAGTCGGCACCAATGAGCCGATCAAGGTGAATGTCCGACTCATTTCAGCCACCAACCGCGACTTCGCCGAGGCGATCGCTCAGGGGAAGTTCCGCCAGGATTTGTATCACCGCCTTAAGGTGGTCTCCATCAAGATTCCGCCCTTGCGCGCGCGTCGGGAGGACATTCCCCTCCTGACCGATTCATTTTTGAAACAGTTCTGTAAAACGCATGACAAGAAAATTCAAGGGGTCAGCCCGGCGGTTCGCAAGGTGCTGACCGCTTACGATTGGCCGGGCAACGTGCGGGAATTGCGCAACACGATCGAAAGCATGGTGGTGATGGATACCGACGGCCTGCTCGACCTGGACGACTTGGTCGAGGAACTTCAGCCCACCGCTCAGGCCGTGGGAGAGTCAGCCGGAAAAGCACGAGCCGGCGCGGGAACCTGCCAAGCCGCTAACGCCCTGGTTGGCAAGACGATGGACGAGATCGAACAATACTACATCGCCGAAACCCTCAAGCTGACCCGGGGCAACCGCGAGGAGGCGGCCCGCATCCTGGGCATCGGCGAGCGAACCTTGTATCGAAAGATCAAGGAGTACGGAATCAGCTGACTTGGAACCAACCCCGCCTGTCCATCACAGGGAGCTGTTTCGCAATGAGTCGCCGTCTCGTCGTCGGTTGGGTGTTGACCATCGTGTTGGGCATGCTTTTTCTAGCCAGCGCCGTGGGTAAATTCGTCCGTCCCCAATCCCTGGTCGAGTCGTTCACACGTTGGGGGCTGATCCACGTTCTGACGCCGATCGCCGTGGGCGAGACACTGTGCGCGACGCTGTTTCTCATGCCTCGGACCCACTCCCTAGGGGTGTTGCTTCTCAGCGCCTATCTGGGAGCTGCCACCGCCACCCATCTTTCCCACAACGAGCCCCCTATCGTTCCCGTCGGCGTCCTGGTCCTGCTCTGGCTGACTGGCTGGTTGCGCAACCCGAAGCTTCTCGGAGAGTTGATCCCGGAGCGGATTCCATGAATTGGTGAATCCAATGCGAATCCAAATCGATTTGGGAGTCGCCGGATGAGGACGGTGTGATCCAAGGCGGGAATTCCATTCTTTTTCGTTCTTGTTGCCTTGGTCTCGCCCCGCCCCGCCCGGCCGTGTCAGATGGTGAGGATCGTCTGTTTGGTCACTTGGCGCAGCGGATCGGCGTCGGAAACCTCTTGGGCGATGCGCAGGAATTCCATTTGGGATCGCACCACCTTCCCGCCCTCGGCGGGCGGGCGGACCCGGGCATACTCGCCGTTGGGGCCCAGTTCGCGGGCCTTGACGTTGTCGGCCAGGCTGATCTCCAAGATTTCATCGATCAACCGAGTTTTGAGCAGAGGACTCTCCACGGGATACATGATTTCCACCCGGCGACGGAAGTTGCGGGGCATCCAGTCGGCGGAGGCCAGATAAACTTCCGAGTTGCCGTTGTTGTGGAAGTAGGCGATGCGGGAGTGTTCGAGAAACTGATCGACAATCGAGATGACCCGAATATTTTCCGACACCCCGGGAATTCCAGGCCGCAGGCAGCAAATCCCCCGAATGATCAGGTCGATCTTGACCCCAGCGCGGCTGGCGTCGTAGAGTGCCTCGATGGCGGCGGGTTCGACCAGCGCGTTCATCTTGGCGATGATCCGCGCGGGCGACCCGTTTTCGGCGTGGTCACGCTCCCGCTCGATCAATTCGATGATCCTGTCCGCCATGTTCATCGGCGCAACCATGAACTTCTGCCACTCGTGGCCATGCGAATATCCGGTCAAAAGATTGAATAACGCGGAGGCGTCGTCGCCGAACTCAGGCCGCGATGTAAAGAAACTGATGTCGGTGTAGATCCGCGCGGTGGTAGGATTATAGTTGCCAGTTGAGAGGTGAAGATAGCGGCGGATGCCGTCGGCCTCCCGGCGCACCACCAGGGCGGCCTTGCAATGGGTTTTGAGACCGACGATGCCGTAAACCACGTGCACTCCGGCTTTTTGCAGGGCGCGAGCCTTGACGATGTTGTTCTCTTCGTCGAGGCGTGCTTGGAGTTCCACTAGCGCGGTGACCTGCTTGCCGTTTTCCGCAGCACGGGCCAGAGCGTTGATGATAGGGTTGTCGTCGGAGGTGCGATAGAGGGTCTGCTTAATGGCCAGCACCTGGGGGTCGTCGGCGGCCTCCTCGATGAAGCGGACCACTGAGCCGAACGATTCGTAAGGGTGATGCACTAGCAGGTCGCGCTCGCGGATCGCCGCCAGGATTTTACCCGGCTTGGCGAACTCCGCGGGCATCCTCGGCTCAAAGCTGGGGGCTTTGAGTTCGCGGAATCCTTCGACGTCGCACAACTTGGCCATTGCCGAAAGCGCCAAGGGACCGTGGATGGGATAAATGTCCCGTTCGTCCAGGTCCAGGGCCGACCGGAGGATTTCCACCAGGGCCGGCTCGGCGGTGTGATGAATCTCCAGCCGCACCGCGTCACCCCATTTGCGCATCCGCAGGTTGTCGCGGATCATTGAGAGTAGGTCGGTTTTGACCTCGTTTTCCTGGATTGACAGATCGCTGTTGCGTGTCACTCGGAACGACGCCCAGGAGGCGACGTGGAAGCCGCCGAACAGCGAGTCCAGCCGCGGGCCGATCACATATTCCAGCAAGGTGAACCGGAGTTT
>Ga0308414_1000394_pt1 | contig 27862 bp, 24 predicted proteins | sample HotsprSampleOS50_FD_205667 | JGI IMG/M metagenome (GOLD analysis project Ga0308414, IMG submission 205667) | Hot spring phototrophic mat microbial communities from Octopus Spring, Yellowstone National Park, Wyoming, United States - 20090730_OS50 ...
CAAGGTGGAGAGATTGATTTAACTCCTCCTGAAATTGTTTCAACTTATCCTATTAGTGGAACTGTAAACTATTCCAAAAAATATTTCGAAATAAAATTTTCAGAGTATGTAGATAAAAGAAGTTTTATAGAAGCATTGTTTATATCGCCAACTATTGAAGGTGAAATGATAATAGATTGGTCTGGAAAAACTGTAGAGGTTTATTTCCCTTTAGGGTTTAAGGAAAATACAACTTACGTAATTACAATCGGTTCAGATGTTGTTGACCTCAATAATAAGAATCGAATGGCAAATGCGTTTAACCTCTATTTTTCAACTGGCTCCAAAATTGACGAAAAAGTCATCTCCGGCAAAGTGTATGATATTCAGGCAGATGGGACAATGTTATTTGCCTATAAATTCAAATCTGATACTACAAATTATTTATTAGAAAAAGCTGAATATATATCGCAATGTGGTAAGGATGGACAATTTTTAATTCAAGGATTACCTCAGGGAACTTTCAGGATTTTTGCTGTCAAAGATCAATTCAGAGATTTGATTTTTCAGGCAGAGCAGGATTTGATTGGAATTCCATCAGAAGATATATACTTATCAGAAAATGATTCTTCTTATGAAGGTGTTTATTATTACCTAACTAAAATTGATACATTACCTCCTCGCGTTTTGGATGTTAAAATGTTGGATCAAAAGCATATCCTTGTAAAATTTTCTGAGGATATTAACAGCAAAATTTTGAAAAATGAATCATTCACAATAGTTGATTCTTCTTCAAATTTATTTATTAAGATTCAATATTTATTTAATCCCATAGGAAAATCAGATGAGTTAGTGCTAATTCCTGAACAAATAATTAAAACAAATTCAGAACTGTTTTTAATCATTAGTAATATTGAAGATAATTTCCAAAATATTCTTATAAATGAAAAATTGGGTTTTGTTTTAAGTGAAAAACCTGATACAAACTCGATTAGAATTCTGAAAATAGAACCAAGTGACTTTAAATTGGATTTTATAAATCCATCAATTAAAATTTTCTTCGATGATGCATTTCAAAAAGAACAAATTGAAAAAGCATTAGCATTATTTGATGTAAATAATAACAATGTGCCGTTTAATATTTCGTTTTCCAACGATGCAATCATTGAGATAATTCCGATTCAAAAACTAAAACCAGATAACAAGTTCAGATTGGAGATTATTATGAATAACTTACCCGACGCCTCAGGTAATGTTATGGATACTACTATTGTTTATAATTTTAGTACAAAAAATGAATTTGAGTTTAGTGGAATTAGTGGCAGAATAGTTTCAGATAAAAAAAATTTATTATTAATCCTTGAATCAGATTTGAATAAAGATAATAAAAAAATAATGGAAGTTGACTCAACTGGAAAGTTTGAGTTTGAAAGAATAATACCCGGTAAGTACAAATTATGGGCTTTTGAAGATAAAAATAAGAATGGTGAATATGATTTTGGAACATTGAGCCCTTTTGAATTTTCAGAGAAATTTTACTTTTATCCAGAGGTATTGGAAATAAAACCTCGATGGAGTTTAACAGATATAATATTTACTATTGATTAATTGTAGATTAGTTTTTCTTGTAAATCACTTCGCCATTTTTAATTGTCATTACATTCAGGTTTCTTCCAACATTATAAATAATATCCGCATAATTATCAGTTTCGAATACAGCAAAATCTGCTTGTTTACCAATTTCTATTGAACCAACTTTATCACTAATTAAAAGAGCTTTAGCAGCATTGATTGTTACTGAATTTATTATTTCCTCAATGCTCATCTTCATTTTAAGAGCAGCAATTTGCATAACTAAATGTAGGTTAAGAATATTTGACGAACCAGGATTATAATCCGTTGATAAGGCAACAATACAATTTGAGTCAATAAGTTTTCTTGCTGGTGCATATTGGTGATTTAAGAAAAATGACATTCCTGGAAATAAGACGGATACAATTTCTCTTCCCGAAAGTTTCTTTATTCCGTCATCATCAATAACTTCAAGATGATCTACACTCGCTGAATTATATTTTAATGCTGCATCAATTCCACCGATTATATTAAATTGTTCTGTGTGCAATCGTAATTTCAATCCGTGATTGTCGGCAGTGTTAAAAATTTTATTAACTTCATCTGCACTGAATGCTGTTTTTTCACAAAATGCGTCACAAAATACTGCGAGTTTATTTTTTGAAATATAAGGGATCATCTCTTCGGTGATTTCTTCAATATATGCTTGATGATTTTCTTTGAATTCAGATGGGAAAGTATGTGCTCCTAAAAAAGTTGGAATTATATCAATCGGAAATGATTCATCAATTAGTTTGATTGCATGCAGCTGTTTGATTTCATTTTCAAAATTGAGTCCGTAACCACTTTTGATTTCCAAAGAAGTTACTCCTTGAGATATAAATTCATTTACTCTAAATTTCATTAAAGAGAATAAATCAGTAACTGAACTATTTCTCACACTATTAACAGTTTTTAATATTCCTCCACCTTTTGAAGCAATTTCTTCATACGTTACTCCATCTAATTTCATTTTGAATTCATCGGAGCGATTACCAGCAAATGCAAGATGTGTATGACATTCAATAAGCCCTGGCAGAACAATTTTACCTGAAACGTCAATGATTTCATAACTTGAAAAATCTGTTATTGAATTATTGGGAATAATATCTTTAATAAAACCATCTTCGATCACTATTGAATGAGAGGATAATAATCCTATATCCTTTAATTCGCTTCCAGTTTTATATCCCTGAGATCTGGATTCGCAAGTTAAAATCTGATTGGCACCAAACAATAATTTTTTCATTAAAAGATATTAATAGTTGTTCTTACTACTTTAGATTCTTTGAAATCAAGCTGAATTAATTTATGCTTTAAAGAATTTGCATCTTCCAATAAAGTAAAATCTCCGATATAAAGCTTATAAAATGGAGGTTCAAAAATAGAATAGACCTGATGGATGCCTTTATTTTCTTCCAATTTAATTTGCATTTCTTTTAATTCATCTAAATCATCTGATGAGAAAACCAAAACTCTGTATCCTTCAGATGTCCCTTTTATTTTGGGAGAATCTGAAGAATTATTTATCTCTGTTTTAGTTGGAAATTCGAACCAAATTTCTTTGTCGAATTTAATTTCTGATTTTTCATTTTTTTTGTCGTAACTTAAATCGGGACTGAATCTTTTAATATCATAATCTTCATTGAGTGTTTTATTGAAAGTAATATTTTCAGTTCTTTTGTTGTTTTCTTTTTTCTCTTCTTTATTCTCTTCAATTTTTTGTTTTTTTTCATATCGTGTAGTTGGAACAGCACTGCAAGCAATGAAGAGAATATTAAATAAAGAAAGTATTATTAAAATCCTTATTTTCATTATTCAACCAAAGTTGTTAAAAATACGTTTTTTTGAGTTACTTTAAGTCTTTAGTAAATTTGCACAACAATTTTAAAGAAAATATACAATGTCAACAAGAAAACTAAAGATTTTGTTTGTTACTTCCGAAGCCATTCCATTTGTCAAAACTGGAGGTCTTGCGGATGTTTCTGCTGCTCTTCCCAAGATGTTAACCGAAATGGGACACGAAGTTAGGTTAGTGATTCCCAAATATGGTGCAGTTGATGAGAGAAAATTTAAAGTTCACGATATTATAAGACTTAAAGATATTTCTATTAAAATTGGTGATAAAGATGTAGTTTTTTCACTAAAATCTTGCTTCTTGCCTGGAGTAAGAACCAGAGTTCAAATATATTTTCTTGAAAATTACGAATATTTCGGAAACAGAAATAGCTTATATATTGATCCTAAAACCGGCAAAGATTACAATGACAACGATGAGCGCTTCATTTTATTAAATCGCTCAATTATGGAAATGATTATTAAACTTGGTTGGATCCCTGATATTGTTCACTTAAACGATTGGCAATGTGGATTAGTCCCGGCTTATGCTAAAACTATTTATAAAGATTGTGAAGGATTTGATAAATTAAAGATTCTTTTCACAATTCATAACCTTGCTTATCAAGGTAAATTCCCACAAAGTTCATTCAAAAAAACTGGGTTACCTGACTCACTTGATTCTGAAAAGAAAGGAATTATTCATCAAGGTAAACTAAATTTTCTAAAATCAGGACTGATTTTCTCTGATGTAATAAATACAGTTAGCGAAACATACTCCGTTGAGATAAGAACTAAAAATGAATACGGTGAAGGATTAAAGGACATCCTCGCAAAAAGAAAAGATAAACTATTTGGAATACTCAATGGAATTGATTTAAATATTTGGCATCCTGAAAAAGACAAGCTAATTCCATATAATTACTCAGTTAAAACTCTCGATAAAAAAGTTGATAATAAAATTTATTTACTTGAACGATTTGGGTTAAAGTATGATCAAAACATCCCATTGATTGGAGTAATTAGTAGATTGTATGACTCAAAAGGTATTGATTTAATTCAGAAAGCTTTTAGTGATTTGATGAAACTTAATTTGCAGTTTATTCTTTTAGGAACCGGTGATATGAAATATCATTCATTTTTTGAAAAGATGTCTATGAAGTATCCTGAAAAATTTTCTTGCTATCTTGGATTCAGTGATGAATTAGCCCATATGATTGAAGCAGGTGCCGATATGTTTTTAATGCCCTCAAAATATGAACCTTGTGGTTTGAATCAAATGTATAGTTTAGTTTATGGGACTATTCCAATTGTAAGAGAAACTGGTGGTTTAGCTGATACTGTTGAGAAATATAATGAGAAGACCGGAGAAGGAACCGGATTTGTATTCAAGAAATATGAAGCATCAGATTTAGTATCAGAAGTTAAACGCGCTATTAAAGTTTATAATAATAAAGATGCTTGGTTGAAATTGATGAAGGTTGCTATGAATCAGGATTTTAGCTGGAAATCTTCGGCTAAAAAATATATTGACCTTTACAGGAAAATTCTTTCAGAAGATTAGTTTTGCGAAGAGCTGTTTTTTTAGATAGAGATGGTACCTTAAATCACGACCCTGGTTATTTGGGCAATCCAGATGAGGTGATTTTACTTCCCTCCGTAGGTGAATCTTTAAGTTTACTCAAAAATACTTATAATTTTACTCTTATTGTTATTTCTAATCAGTCCGGAGTTGCCAGGGGACTGATTAGCAAAACTGATGTGGATAAAGTAAATCAAAGGATAAATCACTTACTGGCAAAATTTAATGTAAAGATTGATGCATTTTATTATTGCACTGCTCATCCTGATTTTAGCAGTAAAGAAGAATGTGGATGCAGAAAACCATCTCCTAAAATGATTTTAGATGCTGCAAAAGAATTTGAAATTGATTTATCTGCAAGTTATATGATTGGCGATGCAAAAACCGATATTGAAGCAGCAAAAAATGCTGGTTGTAAAAGTATTTTAATCAAAACCGGATATGGTGAGGAAAGTTTTAATGCATTGTTATCTGAAAATAATTTACCAAACTTTGTTGCAGAAAATTTTAAAGCAGCTTGTGATTACATTATAAACGATATTTCCGGAGAAAAAATTGAAAAGTAAAAAATTATTGATCATTTCTTTTTTAGTTCTTTTTGTTTCACTTGTTTCCTGTAGTGATTCTCCAAGTGATGTTGGATCAGATTTGCTTGGTATTGATTTGATAAATGTAAAAAAACTTGATTCAAATTTGGATTCAATTAAACAAAGCAGTAATTCTGTAAAAAAAATCATACCTCTTGGTGCTTCTCCAAGATTGTTATTAGGTAAAAAGGATGATTATACTGCTTATACATTAATTTCTTTTACATTTACGCTACCTGATTCAATCAAGCGAGCAATTAAGAATGATAGTCTTGAAGTTCTTGAAGCCAAAGGAGAAATGAACATAGATTATTTTTTTGGTGATAAAAATGCACCATTTGATTTTTCAATATTTGAAATTGAATCTTTCTGGAATTCTGCCTCATTTACAGCTGATTCCTTTGCTGCACTGAGTTATTCACAAACAGATTTAAGTTTAAACAAAACAGAGACCGATTCTGTTTTCTATTTTACAATTAGTAATAATATTGTTAAGAATTGGTTGAAAAATGAAGTTGATACATCTTTAGCAAGGAACAGAGGTGTTTTATTGAGTCCTAAACCTCTGTCAAACAAAATTATTGGTTTTATAGCATTTGATCCTGATGAATCAAAGGATACAAGAATTAACGTCGTTGTTAGAAAACCCGGAGCTTACATTGATACTCTTTTAGCTTATGTGCTTTCAGATGTTAGTGTAGTAATTGGTAATAATCAGATTGACTCAAATTATATTACAATACAAAGCAGTTTGACTTACAATGGGTTTTTATCTTTTGATTTATCTTCTTTATCAAAAGGAACCATAGTTAACTATGCTCAATTAACCTTAACATTAGATACCCTCAAATCTAAATTAGGGGACAATTATTTTAATCAATTAAATGCTTATATAATCACATCAACAGACTCACTAAAGATAAATGAATCAAATGTTTATCCTCTGAAAAGGGTAGGAGATAAATTTATCGGAGATATAAGCGGAATGGTAAGATATTGGATATCTAACAATCCTAATTATGGTATTTTAATTAAAGCGGGTAAAGAAATAATTGGTTTAGAAAAATTTATGATAAAGGGTAGTTCTTATCCTGTTTATAGTGATAGACCAAAACTTGAAATAATTTATACTAAGAGAAATTGAAATGATTAAAAAAATATTAGTTTTATTAATAGCATCAATCTCATTCATTAATGCGCAAAGTTCTTCTGCCTATACAAGGTATGGAATAGGTGATTTAAAGTATTCTTTTTCAACCCGCTATCAAGGTTTGGGTCAATTAGGAGTTTCACTTCAGGATAAATATCATATCTCTTCTATAAATCCGGCTGCTTGGAGTAATTTCGATAGGACTAAGATCGAGTTTGCGATGTCCTACAATGGTGTAATAATCAATAGCTCAAATGACAAATTTTTTTCAGCAGAAACAGAGGTTGAAGGAATAAACTTTGGTTTTCCAATAAGCACTGATTTGGGAATTGGCTTTGCTGCAGGATTAGTACCTTTTTCAAGAGTTAGTTATCAATCAAAGCAGAATTTCAGTAGCCCTGATAGTTTGATTTACAATTATGATTTGATATTTGAAGGTAAAGGAGGGCTATCTAAAATCTTTGTGGGCTCTTCAGTAAAAATTCCTTTTGATTGGTCACTTGGTGCAACTTTCGATTATTATTTTGGAAATTTTAAGTATTTGTCAGCTATTTCATTTAATAATCAAACAAATTTCTCTTCAGAATATAATCTTATTTATAAACCCACTGGATTTGGAGCTACTTTAGGAATTTTAAGCCCTGATTTAACTACTACTTTTGGTTTTGATAATATTTCAAATTTATTCTTCGGTGCTTCCGTAAATTATTTCTCCAAATTAAAAACTGATTCAGTAGTTACAAGCATTTCGTCTGTTTTGCTGGACACTATTGCATTTTATAGTGATTATATGACAATTCCGACAAAATATAATTTCGGGTTAAGTTTTATTCTAAGCCAAAGATATTTATTTACTTTTGATTATTCATTGCAAAATTTTTCAGAATTTAAAGTATTTTCAAAATCTTCCGATAATTTGCAAAATTCCTATAAAATTAGCACAGGATTTGAACTTCAAGCTTTAAATGAATTAAGTTCAAAATTTTGGGAACGTGTTCTTTGGAGAATTGGTTTAAGTTTTGAAAAAACTCCTTATAAATTTTCTGGAATAGGTATTAACCAATATTCATTCTTTGGTGGAGTTTCATTACCAATTAATCCGGATAATCTGATAGATATTTCTTTTCAATATTCTAAAAGAGGCACTACTGAAAAAAGTTTATTGAAAGAGGATTTCATTAGATTAAATTTGAGCCTCGTTTTTAATGAATTGTGGTTTTTAAGATTTGATAAATAAAATCAAAATAAACTAAAGGTACTAAAGTGAAAAAGATACAAATTTTCATATCAGTTTTGGCAATTTTGAGTGCATTTTATAAAGCAGATTTAAATGCTCAGGTTCCCGATTCGTTAAAAAAGACATATAGTCTTTTTTCAGAATATCATAAAAATAAAGATTATCACAGCGCTCTTCCTTATGGTTGGGACATTATTAGATATGCCCCCGAAGCTTTTTCTAAATGGGTATTTTATAAAATGGAAGAATGTTTGTGGTATCTTCACGATTCTGCAAATGTTTCGGAGCAGGAACTTAAATCTATAAATGATACAATTTTATATTTCTATGATCAGGCAATTAATTATCGTTCAGAAGATAAGGGTTATTTTCAAGCTCGCAAAGCTTTCGTTGCTGAAACGTGGGTTAATTTACCAGTTGAAGAAGTTATAAAGTTCTATGAGCTTGCTCTCGAATGGAAACCTGATTTATCAAATTATTACTATAATAGATTAGGTCAACTTTATAAAGCTAATATGAATGATGATAATGATTACAAATTAAAAGCTTTAGATTTATATTCTTTTCTCTCAGAGCGAGAACCAGAAAATATTCAATGGGTGCAGGAATTGGAGTCACTTGTAGATAATATTGATGAACTTGTTGTAATTACCAGAAAAAATTGGGAAGCTAATAAAGATGATTTATCAAGAGCTTGGAAATATGCTTCAACTGCAATAAGAGCCAGAGACTTTAAAGAAGCTATTGTACCTTTAGAATTTTTAGTAAGTAAATCCCCAGAAACAATAAATTACTGGAATCAGCTTGCAACTGCATATCAAAAAACTGATAGATTAAATGATGCTGAAAAAGCATTCAAAAAATTAATTGAATTAGAACCAGACAAAAGAGAACATTACCTGAATTTGGGACTGGTTTATAAAGAGCAAAATAAATTTTCTGCAGCACGTGCAGAATTTCAAAAAGCTAATGACAGAGCAGGTGGATGGGCATTGGCAGTTTATTATGAGGGCTTGCTTTATGAAGCTTCAGCAAGGTCTTGTGAATTTAATTTTGAGACTAAACTGGTTTATCTTTTAGCTCAGAATACTTATAGACGGGCATTTAATATGGACCCAACTTTGACTGACGCACAGGAGAGAGTTAATGCTCTTTTTAGTTCTGTTCCAACTAAAGAAGATTATTTCTTTAGAGGTCTAAAATCCGGACAAACTTTACAAATTACTGGTAGTTGTTTCGGATGGATTGGTAGAAGTGTAACTGTGCCTTAAAGATTTTAACTAACCCTAAGGTCTTTTGAGTAATCAAGAGACCTTTTTTAATTTATACACAAAAAAATTTTAGAATTATATGATTAAAGATTTAACCAACGATCCTGAAATTTATCAGGTCCTGCAATCAGAAATTGAAAGGCAAACTAAAAAATTAGAACTAATAGCTTCTGAGAATTTTGTTAGTCCAGCAGTTTTAGAAGCTGCTGGTTCTGTACTAACTAATAAATATGCAGAAGGATATCCAGGTAAAAGATACTATGGAGGTTGTGAATTTGTAGATCAGGCAGAGGATTTAGCTCGTGAAAGATTAAAAAAGTTATTTGGTGCTGAATATGTAAATGTTCAGCCTCATAGCGGTTCGCAAGCTAATATGGCGGTATTAATGACTTTTCTAAATCCCGGTGATAAATTCCTTGGATTAAGTCTTGCACATGGTGGACATCTTACTCATGGCTCACCTGTTAATTTCTCAGGTAAGTTATATCAAGCTGTTGGTTATGAATTAGATGAAAAAACAGGATTGTTAGATTATGATAAAATTGCAGACTTAGCGAAGAAGGAAATGCCCAAAATGATTATAACCGGAGCAAGTGCTTATTCAAGAGACTGGGATTATAAAAAATTCAGAGAAATTGCAGACTCAATAAATGCTTTCTTAATGTGCGATATGGCGCATCCTGCTGGTTTAATTGCTAAAGGTTTGTTAAATAATCCACTTCAATTTTGTGATGTTGTTACTTCTACTACTCATAAAACATTACGTGGTCCTCGCGGTGGAATTATTCTTATGGGAAAGGATAAAGAAAATCCTTGGGGCATTAAAACTCCTAAAGGTGATAGAAACAAAATGCTTTCCGAACTTTTGGATAGTATGGTAATGCCGGGCATTCAGGGTGGTCCTTTGATGCATATTATTATGGCTAAAGCGGTTGCTTTTGGAGAGGCTTTGTCTGATTCTTTTCTCAATTATACAAAACAAGTTGTTTCAAATTCAAAAACTCTTGCTAATAAATTGATTGAGTATAATTTTAATGTAGTCTCAGGTGGAACCGATAACCATCTTATGCTTATTGATCTTACAAATAAAAATGTTACTGGCAAACAGGCAGAAATTTCATTAGAAAAAGCTGGAATAACTGTTAATAAAAATATGGTACCATTTGATAAAAAAAGTCCCTTTGTAACAAGTGGAATCAGAATAGGTACACCGGCTTTAACCACCAGAGGAATGAAAGAGCCAGAAATGGAATTTATCGCAGGAATAATAGATAGTGCTATAAACAATTATGATAACGATGAAAAATTATTAGAATTAAAGAATGAAGTTTTTCAACTGACAAGTAGATTTCCTTTATTCGCTGGATAAAATACTTTGTTAAAACTTTCTTCCAAATCAAAGAAATCTGATTTAACTGAAAACGATAACGAAGCTGAAATGACTTTTCTTGAACATCTTGAAGAGCTTCGTTGGCGTTTGATTTATTCTTTTATCGGTGTTTTGATTGGAACAATTATATCTGGAATATTTATTGACTTTCTTGTTGAGGCAGTTCTTTTAAGACCTGCGATTGAGAACAAGGTAGCATTACAAAACTTAAAACCTTTTGGTCAGATTTTTCTTTATTTACAAATTTCAATAATCGGAGGAATAATTTTAAGCCTTCCAAATCTTTTTTATCAACTATGGAAGTTTATTGCTCCAGCTCTTAGAAAAAATGAAAGAAAACATATTCTTGCTATAGTAATTTTCTCATCAATATGTTTTTTAGCAGGAATTCTTTTTGCCTATTTTGTAATGTTACCATTAACACTGTCGTTCGCAAGTCAATTTGGAACTACCGCAATAAAAAATGAATTTGCAATTGATGAGTATATGTCAATTATTATTAGTGTTATGTTGGCTGCGGGATTAGTTTTTGAATTACCGATGTTATCTTTCTTTTTGTCAAAATTAGGAATTCTTACTCCAGAGTTTATGAAGAAATACAGAAAACATTCAATAGTATTGATTTTAATTGCAGCCGCAATTTTAACTCCGGGAACAGACCCTGTTTCTCAAGTTATATTAGCAGTGCCTTTGTTTCTCCTTTATGAAATAAGTATTTTAGTTTCAAAATTATCTCAGAAAAAAGTTGTTTAACGATAAACTCTCTAAAATCAGTACTTCTGTAAAAGATGAATTAAAGATTTTCCAAGATTTCTTTCACGAATCTATGAAAAGCAAAGTTGGTCTTATTGACTTAATTGTCAGATACATAATTCGTCAAAAAGGCAAGAAAATAAGACCACTATTAGTAATACTTTCTTCTAAAATTTCTGGTGGAGTTAATGAAAGAACTTACAGGGGTGCTGTTCTCGTTGAACTATTGCATACTGCAACATTGATTCACGATGATGTTGTTGATAATGCCGATAAAAGGAGAAATTTTTGGTCTATCAACAGAGTATTTAAAAATAAAGTATCGGTTTTAATGGGTGATTATTTGCTCTCACGAGGTTTATTACTTTCTGTTGAGAATAAAGATTACGATTTCCTTGGGGTAATAACCAATTCTGTTAAGAGAATGTCAGAAGGAGAACTTCTTCAAATTCAAAAAACCAGGAAACTTGATATTACTGAAGAAACTTACTATCAGATTATTTCTGATAAAACTGCTTCCCTTATCGAAACTTGCTGTCTGATTGGTGCAATGAGTGCAACTGACAATGAACAATATATTGATGCACTTAAATCTTTCGGACATAATCTTGGAATGTCTTTTCAAATTCGTGATGATATTCTGGATTATGAAGGACAAAGTTTTTTGATGGGAAAACCAGTAGGTGGAGATATTAAAGAAAAGAAAATTACTTTACCTCTAATTCATAGTCTTAATAAAGTTTCTAAATCAGATGCAGATAGTATTCGAAAAAAAATAAAAAATAAAAATGATAAGTCAACAGTTAAAGAGATAATTGAATTTGTAAGGAAAAATAATGGAATTGAATATGCCTATAAAGTCTCTTTGGAATTTGCTGCAAAAGCCAAATCATCTTTAAAAATATTTGATGATTCCGAAACAAAAATTGCTTTAGAATATCTAATAGACTTTGTAACTGAACGTAAAAATTAATTATTATTTAAATTTTCTTTGTAATTAAAACCCTTCAATGGCTCTCTTAAAGTAAGCACAGGGCAAGGTGCTTTTCTAACAACCTTTTCAGCAGTGCTACCGAATAAAATATGCTCTACACCTGAGTGTCCATGTGTAGCAATAATTATTAAATCAGTATTTAATTCTTTTGCGGTTTGAATAATTTCAACAAATGGCTTCCCGGTTTTAATAATAATTTGAAATTTAATATCCGATGGGATTTCATTTCGGGCTAATTTTTCTAATTCCTCATTAGCACGTTTATCTAATTCAATATCAATAGTTGGAATGGCAATCTGCCCCATACTAAAATCGGGTGGATAAACCATTGGTTCAACAACATAAATTAAAATAATTTCTGCATTAAAATATTGTGAAAATTCCTGTGCATATTTCAATGCACTTTTAGAATAATCCGAAAAATCAATCGGAACCAGAATCTTTTTGATATTCAATTTCATATTGTAATCCTTTCTGAGTTTTAATTAGAAGAGATAAATAATCTTCGTTAATATTTCTCAACCTTTCAGCAAGAATTAAGGAAATTCCCTGCAATATTTTAATTCCTCTTTTAGGATATTTTTCTATAAATTCATCAAGGTCCGGTTTGAATAAAACTGAAATTCTACAATCAGTTTTAGCTACAGCCGAAGCAGACCTTTTTTCATTATCTATTAAAGCAAGTTCTCCGAAAAAATCTCCTTTACTTAGATTGGCAAGAATAAGTTCTGTTTTCTCGTTAAATTTTCTTCTTATTTCAACCTCACCATCACGAATAAGATATAATCCAATTCCCACATCCCCTTGAAGGAAGATAAATTCATTCGGAACATAGGTTCTATTATGAGTTATTTCAAGGAGTTCATTTAGTTCTTTTTTACTTAAGAAATTAAAAATTGGGATATGCTTTATAGATTTTCTTAAATCATCCCTTTCAGTAGGAGAGTTAAATAAGTTTGTCCAAAAACTTGTATGATAACTTTGCTGATTATTATTGTTCATTTTAACCTCAATTAAAAATACCTGATTCAGCTATTCGCCATATTTTTTGACAAGGAAATTTATTTTCATATAAGGCTCTGCCAATTATAACAGAATCCACACCCAAATTTATATGATTTGAAATATTAAGAAGATCTCTATAATCTGTAACGCCTCCGGAATGGGTAACTTTCTTTTTTGTCATAACTGCAACATTAACAGAATAGTCTAAATTTATTCCTTGCATCAATCCGTTTTTTTTAACGTCTGTTACTATAAAACGCTCAATCCCAAGTTCAGAAAGTTTTTTTGCAAAATCAAGATAATGTACATTTGTTTTTATTCGTCGGCTTCTGATGCAAATAAATTCATCAATTATATCTAATGAAGCAACAATTTTACTTGATCCGAACTTGTTAAGAATTTTAGTAAAAGCTGGTAAATCTTCGATTGCCAATGTTCCCAAAGCTAATCTGTTGACACCAATATCAAACAATTCCTCAGCATCAGAGATTCTTCTTACACCGCCGGCAAATTCAATAGGAATAATAACAGATTTGCAAATTTGTTCAACAAGAGAAAAATTTTTTTTTGATTCAATTTGAGAACAATCAAAATCTACAATATGAAGAAGTTTAGCATTCTCTGTTCTCCATATCATAGCCATTTCGACGGGGTCGTCCCCATATTCAACACATTCAAATTCGGGGATCTCTTTAACTACTCTTACAATTTTCCCATCTTTAATATCAATTGAAGGAATAATAAGTAAATTTTTTTGGATGCTTTTCATAGTTTACCTAATCTCTATTTGAAAATTAATATACTTAGACGTAAAAGGAAATATAATTGACATTATCAATTGAATAATTATTGAAGAAAATGAAATCACTTGCATTGAGAATTTGGCATTTATATTTTTGAACAGCCACTGTGAAGATTTTTCTGCACGGTGGCAATTTTTTTTAACTAATCCATTAAATCAAAATAGGTGCTTATGAACGGTCAAAGTTTTGTTTACTTAACAAGAGAAAGATTACTGGAGTTAGAAAAACAACTTCAGGATATGAAAACCAATGGAAGAAAAGAAATTGCCCGAAAAATCGCTGAAGCAAGATCGCACGGAGATTTATCAGAAAATGCTGAATATGATGCTGCTAAAGAAGAGCAAGGCTTGTTCGAGTTAAAAATCAGTAAGCTTGAAGATATACTTTCACGTGCTACAATTATTGATACATCAAAAATGCCTAATGATGAAGTTCATATTCTCTCTGTTGTTAAAATTAAAAACTTGACAACAAATAAAATTCTACAATACACTCTTGTTTCACCTGAAGAAGCTGATTTTCAGGCAGGAAAAATTTCTATATCCTCGCCTGTTGGTCAAGGTTTGTTAGGATGTAAGGTAGGTCAAAAAGTTGAGATTAAAGCTCCCGCAGGGCTTTTAAAATTTGAAATTTTAGAAATAATGTAAATAATAAATTGAATGATGAAACATACATAAAATTATGTATTGAGTTAGCTAAAAGAGCTTACGGATATGTCAGCCCTAATCCGCTTGTTGGTTGTGTAATTGTTAAGAATAATAAAATTATTGGAGCAGGATTTCATCAGAAGTACGGTGATAATCACGCTGAAGTAAATGCAATAAATTCGGCAAAGGAATCATTAAATAATTCTACCCTCTATGTAAATCTCGAACCTTGTAATCATTTCGGGAATACTCCTCCTTGTACTGAGCGTATAATAAGAAGTGGAATTAAAAGAGTTGTGGTTGGCACTGTTGACATAAATCCATTAGTTCAAGGTAGCGGAATCAAAGCCTTAAAGCAATCCGGTATTGAGGTTAAGGTTGGAGTAATGGAAAATGAATGCTATCAATTGAATAAGTTCTTTTTCAAATTTATACAAAAAAAAATTCCTTATCTAAATATTAAAATAGCTCAATCTTTGGATGGTTTTATTGCTGATAAAACTTATAATTCTAAATGGATAAGTTCGGTTTCATCAAGAAAAATTGTTCATTCGATGCGTTCACAATACGATGCAGTATTAATTGGTGTTAATACTGCTATTATTGATAATCCTCAGTTAAATACCAGATTTATTGAAGGTCGAAATCCATTAAGAATAATACTCGATTCAAATCTTAAAGTGGAGAAGTCATTGAAACTTATTACTAAAAATGACGATAGAAAAACAATTATTTTTTGCTCTAACGAAGCAATAAAAACCCGAAAAAGAAAATTAGAATATCTTACTTCTAATGGAGTTGATGTTATTCCTGTTAAAAAAGTGGAAGGAAAGTTAGACCTGAAACAGATATTGAAAATCTTAGGTAAAAGAAATATCACTTCAGTTTTAGTTGAAGGCGGTGCGGGCATTTTCTCTTCTTTTATTGAAAAAAAATTTTGGGATGAAATAAACATCTTCATAGCACCTAAAATTATGGGTGATGGTTTATCAGCTTTTGCTGGATTAAAATCAAAAAAGATTAATGATTTATTACAATTTAAAAATCTCGACGTTCAAAAAATTGAAAACGATACACACATTATCATTACTAAAAACTAATATAATAAATTAAGGGAGTTATTATGTTTACTGGTTTAGTTGAAGAAAAGGGAATATTAGTTAATAAAATTCCAACTGGTGATGGATTTCAATTTGAAATTGAAGCAAACAATTTATTAAACGACCTTACTATCGGCAGCAGTATTGCAGTCAATGGGTGCTGTTTGACTGTAGTTAAAAGGTCAGAAAAAACTTTTTCAGTTGATACCATAGAAGAAACTTTGAACAAAACTAATCTCGGAATCTTAAAACAAGGTGATAAAGTAAATCTTGAACGTCCTCTTAAAACTGATGCAAGACTTGGTGGTCATTTTGTTCTTGGTCATATTGATACAGTTGGGAGAGTTGAAGAAATTAAAGAACTTTCAAATAGTCATTGGATGACAATTTCATATCCTGAAAAATTTAAACACTTACTTATTTATGTTGGTTCTATTGCAATTGATGGAGTTAGTATGACTGTCGCACAATTAGCTGACAACACTTTCTCGGTTGGAATAATTCCTCATACTTGGAAAGAAACAATTTTTTCTGAAAAGAAAGTTGGTGATACTGTAAATCTTGAGTTTGATGTTTTAGGAAAGTACGTTGAAAGAATAATGTCAAACAAGAAGGATAATGAAAATTAGTGCCTTTAATAAAAAAGTTGAACAAAAGATTATTAAATTCATCAAAGAATATAATCTTATTGAATCAGGTGATAGAATAATTATTGCTCTTAGCGGAGGAGCAGATTCTGTTTTTCTCTTAAAGTTTCTAAATAAATATCAAAGCAAATACAAAATCAAATTAGCTGCATTTCATTTAAATCATTTACTAAGAAAAGATTCGACATCAGATCAAAAATTCTCAGAAAATATTTGTTCACAATTACAAATACCATTTTTCTCTGAGCAAAAAAACGTAAATCTCTTTGCTAAAAGGAATAAAATTTCAGTAGAGGAAGCCGGACGAGTCTTAAGATATAAAATACTGAAAGAGTTATCTGTTAAATATTCGTATAACAAAATTGCTACTGCTCACAATTTGGATGATAACGCAGAGACAGTTTTACTTAATTTGATAAAAGGTAAAGGATTAAAAGCGATATCTGGTATTCCGATTAAAAACGAAAACATTATCAGACCAATTTTATGTTTGTCTAAATCAGAGATTGAAAAGTATCTCGAATTAAACAAGATTGAATTTATAAAGGACTTATCAAATTTGAGCGACGAATATGAAAGAAACTATTTAAGGTTAAAAATCGTTCCTGATTTAATGAAGTCAATCAATAAAAATCTTAGTAGTACAATATTTCAAACGTCGAGGATTTTACAGGATTTTTTAATTTTCTTTGATAGCTTTATTGAGGAAAAATATAATAAAATTGTAACCTATGAAGATGATAATATTTTATTGAACCTAAATCTGCTTAACAAAGAAAAATTATTTTTAAGAGCTGAGATTGTAAGAAAAATTTTATGGCAAGAACTTAAGATGGAACCAACTTTTAAAAAAATAGAAGAAATTCTTACGCTAATAAATAATCAAATTGGTAGGAAAATTTTAATTTCAGGTAATTATGAAGTTTTTAAAGAAAATGATTATTTAATATTTACTAAGAAAAAAAAATCAGAGAAGGTCAATATCGAAGTAAAATTAGGTTATCGCTATAACTTAAAAAGCAAAATCATTTTAATTGAAAAAGTTGAAAAAATTAATTTCAACAATAATCCTAATATCGAATACATTGATGCAGATAAAGTAGTCGGGGATTTGTTTATTAGGAATTGGGAAGATGGCGATAAGTTTATTCCTTTAGGTTTCAAAGGAAGCAAAAAAGTATCAGATTTTCTAACCGATTTGAAAACACCTTCGTCTAAACGTAAAGAAATACTAATAGTAACAGATAAAAATAAAATTATAAGTATTTTGGGTTATCGTATTGATGACAGAGTTAAAATATCAGAAAACACTAAAAATTTCTATAAAATTGAGATAAAGAATGGAAAATGATAAGCCAATTTTTATTAATGGAGAAAAATTCATCCCATTTCTAACTGAAGAGCAAATTCAGAAAAGAGTTACTGAATTAGCCGAAGAAATTTCCAATGATTACAGAGATACTGTTCCAATTTTTATTGGCGTATTGAATGGGTCTTTTATTTTTATGGCGGACTTGTTAAAGAAAATATCAATTGAATCTGAAGTAGATTTTTTCAAATTGTCAAGTTATGGTGATTCTAAAATCTCCTCCGGATTAGTAAAATTGGTTAAAGACCTCAATTGTGATCCTAATGGAAGGGATATCATAATAGTTGAAGATATTGTTGATACAGGACTTTCAATTAAATACATTGAAGAAATCTTTGAAAATTATAATCCCAAGTCTATGAAGGTTGCAACACTGCTGTTAAAGCCTGAAAGTCTAAAATATGATATAAAAATTGATTATATTGGCTTTAGAATTCCTAGCCAATTTGTAATTGGTTACGGTTTGGACTATCAGCAGAAGTATAGGAATTTGCCTTCAATTTATGTTTTAAGTGAATGACGGAGTTAAACTAATGGATAAAAAATATTATAATTTTTTTAATGGAGATGAAGATAAAAGAAATAATTCTCCAAGAAAGAATAATAATGAACCTAATAGACCAGATGAGAATTTTGACTGGTCAAAAATAATTCGAATGGTTTTCGGATGGGGTGCAGTTATAGTTGCGGCAGTTATTATTATGCAACTTTTCCGCACTGAATCTCAAAACTATGTTGAAATTAGTTATGGAGAATATGAGAATCTGTTAAATCAGCCAGGAAAGATTTTATCAGCCAAAGTGAATAAAAAAGATATTAACGATTATTTCTTTCAGGCAGAATTAAATTCTGAAACTTCTGTCAAAATTGGCAACAGAGATGTTTCTGTTAAAGCTATTTCGGTTTATATTCCTGAACCTCTTATTAAAGAGCAGGAATTAAAATGGAAAGAAAAACAAATTGCTTATACTTTTGAAAAAGATTCAAGTGAGTGGCTTAATGTAATTATTGGGTTTTTGCCTTGGATACTAATAATCGCAATTTGGATTATTATAATGAGAAGAATGCAAGGACAAGGTGGAGGGACCAGAGGTATTTTTTCTTTTGGAAAAAGTAAAGCTAAGCTTATCAGTCCTTCCAGCAAAAGAGTAACCTTTAAAGATGTTGCAGGCGCTGATGAAGCTAAATTAGAACTTCAGGAGATTATTGAGTTCCTTAAAGAGCCATCAAAATTTCAAAAATTAGGTGGTAAAATTCCAAGAGGAGTTCTTTTATTAGGACCTCCAGGGACAGGAAAAACTCTGTTAGCCCGTGCAGTTGCTGGTGAAGCGGGTGTTCCATTTTTCTCAATTTCCGGAGCTGATTTCGTTGAAATGTTTGTCGGTGTTGGAGCAAGTAGAGTAAGAGATTTGTTCGATCAAGGTAAGAAAAACGCTCCTTGTATTATTTTTATTGATGAAATTGATGCTGTTGGTCGTCATAGAGGTGCAGGACTCGGCGGTGGTCACGATGAAAGAGAACAAACTCTAAATCAATTACTCGTAGAAATGGATGGCTTCGAGCAAAATAGTGGTGTTATCATTATTGCTGCTACGAACAGACCTGATGTGCTTGATCCTGCATTATTGCGTCCAGGTAGATTTGACAGACAAGTTGTAGTTGACAGACCTGATGTCAAAGGTAGAGAAGGAATTCTTAAAGTTCATACCCGGAACATTCCACTTAGTGAAAATGTAAATTTAGAAATACTTGCTAAAGGTACTCCTGGTTTAGCCGGTGCTGAGTTAGCAAATTTGGTCAATGAAGCAGCTCTTTTAGCAGCGAGGAAGAATAAGAAAAAAGTGGAAATGAGCGATTTCGAAGAAGCTAAAGATAAAGTAATGATGGGTATGGAACGTAAAAGCCTGATTATTTCAGAAGAAGAAAAGAAAACAACCGCATATCACGAAATTGGTCACGTATTAGTTGCAAGAATGATTCCTGAAGCCGACCCAGTTCATAAAGTTACAATAATTCCTCGTGGCAGAGCTTTGGGAGTTACAAGCTATCTCCCAATTGATGAAAAACATACTTACGCTAAAGAGTATCTTGAAGCAATGATAACTTACGCTTTAGGTGGCAGAGCTGCTGAAAAATTAATTTTTAATCATTATACTACCGGTGCAGGGAACGATATTGAAAAAGCAACTAACATTGCAAGGAAAATGGTTTGCGAATGGGGAATGAGTGATAAACTTGGACCACTTTCTTATGGTGCAAAACAAGAAGAGATTTTCCTCGGTAGAGAAATTCAAAAACATCGAGATTATAGTGAAAAAACTGCAATTGAAATTGATGAGGAAGTTCGTTCTATTATTCGTAAAGCCGAAAATAGAGCTGAACAAATTTTGAAGGATAATATTGAACTACTTCATAAATTATCTAAAGAATTGCTTGAACGAGAAATTCTCGATGCAGAAGAAATTGATACAATTATTAAGGGAATGGATCTGCCTCCAGTAGAAAAACCAAAAGAGAATTCCGAAGAGGAAGTTCCTGAACATGTTAAAAAGCTAATGGAACAGCGCAATAAGAAAGAAATTCCTGCCGATAATGAATCAAATTAATGATGGTACAATTTCTTACAAAGATGAATTAATCAGAAAGTTAATTCATCTTTGTTCTCTTTCAATTCCGGTCATTTATTATTTTATTTCAAGATACGATGCATTAATTATTCTTGGCATATTAAGTTTTCTTGCTTTAATAATTGATTTAGGTAGGTATAGTTTTCTAAAGTTTGGCGAATTGTTTTATAAAATATTTGGCTTCCTTTTAAGAAGACACGAAAAAGATTTAATAAAAAAAAATCTTAATGGTGCTACTTATGTGTTGCTTTCTGCTTTTCTTGGTGTACTAATTTTTCCCAAAATCATTTTCATCAACGCTTTTGCAATTCTTATAATCAGTGATACTTCTGCTGCGCTAATAGGAAGAAGATTCGGAACCATACCTTTAATGAAAAAAAGTCTGCAGGGAACTTTAGCATTTTTTATTAGTGCAATTGTTGTAATTATTGTTGCTCCTAAATTGGGGAACAATTTAATTGAATATTTTATTGGTGTGGCAGCTGCTTTTATAGGAGCTATTGTTGAAAATATATCTAATGATTTAGTGGATGATAATTTATCAATTCCTTTAACTATTGGCTTTTTGATGTGGGGTTTGTATTTAATTCTTTTACCAGATTTAAGTTTAAATTTAACTACTGCTTTAAGATGAAAAAATTATTGAAATACTTTTTAGCTTTTATTTTACTTCTCTTTATCGGATGTGATTCAAAAAGAAATGCTTTCGGGTTAGAGGATGAAATTTATGTTATTGCAGATTCTTTAGAATATGAAGAATTAAAATTGGCTCTCGAATCTACATTTGAATTAGAAATCAACACTCCTTTGCCCGAAAAACTTTTTACTCTAAAACCTGCGAGACTTGCGGATTTGGAACGATTTAAAAACAGAAAGAATATCGTTATTACTGCTCCAATTTCCTCTGGTTCGAATGTCTCAAATTATATAAATCAGATCGTTGATGACTCTATTAAAACTTTGTTCAAAACTGTCGAAGATTTTTTTCTAATTCAAAATGATCTTTGGGCTAAGAATCAACTTGTAACGATTATTTCTGCTGCAACAATGCAGGAACTTGAGTTTAAAATCCTAAAGAATAAAGATAAATTACTCTATACCTATCAGAAAAAATCAAACGATAGATTAAAAGAGAGTTTATATAATGCAAAATATGAAAGAAAAGAAATTGAAGGCTTGTTGCTCAGAGATTTTGGTTGGGTGATTTACGTTCAGGCAGACTTCAAATTAGCTAAAAAAGATAATGATAATAATTTTGTCTGGTTAAGAAGGTCTCCTAATAGTGATATGGAGCGATGGATATTTGTTCATTGGATAGATAATGCAACTCCTGCTTATCTCGATATTGATTCAATTAAGAATATCAGAAACAGAATAACCGAAAAATATTATCAAACCTCAGATGATTCTGCTTTTGTAATTATCTCAGAGGATTTTCTAACTACAAGTGAAGTTAATTTCAATGGAAGATATGCAATATTAACTCAAGGTTTATGGGATTTGAATATTAAAGGTATGGGCGGTCCTTTTATCAACTACACTTTTTTCGATGAAAAGACTAACCGTATTTATATGCTCGATGGCTCAATTTATGCCCCGAAATATTATAAGCGAAATCTTATACAACAAGTTGATGTGTTACTACAATCCTTTTTAACCAAAGAAGAATTAACTGAAAACAGAATTGAGGACTTAATAAATTCAATTGATGATTCAGTTAAATACTAAATCCCTTAATTGATTAGGAATAGAAACTTCAGGATTAATCTCTAAGGCTCTTTTAAGGTAAATGATTGCCCGTTGATTTTTATTAAACATCTTTTCATAGAGTGCTCGATTCATTAGCATTGTAGCAACAATGTTTGTTATTCCATCCTGATATCTATCTTTTATTTTCTCAATTCTTAGTTTAAAGTCTGGCAAAGGTGCTTCGACATATTGATTTGATTGAACAACTTTGAATGTTAAAAGATAAGGAACAATATCATATCCTGAGGGCAAACTGAATTCACCTCTTCTCATTTCATTGTCAATTATTTCAGGAGTTAAATGGAATTCTCTTTTATCAAAATTAGTCAGCACTAAATTTGTCATAATTCTTCTGAAAAGAGATTCAAGTAAGTTTGAATCGTAGTTCTCTTTTCGTTCGAATGGTTTAAGAGCATCAAGAAATAAATTAACTTCTGTTTTAACGCCAGCCAATAAATATGGATAACTTTTTTCAATTTGTTTATAATACCACGATCTGCGTAATAACTCTTTGTCAATAACTGCTATATCTTTCCTAAAATTTTCGGCAAACTGAAAATAGTACGCTGGTGAGATGAAATAATCCCATTGATAACCAAAAACAATCGAATTTTCTGGAAGTGAGTTTAATATGGCTTTAGTATAATCTTCATAAATATAATTCTTACTTTGATTTACCACAGGATAATTTGCAACAATTTGGATAGCAGGGAAAATTAGAAATAACAGGATTTTAAAGTTTATTCTGAGATTTGAAAATTTTCTGAGTAAAAAAACTATTCCAAATAATGCGAAGAATACTAATGAGATATATGATAATAGGAAATAAGAGTCAATATCGTTTATATCATAATTAATTGAATATAGAATTGTGAAAACAAAAAGAATTAAGTTGAATACAAAAAATTTTACGTGATATTTATACGAATAAAAAAGACCAATAACACTTAATATTAAAGTTAAATAAAACTCTTTAGGTAAGTTAGATACATAATATAAAAACTGTTTCTTAGCAGATTCAGTTGATGAAAACAACCAAACCTGATATTGGAAACCTGATACGTGTCTGATTATTCGCTCGATATCAACTGGATTACCCCAATTTAACACCGGATTCTGTGAAGCACGAATTGGAAGGTAAGAGTATAGTAAAATCAATGGAACTAAGAATAAAAGAATCATTTGTAAAAGTTTCATAAACGATTTTTTGTTTAATCCATTGCTTAAAAAATAAAGATAGGCAGTTGCAGGAAGTATAAGTAAAATTGTCATATGATTTGAAAAACCTAAAGCAAGAAAAAAAGCGAATACAAACCAATATTTGTTAGTCTTTTCTTTATAATCACCAATAAAAGATTTTATTAAATAAAAAACTGTTAAACTAAATAATAAAATCTGCAAACTATAAACTTCAACACTTGTGCTTTGAAACCAAAATGTTTTTGAAGAAGAAAGAATTAGTCCAGATATTATTGCAATTATGACTTTTTCGATTTCTGATAATTCAAAAGATTCGTGCTGTTTAGGTTGAGTTTTTTTCTTTTTTGTTATAAGATTTTCTTTACTGAAATAATTAAGATTTTCTAAAAGAGTTTTTACTGAGTAAGTAAAAATTCCTACACCAATCGAAACCCAAATCATTGCCAAAATATTCATCTGAAAAATTTTGGATTCAAAAATTGGTAATAAAGAAAAAAGATAACCCAATAAAGTAAATAAGGGATAGCCGGTAGGGTGTGCAATTCCAAATGTTATTTGAACTGCTGCTAATTCACCACTATCAATTTGAATTACTGTAGGAGCAATTGTCAAAAAATATATCAGTCCGGATAATAATGCCGAAATAAATGGATAATAATTTGTAATTAGTTTAATCAATTTATCTCTCATAATCATTACTTTGTATTTGAGATTTATAATTAAAAATTTCGTGTCAATTCGTGAAATTCGTGGATGAAAAAGCTTAGCCACTAATTACACTAATTTTCACGAATTAATTTTATTAAATATTTCGTTAAATATTCTAATGTTCTCCGTAATAGCTTTATTTAATTCCTCAGATAATTGTTTTACAGAATTAAGTTTTAAAAACTTAACTAAAGAAGAATTAATAATCTCATCATCACTATCAATTTTAACAGATTTAGAGTCAGAAATAATCTGATAATAAATCTCATATTCTTTAAGCAAAAAATAATTCTTTGTGAGTTTATCAAATAAATTTTTATTAGAAAGAAAATCTTTCATTAATTCAAATTTATCTAAAGTTGGTTTTATAAAGACTGTCGGATTATTATAACTGAAATTTAAACTGAAATATCCGATGAGAAAATTTAAATCAATTAATCCGCCTTTTGTTTTCTTTAAATTAACTATATAGTCACTACTTGAAATAAGTTTATTACGCATTTCGAGCAAATCTCTTTTAATGTTTTCATTGTAAAGTGATTTTATCTTATTTACAAGAGTAACTAATAATTTATTAAAAAGAAGATTATCACCGAAAACAATTATAGATTTAGTGTAAGCGTGAAACTCCCAAACCTGAGCTCTTGTTTCAATGTAATTAATATAATCCTGAAAGTTTAGTACGAGAGGACTGCTTTTGCCTTCGGGTCGAAGACGGCAATCAACTTCAACTTTTAATTTTGATTTAATATTATTCAATAGTCTCTGACAATTTAATTGTGCATCGGGATATTTTTCGAGGTCTTTCACAATAAAAACTAAGTCAATATCGCTAAACAAATTCATTTCCTCTGAAGCGAAACTGCCAAAGCCTAATATAAGTAAGTCGTTACCATATTTATTAGCGAGGTTATGTTCTTTGATTATTGATTGAATGTGAAGAAGAAAATATTCTGTTTTTAATTTGCTGAATTGTTTCTGATCTATCATTCCAACAAAGAGTTGTAATGCTGAAATAAATTTAAAGAGAATAGTGTTTAACTCTAAAAATCTTTTTGGATTAAGTTGATTAAAAAAAGCTCCAGAAATAAATGATTCTTTTGCCTCTTCAGATTCAAGTAATTGGTTAAATAAAAATCTTGAATGTTCACAAATCTTTAATGTCAACTCAAACATTCTTTTTTCTTTTAATATATCGTAGAGATATTTTGGAATAGAGAATGATTTTACAAGTTTTGTAAAATTATCGAGTGTCAAATCAGGATTAATTGATTTTTCAAGATAGTTAATCAGTGAATCAGAAATTTCATTAAAAGAATTTGTTGTTGCCTCATCAAACTTTTTAGAGTTAATCAGCCCAACACCAGTTGATAAAAAATTAAAGTTTGACTGCGCTTTCCTTTTATCTGAAAATTTAACCAATTCAAATTTGTTCTCACCCTTTTCAGGATTTATTATTTCATTAAAGAAAGATGAATTAAAAGATTTTCTTAGGTTAATGTCGTTAATGAAAGTTTCTGAATTGCTGTAACCAAAGAAGAAAGAAAGTTTTTCTAACATTTCACCAGATTCGGGTATTAAGTGAGTTTGATTATTGTTCATTAGTTGCAAGAAATGTTCAATCTTTCGAAATAAAATATAATTTGAAAGCAAATTATTGTATTCAAACTTATTTATAATTCTATGCTTGTATAGCTTCTTAATTGACTTTATAGTATTGCTTTGTCTTAGTTCAGAATTTTTCCCTCCATTTAGTATCTGCAATGCCTGAACACTAAATTCAATATCGCGAATCCCGCCTGATGAAAGTTTAATATTTTGTTCGGTGTTTAAATTACTTTCAATGCTCTTTTTAATTGATTTTAATTTTTCTAAAGGTGAAGTAAAAAATGTTTTTGGATAAATAATATTCTGAATATATGAGTAAAATTTTTTATACAGTTTTGGGGAACCAGTGAGGTAATTACATTTTATGAGCATTTGTTTTTCCCATTGCTCTGCATGATTTTCATAATAATGAAGATAATTAGAAATAGTGTTCACCAACTCTGAATTTCTTCCATAAGGTCTTAAACGAAAATCAATTCTATATAAATCACCTTTAGCAGTTAATTGTGATGATGTATTAATGAACATTTGAACGGCTTCTTCGAAAATATTATTTGTGTATAGATTGGAATGAATTTGAATATTCGATGATGTGAAAAGTAATAAATCAATATCAGAACTATAATTTAATTCATTCCCGCCGTGCTTACCCAAACTTACAATGCAATAATCTGGTAATTTCATTATGCTTCTTTTTACTTTTACTTCTTCAAGACAAATTGAAAATAAATACTGGTTAATTGAACTCGCTAATAAAGATAATTGGTTTGTAATTTTTAATATAGAAAGGTTCAGAAAGTAATCTTGAATAGCTATTCTTAAAATTTCCTGCTTCTTAAAATTTCTTAATGAATTTACCTTAGCATTGAAACTTGAATAATTAGAATGAATCTTTCTAATTGATTGTAGGTAATTTTTTCTGCTTAAATTGTTGGTTAAAGTGTCAGGATTTGTTATCCAATAAAAGTAACCCGGATTTTGAACCAGAATATCAGTCAAATAATTACTGTATGAGACAATTGTCAATAGTATTTCAAGGTAATGATCGTATTTGAGTAAGTCAGTAATAAAAAGATTTATTTGAAACTGATTTTCAAGAATGCGTAGCAAATTATTTTCTGATGATTTTGTAAAGTAATATTTTGATAGAAGTTTATCAGTTTTATTTAAAAAACTTTCTATCTGCACAGAACTAAGTTTATTAACACTGAGCGAGAAAAATTTCGATACAAAATCTTCTGATAATTGGGTTATTCTATACACATTTATTTGAAAACTTGATTTTAAGGTTTAATAAATATATGCAAAAAGATGATTAGAAAGGCTACTTTTGGATTTGTTTATCTATGTAATTCAGTTTTTTTAGTCTTTATCATAAGTAAATGAATTGTTACTCCAACTGCTATTGCAAGCAAAAGAACTTTAATATAAAATTCATTAGTAAGATAAAAAGCAGAAAGAGATATCATTGTCCATAGAAAAATAATATTAAAGACTTTGGCTCTTAGAGTCAGTCCGGATTTATCCTGATAATTTTTAATATATTGTCCGAGGATTTTATGATTTCTAAGCCATTGATTAGCTTTAGGAGAACTTTTTACAAAGCAAGCCGAAGCTAAAATTAGAAAAATTGTTGTTGGTAAAACTGGCAGGAAAATACCAATTACGCCAATTGCTACAAGCAGAAATCCGCTAATCAAATAAAAATATTTGAAAAAGGGTGGTTGCTCTAAATAGTTAGTTTCAGGTTTATTTTTCATAAAAGAATTAATAAAGTTTTATTTAATGGTCTAACATCTATATCCAAAATTTATAAAACAAATTGATAATATTTATATTCACATAAATAAAATTTATCTAATTAATATTCGGAAATCAAATCATTATGTTTACAGTAAAACGACAAATAAATTTTTATGAATGCGATCCGGCAGGAATAATTTTTTACTCACGTGTATTCGATTTTTGCCATTCAGCATACGAACAATTAATTATGAGTTTTCAATTAG
>Ga0308414_1000395_pt1 | contig 27841 bp, 24 predicted proteins | sample HotsprSampleOS50_FD_205667 | JGI IMG/M metagenome (GOLD analysis project Ga0308414, IMG submission 205667) | Hot spring phototrophic mat microbial communities from Octopus Spring, Yellowstone National Park, Wyoming, United States - 20090730_OS50 ...
TCATTGACTAGAGTCATGCTCTCCTACGGCAGGTGGTTTTTACGGGGAAGAGGAGTCTTTTGCCAGTTCCGGCTGCAGCGGCTGGGGATCGGCAATGTTGGGCAGCTCCAGACAGTAGCCCGCCCCGTAGACAGTTTTGATGTACTGGGGGTGGCGCGGATCCGGCTCCAGCTTGGTGCGCAGATGGCGGATGTGGACGCGAATGGTCTCGATGTCGTCGTCGGGCTCGTAGCCCCACACTTCCTGCAGGATTTCGCTGGGGGAGACTGTCTGGCCGTGCCGCTGCATCAGGCAGTGGAGCAGGTCAAACTCCAGGTGGGTGAGCTTAATGGTTTTGCCAAACCACACCGCCTCGAAGCGCTCTGGCACCAGGGTGAGGGGGCCATAGGTGAGGATCTCGCCGTGTTTGGCCGTCTGGGGAATGCGATCGGCACGTCGCAGCAGGGCCCGCACCCGCACCAGCAGCTCCTGCACCTCAAAGGGTTTGGTCAGGTAGTCGTCGGCGCCAGCGTTGAAGCCTTCAATCTTGTCTTGGGTTTGGCCGAGGGCGGTGAGCATCAGGATCGGGATCTCGCTGGTGCGCTCCTCCCGCCGCAAGCGCTGGCAAACCGTCAGGCCGTCCACCTGGGGCAGCATCAGGTCGAGAATGATGAGATCCGGAAGAACCTGCAGAGCCAGTGCTTGTCCGCGTACCCCATCGGTGGCCTTCACGACCTCATAGCCCGCCAACTCCAGATTGATACGCAGAATATCCAGAATTGAAGGGTCGTCCTCAATGATGAGTATGCGAGCCATAGCCGGTTGCAGCCCAAACTGCGGATAAAACGTTTTGTTAAATCAGCTAACAAGAGTCCAAAGCTTTACGACTCAAAGTTTACTTAATTCTAGCCTCATTGCAAATCTGGCCGGGAGGCGGGTGGGCGCGGCTCCAGGGGAGACCCTTCATCCGGCTTGGCGGGCACGCTTTTTCGGATCCCCTTTGGGAATGGCGGCGATGAGGCGGCGGGTATAGTCCTGCTGCGGGTTCCGGTAGATCTGAGCGGCAGGGCCAATTTCTTCGATGCGGCCTCGGTTCATGACCAGAATGCGGTCGCTCATGAACTTGACCACGCTCAGGTCGTGGGAGATGAACAGATAGGTCAGTCCCAGCTCCTCCTGCAGATCCTTGAGCAAGTTCAGCACCTGGGCCTGTACGGAGACATCCAGGGAAGACACTGCCTCGTCGCAGACGAGCAGGCGCGGCTCCGAAGCCAGGGCGCGGGCAATGCAAATCCGCTGCCGCTGCCCGCCGGAAAACTGGTGGGGCAGACGATCCAGCGCCTCGGGATCCAACCCGACTCGTTCGAACAGGCGTTGGGCTCGTGCTCGCCGCTCGGCGGCGTTTCTCCCCATCCCGTGCAGCACCATCGGCTCCATGACGCTGGCTCCCACACTCATGCGCGGATCCAAAGAGGCTGCCGGATCCTGAAAGATAAGCTGGATCTCGCGGCGCAAGCGGCGCAGGCGCCGAGGCGGCAGGCGGAGCCAGTCTTCTCCGTCGTAGATTACCTGGCCGGAACTGGCGCGGATTAGACGCAACAGGGTTCGCCCCAGGGTGGTTTTGCCGCAGCCGGACTCGCCCACCACCCCCAGGGTTTCGCCTGGATACAGGTCGAAGCTGATCCCGTCCACAGCTCGGATCTCGCCCACCTGGCGGCCCAATGGCCCGCGACGGACGGCATAGTGGGTGCGCAACTCCCGCACCTGCAACAGAGGGGGCTGGCTGCATATCTGGCGCAGCCGTTCTTCCTCTTCGGCGGCTGGGATCTCCAGTTGCTGCCACCGCTCCTCGAGGGATCCCCCCTTTTCCTGGAAATCCTGGACGGTGGGCAGCCGCCGCAACCGCCGCTCCAACGGTGGGCGACAGGCCAGCAGGCCGCGGGTGTAGGGGTGCTGGGGATCCCAAAAGATCTGTTTCACCGATCCTTGTTCCACGGCTTGGCCCCGGCACATCACCACCACCTGATCCGCCAATTCCGCCACCAAATTGAGGTCGTGGGTGATGAAGAGGATCGCCATCTGTCGCTGCTGCTGCAGATCCCGGAGCAGGCGCAAGATCTCGGCTTGCACCGTTACATCCAAGGCGGTAGTCGGCTCATCAGCAATCAACAGCTTGGGGTTAGAGGCGATGGCACAGGCGATGGCCGCCCGCTGGATCTGGCCGCCGGAGAGCTGATGGGGATAGCGCTCCAGCATCTGGGGAGAAAGCTGCACTTCCTCAAACAGGCGGATGGCTTGGGCGCGGAGCTCCGCTGGGGGGAGGGAGGTGTGGGCCCTCAGGGTTTCCCGCAACTGCTGGCCACAGGTGTAGAGGGGGTTGAGGGCGGTGCTCGGCTCTTGGAAGATCATGGCGATCTGGGAGCCGCGGTAGCGCCGCCGTTGCCGGGGATCCAGCCGCAGCCAGTCCACTGTTCCCTGGGGGCCCTGAAAGAGAATGGTGCCTTCCACCCGAGCGGAGCTGGGCAGCAAGTCCATCAGCGTCAGGGCGGTTATGGTCTTGCCGGATCCGGATTCCCCCACTAAGCCCAGGACTTGTCCGGCCCCCAGTTGAAAGGACAGCCCATCCACCACCGGGGATCCCAAGCATTCTGCCTGGCTGCCGGCAGTGCGGCTGGGCAAGAAAACCCGCAACCCCTGAACAGTCAGAAGGGCAGAAGTGACAACCGGAGCGACATCGGCCATGGCTGAGGGCGGCGATCGAGGGATTGGCAGGATTATAGACCACCGCTCCAGCTTCCCTTCTTTCCCCGCTGGGGCAGCTCCAGGACTTCGGCAGCGTCGCTGAGGGAGTCTGGGTCTCAGCTACAAACTCAGCTCAGGATTGCCAAAACCTTAGCGGGCGGGCCGGAAGATCCCAAAGCAGGAGGTGTAGCCGTGCAAAAAGGTGGATCCCCCCACCGGGCCGATCTCGCCGTTGCAAAAAAAGCCCCCCAGGGGTAGCTCTCCCAGCAATTCCCGAAACCGTTGCGAGTCAAAGTTGGGGGTACCGTACAGCCCCTTGCCTCGCCCCAGGCAGGAGAACATCAGCGCCCCACAGGGATCCGGCTTGGGTTGAGAGGAGCGTTCTGCGGGGTAGCTTTGCTGTAGGTTGCGCTCGGCACAATAGCGGCTGAGGGCCCACCGCAGATCTTCCGCCGAAGTCTGGGCATCGCGCAGATGAAACTGCACCGTCTGGCCGGGGCGCACCCGATCCCCGATGGCGATCGCCCCCACCCGTGGATCGATGCCCAGGATCACGCGAATGAGAAAATCTCCCGACGTCGGCTCGGATTTGAACTCGTCCATCAGCAGGCCGATGAAGAGAGCTTGGCGGGCCAAGCGTTGATCCGATGGGCTGAGCCGTTCGGCCAAATCCTGTAAGACCGCCAAAGGAGGACGCCCCTCCAAGCTGAGGATCACATTCCCCTCCGCTTCGGTGACGCGCAAGGGATCCCCAATCGGGCGACATCCCTGAGCCACCACCGCATCTAGCACCACGTTGCCGGAGAGGGCCAGCCCCACCGTGCCTTCCCGATACAGCTCCCGCCGGGGTGTGGGGGTACGCGCATCCAGCAAAAACAGAGCATTGCCGCGAGGGCCGCGGCCGCCACTGGCCAATCCCCCCACCTTGACCGCCCCCGGATAGGCAAAATCCAGCCCTTGCAACAGCTCAGAGATTCGAGAGGAAAATCCATCCGCCAAGAGCAGAAAATGGGGCTTGCTCTGCGGCAAAACTCCAACCAAGTCTATCCAGGCCGAAGGAGGTGCATCCAAGTCGGGCAATTGGTTTCCCCGCAAATAAAAAGGGTGCAAGGCCACATCCGGCAGCACCGCCAAAGACAGCGACAGGGCCGGCCCCTCCTCAATTTCATGCCCCCCACCCACGATCCCGCCGCCGGAGCAGCCGATCAAAACGTCCACCTCCAACAGCTCCGACAACAGGGGCAGCACGCGAATGTACTCGCTGGCAAAGGCCGCCGACACAAACAGGATCCCCAAGTTGGGCCGCAGCGGCTGAGAGGGGACGTACCCGGTGAGCAGCCCCGGCAGGCTGCCGGATCCCACCGCCTGCACCTGTCGCGTCAGGGCGCTCTTCAGTTGGGCTACCTGGAGCTTAGCCTTAGCTTCCTCCACCACCTGCCGCAGAGCCGCTTCCAGAGAAGGGAGCTGGGAGAGCGCGTTCACCCACTGCATCGGCGTGTTCCTACGGTCTGGAGTTTGCTTTTTTAGGCTAGCAATTTATGCCCGGGACTGGCTGTTCTGCGCAGCCTCTTGTTTGAAACGTGTTTAGGGCAGATAGGGCCGCGGATCCACAGGCGCGCCCCCGCCGGGGCGGACTTCAAAGTGCAAGTGTGGCCCCGTGCTGCGGCCCGTATTGCCCCGGCTCATGATTACCTGGCCCTGCTGCACATACTGGCCCTTGGACACATAGATCCGGTGACCGTGGGCGTAGCGGGTAACGATCCCGTTGGGATGGCGAATATCGACGCGATTGCCGTAGCCATCCCCGGCATTGCCGGCAAAAATGACCTCCCCCTCCTGAACGGCTACAATGGGGGATCCCACCGGGCCGGGAATATCGACCCCCGCATGGAAGCGACCGCGACGGTAGCCAAAGCCGGAGGTGATTTGCCCCGCAACCGGCCAGATGAAGCCACTGCTGCGGGCCGGAGGAAGAGCTGGAGGAGGAGCTGCCGGCGCTGGCCGAGCTTGGGATTGGCTCCGGGCTCGTCGCCCGGGGGCCGGCGGGGCGGGCTGCGTGCCAGGCGCCGGAATTGTCAGGCGTTGGCCAATGCGTAGCCAGTGGGGATTGCGCAAGTGGTTAGCCTGGATGATCGACCGCTGCGTCACCCCATAGCGAGCGGCAATCCGCTCGATGGTGTCGCCAGCTCCCACCGTGTGGACCAGCGAGCCACCGGCCAAGAGGGCCTGTCGTTCTTGCTGCATCTGCTGGGCCTGGCGTTGCTGCTCGGCCTGTAATCGAGCTTGTTCCTGGGCTTCCTCTTCCTGGCGGCGGCGTTCTTCTGCCTCGCGGCGGGCGAGCATCTCGTTCTCGCGCCGGATCAGCTCGCCCACATCGCCGGGGATGAGCAGTCGTTGGCCAATGCGCAGATACTCAGGCCGATCCAGGGGAGTTGCCTCGATGATCCGCTGCTGCGGAACCCGGTAGCGGTTGGCAATGTCTTCCAGTGTATCTCCCGGCTTGACGCTGTAGATCAATCCCGGCTGGCTGGGGATCAGCAGCTTCTGCCCTGGCCGCAGCGGCGTACTGGCTTGAATGCCGTTGGAGACAGTGATGGCGGCGGCATCGAGCTGGTACATCTGGGTCAGATGCCAGAGGGTTTCCCCCGGCTGCACCTCATGCTCGAGAATGCCTCGGGGCCCTTCCCCAGTCGGGATCTGGCCCGCCTCGAAGGCTTGCCGCAGTTGGGCTTTTTTTTGCTCGTAGTTCTGCTGCAGGGCGCCGGACAGCGTGTGCACCGAGGGCGGAATCGGCTCCGCTAGCCGGGATCCCCAAGGGTGACGAGAAAGCTGGCGTTGATGCAGCGTGGCCACCCCCGCCAAGCCCAGCATGAGCAAGAGGCCGGTGGCCCACCTCGGGTAGCCCCGTCGCGCCGGAGCCAAGGTCGAGGGATCTGGATTTTCTAGCTCGGCTGGCTCATCGGAGGGGGCCGGCCCCGACTCTTCCAGGGCATCGGCGTGGGGATCGGCCTCCAGCTTCAGGAGCCACACCAGGCCCGTTAAGCTGAGAGAAAGGGCTAAGCCAGCCCACCGGAGTCTTGACGGGGCAGACAGAAGTGCCGGCTCTCCCCCCTCGGCAGCCCGCTCCTGAGCGGTCGGGATCCCTGCCGGATCCTTGGGCGGAGAAAGGGTGCTCACGGCAGCGCTATGGATGTCCAGCTCCCTCCCCTGGGCATCTGAGAACGTCAATCTTTGGGGCATCCTCACACCAACAGGCTGACACTAGAGTGAAAGAGAAGATGTCAAAATTGAGGCCAGCGGCCCCTTGCTGCAAGCTCCACCGAGGCCGGTGAAGCCCAAGCGCAGTTCGATAATGAATACGTTGGTTCGCACTCAGGTTAGAGTACCGTAGTTAATAAATCTAGACAAGTCTTTGCAGGTAACTTCAGCTAAAATGCTTGTCCCACAATGATTTCAGCCTTCGGCCTGTTGAGATTTTGTCGAGCCTTATCCGATGTAGAACAGAGTGTGCCACCGTGCCGATCTGGAAGATAAAGCCCGCTTTGCTGTAGCTGAAACTACAAACCAGGATTCTCCATGACTTTGGTTGTCTACAACACCTTGACTCGCCGTAAGGAAGTGTTTCAACCCTTCGGTGGCTCTGAGTCCATTTCTGCCGACGAGGCGGCGGGCGGGGAGAAGCCGCTGGTGCGGATGTACGTCTGCGGCGTCACGGTTTACGACCTCTGCCATCTCGGCCACGCGCGCACCTATGTGGTGTGGGATATGGTGCGTCGTTACCTGGAGTGCCGCGGCTACCGGGTGAAGTATGTGCAGAACTTTACCGACGTGGACGACAAGATCCTCAAGCGGGCCTTAGAGCGGGGCGAGTCGATGCAGGCGGTGGCGGAACGCTTCATCGCCGAGTATTTCCAAGATATGGATCGCCTCAACATCAAGCGGGCCGATCTCTACCCCAGGGCAACCCGATCGCTGCGGGCCATGTTCGAGCTGATCCAATCGCTGGAGCTCAAGGGCTTTGCCTACCGGGTACGGGATCCCCTCGCCCCTCAGGGGGAGACTCCTGCTTACGATGTCTACTATGCCGTCCGTAAGTTCCCGGATTACGGCCAGCTCTCCGGTCGCAAGCTGGAGGAGCTGGAGGCAGGGGCCAGCGGCCGGGTGGGAGAAGAGGGCGCTGGCAAACGGGATCCCTTTGACTTTGCCCTTTGGAAGGCGGCCCCCCCTTCCGAGCCGGGGTTTGAGTCCCCTTGGGGTTGGGGGCGACCGGGCTGGCACATCGAGTGTTCGGCCATGGTGCGAGAGACTCTGGGGGATCACATCGACATTCACGCTGGTGGGGCAGACCTCATTTTTCCCCACCACGAGAACGAGCTGGCCCAATCCGAGCCAATTACCGGCAAGCCGCTGGCCAAGTACTGGCTGCACAACGGCTTTGTCAACGTCAACGGCCAGAAGATGTCCAAATCTTTGGGCAACTTCACCACCCTACGACAGGCCCTTGCCCTCTATCACCCCATGGCCCTGCGGCTGTTCCTGCTGCAGACCCATTACCGCAGCCCGATTGACCTCACTGAAGCAGCAATGGAGGCGGCCAGCCACGGCTGGGAGACTCTCCAAAAAGGGATCCACTGCGCCCAGCAGTTTGGCCAAGGGGGATCCCCCGATTCCGAGGCGATGAGGGCTTTCCAGACGGCCATGGACGACGACTTCGGCACCCCTGGGGCGCTGGCTCTTGCCTTTGAGCTGGCCAAGGAACTGATCCGCGAGCACAACCTCTTGACCCACCAGGGCCACACCCACCTGCAGCCGCACTTGCTGAGGCAGAAGGGCGCCGCCCTGCTGGAGATCTTGGCCACGCTGGGCTTCTGCTGGCCCCAGCCTGCCCAGGGATCCGAGAAAGCTGCCGCCAACGGGGAACTGGCCAAGCTTCCACCCCTTGAAGACGCGCGGATTGAAGAGCTGGTGGCCCAACGCACGGCGGCCCGCAAGGCGAAAAACTTTGCCGAAGCCGATCGCATTCGGGAGCAGTTAAAGGCTCTGGGGATCACCCTTATCGACCAAAAAGACGGCACCACCCGTTGGCTGCGGCAGTAGGCAGGCGGGGTTGGGATTGCCCATCACGCAGGGATCCCCGAGCTGGAAACGGCCTTTCGGTAAAACTCAGCCATTTCGGCAAACCACTCGGCCCGCGAGGGATCCCAGGTGTAGAACATGTGGCCGCCGCGGTAGTGGCGCAGGGTGAGGTTGGCCTTGAGGCGGGGATCCAGCTTCATCAAATCCACCAGGTGGTTGGAGGCAAAGTAAGGGGTGACCAGGTCGTAGAAGCCGTGGTGAATGCTCACCCGCATGTGGGGGTTGAGGGCCATGCTGCTGCGCAGCTCGTCCATGGCGCCGATGAACCCTTGCTTGAGCTCCCCCTTGGGGGCGAAGCGCCAGGACTTGAACACCTCTAGGTTCAGGAGGTGATAGGTCAGCTCCGTGTCCACCTGCAGGGTCTCCCGCAGGTGGCTGTTGATGGCGGCAGTAAACAGGCGATCTACCCCATCTAAGGTGGGATCGGATCCCTCGAAGGTAGGCCGATCCGGAAAGGGATCCACGGTGGTTACAGAGGCGTCGTAGAGCCCCAGCACCAGCCGCTGGGAGCGCAACAGCTCGCGGGCAAAGCTGGCCGGGTCGATCCGCCCCCCCTTGTGGGCCACATACTCCGGCGAGAGTCCGATCCCTGCCGCCATCTCCGCGTAGATGGCCTGCCGCTCCGCTTCTGGCATCGCCTCTCCCATGGCCAAGAGGGGCAACAGCCGCTGGCGGGCAAAGCCTTCTGCTTTGGGCAGCAGGATCTGCAAATCCTCCCCCCAGCCACACCGCCCATGATAGGCTGCTGTGGCGACATAGGAGGGGAAAAGCATTGCCCAGGTGCTGAGGTTGTAATCGGTGGTCTCCAGCAGCCCGAACTCGATGGCCGGCGAGATGAGAATAGCCCCCGACAGGCCCACGCCAAACTTGGCTTGCAGCTCCTTGGCCAGCCGCGCCACCCGAAAGCCCCCGTAGCTCTCGCCGGCAATGAAAATGGGAGAGAGCCAGCGCTTGTAGCGCGAGAGGAAGCCCTGGATAAACTCGCCCAAGGATTGCAAATCCCGCTCCACGTCCCAAAAGGGAGCCTCCTTGGGGGGCTCGTCTTCCTTTTCCTCCGCCTGGGTGGGCTTGGCCGCCGGATCGGATTTTTCCTGAGAACTTTTGGCGTCTTGAGACTCCTTGGGCAGGGCGCGGCTGAACCCCGTCCCCACCGGATCGACAAAGACCAAATCAGAAAACAGCAGCCAACTTTCGCCGTTATCCACCAGTTGCACTGGCGAGGGCGGCAAGCTGCCGTTGGGCCCAAAGCGGAGGCGTCTCGGCCCCAGGGATCCCATGTGCAAATAGGCAGAGGCCGCCCCCGGCCCGCCGTTGAAGACGAAGGTGAGAGGCCGCTGTCGGGAGTCAACCTCCTGCCTCAGATAGGCGACGTGGAAGATCTCGGCTACCGGCTTTTCCCGCCGGAAGAGGGTCTGCCAGCCGGCCACCGCCCTGTAGGGGAAGGACTTTCCCCCGGCGTTGAACGTGTGCTCCGTGGTGTGCAGGACAGGAGTGGACTTGGATTCTGCAGGCATAGAGACACGGGATCCACAACTTGCTGATCCAGTGAATCACAAGTTGCCGGATCTCCACCCCTGCCTTGGAACAGAAGCCGGGGATTACAGGGTGAGCGGCGCTTCCAAAGTCAGATTAAACGACTGGCCGGGGCGCAGCACCACCACCTGGGGAGCGGTTACATTGCCCACCACCACGCCAGCCACTGCCCCGCCTAGAACATTGCCCGCCGAGACGCCGCCGCTGATGGCTCCCAAAAGGGTGCCTGCGACTGCCCCGATGGCTGCATCCTGGGCGATGGCCTCAGCCGAATACTGGCGGGGATCCTTCTCGTCGTGGAGGATGCCGGAAGAGGCCTGCAGGCTATAGGTGCGACCGCCGAGGACGATGGAGGTGGCAACAAAGCGGGATCCGCCCGGTGCCGGTTCCATTTGCCCAAAAACGCGGCTGCCCGCCGGGATCACCAAACGCCCCTGGTTGTCGAAAATGTTTTGCGTGACGGCCACCTCCAGCGGGTAGATGGTGTCGGGGTAAAAGTATTGCGGCCCTTCGCTGCTGAGGCTGCCGACGGGAATAATCGTCCCCTGCTCAAGGCGGTAGGCACCCAATTGGAAAAGCGGCTGGGCCTCTCCTGGCAAGGGGGCCAGCAGAGGGATCCCTGCCAAACCGATCGCGGCTGCTGCTAAGATAGCTTTCATCCAGAAGTCTCCAATTCTCCGAAGTTCTGCACGTGCCCGCGGCCTTTTCGGGCCAAGGTTTGTCCTTTTGCGGTTTTCTCTACACTTCCAGGTTACCCAATCCCAGTTCCGGTTTCCTTTCCGACTCGAGTAGCTTGGTTTTCAACTTTGGGCAGTTTTGAGCGGCCTAGGTGGCCAGTGAGTTTTTCAGACAGGCTCAAAAGTGCTGGAAGGCCTGCTGGCGGCTGAGGATTTGCCCGTCCTGCAACCGCACCGTCCCCTGCGGATCCCAGCCGGTTACTTCCCCAATCCAGGCGGCTCCTGGCAACTTTTCCAACAGATGCTTGGCCACCGACACCTCGGCACTGAGAAGCAGCTCAAAGTCTTCGCCCCCATAAAGCGCCCACTCCAAAGCTTGGGCCGGGAACGCCTGGCGCAAAGCCACCGAAATCGGGATCCGCTCCGCCGCGATCCGCGCCGCTACCCCACTGCTCTGGCACACCTGCACCAGGGCGTCCGCCAAGCCATCGCTGGTGTCCATGCCGGCCAGGCGCAGAGGACCGGGGAGCGCTTCCAAAAGGGACAGAACATCCAAGCGCGGGCGCGGGTATTGGTGGGCTCTGATCAACTGCTGCCGCTGTGCTGCCGTGGCTGAGGATCCCTGTTCGGGATGGAGCAGCAGCTCCAGGCCGGCCCGCGCGTCGCCGTGGGGCCCTGTGACCACCAGCCAATCGCCCGGCTGAGCCCGTCTGCGCTCAATCGCCCGCCCCGGCTGCACCGATCCCAGGGCCGTGATCGCCACAAACCGCTGCGGCGACCGACACAGATCCCCCCCCACCAATTCTGCTCCCCAACGGGCACAGCAGGCCCGCATCCCTTCGTAGAGCTCCTCTACCCAAGCCACCGGCGTGGATCCCGGCAGGCCCAAGCCCACCACCAACGCCCGCGGACGGGATCCCATCGCTGCCAGATCCGAGAGATTGGCCGCCACCGCCCGCCAGCCCACCGCGTGGGCCGGGGTTGTCACGTCGCTAAAGTGAACCCCCTCCACCAAGACATCGGTGCTCACCACCAACTGCCCCTCAGGAGCGGGCAACACCGCCCCGTCGTCTCCCACCACCTGGGCAGGACAGTAGCGCTGCACGATCTGCAACAGCCCCGCCTCGCCGATGGCCGAGATGGGCGTGGGAGAAGAGCTGCTCTTGGGTTGAGGGAAAAAGTCGGGAAGATCGCTGAACAAAGGAGCCCCTGGCGGATGCACGCAGCCAAAAACCTATGGTTGCAAAATGTTAGGGGCAGTTGGCGCCGGTCAAGCCCAAGCCCCTACTCGTCCAAAGATTGGACATTTTGCACAATTCGAGAGAGCTCGTTCTTCTCATCCACATTGATGCGGGTCGGGGATCCGCTGATAATCCGCTCGTAGCCGCGGAAGGAATCGCGAATTTGAATCCCCGAATCCGAGATGAGGTACTCGCGGATGCCCTTGTCATGCCAGGATCCCCGCATTTTAAAGACGTTGAGCGCCCGTGCCATCTCGCCGCGAATCTCCACATACTGCAGCAGAATGATTGTGTCGGTGATGGTGGAGATGTGCGACTCGGTAATGGAATGGGATCCCATGAATTGATCGGTGGTGTTGGTGAAAAAGCCGGTGATCTCCTCCTGCTTGGCCAGGCCGGTTACGCCGATAACAAACTGTCGAAAAGCATTTTGGCTCACACCCCGCGCCAGCGCCGACAGCGAGTCGATGGCCATGCGGGAGGGCTTGAAGGCCATCATCTCGGTTTTGATCTTCTGCAGGTGGTCTTCCAGGCCGGCGGACTCGGGGTAGGCGCAGATGATCTTAAGGAGGCCTTGCCGCTCAAACTCCTCAAAGTCGATGCCCCAGGAAGAGGCATTGCGGGCAAGCTGGGCCCGCGACTCTTCGTAGGCAAACAGGATGCAGCGCTCCCCATTTAGGCAGCCTCGCTCGAGGAACTTGCTCACCAGCGAGGTCTTGCCTGTGCCGGTGGCGCCGGTAGCCAAGATAATCGAGTCTTTGAAAAAGCCACCGCCGCACATCTCGTCCAGCTTCTCGATGCCGGAAGAGACGCGCACGTTGGAAGAGCGCTGCGTCAGTTGCATCGCTCCCAGCGGGAAGATGTTGATCCCCTCGTTGGTGATGGTGAAGGGATATTCCCCCTTCATGTGGGTGGTGCCCCGCAGCTTCAGGATCTCGATGGTACGCCGCCGCTTCTCCCCCTCCAGGATGTTGCGCAGGATCACCACGTTGTCGGAGACGAACTCCTCCACCCCATAGCGGGCGATGGGGCCGTACTCCTCAGTGCGCTCGGTGGTCATGACCGTGGTGACGTTGGCCTGCTTGAGGCGGGCTGTCAGGCGAAACAGCTCCCGCCGCACCACGCCCGCCGGCTCATACTGCTGAAAGATGGCCGTTACCGAGTCGATGGCCACCCGCTTGGCTTTGTATTTGCGAATGGCATATTGGATGCGCTCGATGAGGGCCGACAAATCGAAATTGCCGCTTACCTCGTAGCCCTCCGGATCCGGCGAAGCATCCAGAATAAAGAGCTGCCCCTTGTCGATGAGGGCCTGCAGATCCCAGCCGAAGCTGGCGGCGTTGCGAATGATGTCGGCAGGGGTCTCCTCAAAAGTAACAAAGATCCCTGGCTCCTGGTACTTGACAATGCCGTTGTAGAGAAACTGCAGGGCAAACAGAGTTTTGCCGGTGCCGGAGGTACCGCTGACCAAGGTGGTGCGGCCCAGGGGCAGCCCGCCGTGGCTGATGTCTTCAAAACCCTCGATACCCGTCTGTTTTTTCGGGATCCCCCGCGGCTCGGGCCCGCCCAGGAAGTAGGTCGATGGGATCCCCTCCGCGGCGTTACCTTGCAGCTTTTCTGACTCAGAAGGTTCCAATGGTTGGTTCATGCCCCTCTCTCCCCTAAAACCTGTCCTAAGCCTCTTCGTCCAATTCTTCGTAGAGCAGATCTAGGCCGATGAGCACCTTCTCTCGGTTGGACAGATCGCCGATAATCTTCCGCACCGGCGGCGGCAGGATTTTGGCCAGGGTCGGTGTTGCCAGGATCTTATCTTCCTCTGCCAGTTGCGGATTTTTCAAGACGTCGATGACTTTCAGGCTGTACACGCCGCGGAACTCTTTTTCCAGAATGTCTTGCAAGGTGCTGAGGGCGCGCAGAGAATTGGGGGTATTGCCCGCCACGTAGAGCTTGAGGACATAGGCTTTGCGAGTGGACATAACCTAGGGATCCCTTGGGGCAGATTTGGGAATGGAGCGGCGGTACATTTCGCTCAGGTGGGCCATCACGTCGATGAGAGTGAGGCGGTAATCCAGCAGGATCTCTTCGCTGCGACCCTCCAGTTTTAGTTGTTTGGCAAAATCCTCCATTAGGTTCATGTGCAGCTCCAACAGTTGGGCGGCGCCGATGTCGGCAAAAAAGGCAAGGGCCACCAGCTCGTCGATGCGGGCATTGACGGTCTCAGGAGATTGAAAATACTCCAGGACAATAGCCTGGTAAAGGTTACGCAGCCGCCGCATGAGGGCCTGCTGCTCGTCGGGGGGCAGGTGGCGGTAGAACAGCTCCGGATCCCGATGGTAGTACACGCCGGCGTAGCCGAGGCGTTCCCGCAGCTTTTCCGCCAGCCGCCGCTGCTGCTGGTGCGTGTAGAGCAGGTAGGGCTGATCCTTGGGGTGAGGGTTTGCTGCAGGCAGGCTGCAGGTGGGGGAAATCTGGAGAAACAGGGCAATGGCTCGGTTGATCAGCAGCTCCAAGGGAGAAGCAGAAGGAGTGGCCTGGGATCCCTTTGGCGGCAACAGCTCTGACGGCGAGACGAGGCGAACCAGAGTGGCGTTGTGGTAGAAAAACCGCTCCCGCTTGAGCAGAGCTCTCGCCCCCGGAGGAACAGGGGGGGAGGACGCTTCGCCGGAGCGGCTGGCGCCGCCTTCCGGTTTGAGCTCTTCCGACACAATGGCCACCACTGTCGGCAGCAACAGTCCCTGCTTGCAAAGCTGACAGCCCAACGCCTCCAGCTTGTCCAGCCGCGTCGCTTCCACCAGCAGCACCAGGCAGTCCGGATGGTTTTCCTCCCCTCGCAGAGCCTCCAGAAAGGCTTCCGGATCCTGGAAGACCTCAGCCACAAAGCGTTCTGGCGACAACAAAGCCTCTGCCGCCAGCGGCTCTCCAGCAGGCGGCTCCCAGTCGAGCAAAAGGCTGATGTGCAGTGGGTGGGTGTCGGGCTTCAATAAGGATAGAAAACGATAAGAACCGCCTTCGATCTTAAATCTTAAATCTTCTTAAACCTGACCGGAATCTGCCTTGGCCTTCAGAGTCAGCCAAGGGAGACTCAAAGAGAGCGTGCCATTGCCGCCTACACTAGGGGTGAAAGGCCTCTGGGAGCCCTATGGTGCCCCTGATCATCGATTGCGACCCCGGCCAAGACGACGCGGTGGCCCTGCTCCTGGCGATGGCTTCGCCGGAGCTAGAGGTGCTGGGCATTACCACGGTGGCCGGCAATGTCTCTGTGGAAAAAACCAGCCGCAACGCCCGGCAGATCTGCGAGCTGGCCGGCTGCCCGCAGATGGCAGTCTATGCCGGCTGTCCCCGCCCGCTGTTGCGCCCGCTGCAGACTGCCGAAGAGGTGCACGGCAAAAGCGGGATCGACGGGGCCAACTTGCCGGAGCCCCAGATGCCGCTGGGATCCCTGCACGCCGTGCAGTACCTGATCGAGACCTTGATGGCGGCGCAGGAGCCGGTTACCCTGGCGCTGCTGGGCCCGATGACCAACTTGGCAGTAGCCCTGGTGCAGCAGCCCCGCATCGTGGAGCGCATCCGACGTCTGGTGTTCATGGGGGGATCTGCCTTTGAGGGAAACACCACCCCGGCCGCCGAGTTCAACATCTTCACCGATCCCCATGCTGCTCAGATCGTGCTCAGCGCCGGGATCCCCGAGGTGGTGATGCTGGGCCTGAACGTTACCCAGCAAGTCCTCAGTACGCCGGAGCGGATCGAGCGGATCCGCGCCCTCGGCACGCGGGTAGGCCAGACGGTGGCCGACATGCTCGCCTTCTACGGCAAGTTCGACATCCGGCGCTACGGCCTGCCGGGGGGGCCGCTGCACGATCCCTGTGTAGTCGCCTACCTGCTGCAGCCGCAGTTGTTCGAGCTCAAGCCCTGCTACGTGGAGGTGGAGACGGCTAGCCCCCTCAATCTGGGCCGGACGGTGGTGGATCGCTGGGGGCTGAGTGGCCGCCCCGCCAATGTGCAGGTAGCTTTTGGGGTGGATGCCGAGGAGTTTTACCGCCTGCTCACCGAGCGCTTAGGCCGCTATCGGTAGTCGAGGTCGTCAAGGAGGTCGAGGTGAACCCTACCAGCCCAGTCCTAGTTCCCAAGCCGGCGTGGCTCAACCTGCCCACCGCCATCACCTTGCTGCGCCTTGGAGGGATCCCTTTGATTCTGCTGGGGCTGGGCCTGGGATCCCCGCTGGGGCAAGGGCTGGCTTTCTGGGCGTTTTTGCTGGCGGCGGCAACTGATTGGCTGGACGGCCACTTGGCCCGCCGCTATGGGCTGGTGACCGATGTGGGCAAGGTTCTGGATCCCCTGGTGGACAAGCTGCTGGTGCTGGCCCCGCTGCTGAGCCTGCTGGAGCTGGGGCGGATCCCCGCTTGGGGAGTGTTTTTGTTGGTGGGGCGAGAGCTGGCCATCGCCGGCTGGCGGGCCAACCAAAGCCAAATCCGCGGCGCCAATCTCTGGGGCAAAGCCAAGACGGTCGCCCAAATCCTGGCCATCGCCCTGCTGATCCTGAACTGGCCTATCGGGATCCCCTGTTTTTGGGTGGCGGTGGCCCTCACTCTGATCTCGGGGTTGACCTATTTGTACACCGACCATGCCACGCCGGACGCCTCTGCCGGCAAGGAGAGACCCCCTGCCTGATCGCGTCAGCGGGACGGAGTCCTCTCGCGTCAGCGGGACGGAGTCCTCAGACCCCACCCCTGAGCAGCGTATCCTCGGCCTCGACCCGGGGTTGGGGACGGTGGGTTTTGGCTGCATCCTGGCAGGTGCCGGCGGACTTCGCTCCCTGGACTACGGAGTCATCAGCACCCCTGGGGAGCAATCAATCCCGGAACGGCTGCAAACCCTCTACGAGGATCTAAAGGAGCTGCTGCGCCAGTTTCAGCCCCATCAGGTGGGGTTGGAAAAGCTCTTCTTCTACAAAATGGGCAACACCATCCCCATCGCCCAGGCGCGGGGGGTGATCCTACTCGTCCTGGCCCAGTATCATCTGGTGCCGGTGGAGTTCACCCCTGCCCAGGTGAAGCAAAGCCTGACGGGCTACGGGCGCGCTGACAAACAGGCCGTGCAAGCCGCCGTGGCCCGCGAGCTCAATCTGCCCAGCCTGCCCCGCCCCGACGATGCTGCCGATGCCCTGGCCATCGCCATCACCCTTTGGCACCACCGCTTTGCTTAGGAATCGGTCGGTGTGGCTCCGTCGAGATCGCTAAACTAGACTCAGTAGCGCAAAAAGCAAAGCCTTATGCCTTCCTCTTCTGTGGACGTACGTGAGCTACCCCTGTTTCCCCTGCCAGAGGTGGTGTTGTTTCCGGGCCGCCCCCTGCCGCTGCACATTTTCGAGTACCGCTATCGCATGATGATCAACACCATCCTGGAGACGGATCGCCGTTTCGGGGTGCTGATGTTCGATCCCCAGACGGGATCCCCGGTGCGGGTGGGCTGTTGTGCCGAGGTGTTGCAGGTACAGCGGTTGCCGGATGACCGCATGGACATTTTGACCTTGGGGCAGCAGCGCTTCCGGGTGTTGAACTACGTGCGGGAAAAGCCCTTCCGGGTGGGGCTGGTGGAGTGGATTGAGGATGAGCCGACCACTGCGGATTTGCAGGGCTTGGTGCAGCAGGTTTCCACCCTACTTCAGGATGTGGTGCGCCTCTCCGGCAAGCTAATGGAGCGGGAGACGGAGCTGCCGGAGCGACTGCCCACTACCCCGATAGAGTTATCCTACTGGGTTGCCAGCCACTTTCACGGGGCTCCCCGGGAGCAGCAAGCGCTGCTGGAAATGGTCAGCACCGAAAATCGCCTGCGGCGGGAAGCCGAGATCCTCGAGTCCACCCGCAAGCACTTGGCCGCCCGCACTGCCCTCAAGGATTTGTTCTCCGAAATCTCCTAAAATTTCTTGGGATCGCTTGAAAGACGCAGGCCAGGGGGGAGTTGTCAGCCGTTCTGGCGCTCGCGTTGCCACCCGTCTCAACGGCGGCTGCAAAAGCCGGCTGAGGTTCAGTGATTGTCCAGGGATCCGATGTCCTACCCTCGCCGTTATCTGCGCTTTGCCTCCCGGGTTCTGGGCCGAGAAATGGAGATGCTCCACTTTGGGCATCGCGGCTACCCGCTCATCTGCCTGCCCACCAGCAATGGGCGTTTTTTCGATCTGGAAGATCGCGGCATTATCGCCAGCCTCGGCCATCACTTGGAGCAGGGCTATTTGCAGGCCTTTTGCGTGGAAACCCTCGATTGGGAGACCTTGTTCAACCGCGAGCTGGACGTGCCCCAGCGGCGGGATCGCTGGCTGTTGTTGGAGCAACACTGGGTAGAAGAGCTGATCCCCTACGCCAAAGCAGAAGCGCAAAATGACTTTCTGGTGGTGGCAGGCTTCTCTCTGGGGGCCACCCACGCCGTCAACCTCACCTGCCGGCACCCTGGCCTGGTGCGCCGTTGTCTGGCGCTGGGGGGGCCCTACGATGTGGCGGCCCTCGGCTCCGTCACCGCCTGGGATCCCCAACAGGCGGAACAGGAGCTGTATTTCATCAACCCCTTGGCCTACCTGTCCAACATGAGCCGACAACTCTGGGATCAGCTGGGCGGGCGCAACACCGAGCTAAAACTGCTCACCGCCCACCGCGACCACTGCCTCAACGACAATCTGCGCCTGGCAGAAGTCCTCCGCCGCAACGACATCCCCCATCACCTGGAGGTATGGGAAGGGGATCACGACTGGCCCACCTGGCAAGCGCAAATCCGCGCCTTCGCCTAGGATCCCTTGCAGAGGAGTCAGAGAGCTTTTGATGAGAGAGCCTGGATGATCGAAGACTACTGGGTTGGCAGCCTGCACTTCAGCGAGCCTTTTGGGGACGACACCCTGGCCCGTCTCAACGCCCTTCCCCCCATTCAAGCCCGCAACGGCCAAGCCTACAAGATCCGGGCGGAACATGTCACCATTCACGAGGTGAACCTGGATTACCGCACCAAGTACCGCCTCATCCTAGACCGCTTCAGCTACCTTTACCCCCAGGCCATCGGCCTGTTCATGGGCTTTGCCTTCAGGGGGGTGTACATCATCAACAACCCCTTCAGCTTTTACTACTACCTGCGCAACAAAGATGCCGCCTACATGGTGGTCAAAGAGCTGGGGATCTCCATCCCCAAGACTTACATTCTGCCCCCCAAGGAGGCCCCAGCTTTGAAAGCCGAAGATTTTAAGTATCACAAGTTCTTCGATTGGCAGGGGATGGCAGAAGATCTCGGCTGGCCAATCGTGATCAAGCCGGCAGAGGGACGGGAGGCCATCGGAGTCGAAATCGCCTACAACATGGAGCAGCTTCTCTACTTTTACGACCGCTCCGGATCCCAGGTGATGATGCTCCAGGAGAAGGTTAAAAGTCCTTATCCCTGGCAGATTCGCGCTCTCTGTATTGGCCGAAAGATCATCCCAATTAAATACATCTTTCGCAAGTTCGATGCCAGCGAATATCTGTTCGATCCAGAGTTTCTCACGCCGGAGATGGGCAAAAAAGTTATCGACACCTGCCGGATCATCAATCGGGCGTTGGGCTATGAAATGAACTCGGTGGAGCTGTTTATCGACGAACAAGGGGAGCTACAGGCCATTGACTTTAACAATCCGGTGCCCGATGGCCGCCTCAAGGCTTTGGGAGAAATTTTTTACAACGATTACCAGCAGGCCCTTTGCGATTTGGTCGTAGATATTGTGCGGGAACAGCGTCCTTTCGACTTCTTGCCCCCAGACGTCAACCGCTTTGCCCAGATCGCCCGGCGAGCCGACCTCACCCGTGAGCAGAAGTTTCAGATGGCTCTCGAGCTGGCCAACCGCTACTACGAGCCCAGGGATCCCGAATAAAATAACTTAACAAAAGCACGGTCTAGCGCTGGGAAAGCTTTGGGCTGGGCAAAGAGCAGTTGCCTGGCTTTCGTCTATGGGACCCTTGAGGCGCAGGGATTCCATCCTAGGTTGAGCTTAGAGGGGGGATCCCCTCCCAGCCGCGGCAGGGCAAGTTGGTCTATCCGGACAGGCAAATGTCAACCGGTTTGAAATTGCGCTGGTGCCACGATATTCGCGGGATCCCAGCATCTGCCTGGCAAGCGCTGCAGACGGAGCGCACCTCTCCTTTTTTGGAGTACGAGTGGCTGCACAGCCTAGAAGCCTCCGGCTGTGCCAGCCGCAACACGGGGTGGTTGCCCTGTCACCTGTTGGTGGAGTCGGATGGGCAACTCATCGCCGCTGCCCCCTTGTATTTGAAAAGCCATAGCCAGGGCGAATTTGTCTTCGACCAAGAGTGGGCTGCGGTTGCCAACCAACTGGGAGAACGCTACTACCCCAAGCTGATCGGCATGGCCCCTTTTACGCCGGCCACCGGCTATCGCATTCTCGTCCATCCCGACTACTCGGAAGCAGAGGTGTGGCCGTCGATGCTGGCTGCTATCGATCGCTTCTGCCAGGACAATGATATTTCGCTGTTCAGCCTGCTCTATGTGGACTTAGACTGGCGGGCCCAACTGGAGGCCGATGGATTGACTCCCCGAATTACCCACAACTACCAGTGGCACAATCCCGGCTATCGCTCTTACGAAGACTTTTTGAGCCAGTTCAACGCCAACCAGCGGCGCAACATCAAGCGAGAGCGGGCCGCCATGGAAAAAAGCGGCATAGAACTCAAGATCTACACCGGAGAGGAGATCACGCCGCGCCTTCTCTCTCTCATGTACGACTTTTACAGCAACACCTGCGCCCAATTTTGGAACTGGAGCAAATATCTCAACCGCCGCTTTTTCGAATCTCTCTATCCCAACTACCGGCAGCGGCTGGTGCTGGTGGCCGGGGAACGAAATACAGAAATTGTGGGGATGTCTTTTTGCGTCCGCAAAGGGGATCGCCTCTTTGGGCGCTACTGGGGCTGCCGAGAAGAGGTGAAGTTCTTGCACTTTAATGTGTGCTACTACGAGCCGATTGCCCTAGCCATCCGCGAAGGGATCCGCAACTTTGATCCCGGAGCTGGAGGATCCCACAAGATTCGGCGGGGATTTCCAGCCACTCCCGTGTATAGCTACCACCGTTTCTACCGCCCCAGGCTAAAGCAGGTGCTAATCCCCTATCTGAATCGCGTCAACCCTCTCATGTTGGCTGAGCTGGAGAGGGTAAATCAAAACGAGGTTCCCTTTCGAGAAGATATTCTACCCTCTCTGTCTACTCTTACGCGAGGTTAAATGAACTACCACTGGATAAGCTTTTTCTGAACGGCTGCCATACACATGGCAACGCGAGCGTTGATCTCATCTTCAGAGCCAAAGATATCCAGTTTCTCTTTGAGCCTTTGAATACAGTTTTGTACGGTTTTTTTGCTCGTGTGAATGCGGTCGGCGATGGCCTGGTCGGTGAGGGCCTCTTTGCAGAGCAGGTTCAAGACCTCGATTTCCCGCTCCGTCAGCTTTGTTAAGCCGCGCAACTCTCGCGGCATGCGCAATTCCCCATTGAGGGCACTTTTGGCTCCTTCCAAGAAGACACTGCGCCGCTCCATTTTGTTGACGGCGGCAAATCCGCCCTGGTGCTTGCTGATTAGGCCCACCAGGGGAGTTAGCAGCAGCGGCTCGCTGGAATAAACCATCACGTTCAGGGTGGGGTAGTTCTCGAAAATATGGCGCAAGAACTCTAGGCCCGGCTCGGCAGACTGTTCGCCGCTGGTTTGGCCGTAGAGCAAGTCGGCTACTACCAAGTCCGGCTGTTCCCGCTGCAGGCGCAGGATGGCGTCCATCGGGTTGGAGACTGTGATGCACTGAGCATCGGCTGCAAGCCGTTGCAGCCATTCGCAATTGTTTTGGGCGACCTCGGGATGATCCTCGACAATCAAGAACTTGAGCGGGGCAGTTCGGCTCTCGACCTCAAACATCGATCCACTCCTCCAAATCCAGCGTCGGCTGCGGGGGGACGGCCAAAACCCCTTTGCAGTTTAGGGATCCCACCGACAAACTACCCTAGTGTAGCCCCAAGTTGGGCCTGAGAAGGCGCAGCAGGGTAGGCTAGAGGGTGATGTTAACCGGATCCCGACTGTGGTACCCCTGCAAGATCGCAACCCAACCACCCGCACTGCCTACGTTACCTATGCTTTGGTGCTTATCAACATCCTGGTTTTTGTGTATGAGCTTACCCTATCACCGCAAGAGCTGGCGGCTTTCTTCCGAGAGTGGGCAGTGGTGCCAGCGGAACTGACGGCCAGCTTTCGGGGGGAGGCCACCTCTTCGCTGCGCCCCGAATGGGTAACGCTATTTACCTCGCAATTTTTGCACGGGGGCTTTTTGCATCTTGGCGGCAACATGCTCTTTTTGTGGGTTTTCGGCAACAATGTTGAGGATCGCTTGGGGCATGTGCGCTACCTCATTTTTTACCTGACTTGTGGAGCCTTGGCCGCCCTAACCCAGTGGTTTTTCGATATGGAATCCACCATTCCTTCGCTGGGGGCAAGTGGGGCCATTGCCGGGGTGTTGGGAGCTTATATCTTGCGTTTCCCGCGAGCTGAGATCCTGACTTTGGTACCCCTGGGCATTTTTATCACAACCGTCTACGTTCCCGCCTGGGTGTTTTTGGGTTTTTGGTTTGTACAGCAGGCGTTTTACGGCATCGCCAGCCTGCAGACGCCCACCAACATCGGCATGCAGGGGGGAGGGATCGCCTACTGGGCCCACGCGGGCGGCTTTGTGTTTGGGGCCATCTTGGGGCCGCTGATGGGGTTATTTTCTGGCAAAAGCCCTTATGACCGCCAAGCCGCTTGGCGACAGCCCGACAGGGACCTGTTCTGATTGAACCTCAATCCTTTTTGTGTCAGAGACCAACTTGAGAGGAGGAAATCATGGTTCGTCTGTCTGCCAAGCCCCTAACCCTGGAAGAGTTTCTGCAGCAGCCAGAAGCTCAACCCGCCAGTGAATTCATCGAGGGAGAGATCATCCAGAAGCCCATGCCACAGGGAAAGCACAGCCTACTCCAGGGGGAGCTAACTTCTTTTATCAACGCAAACCTCAAACCCAAACGCCTCGGGTGGGCATTTCCAGAGTTGCGCTGCACTTTTGCCGGCTATGCGATTGTGCCCGATATTTCTGTGATCGCCTGGGATCGGATCCCTGTGGATGAAGATGGCACCATTCAAAATCTCATTCCCTTTTGCCCAGATTGGATGATCGAGATTCTCTCTCCCGATCAAAATCAAATGAAGCTGGTCAAGAAAATTTTGATCGGCTTGGCCCACGGCTGCCAGATGGGGTGGATCGTAGCTCCCGAAGAAAGGCTCGTTTTCGCCTACCCTGCCGGACAGCAGCCAACCGTGCATGAGGATCCGCAAGAGCTGATCCCCGTTCCCGCGTTTGCCCAAGGGATCCAACTGACGGTCGAAACGTTGTTTGGTTGGATGCGGGTTCGAGCTGACGAGAGCGGCAAGCACAGCGGAGATACACAGGCGGGGCACTCGCCTAACCCCAGCCCTTCCGGTGCCCAGTGAGAAAAAAGCCGAGACCGGCTGGACCAGTGGCACGCCTTGCTGACAAGCTGCCCCAGCCTCCCTCGCCTCCATTTTAGTCGGCGCTGTAGAGAGCAGGAGCTTGGGCAACCGTCGCTCCAATAGAGGAGAGTTCTTGGCGCAGCAGCGCCACCAGGGCATTGGTGGACTGGTCGTAGAGGCTAGTGACCAGCTTGGGATAGAGCCCAATGCCGATGATGGGGATCAGCAGGCAGGCGATGATGAACACCTCCCGCGGCTCGGCATCCACCAGTTCCTCGTGTTCGGTCAGCTCTTTGTTTTCCGGGCCAAAGAAGATCTGCCGCAACATCGACAGCAGGTAGATAGGAGTCAGGATCACCCCAACCGCCGCCAGAAAGACCACCACCAGCCGGAAGGGGAGGGAGTAGGCATCGGTGGTGGCCATGCCGATGAACACCATCAGCTCCGCCACAAAGCCGCTCATCCCCGGCAGAGCCAGAGAGGCCAGCGAGCAAGCGGTGAACATGGAGAAAATCTTGGGCATCTTCAGGCCGACGCCGCCCATTTCCTCCAGCTCCAGCGTGTGGGTGCGGTCGTAGGTGGCCCCCACCAAGAAGAACAGGCTGGCCCCGATCAGCCCGTGGGAGATCATCTGCAGCATGGCGCCGCTCATGCCGATTTCGGTCAGGGATCCGATCCCGATGAGGACAAAGCCCATGTGGCTGATGGAAGAGTAGGCGATCTTGCGCTTGAGGTTGCGCTGGGCAAAGGAGGTGAGGGCGGCAAAGATGATGTTCACCACCCCCAGCACGATCAGCACCGGCGCAAAGTAGAGGTGGGCATCCGGCAGCATGCCCACATTCATGCGCATCAGGGCATAGCCCCCCATCTTAAGCAAGATCCCGGCCAGCAACATGTGAACCGGCGCCGTGGCTTCGCCGTGGGCATCGGGCAGCCAGGTGTGCAAAGGGAAGACGGGCAGCTTCACCCCGTAGGCGATGAGGAAGGCCCCATACAGCAGCAATTGGAAGCTCAGCGGATAGGCCTTGTGGGCCAGATCCGTCATGTCAAAGCTGATGGGATCCCCGTAGAAGGCCATGGCCAGGCCCGCCACCAGGATAAACAGGGAGCTGAGGGCGGTGTAGAGAATGAACTTGGTGGCCGCATAGAGGCGGTTGTACCCCCCCCAAATGGAGAGGAGCAAATACACCGGGATCAGCTCCAGCTCCCACATCAGGAAGAAGAGCAACATGTCCTGCACGGCGAACACCCCGATCTGCCCGCCGTACATGGCCAACATCAGAAAATAAAACAGGCGCGGCTTGAGGGTGACCGGCCAGGCGGCCAAGATGGCAAGCGTGGTCACAAAAGCCGTGAGCAGGATCAGCGGCATGGAAAGGCCATCGGCCCCCACCGACCAGCTCAGCCCCACCTGCGGCACCCAGGTGTAGCGCTCCAGCAGTTGTAAGCTTGTCTGGCTGGGGTCATAGCCGACATAGAAGCCAGCCAGCAAAATGAGCAGGTCGGTAACCGCGATGAAGAGGGCAAACCAGCGAACCCGTTCTGCCAACTTTTGCGCGTAGACGCGGGTAGTGGGATCCCCAGCGGGCGCCGGGATCAAGGGGATGAAGAGGGCGGCCACCACCGGATAGACGATGACCGTGGTCAGCCAGGGAAACTCGTGCAAGCTGGGCAGCGCCATGAAGATAACCTCGTTACGCTAAGTTCATACCACACCCTTCCAGGGGGATTGCCGTCGGCTACAGCCAACAGCCTTTTACCAGAATCGCTCCTGAGTATCTCTGCTCAGCAAACCTCCAGAACTATCTTAAGGCTCTTTACCTAGTTTGCCGGGATCCCTGGCCGGGCTCGACCAGGACTCAAGCATTGACCTGGTCATCAAACCTGGCTATTAGAAACCTCATCACCTGGCCCCCGGCTAGCCGACCCTGCGCAATTGCGCCTGGACAGGACTGCCGCTGTTGGATAACAGTAGAAATAGTACTTAACAACCAAGCCAGGTCCGCCCTTGGCGGGCGGTGAGGGGAGCCTCTGGGGGAAGCTTTGAAGTATGGCACTGCATGCGGAGTTACACCGCCACCTAGGCGGTTCGGTCGTTCCTAGGATTTTGTGGCGCTACCTGCATCGCCAGGGATCCCCTCTGGCAGCACGCTTTCCTGACTACGCCGAGTTTGAGGAGTTCTACACCCGCCCGCGCAACACCCTTGAAGATTACTTGGAGCTGCACACGCTAGTGGAACAGGTGCAAACCCTGGAAAGCTTACCTTATTTCATCTACCGTCTGCTGCGGGGGGCCTATGTTTTTGAGGATTTGGCCTATCTAGAGATTCGCTACACCCCCTATCTGCGCACAGATCCCAGCTTGGACGAGGCGGATCGCCTCAAGCAGATGCGCCAAGTTATCGAAACGGTAGGGCAAGCCAGCCAGCAGCGGGAATATCCCATCGTCACCACCCAGATTGTGTGTTTGCACTCCCGCCTGCCCAGCCATATCAACCGCGCCATGGTGGAGGCCGCCGCCGAGTCCGAATACGTGTCTGCCATCGACCTGGCGGGGGGAGATAAGGCCTACGGCGAACGCATGGACGAGTGGATTGAGCTGTTCAAATATGCCCTGGCCCGTGGCCTCAAAACCACTGCCCATCTCTATGAGACTTTGGATGGCTGTTACCCAGAGCTGCTGCCCTATGTCTCGCGGATTGGCCACGGGATCCAGATCCCTCTCCACTACCCAGAGCTGCTGCCAGAGCTGGCGCGGCGCGGCCAATGCCTGGAGGTCTGTCCCACCACTTACCTGAAGACGGGGACGCTGCCCAGCTTGGAGCCCCTCAAAATCGTCTTCGACCGCTGCTTTGACGCGGGGGTAGATATCGCCATCTGCACCGACAACGCCGGCCTGCACAACGTGCGCCTGCCGTTTGAGTACGAAAACTTGCTCACGCACGACATTATCGATTTCGACCAGCTCAAGCGCTGTCAGGAGGCGGCTTTTCGTCACGCTTTTGCCTGGCCCTACAAGGAGCACCCCGCCTCGTTGCTGTCGGAGCTGCAGCAGTCAGCCTCGAAGTCCCTAGTTCCCCTCTGAGAGGGGCAAACAGGACTTTGCTTGACATTTCCGCCGCCAGACTTGGTCGCGCTTGCCCGGCGAGGGCTGGCGCAGGTCAAAACGACATCCCCCTGAGTCGGACAGCGGCCTCCTGTAGGCTGCTCTCGGAGAGGTCAGGCAGCTCAAGGCGAGCGCGGATACGGTTAAAGTGTTGCTGCAGGCCGTGGCGATAGGTGGGATCGTAGTGCTGCTGCAGTAGCTCCCGCACAAATTGCGGCCAGTCTTGGGCGTCGATGAGCTCAAACCAGCGCTGCAAACAGGCCTGGCCGTAGCGGGACTTCAAAGACAGCAATTTTTCCTTTAGCGCCTGGGGGTGGGCTATCCAGTGGGGATAGTGGGCGATCAACCCCTTCACCCGTTCTTCTAGAGGCAACTGCACCTCTACGCAGTCGGCTTGGGTGATGGCCTGCCAAAGAGCAGGGGGCAAATGAAGCTGGCCCACTTTGGCACTTTCCGACTCCACCCAGACCGGCTTGGCGGGATCCCACTGGAGAAAGGCCTGCACCAGTTGACTTTCAAAGCTCTTCTGAGTGGGCTGCGAGGTTCCCCACTCGGCCCCCAGCACCGATCCGCGGTGGCAGGCCAGCTTTTCCAGATCGAGGACTTGGGCTCCCCGCTGCTGCAGATGGCGCAGCAACTGGGTTTTGCCGCTCCCCGTTGGCCCGCAGAGGACGCGGTAGGTAAACTCCTGGGGCAAAGTCTGCAGTTGTCGGCGCACCCAGGCGCGGTAGGTTTTGTACCCCCCTTGCAAGACGGTTACCTGCCAGCCCACCTGGGACAACACCAGCGCCAGACTGGCCGAGCGCTGCCCGCCCCGCCAACAGTAGATGAGGGGGTGGTAGTCCCGGCCCTTGTCGGCAAAGTGGGTCTGCAAATGGCGGGCGATGTTCTGGGCCACCAGGCTGGCCCCCCGCTTGCGGGCTGTAAAGGGATCCACTTGCCTGTAGAGGGTGCCCACCTCTGCCCGTTCTGCATCGTCGAGCACGGGCAAGTTGATGGCCCCCGGCCAATGATCCTCTGCGAACTCTGCCGGAGAGCGCACATCGATAATTTCGCTGTAGGTGTGCAGCCAGGACTCGGCGGTGACGTGAATGGGAGCAGCCACGGAGGCAGGGATGAGGGAGTCGACTGGGTTTTCTCCTGCTCGATCCTGGCAGATTTCTCCTCGAGGGAGTAGCCAAAGTTTGTCTCCGCCATATCCGCCATAATGGGAGTCCTGGTCTGGCATGTCGCTGGCGAGGATAGGGGAATGGTGCAGCAGGCTGGCTATGGATCTTGGCGATCCCCAATTACCGCGGATCTGGTCGTGACGGGATCCCTACGGCTAGGGCAACCGGCTTGGGACAAGGGGGATCTCTACTGGACGGAGGGTCGCCCCCAGGAAAAGGGGCGCAACGTGCTGAGGCGGCAAGCTGCCGGTGGGGCGGTGCAGGAGCTGACGCCGGCCCCTTTTAACGTGCGCACCCGCGTGCACGAGTACGGCGGCGGGGCCTACTGGGTCTCTGAGGGGGTGGTGTATTTCTGCAACTTTGCCGATCAACGGCTCTACCGCCTGTTGCCGGGTTCGGATCCCCAGCCCCTCACCGAGCCAGGCCCCTACCGCTATGCCGACGGGGTGGTGGACAGGGCATTCCGACGCATCCTCTGCGTGCGCGAGGATCACAGCCGTCAGAGAGAGCCGGAAAATACGCTGGTCGCCATCGATCTAGAAAGCGGATCCCAGCAGGTTCTGGCCAGGGGCCACGACTTCTATGCCAGCCCGCGGCTGAGCCCCGATGGCCGCACGCTGGTCTGGCTGAGCTGGGATCACCCCCAAATGCCCTGGGACGGCACAGAGCTGTGGCGGTCTGAGGTGAACCCTGACGGCAGCTTGGGAGAACCTCAAAAGCTGGCCGGTGGCCC
>Ga0308414_1000400_pt1 | contig 27755 bp, 23 predicted proteins | sample HotsprSampleOS50_FD_205667 | JGI IMG/M metagenome (GOLD analysis project Ga0308414, IMG submission 205667) | Hot spring phototrophic mat microbial communities from Octopus Spring, Yellowstone National Park, Wyoming, United States - 20090730_OS50 ...
CGCTTTGGCAATTTCCCCGGCAATAATCGTGCAGATCGCGCCGTTCATGTATTCACCGGGCGTGCTGCCGCCCGTGCCCTGCTCCGGCCACTGCTCAGGCTCATACGGCGGGTCCATCGTCCACCACTCGGCAAAACTTTCGTGTTGTGTTTCCTTGCGGCGGCGCTGGTATTCACGCAAAATTTTCACCGCCATCTCATGCGTCGGCAGCTTGCGGTTGATGGTATAGCCAGTAGAGAGGCTCATGCGCCGGCGCTCGTCGCCTATCCGCGCATACACTTCCTCGGGCGGCAGCGTCTCTGGGATCATATGGCCGTACACCGGGTCAAAAAAACAACGCCTTGTTGGCGCGCTCACGCAAGGCTTCACCGTCACGCCGCAGCACGCGCGCCCGCGCCGTCTTCCCCAGCGCTTCGTACATCTCCGCCATGCGCCAATACGACGCGTACACACCTGAATTATCTCCGTGAAAAAGAAATTGCGGATCGCCCGGATTGATGCAGCGATGATCACCGCTGCAGTACAATGGATTGACAAAATCCCACGAGTCCATGCACAGCGAACGCCGCACGAGTTGCCATTTTTCGCTCCAGCGCGCCGGATGGGACGTATTGTAAGTGAGCGCCTTCTCCAAGCGCGGCAACTGGCGCGCCATCCATGCGTCGTCTCCTGTTGCTTTCCAGATGTGCCACACCGCCTCCGTATAAAGAAACTCGCAGTCGGCCTCAACAGGAATGCGCCGCACGATGTACTTCATGTGGTCGTCGTAGCGGAAATAGCCGGGGCCCAGCGCTTCGCCAAACCATGTACGGCCGGGATAATCGGGGTTGGGATGGATGCAGTCCCAGAACATGCCATTCTTTTCCTGCGTCTCCAGCCAGTATTCCATGCCAGACGTGACGTCGGGCATGAAATACTTTTGCGCTTTGAGCGTATGGACATGGTCGCGCCCCCACGTCACGAGCATGTGATACATGCGGCCATTGATGAGCAGCGCGGCGCGCTCACTATTGCGCTGCAGAAGTTGTTCGATGCGTGCCGCCAGCTTGGCGTATGGGCCGCGGTCGCAGACAATCTGCGTGGCGGGCTGCAAACGGAAGGTGAGCTGGGCAAGCTGTCTGCCACGCCGGTCGAATGCCGTGATGCAGTGCAACCCGGCGGCGCCGCGGGCGCGGAACGGCAGTAAGCGCTGTGGGCCGATGCGCGCGGAACAGTAGGTGCGCCGCGCGCCATCACTGATCGCAACGCGCGCGACGGCACGGTCGTGAATGCGCAGTGTACCAGCTTCGAGCGGCTGCCACACGGTTGTGGACGCGTTCTCTTTCTGCAGTATGAGCGGCGGCGATAGTGCGGTTTTCATGATACGACACGTGGTATGTAGTGAATCAGGACGCTCACGCGCGCGGCCGGCGCGTGCGCAGCCCGAGGTCGTCAAGCATCTGCAGGTCGGCTTCCACATTGCGCCCGTGCGTCGTCAAATAATCCCCAATCATCATACTGGTGGCACCGGCATGGAAGATCCACGCCTGCAGATCGCGCAGCAGTGGCCGCCCGCCGGCAATTTTGATGTCCGCCAGCGGCAGCATGCAGCGGTAGAGTGCGATAATGCGCAGCATCTCGCGCGGCGGCAGCGGCGGGGTGCCTTCCAGGCGCGTGCCCGGCACAGCCGTGAGAAAATTGATGGGCACCGACCTCACGCCCAGTTCTCGCAGCGTCGCCGCCAGCTCCACCCGGTCGTCCCACGTTTCGCCCATTCCGAACAAGCCGCCGGAACAGGCTTCGAACCCATGCGCGATGATCCGGCGCACATTATCCAGCCGTTCCTCATACGTGTGCGTCGTGCAAATGTGTGGGAAGAACCGCTGTGAGGTTTCCAGATTATGATGCAGACGGCGCACGCCCAGCGCGCGCAACTCGTCAAGCAGCTCGTCATCAATTATGCCGATGCTCAGACAGAGCGTGGCGCGCAGAGCGCTGTTTAAGGCGCGTACGGCGGTAAGCAGTTCTTTGCGTTCGCGCCCGCGCACGGCGGCGCGGCCGCTGGTGACGATCCCAAAGTGAGTGATGGGATGCTGGTCCGCCGCGCGCGCCGCGGCCTGCAGATCGCCGGCCGTCCGCATGTAGTATTCATCAATGTGCGTGGTGTGATGGCTGGATTGCGCACAAAACGCGCAGTCCTCGCTGCACCGGCCCGAGCGCGCGTTCACAATCCCGCACAACGTTACGTACTGATGATGATAGCGGCGGCGCACGTGGTTGGCGTGGTATAGCAGTTCATCCAAGTCTGCGGCCAGCAGCGCCTGCGCGTGCTCGCGCGTCAGCGGCAAGTTGTTGAGCGCGCACAGAATGGCGTGTTCAAACGTGGTCATGCGCTCAAGGTGCCCTTGGTGCTGGGGATGCCCGCGCGGCGTGGATCGTGTGCCACGGCACGTGCCAGGGCGCGCGCCACGCCCTTGAAAATCGCCTCGCTGACGTGATGCGCATCTTTCCCATACCGCACGCATATGTGCAGGTTCATCTGTGCACGTGTGGCCACCGCGCGCCAAAATTCCTCGACAAGCGTCACATCAAAATTCTTGATTTTCTCTTGTTCCCACACCACGTGGAAGACGAGAAACGGCCGCCCGGACAAATCTAGCGCCACTTCCGCCAGCGCTTCATCCATCGGCAGCAGAACACAACCATAGCGTTCAATCCCCGCCTTGGCGCCCAACGCCTTCGCCAGCGCGTCGCCCAGACACAATCCGATGTCTTCTACGGTGTGATGATCATCAATGTGCGTGTCGCCCGTGGCGTTGACCGCCACATCACACAGACTGTGCTTGGCAAACAATTCGAGCATGTGGTCAAGGAAGGGCACGCCGGTGTGAATCTCGGCGGCGCCCGTGCCATCAAGATTGACGGTCACGCGCACGGATGTTTCCGTGGTCGTGCGCTCTACGGTTGCAGTGCGCGGCATGCGATACTCTCCCAACATATTATGAGTACGTGTTGTGTTGCGGCATGTTCAGCGCTGCGGGACTTTTTTGAGTTGCTCCAGCACGGTAGCAGCCAATTCGTGCTCCCGTGGCACGCGCAGCTCCATCACCGCCGGGCGGCGTTGATTCAGTTCTGTCAAATCCAGCCGCGTGGATTTGTTGAATGCAAACCGGCGCAATGTGACAGTGACGGGCTCAAACCACACCAACTGCACTTGTTCGCCTTCCAGGCTCAGAATGTCATATTTGGCAAAAACGAGGTACGAACCAGGCTGCACCGTCTCGCCGCGGAAAACAAAGCGCCCTTCATCATCCGTCACGGCGATATCCAGTGTTTCATCCAGCAACGCATCTTCCGCGGCGCGCACCACGGTGTCATGTGTATGCTGCAGCTCGCGCAGCGTGGCCGCCAGCACCTGTTGCAGCTCGTTACTTGTTAAGGTGCTGTGGGGCAGCACGCCTCCGCCGCGCGGTTGTTTCCGCGGCGGCGTAGCCGGCGTGGGCGTGGGCGCGGCTTCCCCGCTCCGCGCGGCTTCCCGCGCCGCCAGCAGCGCCTGATTCGTCCGGCTGTACCGGCTGACGCGTTGCACCAGCTCTTCGCCCAGCCCGCCCGTCGTCCACTCTGTCTTGTACGACAGCGCCGCGTCATCAGTAATTGCGCGCCCGGTTTTCTTCAGCGCTTCTGCGCGCTCTTCCCAATACTGCGCTGCGCGTTCATAAAACCGCGCCCCCACCGGCGCCACCTGCATCATGTCGCGGCAATACAAGGAGTACTCAAGATACCGCTGCACCCGCGCGCTCACGTCCTTGCGCTCGTCATCCGTGAGCGGCCCGAGTTCTTTCTCCAGCGCGCGCACCAGTTTTTGCACATCGGGATGTTCCTCCCGCAGCCGCTCGCGCGCGCTGCGCGCATCGGCCGGCGCCAGCGCGTCCAGCGACAGACCGCCTGCACGCCCCGCCGCATTTGTTGGCGTCCGAATATTATTTACTTTTGCGGCTAATTGCGTCACTGCCGCCTGTACGGCCGCCTCATACGCCTGCTGGTACTGCCGCGCCAGCTGCGCAACGCTCTCCTCATAACTCTCGCTCACCAGCCGCACTTCAATTCGCTTGGCCGGCCCCGCCGCCGAGCCTTCTTCCACCCGCACGCTGCCCTCGATCGTATAGCGCGCCCGTGACCACAACACCAGCAGCGTGAGCAGCGTGATCCCCGCCGCCAACCCTGCCAGCTTGCCCACACCAACTATGGATATGCGCATCGCACCCCGCCTCGTCGTTCAGGGTGAACATGCCGCTAGCATTTCATCCAGCGCCGCCAGCACGCCGCGCATCTGCTCGTCCGTGCCCATGCTGAAACGCACGTATCGCTGCAAGCGCGGTGTGGCAAAATGCCGCACCAGATACCCGCGCTCCTCCAGCGCCGTCACCACTTCCGCCGCCGATCCCGCCGGCGGCGCCGCCAGCACGAAATTCGCCGCCGACGGCACTGTCTCCCACCCCCGCTGCGCCAGCGCCCGCTCAAACCATTCCCGTGTCCGCACTATCGCCGCCACGCGTTCCTGCACATACGCCTCGTCGTCCAGCGCCGCACTCCCCGCCGCCTGGCTGATCGCATTCAGATTATACGAATCTTTGACCTTCATCAACATCTCGATCACCTGCGGCTGGGCCACACCAAATCCCACGCGCAACCCCGCCAGCGCATGTGACTTTGACAGTGTCCGCAGCACAATCACGTGCTCAAATTCCTTGATCAGCGGTATGGCAGACACGCCTGCAAACGGCGCATATGCTTCGTCAAGCACCACCATGCCGCGCGCTTCCTCACACAGCCGCCGCACCGCGCCCGCCGGAAATAGCGTGCCAGTTTGCGCGTTGGGATTGGGCAGGAATGTCACGCGCGCCGCCGCGCCAAACAGCCCTTCCGGCAAATCCCACTGCGCCGTCAGCGGAAACACCTCCGCCCGCGCCCCTTGCATCGCCGCCAGTGTTTCATACAGCGTATACGTCGGATCCACCACGGCGATCACATCGCCCGGATCAAGAAACGTGCGCACAATCATCGTCAGCACATCATCGCTGCCATTCCCCGCAATCACGTTCTCCACGCCCACGCCATACACCCGGGCAGCCGTGGCACGCAGCCCGCGCGCCAGCGCATCAGGATACAACCGCACCTGTTCCGCCGTCGCTGCCGCCACCGCGCGCATCACGCGCGGCGAGGGCGGATACGGATTCTCGTTGGCGTTAAGTTTCACCAGCGCCCCGCCCGGCTGCCGCCCCGGCACATACGCCGCCAACGCCGCTATCGCTGCCCGTACTGGTATCATAGCCGTATTATACAAAATCCCCGCCGGAATATCCACTGCCACATTTGCCCTGGATCCGGCGACGTTTGAAGTGCGGCAGCACACCTGCCGCACTTATCAATGTTTCCGCGCTAGTCGCCGGATCCAGGGACCGCCCGGATCCGGCGACTAGCGACACAGGCGTGGAGAGGCAGCGGCCCTCCATAAAAAACGAAGGGGCAACGGCCTCGTTGCCCTCACGTTTCCACAAAAAAATGGAGGGGCAACGGCCTCGTTGCCCTCACGTTTCCACAAAAAATGGAGGGGCAACGCCCTCGTTGCCCTCACGTTTCCACGAAAAAATGGAGGGGCAACGCCCTCGTTGCCCTCACGTTTCCACAAAAAAATGGAGGGGCAACGGCCTCGTTGCCCTCACGTTTCCACAAAAAAATGGAGGGGCAACGGCCTCGTTGCCCTCACGTTTCCACAAAAAATGGAGGGGCAACGGCCTCGTTGCCCTTTTACCCCGCGCACCCAAGGCCGCCGAGGCCGGCGGCCCTCCACGAATTGAGGGGCAACGGCCCTTCCTAGTCGCCGGATCTAGGGACCGGCCCTCTCTTGCACTCTCCCCCGCGTTTCGCTATAATTGCTTCAGGATTACTGGCGATGCCTCATATCAAAATTCAACCATACCCGCGCCGGGAGGATTTCCTTGCCGGCAGCGCCCTTCTTGGCACGCCTCTACCTGCCTGTGCATATATGCCTCCGTTACACGCACTTGATGCCGATCCCCAGACTCGCCAGCCATCCTTCCTCGCGCTGATATGCGCGGCGCGCGATGCAAACGAGCCCCCGGAGCCTGAATATGAATAAAAGCGCCCCGCACTGCCAGATTATCTGTGGCGACTGCCGCGCCGTGCTCGGTGACTTCACGCAGCATATTGATTTGATCGTCACCTCCCCCCCTATGCCGATGCGCGCCACAAACATTATGATAGTATTCATCCCGGCAAATTTGCAGAATGGTTTTTGTCGTTTCACGAACCGTTTTGGAACGCGCTCACGCCAGTCGGCAGCCTGGTGATCAACATCAAGGACAAAGTCGTCAATGGCGTGCGCCACCGCTTTGTCTGGCATACGATCGAGGCGCTGTGCGCGCGCGGCTGGTGCTGCATTGATGATTATATTTGGCACAAAACCAATCCCATGCCCGGCTACTGGCCCAACCGGTTGCGCGATGGCTGGGAGTATTGCTTTCATTTGGCCAAATGCACCCGCCCGTATTTCAACCCTGACGCCGTGCGCAAACCAATCGGCAACTGGGTCGCGTCACGGCTGGCGCGCCTTGGTACGAACGACGTGCGGCGGCACAACTCCGAAAACGCCAGCGGGTTTGGCCGCAACATCTCCAAATGGGCCGGCAAGGAAACCGTCCTGCCCTCTAATGTCCTGAGCCTGCCCCTGGTGGGCGAAAACAAAGGCCACCCCGCCGTCTTTCGAGTTGACTTGCCATTGTTCTTTATCCACTTGTTATGCCCGCCAGACGGCATGGTGGCTGATCCGTTTGCCGGCAGTGGCACAACGGGCGTCGCTGCCCTGCATGCCGGACGACGCTGCCTGTTGATTGACAACAACCAGCAGTACTGTGAGCGCGCGGCCGAACGCCTCGCCCGCGAACGCCTGCCACGCATCGCCCGCCCCACCCCTCCGGTGCCCGCAGCTGCCGCCTCCCGCTCAGCCCGTGCCGCCGCGGCACACCAGCAACCCCTGCTCTTTGATGCCGCTACTACATCGCATGCCTGAGCCGCCTGCATGTTCACGATGGTGTGAATAGCTGCTGGTGGTTCCTTGAATCCGGCGACTAGCCCGGCTTTACAAGTTATCTTCACTGAAGCAGCCGCTTGCCCTGTATTCATCGGACGTTCCGGAGCATCAGTCTGTTGTACCTCACAGCGGTGCGATCCAGCGCTCGAGCTGGAACAGCTCATACCGCGCGCTGCACCGGTGTCACCGTGTGCGTGGTCAGCAGCGCTTGGTTGTCAGGATATACATGCGCCACTTCTGCGATGCCCTCCAGATGTGCCAGCGCCGTTTCTGCGGGCATGGTATACCCGGCCGCGCGCAGCGTGCGCAGCAGCACGCCGCGCCTTGCCGGCCACGCGCCAGAGGCTCTGCGTCTGCCGGTCTTGCAGCTGCACGTTGTGCGTCATCACCACCGTGCGCTGCACCCTGTAAATCTCCTGCTGCGTCCGGTACACACGAGGGTAATGCCTTCACAATTATCACGCAACGTGCGCAGGCGCTGCGCCCTCTCCCCAGCAATCGTGGCACATTCCGTCACGTGGTTGCGGTTGCCCGGATGCACATCGTGAAACAACCGCAGCTGATAGGCGGCGTCCGCCAGCAGGGCCAGACCAACCTGGCGCAGATCAGAGCACTTCTGTTTGGTGTGGCCGCGCTGCGCCAGCGTGCAGCGCTCGTTGAACGTATCAATAAAGGTATAGTGAGCGGATGTCCCAGCCAGCGAGGCAGCGGCGTCTGTTCCAGCCAGGCAGGCATCTAGGTTCGGCGACTAGCACATAGGCGTGGAGGGGCAACGGTTTTGTTGTCCTTTTACGGTGCCAAAATTGCTTTTGAATACACGCCGTTGGTACAATCTATGGTCATATTATTGATGCAGCCGAACTGGCCGAGTGCGCACACTGCATTCGTGTAGGTGACGCGCGTGCAGTTGTAGGTGACGCACCGTACCGCGTGGTTGCCGTCAAAAGTGGCCGCCACCAGTGGTATGATCGACTCAGCATGCTTGGTACGTTCGAGCACGGAATCCCGCATAACGAAGGTGCTGTTTGTGCAGGCATAGGCCCGGACGCCGAACGACGCGGGATTGCCCGTCGTCGCGGCGTCCGTCATCATGAGATTGCGAAATTCGACATACGAATTATGCACGTGTGGCACTTCAACGACACAGCCACCAACGGACATCAGGAGACGCGAGCCAGCGTAATCAATGACGGCATGGATGTTCGTCACCTCGCGCGGGGCGAAAGTCGCGCCCACCGCATCGACGCCCACCACGCGCACGGCGGCTGTAAAACCATGCGGGATGACACCGGCAAATGTGCTGCCACAATAGCCGGGTATATCGGGCAAGCCCGGCGCAATAACGATATATTTGTCTCGAATGGGCACGTGCGAAAACACCGGCTCGTCCAGATCAACCTCACTTCCATACGCGTTGATCATAGTGTCATACAAATGATCTGTTACCTGCACTGCCACTGCGCGCGGCAGCGGCTTGATGCCGTTACGCAGCAGATACCAGTCGCCGCCAAACAACGTGTTGGCATAACACTGCCGGGTGACCAGCGCACCAACAGAAAACCTCACATCGCCGCCATAGCCAACAACATATGCACTGTTGTCAATAAAGAAACATCCGTCTGCAACCACCGTCTCGTCGCCGTGCGTCGCCATGTGAAAGAGTACATTGCTGGCGACACCAAACGTCCCAATAACGCAGCCGCGCACAATGTTGTTAGTGCTGTCAACTACCACCAACGTTTTGCAGACCGTACCTGTGCCATCTGCGCGCAAAAAGAACTTGCAGTTTTCAATCAGCACGTTGCGCGACGTGTTGATACTGAAGCAATATCCATCTCTGTTTTGATGCACATCATGGTGATGTTGCGCATCGTAAAATTCGTGACACCCTGAAATAACAATGGAGATGAATGAAGGCCGTAGTGATGCCGCCGCAATGTGACATTGCCCAACCCCATCAATGCGATATTCGCGTGTCCGCCTGTATTCCACGAACGCCCGCCGCCCCCGCAGTTGTCATCAAGGTCGTAGACGCCTGGCATGAAGAACAACGTATCACCACTGATCAGTTGCGACAGCGCATGAAAGACTGATGTGCATGTAATGTTTTGTCCGCACCGAACAATCACTGCAGGTGCGCCTTGCATGCAAGCCGTGCGGGCCGGCGCCGTGGCGAGTGCAGCCAGCACAGTGCCAGATGCTGATATACCCACGCCGTCCTGGGTGGCGGCCCCGCACAATAATGATGACAAAACTACGAGAGACGCAGCACAACACACGAGCAGTTTAACCATACACATTGGGTGTGAGCACTTTAGAATGTGAAGGGCAGTGCTGTACTGCTGCTGCGCGGCACATCAATAAGCACGGACAGCACATACACAGCCATGTTACACTTATCGTGCACTAGTATGTCAAAACGGCTTCTGATTGTCAATCAATACGTCCCAAATCCGGCGACTAGGGAGGGCCGCCGGCCGCGGCGGCCTGATGCGCGCGAGGTACACGGACAACGAGGCCGTTGCCCCTCCAATTCTTGTGGAGGGCCGCCGGCCGCGGCGGCCTGATGCGCGCGAGGTACACGGACAACGAGGCCGTTGCCCCTCCACGCCTATGTCACTAGTCGCCGGACCTGTGTGCCTGTGGGGGCGATATGCGGGGGATTGCACGCGCGTGTTCCCGCTTTTTAGCCAGCACAGCCTCTACAACGCACATATATAGCGACGCCACATGCTGCGTGTGGTGTGGGAGGCGTAAAGAGTGCTACACGAACCATGCTGACATGCCAGTATGAGGAACTGTACATCCAAAGCGGGGCGTGTGCAGGCACGACTCGCCGTGGGTTTCACCCCACGGGTCATGCGGCACACGTGGCGGCCCGTTGGATCGAATGTGAATGACGGAGGCGGCCCCTCCGCTTACTTCATATTCATATTCGACCCTCAACGGGGTTGTCTGTGAAGTGTGCACGTTCCGTGGTCGGTATCCATGGCTATTCACATTTGCTCCGGCTAGGGTCTTGTACACAGGCCATTTCTTATGCTGGACATTCAGGAACAAAATCACAGCCTGCCAAACATCCCACGCCGTGATCAGCAGTCCCGCAGCCGGCTGTCGAGCGCGAAGACCTGCCCGGAGGCGTTGCGCAGCGTCGTAATGAAGACGGCGGCGCGGGCGATTTCTTCGCAGGTGGAGCCGCGGCCGAGCGCATTCTCGCGCGCCGCAGCCGCGAATTGTTCATCGGTCATCCCGGCGGTCATTGCTGTGCGCAACACACCCGGCAGGATGGCGTTGACGCAGATGCCGCGCGGGCCGAGGCGCCGGGCCACGTCACGCACAAAGCCGAGCAGCGCGCCTTTTGACGCGGCATACGCGCTCAAGCCAATTTCGCCGCGCAGGCCCACCAGCGAGCCTGTGACAAGCACATGGCTGCCGTGGCGCAGACGCCGCGCGCTCAGGGCGTTCAGCAGATGCACATGGGCGCGATAGTTGACATTCAGCACCGCGTCCCAGTCGTTTTCTGTCATATTGATGATGCGTTTGGGGCGGGCGGCGCCGGCGTTGAGCACAAGGACATCGAGCGGCAGGCGCTGTTCTTCGACATCGTGCAGGAGCGAGGGCCAGGCGTGCTCTGCAGAAAAATCTGCGCGGGAGAGATACACACTGGCGCCGCGCTGTTCCGCCATGTGCGCCGTGTCGTTGGCATCATGGGCGCGTGAGGCGTAGTGAATGCCGAGGCGCACGCCCGGCGCGGCAAAGGCCAGGGCCAGCGCGCGGCCGAGGCCGTTACTCGCGCCGGTGACAAGCACATGGCGCGCGTCCGGGCTTGGGGCTGCTTGCTCGTGCACGGGCTGCTCCTTAAAACCACGGGGCTTTGTTGATGTACAGCCCCTTGGCGTTCAGCGTGATGTTGGTGGTTTCGCCGAACGCGCCAGCTTGGATATCCAGCGTAATGCTGTTGGTCACGCGCACTACGTCGAAAAAGTTCGTTAAAGGATTCGAAGCGCGCGGCTTGCACACGAACGTAAGGGAGTCTTTGCGCGCGTCGCCGTTGATGGTGATGGTAACGGCCCAGCTAGGCGAGCGTTCTGAATAACGCGCCATGAACGGCCCGCTGCGCGTCCAGGCATTTGACAACGTTTTGGTGAAGCCATCCAGTGTGATGGAACCAATGCCGCCCGTGCCGTTGGTCAGCGCATCCACATTGCCGAAGGTGACATCGCTGGTGCGCAGCGAGAGGAGTTGTTTGCTGACCTTAACCCGGCGGACACGGAAGGTGCTGTTGCGCCTGAACAGGGTGAGGGATGTCCAGTTGGTGCGGCCATTGCCAGCATGGACCGTAAACGTGACGACGTTGCGGCCGGTGTGATTGGTGAGATCAACGGCCCAGGCCGTGGTGCCGACTGCATGGCCGCGCACGAGGCCATTGTATGCGCGCGCGGCATAGGTGATGTTAGAAACCCCCGCGGCGCACTGGGCCGTGCCCGCCACGCGTACGACGGGTGTGGTAATGATGGTAGTGACGAATTCGGGGTGGGAGGTGACCGTGATGAACGGGAGCAGGGAAAAGATGCGTTGATGGAAGTCAAGATGCACGGGGAGGCGGCTGTTCCAATAGGAGAAATCATGCGCGCCGGGCGGGCGGTAGTAGAAGAGATTGGTCCACAAGATGCGGCCGCGCGCGCGCAGTTCATCGCGCATCATGTCATTGCGGGCGGCCAGACTGTAATCTGCGATCCAGTAGTTAAAGCGATCTTCGTTGCCGCAATCGAAGAGGATGTCGAATGGCTTGGCAGCGAGCGCGTCGGCCAGTTTTTCGCGCGTCATAATGGTAACGTTATCTAGCAGTTCAGCCACGTATGGTTCGACAAATGCGCCGCTCATGGCCGACACGGAATGGTAACGTTCTCCCCCGAGGACACGGCCATAGCCGGCCAGATAAAACGCGCCGTAGCCGCCCATGCTGATGCCGGTGATGCCGCGGATGTTTTGCGCGCGCCATTGGGTTTCGATATGTGCGGGCAAATCGCGGCAAATGTACAGCGCCCATTTGTGCATGTACCATGTGTTGCGCGTGTCGGCGATGACGGCAATAAACGTTTTACCCGTCATGTCGTTCAACAAATCGAGATTGCCCCGCCACGTGTAGTAGCGCGCGTCGCGGCCGGGCAGCATGTAGAGCACGGGAAAATACTGGCCGTTGGTGTAGGCATCCGGCAAGATGATGTCATATTTCATGGTTTCTTGCAACGCGGGGCAGTAGAAGCTCTGATCATAGTGCACGGTGACGGCACGCGAAGAAAATGCTAGCAACCACAGACTAAGCGACGGCAGGTATATGATGTGTTTCATGGTAGTGAGGGGGAGCGGGGGTTAGTTGTTGCAGGTTGGTTCCGGCCCATGCGACGTGAAGAAAAAGTCTGCAATAACGCTGCGTGCGGCGCCGGCGGAGGTAACGTGCACCACGCGGCTGCGGAACTCGCGCGCGCCGCTGAGCCCGCGCGCATAGGCGCAGGCGATGCGGCGGATATGTAAACAGGCGGTATGTTCACCGTATAATTCAAGTAAGTACTCAAAATGCCGCAGCGCGAGTGTTCCGCGTTCATGCGGAGCAGGATCGGACCGTACGGTGCCGGTCTCCAAGTAGTGTTGCACGGCGCGAAAAATCCACGGTGCGCCGGTGGCGGCGCGGCCAATCATGATGCCGGCACAGCCGGTCTGTGCAAATAGTGCGCGAGCCGACGGCCCGTCAACCACGTCACCGTTGCCGATCACCGGCACGGTGACAGCGTTGACGGCCTCGCCGATCACGGACCAATCCGCGCGGCCGCTGTAGCCTTGCGCGCGGGTGCGTGCATGCACGGTGATGGCAGCGGCGCCGGCGTCGGCCATACGCCGCGCAAACTCCACCGCGTTGCGCGATTGATCGTCCCAGCCGGCGCGGATTTTAACGGTGACGGGGATCGAGACGGCGCGCACGCAGGCACGCACAATGGCCGCAGCCAGCTCTGGTGCGCGCATCAAGACGGCGCCGCCGCCCGTTTTGACGACTTTCGCCACCGGGCAGCCCATATTGATGTCAATAATCTCGGCGCCGTATTCTTCTAATGCCGACGCGCTCGCGGCCATCATCTCAGGATCACTGCCAAAGATTTGCATAGCCAGCGGGTGTTCATCCGGCGTGGTGGCGATCAACAGTTCTGTCTTGCGGCGCAGGTGCATGAGCGCATGGCAACTGATCAATTCGGTATAGGCCAGGCCGGCGCCGCCCAGTTCGCGCACGATGCGCCGGTAGGCCAGATCGGTGTAGCCCGCCATGGGCGCGGCCAGCAGATTGGGAAAAACCACTACGCGGCCGATCTGCAGTGGCCGCAGCGGGCCGCTCATTGTCTGCCGGTCACGCGCTGATATTCCGCCAGGGCTTTGGGCATGATCTCCTTCAAGCGCGCGATGCGTTTTTCATCTGCCGGATGGGTGGAGAACCATTCCGGCACGTTGCTACCCTGGCTGAGCTGGCGGAAGCGCTCCCAAAAGTTTACCGCCTCGCGCGGATCGTAGCCGGCGCGCGCCATGTAGATCAGGCCGATTTCATCAGCTTCATACTCTTGGGAGCGGCTGTAGGGCAGCATGACAAAGAGCTCTGAGCCAATGCCGTAGGCCACTTTGGCCGTTTCGACATTTTTGTCTGAAACACTGCCGGCCACAATGGCGCCGCCAGCAGCAACGACCATCTGCTGGCTCATGCGCTCGGCGCCGTGGCGCGCCACGGCATGGCCGATTTCGTGCGCCAGCACGGTGGCCAGCTCGCCATCTGTGTAGACATACTTCATCAGCCCGCTGTACACACCCACTTTGCCGCCGGGCAGGCACCAGGCGTTGGGCGTGTCTTCCTGAAACACGGTAAATTCCCACGGCCACTTGGGCGCGTCGCTGGCAGCGGCAATTTTGTTGCCGACCGTCTGCACGCGCCTGATCAGCGCCGTGTCGCGGGACAGCGGCGTGTTGCTGCGCACGTCATTGTAGGCCTGCATGCCCAGCGCAAATTCTTCAGACTGGGGCAACAAAACCATCGCGCTGCGCCCAGTGACCGGCACTGTGTAACATCCCGCCAGCAGGCCAATGCCCAGACCCACGGCGGCCACGAACAGCATAATGATGATTTTCTTCATAGTGATAATCCTCATACACGTTGGTTCAATCTATTATTGTAACATTCCGCGGCACGTTCGTCAAACTGTGCAGATCAACATCGAAATAAGCGGCAAAGGCGCGCCGTGCCACCGGCGCCGCGTCGCGCCCGCCCGTTTCCGCTCCTTCAATCAGCACCGTGACAACCAATGATGGATTGTCATGCGGCGCATAGCCCGTAAACCAGCCGTAGGTAAGCGAGCCGATCATGGCCGAGCCAGTTTTGCCCGCGACAACCGGCCGCTCGAGATACGCCAGCCGCCCCGAGCCATTAGGCGTGTTGACCACTTCCCACAGCCCTTGGCGCACCAGGTTGAAGCTGTCCTGCGACACGGGGATGGGCACGGGCTGGCGCGTGTGTTTGGCCATTACGGTTTGGCGGTTGATCACATACGCGCGAATGATGCGTGGCGGGTACCATGTGCCGCGGTTGGCAATGGCAGCGGTCATGCAGGCCACCTGCAACGGCGTGACAAGCAGATAGCCCTGGCCGATGGAGAAGTTAACCGTGTCGCCGGGGAACCACGCTTCGCGCAGACGCGTGCGTTTCCAACTGGCGTCGGGGACAAGCCCGGCGGCCTCGCCCGGCAGTTCGATGCCTGTGCGCTCGCCGAACCCGAACAAGCGCGCGTACATCGCCAGGCGCGCCACGCCGATGGCCGGCGCAAAATGACAGAAAAAGGTATTGCACGACACGCGCAGCGCCAGCGGCAGCGTCAGCGCGCCTTGCGGCAGGCGCCGGAAATTATACCAGCGTTTGTTGCCAAAATCAAAATAGCCGGTATAGTCGTAATACACCGTGGTGGAGCTGATCACATCGTTCTCCAAGCCGGCGATGGCGGTGATGGGCTTGAAGGCGCTGCCCAACTGGTACTGGCCAGCAATGGCACGGTTCATCAGCGGGCGGCGCGGGTCATCGCGCAGGGCGGCATACGCATCCGCGCTAATCCCGCCGACAAAGAGATTCGGCTCAAACCCGGGCGAGGAGACCAGCGCCAGCACTTCGCCAGAACGCGGATCAAGCGCCACCGCCGCGCCCACGCGGTTGCTGAGCGCTTCTGCCAGCACGGTTTGCAGCGTGGCGTCTATGGTCAGGATGACATCATGGCCCGGCACGGGCGGCCGCACTTCTTTCGTCTCAACATAGCGTGCCATACGGTCAACTTGGACAAGTTTTTTGCCGTTAATCCCATGCAGGTAATCTTCACACACACGTTCAACGCCGCTGGCGCCGACAACATCATTCATCGAGTACTCGCCGCGCTTCAAGCGCGGATGCCCGGGATACACAGTGCTGACGTGACCCAGGACGTGGCCCAGCGCGGGGCCATGCGGATAACGGCGCACGGGGTTGACGTTGATGTCAACGGCCGGCAAGGCATGCAGGCGCTCGGCAACGCGCAGCATCTGGCCGAAGGAAATGTCGCGCGCCACACGCGCGGGCTGGTAGGCAAAATAGCGGTGCGGCTGCAGGTTTGACCAAAGTGGCGCGGGCGGCTGGCGCAGCAGCGCGGCCAGCGCGCGCACGACGTTGGTGCGCTGGCGCGCCGTGAGCTCCGTGGGGCTGAGCTCGATGTCAAACGACGGGCGATTGTCGGCCAGCACCTGCATGTTGCGGTCATAGATGCGGCCGCGCAGGGCGGGCACCCAGAGCATGCGCAGGCTCTGGCGCGCCGCCACGCGCCGGTAGTGCGCGCCGCGCACGAGCTGCAGCTGCACCAGCTGGGCCAGAAGAACCATCAGGCACGTGGCGAAGATGGCTATCAGCACACGGTAACGCCACGCCATGGGCTGGGCATCGGCGGGCGGCATGTCAGCGCCTCCGCGGCACACGTGCGGCCGGGGCGGGGCGTTCGGGATCGGCGGCGCGCACCAGCGTCCCCGCGCACAGCACAAACAAGATGCCGGCGGTCAGCGGCCGCGCGGCGAGGCTGAGCAGGCAGTAGCTGTCAAATGTTGGCTGTATCCCGCCAAACCAATTCAGCAACAACACGCCCAGCTGCCAGCTCAGCGACGTGACGGCTGCAATGGCAAAACTGACCGGCAGCCGTTCCCATTCCATGCCGCGCGCCACGGCACCCAGCACGCCCAGCACCACCGCCCACACGCCCAGCACCACCAGCGGATGCACGCGCATGGCGGCGCTGAACAGCACCGCCATGGCCAGCGCCCACCACATGGCGCGGCGGCGCGGCGCGGCCAGCCCCACGGCCGTAAGCACGGGCGTCAGCACATCCCACAACATGCCGCCGCCCATGCGCTGCATCACGCTCATCAGCGTCAACACCGCCGCACTGACCAGCACCAGCCTCATTCCAGCGGCTCTTCCGGTACGTCAATTTGCGGCGGCAACCGCTGCAACACGGCCACACTTTCCAGCGTATTGACATTCACCGCCGGCTGGACGCTTGCATACTGGTAAAATCCGTACTCTTCAAAAATCGCCTCGCGCACACGGCCGATCAGATAGCCGGGCGGGAAGATGCCGCCCAGCCCCGACGTCACCACTTCATCGCCGGGCAAGACCGCCGCATCGCGCGGCAGATAATTTAACACCAGCGCGTGCGTGCCGCGCCCGTTGATAATGCCGGTGTGCCGCGACCGCCGCAGGCGCGCGCCGGCTTTGAATGACCGGTCCGTCAGCAACAGCACGCGGGAGTAGGCATAGCCCGTCTGAATGATCTTTCCCACCAGCCCCGCGCCCGACACCACGGCCATGTTGATCATAATGCCGTCGCGTTCGCCCCGGTTGATCACCACGGTTTTTGACCAGCTCAGTTCGTCTTTTAAGACAATGCGCGCGATGATGGCGCCGGGATACTGCTCTTGTACTTTGACAAGTTCTTCCAGCTGAGGCATGCGTGCGGCGCTTTCCTGCAGCATGTTCACCTGGCGTTCCAACTCGCCCACGCGCGCGGCCAGCGCCATGTTGTCCGCGCGCAGGCGGCGGTTTTCAGCCAGCGTGGCCCAGCCCGCGCGCGCCGCGCGCCATGGCCAGCCGGCGGCGTCCAGCACGGGCGCCGAAAGGTCAAACGCCAAGTTCTGCGCTGCCGCCCCCAACAGCCCGGTGCGCACCAGAATGACCAGCACTGCCGCCGCCGTGGCCAGCAGCGCCGCATACACCACGCGCCGGTTCATTGCTCCGGCGTGCCCGATTCAGGCAGATCGCCCGTATCAATCTCCAGCGGCGCATGAATATTGGCGCGCTGCGTCAGCAATACTTTGATCACGCATAACGTGCACAGGCTAATGATCAGCGCCCACGATACGATTAGAAACAGCCAGCCGCTCAGCATCATAACGCCTCCTTACGCACCCGCGCGCGCCGCCAGGCAATGTGCACCAGCGCCGCCAAGCCGATCAGCAAGCCCAGCAGCCCCGCGCGCGTCCATAAAATCGCCGCCTGTATTTCGCCCGGTGCCACGCTCCAGTGCACCCACGGCCACTGCCGCGCAAAACTCAGCGTCAGCCCGATCCCGAACGGTTTGAGAATCCATGGCAGCCAGTCCATTACCGCCCAACATACGATGATCGCCCCCAAATAAAACGGCGTTACATACAGCACATATTTTAACCCTCCCGGCAGCCGGATGTCGCCGCCGCGGTGCAGCTCTGCCCAGCCGCGCGGTACTCCTACGTACACCAGAAACACTAGCACTTCCACAAACGCACACAGCGTGATCACCAGCGTGCCGCCCCAGAAATCAAACTCATCTAGCACGCCCGCTCCCAAGCCAAAAATGCACGCGTGCGTAATCACAAAACACACGATGCCCAGCGCCACTGCCGCTTTGTGCCGGCTCCAGCCAAACTCATCTTCCAAGAACGAAATCATCGGCTGCATCAACGAAATTGACGACGTGATCCCCGCCAGAAACAACAGGAAGAACCAATAGAACCCAAAAATGTCGCCGTACGGAATACGGTTCATGATCACCGGCATAGTGACAAATCCGATGTTAAAGGCGCCTTGCTTCGCTGTGGCCAGTGCGCCTTCCGGCCCGAAAAACATGTACGCCGCCGGAATCACGATGCTGCCGCCGATCACTACTTCAAACAACTCATTCATACTGGCCGCCGTGGTTGACGACAACACCACATCGTCGTGCTCGCGCAGATACGACGCATACGTCATAATCGCGCCCAGTCCCACGCTGAGCGTAAAGAAAATCTGCCCGGCGGCCGCCAGCCACACGCGGGGAGACGCCAGCACACTGAACGTGGGATTCCACATGAATCCAAACGCGTTGGATACATTGAGGTCAACCTGATTGCTGTCCGGCGTGTCCAGCATGATAATGCGTGCCATCAACAGCACCCCGCCGGCCAGCAGCACCGGCATGGCCACTTTGCACAGGAATTCTATGCCGCGCGCCAAGCCTTTGTAAATCACGACAATATTGACTATGAATGTCATCAGGAAAAATCCATACGCAACGCCCGCACTGCTGAAGAATCCGTTGGATGCAAGCCCCTGGAAGCTGCGCAGGAATGCGCCCATCTCATCCGGCGTGCGCGCCTTGGCATACGTGCCCAGCAGCGAAAACACGCTGTATGCCAAACACCATGACTCGATGTAGGTGTAGTAGAAAAAAATCACCAGCGGCACAAACAATCCCAATACCCCAAGATACTTGGCCCACGGGCGTTGCACCACCGCATCAAAAATACCGGGCAGACTGCCATGTGAATACCGCCCGCCGTAGCGCCCGAGCGTCCATTCAATCCAGCACAATGGAATGCCCAATACTAGAAACGAGATGAAATACGGTATCATGAACGCGCCGCCGCCGTGCTGGCATACCTGCGAGGGGAAGCGCAGAAAATTGCCCAGGCCGACGGCGCTGCCGGCCACGGCCAGAATCACGCCAAAGCGTGTGCTCCAATGTTCACGCGTCTGCATGCCAAAAAACTCCCAACCTAGTGGTGATATGGTATTGTAGCAAGTTGCGCCGCAAAGCGCAAGCACGGCGCCCGATGCCGGATCGCCCGATTCGGACGTAAGGACAGCGCACAGAAGCATGCGGCGACACGCGCACCACTGTGGTGGCCGGCCTCGCTTCGTCCCCGGCTGCGTGCCGCTCAGCACCTCAGCTGCTGTTTAGTGTTTAGTGGGCGTGCAGAAGTTGTTCGAGGGCGGCGCGCGCGGTGTCGGCGCCGGGGCCTTCAGGCACCAGCCGCAAGTAGCGCGTGAAGGCGTTGGTGGCCGTGGAAAACTGCTGGGGATCATCTCTGCACAAGAAGCCCAACGCCAGCCAACTGTCAGCGTAGTCAGGATCAATAAACATGAGCCAGTGCAGCTGCTCGATCGCGCGATCACGCAAGCCCATGCGCGCATACACCAAGCTGAGATTGTAGCGCACATCGCGGTTGCTCCAGTCGTGCACGAGGGAGATGACATAGGCATTGGTGGCGGCAGCATATTCGCCGCGGTTGGCGTAAATGCTGCCCAAGGTTCCATACAGTTGTGGCAAGGTGTTGGTACTGGACAAGATGGTGCGCTGAATCACGTCGAGCGCCCCGTCGGTGTTGTCGCGTTGCAACAAGGCATTGGCGAGATTGTTGGCTGGGCGCTGCTTGTGGGGCGCGCGCCGCCATGCGTCGTACCACAAGGTCACATCACTGCGCCAGATGCGGCTGCGTTCCCAAGTCAGCACGGCGCAGAGCGCCAGTGCTACGATAACGCACACACGCGCCAGCCAGCGCCAGCGGCGGCGGCGTGGCGGGCTGAAGACGATACCGTACAGTGCCGCGCCCATCCAGACAACACCAGCCAGCGCGGGATACGTGCGGTATTCCAGCATCAAATCCGGCGTAGGCATAATAGAAGACTGGGGCAAGAGCGCGATAAAAAAAAATCCATATCCCCAGGCGAACAGCGGCGCGCGCCTGCGCCAGCGCCACGCCAGCCATGCCAGCCCCACCCACACTGCCCCCCATCCCAGCACCGGCCAGCGCCATACGGACGTCATCAGCGGCACGTCATGATCAATTGACAAGCCCCGCGGCCAGAGTGCCAGTAGAAGATATCTGCCGATGACAGTGATTTGTGTGATGGCATACGTAACGCGGGTCAGGCCGGGGGTATGCGCCTGCAACGGGCCGCCGACACTGCGCACGTTGTGCAGCACGGTTGGCATGTGCCAATGGCTGAGATGCAGAAAAAGCACTAGCGGCGCCGCGCACACCACGCACATGCCCAGCGCCCACCACCCCGCGCCCCGCCCGTGCCACACGCGCCGGTGCGGCAGCCGAAAGAGCATCACCACAAGAATGGCAGCTGCGGGCACGCTGATAATCGTCTCCTTGCAAAAGATGCCGGCCACCAGCCATGCAGCCGCTCCAAGCCACTGCCACACACGCCTGCTGCGCCCCGTCAGTGTTCCTGCCACGCATAGCAGTGTTCCCATATAGCACACCGCCATAAAGAGGGTCGCACGTTGTGAAAGATAAATCACCGTTTGCGCCAGCATGGGATGCAGCCCAAACAACATGCCGCTTATTAGGGCAGTAGTTCGGGCGGACAAGCCCTGTGCATAGGGCATACGCCGCCGCTGCATGAGATAAACTAATCTACGAGTGAGCAGATACACACACCAGCTTACTCCCACATGCGCCGCCCAATTCACCAGATGATACCAGACGAGTTCGGCAGGCCGCCAGTGGCGCCACTGCAGCCGCGGCAGATTGGCGTTTGCTAAAAGGGTAAGATAGGGAATCCAGCGCGTGGGATAGCGTTGAATCAGCGTGCGCGGGGCGGTCAGATAAAAGTAGGGCGTGGCAATATCATTAAAATCATCAAATTGGAAGGGACTTTGAAAACTGGGCCAATAAGCCAGCGCGGTTGCCCCGGCGATCAGCGCCAGCGCAACCCACGGATGACCGCGTCTATACGGGCGATGCGCGCGTGTGCACACGGCATGCAGACGGCGCACAATCATGCCTCCGCCCCTGTCGGTTCAAACCACTGCAGCTCGTCGCGCAATCCGACGACATCACCGATAATAATGATCGCCGGCATTTTGACTTCCAGCTCCTCGCGTTCCACGCGCGTGGCAATTTCGCCCAGTGTGGCGCAGATCGTATGCTGCTGCGCCGTTGTGCCACAACTGACGATGGCCGCTGGGGTGCGCGGATCGCGCCCGTGTTCGATCATTTTCTGCACGATCATGCGCAGGTTGCCCACACCCATAAATACGACCAGTGTAGACACGCCTGTCGCCACTTTGGCCCAGTCCACATCGGTGTATTTCTTGTTAAGGTCCGTATGGCCGGTGGCAAAGGCCACGGTGGAGGAATACCCGCGGTACGTCAGCGGTATACCGGCATAGGCAGCGGCGGCGATGGCCGAGGTGATGCCGGGAATGACGTAAAACGGGATGTGGTGGCGCGCGGCGGCGCGCGCGGTCTCGGCTCCCAGCCCGAAAATAAACGGATCGCCTTCCTGGACAAGGCCCACCGTGTGGCCGGCCTGTGCGGCGGCGATGATGCGCGCGTTCATTTCATCCATCAACTGCGGATTGTCAGTAAGCGTTTCTTCCATGCAGATGCGCTGGGCGCCGGGCTGGCTGTGGTCAATGATGTAGGGCGCCACCGTCGCATCATAAAAAATCACTGAGCATTTGCGAATGGCCTTGAAGCCCTTGATCGTAATCAGTTCGGGATCGCCCGGGCCGGCGCCGATTATGTAGACACACCCAGTGGCAACAGGAGACGCAGCGTTCATGCACACCCCACGTTGTACAAAAACAAAACATGTTGTAGACCACGCATGCGCAATTATAGCATAAGGCGCACGAAGAGGGAAGGGGGACGGGCCGGCGTGCTTGCGCGTGCTACCTGCTTGACAGGAGTGACACCATTTGTTACACTTTATGGCGCACATGCCGCGGCGCATGACGCATGGTGTTAATAACCGTAAGTGAGAAACAACGATGGACACGCACCCCTTGTATTTGAACCCCGCTGCGCCGCGCGAGGCGCGTGTGGAAGACTTGTTGGCGCGCATGACACTGGAAGAAAAACTTGCGCAGCTCCTGCATCATGCGGCGGCCGTCCCGCGCCTGGGCATCCCGGAATATGACTGGTGGAGCGAAGCGCTGCATGGCGTCGCACGCAACGGCCTGGCCACGGTGTTCCCCGAGCCGATCGCTTTGGCCGCCACGTTTGATCCTGCCCTGTTGCAGCGCATGGGCGCGGCGGTCAGCGATGAAGTGCGCGCCAAACATCATGCCGCCGTGCGCAACGGCCAGCATCGCCGCTATCAAGGTTTGACGGTGTGGTGCCCGAACATCAATATTTTCCGCGACCCGCGCTGGGGCCGCGGGCAGGAGACGTATGGTGAAGATCCTGTGTTGACCGGCACGTTGGGCGCGGCGTATGTGCGCGGCTTGCAGGGCGATGACCCGCACTACATGAAAGTTGCGGCATGCGCCAAACATTACGCCGTGCACAGCGGCCCGGAGAAATTGCGCCACTGCTTTGATGCGCGGGTGTCGCAGCAAGATTTGTGGGAAACGTATCTGCCGGCGTTCCGCATGCTGGTTGAGGCCGGTGTGGAAATCGTTATGGGCGCGTACAACCGCACCAACGGCGAGCCGTGCTGCGGCAGCAAGACGTTGTTGCAAGACATTCTGCGCACGCGCTGGGGGTTCAAGGGGCACGTGGTTTCGGATTGCTGGGCCGTGCGCGATTTCCACGAGCATCACAAAGTCACGCAGCGCGCCCCCGAATCCGCCGCCATGGCCATCAACAATGGCTGCGACTTGAATTGCGGCTGCACGTTTGAGCGCATGGCCGATGCCATCGCGGAAGGGCTGGTGACGGAAGCCACGGTTGACCGGGCGCTGCGCAATCTGCTGCACACGCGGTTCAAGTTGGGCATGTTTGATCCGCCCGAGCGTGTGCCGTATACACAGATCGGCCTGGACGTGGTAAATTGCGCGGCACACCGTGCCTTGGCGCGCGAAGCGGCGGCGAAGTCGGTGGTTGTGTTGAAAAACAACCACCAGCTGCTGCCGTTGCCGAAGACGCTCAATTCACTTGCGGTTGTCGGGCCGCACGCGGCCAATGTTGACGTGCTGCTGGGCAACTATAATGGCGTCAGTGCGCGGCTGGTGACGTTCCTGGAAGGGATCATGGAAAAAGTGAGCCCGGCGTGTGCCGTGCAATACCGCCACGGCTGTTTGTCGCATGCGCCGAATCTGAACCCCGTAGACTGGTCGGTGGGCGAGGCGGGGAGTGCGGATGTGATCATCGCCGTGCTGGGGCTTTCGCCGCTGATGGAAGGCGAAGAAGGCGACGCGATTGCGTCGGCATCAACGGGCGACCGCGAGACGATCGAGCTGCCGGCGCATCAGACAGAGTTTTTGCGCAAACTGCACGCCACGGGCAAGCCGGTGGTGCTGGTATTGACCGGCGGGGGCGCGCTGGCGATTCCTGAAGAACACGAACTGGCCAGCGCGGTGGTGATGGCGTGGTATCCGGGCGAAGAAGGCGGGGCCGGGCTTGCGGATGTGTTGTTTGGTGACGTCAATCCATCGGGCCGCCTGCCGGTCACGTTCCCGCGTGCGACGGCGCAATTGCCGCCGTTTGAAGATTACTCGATGGAGAATCGCACCTACCGCTTCATGCGAGATGAGCCGTTGTATCCGTTTGGGTTTGGCTTGAGCTACACAACCTTTGCGTACCGCAATGTGCAGCTCTCCCCTGCTCGCATTGGGCGTGAAGGCAGTACCACGGCCACGGTCACGGTGATGAACACTGGCCCGCGGGCTGGCGATGACATTGTGCAGTTGTACATTAGCGACTGCGAGGCCAGCGTGCGTGTGCCGCAGTACGCGCTGAAAGCGTTTCAGCGTATCACGCTGGCGCCGGGCGAAGCGCGCGAGGTGCGCTTCGAGATCACGCCTGCCATGCTGGCGCTGATTGACAACGACGGCACGGCGCGTGTGGAGCCGGGGCAGTTCCGCGTGACGATTGGCGGTGCGAGTCCGCATCCGCGCAGCCAGGCGCTGGGCGCGCCCGCGCCGGCGGTAGCATATCTGGAAGTTGACTAGCTGATACGAGGCGTGGTTCTGGTGGAGCGCCGGCGAGCTGCAGCCAGCACCAGCACAGTGAGCAGCGCGGCGTGGGGTTCGGGCACAACGGTCACACTGGTGATAGTGATGTCGGGGCTGGCGGGGAAGCCGGGGCGGGCAGAGGCGCCGACGGCACGCAAGGTAATGGTGTTGGTGGTGCCAAACTCATCAAACGGCTGGTGGCGGACGATGTCAATCTGCCCGGTCCAGATGCCGCCGCCGAAGACCGGGATGGCGCCGCTGTTGGTCACGGTGGCATGGGTGAGATGATTAGTGACGGCAACACACCACCACATGACGGTGACGGTGTTATCGGAGAGGCGGTAGTTGTCAGACGTGGCCACCGTATCAACGTGGCCGCTGATGGCGAGGGTGGCGTGGTTATGGAGGCTCGTGAAGGCGGTGGCGACGGAAAAGCCGGGGATTTTGTAGGCAGGGTTGACGACATTGATGAAGAAGTTGGTTTCAGTCCAGCTGTCATTAAATTCGCCGAGGAGCTCCAATAAGCGCGTTTCCGTGTCGCAATAAAAGGCGGCTGAATCAATCGTAGGCGCAGAGAAAATCCGCAGCCAGCCGTACCAGTCGTCATCACCTTGAAGAAAGGCGGAAACGCACCCTTCGCCCGCAGGATAACCCTGGTGGGCATAATCATCACCCACATAGCACTTTATACCACCAAGGTGGCTATATTTAACATCTGGCTCGGTTCTATACCCATAGCAATAATCTCCCGATACATCGATATAGCGGGCTTCATTGGTTGTTGGCGGAGAGAGCGCCCATTCAATGTCACTCGACAGCAGCTGAACGATCAACCCAGTGGGTGCAAGGGAACCATCGGCCATGCGGATCGAGTATGAGTTCGTTTCATCCGTCCACCATGGGTCTTTTTCGATCACAAAGAATTCCATTGTGGCGTGTGAAGACAGCGTGCTGAAGAGCAGCAGCCCATTTAGCAGGAACAACATTCTACGCATCGTTTTCATATCACCTCTGTTGCATCGTCTTAAGAAATACTTTTAGCCTTCCACTTGTGTTGTACTGTTGGTTTATGAAGCGTGCATGAAGAAAGATTTTTCAAGATATGAATCACGGAATAGCAGGTGGTACGAGCCAGGGCCGGGGCGGGCCAGTATGGCGTTTGCGGATGATGATAATGTAGCCTTTGCCGGGGTAAAGATTAGTGGCAACCGGGACGGTCGTGTGCCAGGCATTCGTGCCGCGCGAAGCATAGATGGAAGAGCCGCCGATGGAAACCTGTGAATACACGGCATCGCGATTGGGCGGCGCGCCTTGGTATCCAGTGACGACATCGGCCGCACGGGCGTCGTCGAGAGAGAGAACCCAGGGGAACCATGCGGCGACCCAGTTCTGGCGGTGGGCGGCGCCGTCGGACTGCTGAATATCGGCGACGTGCGCGGGGGCGTTGGTGGAAACACGGCCGAAGAACACCAGCGGTTTAGGCGCGCCGGTGTGAGCCGGATTAATCACCAGCTTATACATGCGGTTGCGCCACCAGTTGGTAGCAGCGGGATGCTGAACATACCACGTGCCGTTGCCGCGTGCGGCGACGAGTATATCGCCGCCGACAGCGTTTTGCGAGTATACGGCATCACGGTACACAGGGATTCTGGATTCATTGTTGAGTGCGCGGGCCACCCCGAGTGAATCGAAGGGCAGCGAAGGCACGAGATTGCCGTGACCGTCCATGAAATCAAAGGGCGAGGAAACCCAGTTTTGGACGGGGACGCGGCCGTCGGACTGGCGGATCATGACGGTGAATTTACCGACGTCGTAGGTGCTGGTGGCGCTGGCGGCAGCGAGGCGGTAATAGACGGCGGGCCACTGTGCGGCGAGCGTGTCTGTCCATGGCGGCATCACATTGGCGGCGCGGGTAAACCACGCGGAAGCTGCGCGGGTGTAGTAGAGGTTTGTGCAGGCAAGGACGCTGGCGAGCTGGTTGCTCCATGACAGAATGGGGGTGGCAAAATCAGGCGCGAGGGAAATGGTAAAATGATGAAGTTGTGGCACAGGTGCAGCAGCACGCGTAATGACCACACTGTCCCACGCTTCGGCGCCGTGGCGGTTGGTGCACCAGACCCAGATTTCGTTGCCGCCGGCGGCGAGGGTGACGGCTGGGATCGTCCACGGCGAGTGCGCGGGGATGATACCGCTGTCTATGAGGCGCATGCCTTGGTAGTTCTCCCAGATGATCACACCGGCCACGTTGTTGTTATTGGTGCCGCTAATCGCCACAGTTGCTGTTTCATGCGGGACTGCGTGGCTTGGGGTGGTAATAGCAATGTGCGGTGCGGCAGAAGCAAAGCCGCTGTCGCCGGCGCTGAAAGTACTCCAGCCGTTGGAATTGGCGGCGCGCAGCCAGTAGTAGTAGAGCGCACCTGGCTCGACGGTTTCATCTACAAAGCTGAGCGAGGTGAGGTGCGCTGAGACGGGCACCGCGGTATTGGTACTGTTGGCGGTGTTGCGATAGACACAGTACACGGTGGCGCCGGAGCTGGCTTGCCAAGTGATAAGAACGGCATGCGAGAAGAGGCCATCGCTGGCGGAGATGGCGGCGGGCGGCGCAGGCGGGGCGGGCGGCGCAGGCGGCGCTACCACGGTCAAGTGCACAGGCCGCGTGTAGGAAGGCCCGCCAGCCGCGGAGAAGTGAACGTTAGCGGTATAGACTCCGGCAGTTAGATGTGTGGCGTTGTCATTGAGCGCCACGCTGACAACACTGTTACTCCCGGGTTCAAGCGTGCCACTGGCGGGAGTGATGACAAGCCACGGATGGGTTGCACCCGCCTGCCACGCGACGGCGGCGCGGTTCGGGTTTGTCAGCGTGTAGAGTTTGTTCGACGGCGCAAATGGGCCGCCACGCATGCCACTGGAGACGAGGCCGTCCTCCGGCGTAACGACAAGATTTGAGTTGACGACCAGCATGGTGACCGGCACGGTGACAACAGGGGTGGCGCGATCGTTGCACGAGATAATGATCTGGCCGTGATATGCGCCCGGCGCACGCTGAGATGCAGAAGCGGTGATGGAGATAGGCAGGGCGGCACCGGGCGCAATGTTGGTACCGGCCAAAGGTGTTGCAGAGAGCCACGGTTCACCGGCGGACGCGAGGGCGCGCGCAAGGTTGAGGCGGCCGCCAGAGACGCACAGGCCGGGCAGGGTGGGATCAGCAGTTTCATACAACGCGGTCTGCATCTGTGCCACCGACAGCATCGGGTTGCGGGCCAACAGCAGCGCGCAGGCGCCAGCCACATGCGGCGTGGCCATCGAAGTCCCGCTCATTGTGCTGTAGCCCCCGCCGCGCACCGTGCTCAAGATGGCGCTCCCCGGCGCGCCGATATCCACCGACGTGGCACCGTAGCACGAGAAGCTGGAGCGCG